>Ga0105096_10001085_pt1 | contig 10740 bp, 7 predicted proteins | sample PPLLak3cmMay2015_FD_87036 | JGI IMG/M metagenome (GOLD analysis project Ga0105096, IMG submission 87036) | Freshwater sediment microbial communities from Prairie Pothole Lake near Jamestown, North Dakota, USA - PPLs Lake P7 Core (1) Depth... | ecosystem: Environmental > Aquatic > Freshwater >...
CCGGTGTTCCACGACGACCAGCACGGCACCGCGATCGTCGCCGCGGCGGCGATCCTGAACGGCCTGCGTTACGTGGGCAAGGACATCGGCGCCACGAAACTGGTCTGCTCCGGCGCCGGCGCGGCGGCGATCGCCTGCCTCGACCTGCTGGTGAGCCTGGGACTAAGGCGCGAGAACGTGCTGGTCACCGACAGCAAGGGCGTGGTGCACACCGGCCGCGAGGGGCTGGACCAGAGCAAGAAGCGCTACGCCCGCGAGACACGCGCCCGCACGCTGGCCGACGCGATGCCCGGCGCCGACATCTTCATGGGGCTATCCGGCCCCGGCGTGCTGAAGCAGGAGATGGTCAAGGGCATGGCGGCGCAGCCGATCATCCTGGCGATGGCCAATCCCGACCCGGAGATCCTGCCCGAGGACGCCCTGGCGGTGCGGCCCGACGTGATCATCGGCACCGGCCGCTCGGACTATCCGAACCAGGTCAACAACGTGCTGTGCTTCCCGTTCATCTTCCGTGGCGCGCTCGATGTGGGCGCCACCACGATCAACGAGGAGATGAAGCTGGCGACGGTGCGCGCCATCGCAGAGCTGACGCACGCGGAGATCCCTGACGTGGTCGCCAGCGCCTACGGCGCCGACGGGCTGCGCTTCGGTCCCGAGTACCTGCTGCCGAAACCCTTCGATCCGCGACTGATCGAGCGTATCGCGCCGGCGGTGGCGCAGGCGGCGATGGACAGCGGCGTCGCCACCAGGCCGATCGACGACATGAACGCCTACCGGCAGCGGCTGCGCAGCTTCGTCTACCAGTCGGGCGCGGCGATGGAGCCGGTGTTCGACGCCGCGCGCCGCAATCCGAAGCGGCTGATCTTCGCCGAGGGCGAGGAGGAGCGCGTGCTGCGCGCGGTGCAGGTGGTGATTGACGAAGGCCTGGCGAAACCGATACTGGTCGGCCGGCCCGACGTCATCGCCATGCGGATCGAGCGCTACGGACTGCGGCTGAAGCTCGGCACCGACGTGCAGATCGTCAACCCGCACGACGACCCGCGCTACAAGGACACCTGGTCGGGCTACTACAGGCTCGCCAAGCGCAAGGGCGTCACCCGGGCTCTGGCGCAGACCGAAGTGCGCACGCGTTCGACGCTGATCGGCGCCATGCTGGTCGAGATGGGCGAGGCCGACGCGATGCTTTGCGGGACCGTCGGCACCTATGCCGATCACCTGAAGTACGTGCGCACCGTGATCGGACCGCGCGCGGGCGTGAGCACGCTGGCGGCGATGCAGATGCTGATCCTGCCCGACCGGCAGCTCTTCATCTGCGACACCCACGTCAACCTCGATCCGACTGCCGAACAGATCGCCGAGATGACGATGCTCGCCGCCGAGGAGATCCGTCGCTTCGGCATCGAGCCCGCGGTGGCGCTGCTGTCGCACTCGAACTTCGGCAGTTCGGACGCCGCCAGCGCGCAGAAGATGCGCGACGCGCTCGAACTGATCCGCGCCCGCTCGCCGGACTTTCCGGTCGACGGCGAGATGCAGGGCGACGTGGCGCTGTCGCAGGAAGTGCTGTCGAACCTGCTGCCCGAATCGGATCTCACCCGCGAGGCGAACCTGCTGGTGATGCCGAATCTCGACGCCGCCAACATCACCTACAACGTGGTGCGCACCGTCTCTGGCCACGGCATCACGATCGGCGCGATCCTGCTCGGCGCGGCCAAAGCGGTGCACATCATGACGCCGGCGGCGACGGTGCGCCGGATCGTCAACATGAGCGCGCTTGCGGTGGTCGACGCCGGAGGCACCAACTGAGGGAGAGCGCCGCTACCAGCGCGGGCGGCGCGGGCCGTAGTAGCCGCCCTGGGGTGGCGGCGGGGCCGGGTAATAGCCCTGCGGCGCGGGCGGGGCCGGGTTGTGACCGTGCGGGCGGTGGTAGTAGCCGGGCCACGGCGACACGACGCAGGCGGACAGCATCAGCACGCCCAGCGCGCCAACCAGTCTGAGCAGGATCTTCATCCCGGGACTCCCATTCGAGGAACGGCGAAGCGGAGGCCGCGCCGCCAGGCTCGCGACAGTCTCGATACCTGGATGTCCTTAACCGCCTGGGCGAGCGGCGCGTTGACCGTCGCGCGCGCTGGGCCGCGCCGATCAGCTTCACAGTTGTAACGACTTAAGGCTGCGACCGCGCCCGCGTCGGCGCAAACTCGGTCTGCGGATCGAGCGGATGGATCGGCCGCCGCAGCTTCGTGAAGCGGAACAGGCCGTAGTCGGCGCTGCAGACGCCACGGCTGTCGCACTCGACCAGGCCGGAGGAAATCGGCACGAAGGTCGGCCGGCAGTACATCCGCGACTTCAGCAACAGGAAATCGAAGGTGCGCGGGTCGAGGCCGACGCTCGTGAACACCGCCAGGTCGAGCGGCTCCATCGGCTTCTCGGTCACCACCACGGTGAAGGCCTCGTGCGCCAGCACCGCGGTGCGGCCCATCATCCAGGTCTCGCCGGTGTAGATCGGGCCGGTGATGCGGAAGCGGCCGTCGCCAAGCTGGGCCACGGTGACTTCGCAGTTCAATGGCGGCGCCTGCGGCACCGGCAGGCCCAGAGGCACCTTGTTTCCCAGCGCCACGCGGATGCGGCCGCCGACACCGGCGGCAACGGCCTGCGCCACCGTCGCCGGATCGGCCAGCGGCCCGACGGCGAGCCCGCGCATGCCCTGGCGCAGGCACTCCTCGAGCAGCGTCGTCGTGTCGCAGGTGCCGCCGGCCATCACGTTGTCGCCGTGGTCGAGCAGCAGTACGGGCATGCCGGGCGTATGCATCGCCAGCGCACGAGCCACGCTCTGCGGCAGCGGCTCGCTGCGATAGACGAAGCCGTCGCGTTCGGCCCAGACCTGCTGCGCCAGCGCATCGGCGGCGCGTTGCGCTTCGTCGTGGCTGCGACCGACGGTGACGATGCTCAGGCCGGCGTCGCGGAAGTCGGCCAGCGAAAAGCCGGCGAACACCGTCGCCGCCAGCAGGCCCTCGGCTTCCATCCGCTTCGCCGCCTCGACCGCGCGCTGCATCGCGCCTTCGCCCGTGGCGCTGCGCAGCGTGTGCGACAGCAGCGGCGGCTGCGCCCAGGCAACATGGGGCCGCGGGCCGCCGTCGATCCAGTCGAAGAGCAACCGCGCCGCGTGCGCGCCGGTCTCGTACATGTCGACGTGCGGATAAGTCTTGAAGCCGACGATCGCATCGGCAGCGTCGACCATCGCCTGCGTGATGTTGCCGTGCAGGTCGAGCGCCACCGCCAGCGGCACCTCCGGCGCCACGGCGCGGATGCGGCGCAGCAGCTCGCCTTCGCCGTCGTCGGCGCCCTGCGCCACCATGGCGCCGTGCAGGTCGAGCAGCACCGCGTCGCAGCCGCCGCGCACCGCGTCGACGATGCGGCCGGCGAGTCCTTCGTAGGCCGCCGCATCGACGGTGCCGCTCGGATAGGCGGTGGCATTGACCGCCACCTCGATCGCGTCGCCGCGGGCGGCGGCGAGGTCGATGAAGGCGCCCATGCCGGTTCGCGTGCCGCGTGCCGATTCGAAGGCATCGCGGCCGAAGGCAGGGCCGAACGATGACAACGGCGTCGCCAGCGGCGAGAAGGTGTTGGTCTCGTGATTCAGGCGAGCGGCGACGATCTTCATCGCTTCAGTCGCCCTCCGACCTCGCGGCGCGCCTGAGCACCACGCCGGGACGCGCACCGGTCGCGTGGCCGTGCTGCCAGACGGCGGCGCCGTTGACGTAGACGGTGTCGATGCCCGCGGCCGGCTGCACCGGCTGCGCGAAGGTGGCGGTGTCGCGGATCCGCTCGGGATCGAAGAGCACCAGATCGGCCGCGGCGCCGGGCGTGATCACGCCCCGGCCGGCAAGCCCGAAACGCGCCGCCGGCAGGCCGGTCATCTTGTGGATCGCAGTTTCGAGCGAGAACAGACCGCGGCCGCGCGCATAGTGGCCGAGCACACGCGGGAACGCGCCCCAGAGCCGCGGATGCGGAAAGGCGTCGTGCGGCAGGCCGTCGGAGCCGATCATCGTCTCCGGGTAGGCGAGGATGCGTTCGACGTCGGCCTCGTCCATCGCGAAGTAGATTGCCCCGGCCGGCTGCAGCTGCTCGACCAGCGCCTCGACCGCGAGCCCGCTTTCGGCCGCGAGTTCGTCGAGGTAGCGCCCGGCCGCCGCCGGCTGTGCCTTCGACCACGCAATCAGCACCCGCTGCGCGATTTTCACGGTGTCGGCGCGCAGCACCGTCGACGAGGCCGGATACGGATAGCAGTCGAGGCAGACGTCGGTGTCGAGGCGGGCGTCCTCCAGCAGCGCCAGCGTCTCGCGCGAGCGGCCGAAGTTGGCGCGGCCGGTCACCTTGTGGTGCGAAATCACCTGCCGCACGCCCAGAGAGCGGGCGATGTCCATCGCCTCGGTCATCGACTCCAGCACCCGAGCGCCTTCGTCGCGGATATGCGAGGCGATCAGGCCGCCGCTCGCGGCCAGCGGCTCGCAGACGGCGCGGATCTCCGCGGCCGTGGCGGCGGCTGCCGGGGCGTAGAAGGTGCCGGTGGAGACGCCGATCGCGCCGGCGTCGAGCGCCTCCTCGACGCGCGAGCGCATGCCGGCGATCTCCGCGGCGGTGGCGGGCCGGCCGAGCTCTGCCATCTCCACCACCCGCAGCGTCGAGTGGCCGACCAGCGCCGCGCAGTTGATCGCCGCCGGATCGAGCGCCAGCCGCGCGAAATAGTCGGCAAAGCTGTCGAAGCGCTGCGCCTCGCCATCGGCGACCAGGTTCAGCGGCGGCACGGCGACGCGATTGCCGAGCGGCGCCAGGCTGATGCCGCAGTTGCCGACCACCACGGTGGTGACGCCCTGGCTCGCCTTCGGCGCCATCGACGGATCGGCGAGCAGCAGCCGGTCGTCGTGCGTGTGCACGTCGATGAAGCCCGGCGCCAGCGCCAGGCCGCGCAGGTCGCGCACTTCGGCGGCGTCGGCGGCGTCGAGCCGGCCGACGGCGGCGATGCGGCCGGCCCGCAGCGCCACGTCACCGCGGTGGCGCGCCTCGCCGGTGCCGTCGAAGATGGTCGCGTCACGCAGCAGCAGGTCGAATTCGGCCATGGTTTCGCTTTACCCGGGGGAAACGATCCGTGTAGTCTGTTCCAAGGTGGTGCGATCGACAAACGCGGCGACCCGTTCTCCCGCACCAGGCGGAGGAGTCGGCGCACCACGGCAGATCACAACCGGGGAGACAGCATGAGATCGCGTTCGCCCGGCCCGGCCGGCGCAGCGGGAACGATGTTTGCTCGGTTCACCAGGGGGCACGGCCGTCTCTGGCCGGCGCCGATTCCACTTTCTACGGAGGCAGCATGAAGATCAGTCGTTCAACCGGCTGGCGCGGCGCCGCGCTGGCGCTGGCGTTCGCGGCGGGCGTTGCGTTCACCGGCCCGGCAATGGCGCAGGGCAAGGTCCTTCGGTTCGTCCCCGAGGCGGACCTGCGGACGCTCGACCCGATCTGGACCACGGCGTACATCACGCGCAACCACGGCTACATGGTCTACGACGTCCTCTTCGCGACCGACGCCAAGTTCCAGATACAGCCGCAGATGGTCGACAAGTGGGAGATGAGCAAGGACGGGCTGACCTACACCTTCATGCTGCGCGACGGACTGAAGTTCCACGACGGCGCGCCCGTGAAATCGGCCGACTGCATCGCCTCGATCGAGCGCTGGGCCAAGCGCGATGTCTTCGGCCAGAAGCTCGGCGAGATGACCGAGTCGTGGACGGCGGTGAACGACAAGACCTTCCGCCTGAAGCTGAAGAAGCCGTTCCCGTACGTGCTCGAAGCGCTCGGCAAGCCGTCGTCGAACGTGCCGTTCATCATGCCCGAGCGCATTGCCAAGACCGACGCCTTCACGCAGATCACCGATCCGATCGGCTCCGGCCCGTTCAAGATGGTCAAGGAGCAGTGGGTGCCCGGCAGCAAGGTCATCTACGTGAAGAACACCGACTATGTGCCGCGCAAGGAAGCGCCCTCCTGGGGCGCCGGCGGCAAGGTGGTCAAGGTCGACCGCGTCGAGTGGATCTACATCCCCGATGCGGCCACGGCCGCCGCGGCACTGAACGGCGGTGAGGTCGACTGGTGGCAGCAGGTCCCCGTCGACCTGGTGCCGATCGTGGCCAGGAACAAGGACATCAAGGTCGAGAGCGTCGATCCGCTCGGCTCGATCGGGCTGCTGCGCTTCAACCACCTGCAGCCGCCCTTCAACAACGTCAAGCTGCGCCAGGCGGTGCTGGCGGTGCTGGACCAGAAGGACTACGCGATCGCGGTGGCGGGCGACCCGAAGAACGGCAAGCCCTGCCCGTCCTACTTCACCTGCGGCACGCCGATGGCGAGCACGGCCGGCTCGGAGGCGCTGACCGGCAAGCGCGACCTCGACAAGGCGAAAGCGCTGGTCAAGGAGTCCGGTTACAAGGGTGAGAAGGTGATCCTGATGACGGCCACCGACCAGCCGATCGTTCACGCGCAGGCGCTGGTGACGCAGGAACTGCTGAAGAAGATCGGCCTGAACGTGGAACTGGCGGCCAGCGACTGGGGCACGCTGATCACTCGGCGCTCCTCGAAGGAGCCGGTCGAGAAGGGCGGCTGGAGCGTCTTCCACACCTGGTTCGTCGGCCCCGATATCACCTCGCCGGCACTGAATTCGCCGCTGCGCGGCGCCGGCGAGAAGTCGTGGTTCGGCTGGCCGACCGATGCCAAGCTCGAAGAACTGCGCGACGCCTGGTTCAACGCGCCGACCCCGGCCGACCAGAAGAAGATCGCCGAGGAGATGCAGAAACGCGCCTTCGAGTCCGTGCCCTACATCCCGACGGCGCAGTTCATCATCCCGACCGCGTTCCGCACCAACCTCTCGGGCGTGATCGTCTCGCCGGTGACGTTCCTCTGGAACGTCGAGAAGAAGTAAAAGGACGCCGCAAAGCTACTGCGCGGCCCGATCTTGCGCCTGCGGTGCTCGCCGTACATCAGTACGGGTCCGCTCCTCGGCGCAACCTCGGGCCGCTCGCTACGCTTTTCGGCATCCTTTTCGCGCCAAGGCGCGCTTGACGCGCGCCGGCGCTGGTAGTTGCTTCAATGCTCCGCTACACGATCAAGCGCCTGCTCGCCACCATCCCGGTGATGGGGGTGGTGGCGCTGTTCGTCTTCTCGCTGCTCTACATCAGCCCCGGTGATCCGGCGGCGGTTATCGCCGGCGACATCGCCACCGAAGAGGACATCGCCCGCATCCGTGCCCAGCTCGGCCTCGACCAGCCGTACCTGGTTCGCTTCGGCGGCTGGCTCGCCGATCTGGCTCGTGGCGATCTGGGCACCTCGATCTTCACCAAGCTGCCGGTCTCCACCCTCATCGCGCAGCGGATCGAGCCGACGCTCGCGCTCACGATCTGCACGCTGATCGTCGCCGTCGGCCTGGCGGTGCCGCTCGGCGTGCTGGCCGCGGCGCGCGCCGGCGGCTGGATCGACCGCTTCGTAATGGCACTGGCGGTGCTCGGCTTCTCGGTGCCGGTATTCGTGATCGCCTACGGCCTCATCTTCTTCTTCGCGGTCTGGCTCGACTGGCTGCCGGTGCAGGGCTACCGCAGCCTCAGCGAAGGATTCGTGCCGTTCATCCGCCACATGGTCCTGCCGAGCGTCGCGCTCGGCATCGTCTACATGGCGCTGATCGCGCGCATCACGCGGGCGACGATGCTCGACGTGCTGGCGCAGGACTATGTGCGCACCGCCAACGCCAAGGGGCTGGCGCCGGGCACGGTGCTGATCCGCCATGCGCTGAAGAATGCGGCGGTGCCGATCGTCACCGTCATCGGCATCGGCGTCGCGCTGCTGATCGGCGGCGTCGTCGTCACCGAGACGGTGTTCGCGATCCCCGGCCTCGGCCGGCTGACGGTCGACGCGATCCTGCGCCGCGACTATCCGATCATCCAGGGCGTGACGCTGCTGTTCTCGGCCGTGTACGTGCTGGTCAACCTGCTGGTCGACCTCAGCTACTCGCTGTTCGATCCGCGGATCCGGTACTGACATGAGCGCCGCACGGCCGTTCCGAAGGCGCTCGCTCCCCCGCGGGGGGACAGCCCGCAGGGCGAAGGGGGCGTCATGAGCGCTATAGCGCTCCCTGCGCCGAAGTCCGTGTCGCCGACCGTCGCGCGCTTCAGGGACGCGCTGCGCCGGCATCCGACCGCCATCGCCGGCGCCGTCGTGCTGCTGCTGATGGTGCTGGTCGCGATCTTCGCGCCGTGGCTCGGCACCGTCGACCCGCAGGCGCTGTCGCCGATCAGGCGCATGCGGCCGATGGGTGCCGACTTCTGGTTCGGCTCCGACATGCTCGGCCGCGATGTCTACAGCCGCGTCATCTACGGCACGCGCGTGTCGCTGACCGTCGGCCTGGCGGTGGCGGTGGTGGCGACCTCGATCGGGCTGGCGATCGGGCTCATCACCGGCTACCTGCGCTGGCTCGACGCCGTGATGATGCGGGTGATGGACGGGCTGATGTCGATCCCGTCGGTGCTGCTGGCGATCGCGCTGATCTCGCTGACCCGCGCCAGCCTGGAGAACGTGATCATGGCGATCGCGATCACCGAAGTGCCGCGGGTGGTGCGGCTGGTGCGTTCGCTGGTGCTCACCCTGCGCGAGCAGCCCTACGTCGAGGCGGCGATCGCCGCCGGCACGCGGCTGCCAGCGATCCTGCTGCGGCACATCCTGCCCAACACGCTGGCACCGCTGCTGGTGCAGGCGACCTACATCTGCGCCTCGGCGATGATCACCGAGGCGATCCTGTCCTTCATCGGCGCCGGCACGCCGCCCAACATCCCGAGCTGGGGAAACATCATGGCCGAGGCGCGAAGCCTGATCCAGGTGGCGCCGACGATCCTGCTGTTCCCCGGCATTTTCCTGTCGCTCACCGTGCTGTCGGTGAACCTGCTCGGAGACGGCATGCGGGATGCACTCGATCCGCGGCTGGCGCGGCGGATGTAGATGGCCGCGACCGGACTTCCGCTGCTGCGCGTCGAGAACCTGCAGACGCACTTCCATACCCGCGACGGCATCGTGCGTGCGGTCGACGGCGTGAGCTTCGAGGTGATGCCCGGCGAGACGCTGGCGATCGTCGGCGAGTCGGGCTGCGGCAAGAGCGTCACCTCGATGTCGATCCTGCGGCTGCTGCCGATGCCGCCGGCGCGCATCGCCGCCGGACGGATCGAGTTCGACGGCCGCAACCTGCTGGAGCTTTCCGAAGCCGAGATGCGCCAGGTCCGCGGCAACGCGATCTCGATGATCTTCCAGGAGCCGATGACCTCGCTGAACCCGGTGCTGACCGTCGGCCGGCAGATCGCCGAGGCGCTGGTGCTGCACCGCGGCCTGTCGCAGAAGGAGGCGACCGCGCGCGCCATCGAGATGCTGCGCAAGGTGCACATCCCCGAGGCCGAGCGGCGCATCACCCAGTATCCGCACGAGCTGTCGGGCGGCATGCGGCAGCGGGTGATGATCGCGATGGCGCTGGCCTGCGGGCCGCGGCTGCTGATTGCCGATGAGCCGACCACCGCGCTGGACGTCACTATCCAGGCGCAGATCCTCGAACTGATGCGCGAGCTGCACCGCGAGACCGGCGCAGCGATCATCCTGATCACGCACGACCTCGGCGTGGTGGCCGAGATGGCGCAGCGGGTGGTGGTGATGTATGCCGGCCGCAAGGTCGAGGAGGCGCCGATCGAGGAGCTGTTCGAGCGGCCGCGGCACCCGTACACGCGCGGGCTGCTCGGCTCGATGCCGCACCTGGGCGATTCGGTCAACGAGACCGGCAAGCGGCTGGTCGAGATCCCGGGCATGGTGCCGTCGCTGAAGGAGCAGACGGCAGGGTGCCTGTTCGCGCCGCGCTGCACCAACGCAGGCGAGCGCTGCACGCGCGAGGCGCCGCCGCTCGAACGGCATGCGCCCGGACACTGGGCCGCCTGCTGGCATCCGGTGGCAGCGCCCGCGTCGGCTGGCAAGGCAGAGGCGCTCGCATGAAGGCGATGCAGGCGCCTGGCGAGCATCTGCTCGAGGTGCGCGACCTCGTCAAGCACTACCCGACGCAGGCCGGCTGGTTCGGCGCGAGCGGCGCCAAGGTGCATGCGGTCGATGGCGTGAGCTTCTGGATCGGCGGCGGCGAGACGCTGGGACTGGTCGGCGAATCGGGCTGCGGCAAGTCGACCACCGGCAAGCTGATCCTGCGGCTGCAGGACCCCACCTCCGGCAGCATCCTCTGGCGCGGCCGCGACATCAGCCGGTTGAGCCAGGCGCAGATGCGGCCGGTACGGCGCGAACTGCAGGCGGTGTTCCAGGACCCGTACTCGTCGCTGAATCCGCGCATCCGCGCCATGGACATCGTCGCCGAGCCGCTGCGCAATTTCGAGGACATGTCGCAGGCGACGGCGCGGGAGAAGATGGCGGCGCTGTTCGAGCGGGTCGGCCTGCGCGCCGACCAGATGGTGAAGTACCCGTTCGAGTTCTCCGGCGGTCAGCGGCAGCGGCTCGGCATCGCCCGCGCGCTTTCGGTGCAGCCGAAGCTGATCGTCTGCGACGAGCCGGTCTCGGCGCTCGACGTCTCGGTGCAGGCGCAGGTGATCAACCTGCTCCAGGACCTGCAGAAGGAGATGGGCCTGAACTACATTTTCATCGCACACAACCTGAGCGTCGTGGAACACATCTGCAAAGCGA
>Ga0105096_10001088_pt1 | contig 10735 bp, 10 predicted proteins | sample PPLLak3cmMay2015_FD_87036 | JGI IMG/M metagenome (GOLD analysis project Ga0105096, IMG submission 87036) | Freshwater sediment microbial communities from Prairie Pothole Lake near Jamestown, North Dakota, USA - PPLs Lake P7 Core (1) Depth... | ecosystem: Environmental > Aquatic > Freshwater >...
ATCCGGTTTCCTTAAAAAAAAATTTAATCGGCCCAAGCAGTGTCCGATTTCCTGGGCTCAGGTTTAGGATATAGCTTCCGATACATATAAAGAAAATTCCGCCGATACCGTATATATTTGGTATCTCATCCAGAAAAATGAAACCCGTGACGATCATAAAAACCGGTGTGAAGGCCAGGTAAGGAAGGGTCAAAGACAAAGGGGACAGTTTTATGGCCAGCATGTGCAGTAAAAAGGCAATACCATTTAAAGGAATGCTTGCCAGAAAAGCTCCAAAAAAAGTCATATCCAATGGCGGCATATGAACCCATGGCAGAAAGGTCAAGAAAAGCGGCAGGCTATAGATAAGCTGATATGCGGACATTTCATATGGACTTAAATGGGAAAAGAATTTTTTTGCGAAAGCTTCCTGGGAAGAAACCGCCATTGCAGTGAGAAGAGATAGAATCAACCAAAGATGATTTTCACATACCATGAATGAAATCTTTACATGAATTTATTCTTACGTTTTTATTTTTTGTAAAAAAGGTTATATAATTTTCCATAAATTAAATATCTCAAGGACTTTGCAACAAAAAAAGAATATTTTCGTTACCGGAACTATAGAATTAAAAAAATGAAAAACAAACAAAAACTATTCATGCTTCTATCGGCCATAATCACACTTTTGATGATTAACCCTTGTTTTGCAGATAATAATCTCCGTCAAAATCAGGACCAACCCGATGAAAACCTGTTTCTTTTCCCCATTAATTTTTTCAGAAAATACATATCCGGTGTCGATGGGGACCGGTGCCCCATGCATCCCTCATGTTCCACCTACAGCCTCGAAGCATTTAAAAAACACGGACCGCTCAAGGGATGGGTTATAACATGCGACCGGCTCATGAGGTGCGGAAGAAATGAAGTAAAGCTCAGTCCGCCCATTATTGCAAGAGAAAAGACCAGGACTAGTGATCCTTTAAAAAACAATGATTTTTGGTGGAATAAATCCGGAGAGCCATGAAAAACAAATTATTTCATATTCCTAACCCTATGTGGATAATGATTATGTTTCACCTTACTTTTTCAGGGATATTACCGGTTTTTGCCGAGGACACAAAATCCCGGGATCTAATGATCAACCCTGATCAACAGTATCGTTTTGCCATGAATTATTTCAAACAAAGCCAATATGGTAAAGCCATTACCGAGTTTGAACGCTTTGTTTATTTCTTTCCTGAACACAAAATGGTCGATAACGCCAAATATCATATCGGCTTGTCCAATTTTCATAGCGAAAGATTTAAAGAAGCAGTCGAGCCTTTCTCAGACATCGTTGAAACAAGCAGGGATAAGGATCTTATAGCCAAGGCACATTTTCGTCTGAGCGAAATATTTGTCAGTCTGGAAGATTATCAAACCGCCATCAAAGTACTCAACCACCTGTCCGAAATAAGTAATAATAATGTTATCGTTGACGAAGCCCATTACAGGTCCGGATGGATCTATCTTCAATTAAACGACATGGAAAACGCGAGACGCCATTTTAACATGATCAGCCTGCAAAATCAGGATCATTTTCGAATTCAGGCAATCAATGAGGAACTCAGCCGTGAGAAACTTTTTCCAGAAAAAAATCCACGACTGGCGGGTTTTTTATCGATCCTGCCTGGGGCCGGGTTTGCTTATTGTGAGCGCTACCAGGATGCAATGGTTGCTTTTTTGCTTAATGCCGGCCTTATTTTAGCCTCCTATGAATCTTTTGACAGCGGCAACGAGGCTTTGGGCGGTGTTATCGCTTTTGTTGGCGCCGGTTTTTATGCGGGCAACATTTATGGGGCAGTCGCAAGCGCCCACAAATATAATCGTGCTTCACACCAACGTTTTCTGGAAAATTTGAGAAACAAAACACAGATCACCCTTTCCGCAGCACCCGAGAAACAAGGCATTGTCTTGGGATTCCGGGTCAACTTTTAACATTTTTTACCTAAAACAATTCATACTTTACCACCCGGCCATCCAGCCCGGCATTTCTCATGGGTTTTTTCCATGACGGCTTGAGTCCGATATGTTTGATCATTTCACGATTTCCAAAATAAATGACCGCTTGTGATCCCTTGCACTGCTGTTTTAAAAAATCACCGAACTCCTTGTAAAATTTACCGAGGTTATCCTCATTTTTCAAACGGATGCCGTATGGAGGATTGCATACAATCATCATGTTTTTGAGTCCGGAAATATCTTTAAAATTTGTTTGGGTGATTTGGATGTTGTTTCCCCCGGGAATCATCTTGCAATTGGCTTTTGCCGACCTGACAGCCATCCGGTCAATGTCGCTTCCCGAAATAACGCCCGGCAAAAGTTGTTTGATTTTATTGTCCTCGTTTTGCTTTATATTTTCCCAAATTTTATTCTGAAAATCCGGCATGAAAAAAAAACCGAATTTTTTTCTGAAAAACCCTGCCGGGATCCGGCAGATCGTCATCATGGCTTCGCAAAGCAGGGTCCCTGAGCCGCACATAGGATCATAAATCGGTGTTTGGCCATGCCAACCGGAAAGTGCTATCAATGCGGCCCCGAGGGTTTCCTGCATAGGAGCATCTACGGTTTCCCGCCGGTAACCGCGCCTGTGCAAAGAACCGCCCGAAGTATCAAGACTGACTGTTGCATTTTTTCCCCGAATATGAAGGTTGATCCATACATCCGGGTCCGAGGAATCCACATCAGGTCTTTTACCGTATCTGTTTCTGAAAAGGTCCGCCACGGCGTCTTTCAAACAAAGGGCTGCGAATTTTGAGTGCCGGAGGTTTTCGTTGGCTGAGACATTGGCAATGATTCCGAACGTGTTGTCAACAGAAAAAAGGGACGGCCAATCAATAGATTTTCCCTCCCGGTAAAGGTCTTCACGATCACGGCATTCAAAAGACACCAGTGGAGCCAGCACATGGGAAATCAGACGTGATTTATAGTTGACCGAATACAATACACTTGGATCCGCTGAAAAATAAATGCCGCGAAATCCGGTCTGAATTTGCCCGGCGCCGAGCTTTTCAAGTTCTTTGACAGCTATGGTTTCAAATCCGGTGCTGATCTGGGCAAAGTATCGATTGGTTTTCTGGTAAATAAACATATTTGTCTTTTATGATTTCTTTTTACCCGGAAACAGGCAAATGATTGGAATGGTCACCAGAGGCAGGAAGGACAGCCCTGTTAAAACCGGTAGTATGGAAAAGACATCCGCTAACTTTCCCACCACCGGCGAAACCGCTCCGCCTAACCCGAAAGCAAAACCCATCATGAGGCTGGCCACCATGGAACGGCCTTTGGGGGCAATCTTTTGAGCCATGACTACCCCCAGCGGAAGAGATGCCAGAACAGCTGCTCCGGCAAGCATGGTGCCAAGATATACCCAATTGCCGTCCATTTGCAAAAAAAGCAGCAGAATCGGAGTCATTATCGCATGGGTAAAAATAAATACCGGTTTAAAACCGACCCGGTCGGAAATGTGTCCCGCGAGCAGACCGCTGAACGTTCCCGCCACGGTGAACAAGGAAAAAATAACCCCGGCGGATACGACGGAGAATCCTTTCTGGACATAAAGCACGGGCATAAATGTCATAAACGATTGTCCCACAACTGCCCGCAAAAACATGACCGTCCAGATCATGGCAATGATTTTCCAGGCGCTGCCCAGGCTTTCTTTGATCGAACCGAAAAAGCCAAGATGCCGTAACCCCTCACTTTGTGGTGACGGTACCGCTACATAAAGATAGGCGGCGGACATCAAGCCGAAAGCCATTGTAAACGGAAGCGCTTCCAGACCAAACCGGGCGGCGTACCATGTGACAAATAACGGGCCTATGCCGAATGCAAAGGTTCCCCCGGTATTGAAAACAGACATGGCAAAGCCGGCCTTGGAGCCGGAGTAAACCGGCACCATGCCGGTCACGGATGGATGAAACATGGATGACCCCACGGAACCCACCGCCGTAACCAACAGCAATGTCCAAAAACCGATACTGATTCCGGAAAGGGGAATGAAAACCACCGGCAAAAGCAATCCGCATAGTATAAAGCTTCTAGTCTGATACCTGTCGGCAAGATAACCGACCGACGGTTGCACGATAAAGGCCAGCAGCCGACTTACACCCGCGATAATGCCTATTTGCGCAAGCGATAATCCCATTTTTTCCACAAACAGGGGAAACAGCGGACTTGTGAAAGAACTGTAAAAATCACCCGTAAAGTGTACCAGAGTCAGAGCGAAAATGACTTTGATGTCGGCTTTTGCTTGCAATTATCTGTTTATCTCCATCTTTCTCATTCCGAGAAGGCCAACATGAATATTCTTTATTGGCACTGTATCTTTGGCCGACGAAGAATTCTTAGTTTTTCATGCACCCTTTGCCTTTTTTGTCAGTTTTTGATCTCGTTCCCATGCTGTGGGTGGGACGCAGACCTGACCGATGCACGCCAATTCACCGGAATTTATGGCAGCAGTAGTAGCATTAAGCAGGTCCGAAAGACTTTGCATAGAGGTCCTCAATAGCCTTACGGCCATCCTCGGTGAGATTTCGTGTTCCGGTCCCTGCAAAGGTCTTGCCTGTGATTACCGGTGTTTCCGGTGTCCAATTATTGTTTTGCCATGCAAACCACTGCTTTTTATCCTGGTCATAAACGCTGATCGGCCGGTTAAATATTTTCGCCAGTTCAACCCCCCATCCGGTGCCGCCTTTGACGGTGTCATCAGGTTGAATCCATCCGACGGCAATGACATAATAGCCGTGGTTAACCATATGAAAAATGGACTGGATCACCTTCCTGATCTTGTCAATCTTCGAGAAATTCCGCCCCATACGCGTGGAGACAATCTCCATGCTGACATTTCCTTTATCGAGTTCTTCAGTACCAAGAACCCTGACTCCCTTGCTCCGCTCGATATTGTGCCCTTCAAAAGAAAAATTGACCTCGGCAATTCCCCATTTTTCAGCAAGCCTTCCGAATTCCGATTCGGCTCCCCTGTGTCCTCCGCTGTATAAAGTTATCTGAGAACGATCCGTCATTTTTTTAATCTCCTCGCATTTTTTGTGCCTTATGGGCAATTTATTAAGTTTAAAAAAATTGATGCTTTTGAAAAAAAAATGCCCGTTGCCATATCGACAACGGGCTTAAACATAATAAGCTGATTTTTTGAGATTGCAACCACGTTTATAAAATTAGTTCAAGGTATTTAAGCCAACTCCAATGGTCCGGAAGACTGATCATCATCAAACCACTTGATCTCAATTTCAAGACTGTGCTGGATCCCTTTGCTTTTCTTGTCTTCGTCCTCCACCTCAATTTCAAGAATCAAATTATGCGGCAGTTTCAGCGTAATTTCTTCCCCTGCCTGACGAAGGACAACATGTCCTTCCTCAATCTTATCGGCAATTTGGTGAAGAAACGAGCTGACATCCGATCGATTCTTTCGCTCCTCACTTTTAAACAGTTTTGTTTCCTTACCCATTTTTGTCCTCCTTATCTTTAAGTTGCGTGCGAAATTTTTGATTAATTATCGTATTTATTTATAACACATTGAATTGACCATTACAAAGATTTCTCTTTTTTTCAAAAGGCAGTTTTTCATAGGCCCATTCCAAGAGGTTCTCCCCTAAATTTTCGACAAAAATTCTTACCTTTACAATGACCATAAAAGTTAGTACACAACTCGATTAAAATCTTGGGTTAAAGATTGGGTTACCATCATTTTAACTTTCATATGGCTATTGATTGCATTATTTGATTGTTTGTTGTATGAATACTAAACAGTTAACTCAATACAAAAGGAGACATTAATTATTCGGATCCGGAAATCGATATGTAAATGGTTCAATTGCTCATTTATTTTCATCTTTCTCCAGATAACGGCCTGTCGGACATTTGCAGTCGGTGGTGCTATAAGCACGGAGACACCCACCGCTGAATATACGAACAGCGATGTCCTGGTATTCGTAACATACGTATCGCTGGCATTGATCTTTTCTTTTCTCTGTTCAGTAGCGGAATCAGTGCTGCTCAGCATTACCCCGTCGTATGTCGCAAGCTTGCAGAGGGAGCAACCGAAAAAGGCGGCACTTTTAAAACGCCTGAGGCAGGATAATTTAGACCATTCCCTGGCTGCTATCCTCACCCTAAATACGGTAGCGCATACTGTCGGGGCAATCGGCGCCGGTGCAAAGGCTACTGTGATTTTCGGCAGCTATTGGTTCGGTCTTTTTTCGGCGATCATGACTCTGATGATTCTTTTCATGACGGAAATTACTCCGAAGACATTAGGTGCCATCTACTGGCAAAAACTATCGGGAGCAACAGCGATTTACGTGCGTATCCTGATTGTTTCCTTGTATCCACTGATATGGGTTTCGGAAAAGTTGACCAGGCTGATTGTTCGCGGAAAACGTGCGCACTTGTTTAGTCGCGACGAGTTGGTGGCCATGGCGAGCATAGGGGAAGAGACCGGACAAATTAATGAATCCGAGTCCCGGATGATCCGTAACCTATTTCGATTCGGGGCGTTAAAAGCTAGGGATATTATGACTCCGCACACCGTAATCTCAGCGCTTCAACAGGACATGACGGTTAATGAAGCACTGGATTTTAAATCCGACTTTGAATTTTCACGGCTACCGTTGTATCGGGCAAATATTGACGAAATCACAGGCTTTATACTTAAAGATGAACTGCTCATGGCCAAAGCACAGGGTAAAGGGGAGGCCAGGCTTGAGACATTTAAACGGGAAATTACGGTCATTATTGGTAATATGAAGTTGTCCGATCTCCTGGAATTAATGCTCGATCAGCGGGTTCATATCGCACTGGTTATTGGTGAATACGGTGAGACAAAAGGTATCGTGACCCTCGAAGATGTGGTGGAGACTTTGTTGGGCCTGGAAATTGTGGATGAGATGGACAAAGTCGAAGACATGCGGGTCCTGGCACGTCAACAATGGCTTAAACGCGCCAAAGCACTTGGTATAGAAATTGACACCACAATAAAGAACCAGGTTGATCAGGATGTTTCCCCGGATCCGAACAAGCCTCGCCGCTGATCATATCCAGCCTTTCCCTCCCCCAGCCCTCCCGCCGGGAGGGGAGTTTTCGTTCAAGCACTATATAGTTCCCACGCAAAGCGTGGGAACGAGGGAAGATGTCGAAGACACTGGATTCCGGTTTTCGTCGGAATGACGAAAAACTGAAAACCTCTATCACCAATGGTTGCGAATCACCTTTCCTTTTATTGATTCCTGGATGCCATTTTTTCGCGCATTTTACAGCGTTCAGCATCAAGTTCCTCCAAAAGCATCTTCAGGGTCCAGTTTTCCGATGTGGGTGTCAGGACAGCCCAAAGGGCGGGAGCCAATTCACTGTTTCGATATGTCCCCATGAGTTGGTGAAGTTCTTTTTGAGTGATCCCTCCCATGATCACTGCCCGGAAAAGTTCGGATTCACAATTAAATCCGGACAAGTCCGGCAATGCAAACAACTTTTTTAAGATAGTATCGGCTTGCTCCGACTTTGCCCAAACCGTGGGCAAATCCTCTATTTCGGTCGATTTCACAATATCCAGAATTCCGGACCTCTCGGCAAAAGAAAATCCGCAGATCAGTAATTTGCGAGGACCGTATAGATGATCATCCGTGCGCAATACCTTTGTAAAAGCAGCCTTTTTTTCCATTTTTTTTCCATTCCGACGTTAGGATTTGATGCGTTAGTGTCAAATCACCGGCGGCCGCCGAAAAGAGATCCCATGATCCCTCGTATGATTTGCCGACCAACCTGATTGCCGATAGAACGTGCCGCACTTTTGACAAAAGCTTCACCCATGCTTTGTCTTTTTGCGCCGCTTGCGGTTTTTGGACGCTGATCCTGCTTTTGCCTGTTTTCCCGATCTTGCTGAACCTCAGCCTCTTTGGTTCGTTCCTTCAATATTTCGTATGCGGACTCACGGTCAACAACATGATCGTAATGTCCCTTTAAGGGTGATCGATCTATTCGGTCCCGGCGCTCTTCCTGTGAAAGGGGGCCGATGCGGGATTCAGGAGGACAAATCACGGTATGTTGGACAGGAAGCGGCCTTCCTTTTTCATCCAACACGGAAACAAGGGCCTCGCCAATGCCAAGCTCGGTAATAACGTTTTCCGTATCGAACATGGGGTTGGAACGAAAGGACTGCGCCACACTCCTGATCATTTTTCCGTCTCTGGGGGTAAAAGCTCTCAGGGCGTGCTGTATTTTAAGTCCCAGTTGGCCGAGAATGTTTTCCGGAATATCCAATGGGCTTTGGGTAATAAAATATACACCCACGCCTTTGGACCGAATGAGACGCACGACTTTTTCTATCTTGTCCACAAGCATTTTGGGAGTACGGTCAAACAGAAGATGGGCCTCATCGAAAAAAAATACCAGTTTTGGTTTGTCAGGATCACCAATTTCCGGAAGTTGCTCAAACAGTTCCGACAGAAGCCAGAGCAGAAAGGAAGCATACACTTTCGGAGAACGGGCCATCAATTTTGTGGCATCTAAAATGCTGATCACACCGTTGCCGGAAAAATCGACATGCATGATGTCCGGAAGTTTTACCGCGGGCTCGCCAAAGAAATGTTCAGCGCCCTGCTCTTCCTGGACCAGCAATTGACGTTGAATGGCACCGATACTGGTACTGGAAATATTTCCATACTCCAAACGCAGCTCGTTTGCGTTGTTGCTCATCCAGGTCAGCATGGAACGAAGGTCTTTCAAATCCAGCAATAACAGTCCCTGATCATCGGCTATTTTGAAGCAGCTATACAAAATACCGGACTGGGTGTCATTTAATCCCAGCAGATTGGACAACAACAGCGGGCCCATTTCCGAGATGGTGGATCTTATGGGATGACCCTGCTCGCCGAAAATGTCCCAGAATACTACAGGATAAGGACGTTGCCGAAAGCTTTCCAGGGAAATCTTTTTCAACCGTTCATCAATTTTGGGATGGGGAGCCCCGGCACTGCCCAGACCGGAAAGATCGCCTTTGATATCGGCGGCAAATACAGGGACTCCCAGACGGGAAAAATTTTCCGCCAGAACCTGCAAGGTGATCGTTTTGCCGGTACCTGTTGCTCCGGCAATAAGACCGTGCCGATTGCTCATCCTGCAAAGCTGTTCAACCAGAGATCCGTTGGCTCCCCCAATGACGAATCCTTTCTGCTCTTTCATGGCGACTCCATTTTTAATTGTTCCTCAACGGGTTCATTTTACATATTTAAAGATGTTCTTTCGTAATGTGTAATGAAGGCAATAATTTTACCTTCAAACAAAAATGTCAACAATAAAACGAGCCATGGGGAATATCAGTGCTTGAATTTGATGTTTAACCTGCACAAAATGGAATGGGAATATTTTGGTTAATTGAAAAAGGTATGTGGCTCTAAAATGTGTATCTAAAAAATGTTATTGACAAAAATCAAGTTTCTAACTATCCTCTTCAGCTTAAAGCACAGTTATTCCGGTGGCTTCACCCGCTGAGATTCTGTAACTCAAGGAGCGGAGCTGTATGATTCCTTTTAAATCTTTTAATCTTTTCAGATCGTCAACATAATAGGGAAGCGATGAGCGAGCCGACCACGAATACGGCTTTTTATTCATAGCTCTTTCCTGGTAAAAAGTGTATAACCCTCATCAATTTGTTCAATAATTTTCGAAACACGCCCGGCATACAAAGATTTTTTTGACCCGCCATCATTCGATAAGCTCCTGATTTCCCTCCTTATAAAGACAGCTGTCAGCCTGCCGATATTATTCGCGCATTCATAAAAATAATGTGATAAATTTTGTTGAGTCTTTTATTCGCTGCGGAATGCGCAAATAGAAAGGCTATATGGGAATATTTCCTTTAAATACAACCATCAAAAAAAATGAGCGAAAAGCCTGGTATAAAAAATGATATCAAACAACTATGAAATGTGTAATGTAAAATGAATATGCACAAAGGTTTTACCTTAATAGAACTGTTGGCTGTGGCGATGATATTAAGTGTTTTAACTTTTATTTCAATCAACCTGTTCAGTTCTGCAAAAGCCCGCGATCAGCAACGCGAAACCCAGCAACGGTTAGCGCTGATTACGGCGAAGATAAAACAATATTATCAAACCCACGGTCGGCTTCCTGAACCAGCCGGCACCAATAAAAATGAAATTCCCGTTCAGGCCGATGCCCTTGACATGGAGCAGAAATACAGGCTGGATGCCTGGGGGCGTTATCTGGTGTATAACCCGGGCGATATAAATAATAATGGACAATATGTTAACATTCAGGATGTGGAAGGTTTTGCTGCTTCCGTTGAAAGCGGCGGCCCCGATCAGAACCTTGATGGCGAAGAAAATAACCTTATCGTATTTATTGATGTGACGGCAGAGGCTATAGAAATTACAAAGCGTAAACTAAAAGTGCTCCACGAAAAAGTGGCGGCTTATAATTTGCTGTTTGAGGGCGTTGATAACAATGGTGATGGAATAGTGGATACGATTTCATCTGTTGGAAACTCTGCGGAAGTTTCCATTGGGGCACCTGGAAACACCTGCCCACCGACCCATAGTTTTATAAATGACCCATCTGAAGGGCTTTCAACCCTGAGCGCAATCGAGGAAACAGAAAAATATAATTGTCCGGCACCCCTGGTTGACCATATTGTCAAACTTTATGGCTTGCCCACTGCCTTTCCGGAGGGGTACAATCG
>Ga0105096_10001090_pt1 | contig 10733 bp, 7 predicted proteins | sample PPLLak3cmMay2015_FD_87036 | JGI IMG/M metagenome (GOLD analysis project Ga0105096, IMG submission 87036) | Freshwater sediment microbial communities from Prairie Pothole Lake near Jamestown, North Dakota, USA - PPLs Lake P7 Core (1) Depth... | ecosystem: Environmental > Aquatic > Freshwater >...
CCTTGATACGATTTGCGGTGAATCTGTTGAATTACGGAGTGTATGGGCAAAAAGATTATTTAAAGTATTGAATAAAAAATGGGGATGAATCTGTGCTTTGAGCAGTTCCAGTTCTGCTATGGTTTTTTGTTTCCTGGCTTTAACCGCCCTGTTTTCCTGAAAATATGCGTATTTGATGAATTTGATTGAAGTGGCAATTCCGGCAACATGAATAAAAGGTAAAATATTCTTACCCCATCTGTAGTCAAATCCGGCGAATTTATTCGTACTATGAAAATTTAATTGAAAGACTTCTGCATATAAAATCGTAAAAACAATTAAAACAATAAATCCTAAAATAAAAATAAAATATTTTTTCTTTACCAAAAACCTTGGGATTAAAAAATATAAAAGCGTATACACAACAACCATAAAACCCGGGATAAACCCAAGAATCCGGATATATTGACTTTTTACATCGCCCGTTGAGCCTATCCCATATCCCCATGTAAAATAATTGAGCACGAATATCCAAAAGAGTAAATGCCTGAGCCACCAGTTATTGAATAAAATTTCAAGAAAACTAAACTGCTGTTTCATTTTATTACTTTTTTCCACATTACTTTCGAAATCGAACCTTTACGTATTTATTAAATTTTGTATCAAATAGGGGGGTCAACAGGCGTTTTTGGATTTCCGAATCTTTCCTGCAAAGGATAAGGATAATAGTTTCTATTGCGTTCGGCATTCAAATTGTTAGGCCCGGGTCTTTGATAACGCCTGCTGTCAGATAATTTCAGCCCGCTCATAAACAATTCAATACAGCGATTTTTATATATTTCCTGTAAGAGGGAAGGCTGATTCAAGGGGCCACTGTAAGCCGGCAAATTCGCTCCAATGCCAAATACATCTTGTGCCGGTGTTTTTTTCAATACAGAATCCAGGAATTTTTTACCGTTAACAAAATCACCCTTCCGGGTATAGGCCTCTGCCTGAATCAATAACATTTCACCCGGCAGGTAAACGGGGATCGCATCAGTAATGGTTTTCCCAAATCCAAATCCAAATTGTGCACCGGCTGAAGGTTGATTAACCGTATAAAAACGGGTTCGGTTGCTATCGCCTAAAACCGGTATTAGCGAACCGGTCAAACCGAATCTGGGTCTGGCATTGTAGCCGGAAGCCCCGTTGAATCCAGGATTGAAAATGGGATTGGGATTAATGTTATTATAAATATAAACAGACCGGGAACTTGCTAAGGAAGGATTAATACTTACAAGTGCCGCTTTAATTATCGCTGAATCATTTTCTCTTCGCATCATATAATATCGGGCATTCAAAGCATTAATTGCATTGGCTAAATTGATTTCTGTTCCCAATCGGGTTAAATAGTTAAATGAAGGCTGCGTATTGGGAAGCATTGCTGCCTCATTCAAAAGAGCATTACAAAATTTTAGCGCTTCGGTACTATCAATAAAATCAGCGTTGTCACTTATATTCACCGGAACCTTTTCCCAAAAATTAACCAGTGTTCCAATAGATAATGCTCTATACAGGTTTACATACTTTAGAATATTATTCCTCAAAACAGGATCCTGTACATTATTTATATTGGCTTTTATCAAAGAACAGTGATTATTGATCAATAAGCAGTTTGACCACAATTCTTTAAGTACAATATTGTTTGTAGCCACGTTTTGACTACCGGCAAAAAGCTGGTTTAAATCCTGATTACCCCCTGGCCTAAGAGTTATTTCATTAGTTGTAAATCCATTTGCGGTGATAGAATTATACAAAGCACTATTACCAAGATTGCTGTTAACAGCAAAACGATTTTTGATTCCAACGATTATTTCAACTATCCCATCCTGTGTTTTTAAAAGTTCTTCGAGCGTTGGTTCAGCAGGGTTTTCAAATGTTTTACTGCAGGAGATGCCTAGCGTAAAAATCAGTAAAACAAAAAATATATGAATGGCTTTCATTTTAAAACAATTAAAATGTCGTAACGATAGTAAATTGAATAATCCTGGGTACTGGGTAAGAACCATAATCGGTACCTCTTATGATTGACTGACCTGCCGTATTTGTTTCCGGATCAGCACCCTCATACCTGGTAAACGTAAACAGGTTTCTTCCGGTCAAAATAAACTCCATTCCTTTAATGCCTTTTAGTCCGTTTAATTGATAGCTGAATGATAATTCCCTGATCTTGGTAAAACTGCCATCTTCCACTGCTTCTTCCCAGATAACAGGGCCGTTAACAAATCCCCCAACTGCGGCTACCCATCCCCGTGGTAATTCGCCCTTTAATTCTTTTTCCGCCATCTTTCCATTCCCTACATTATTTCTAATGATCTTGGTCCAGTTGAAAATTTCAAAACCTGCCACCCGGTCAACCTGTATACGTAACTTAAATTTCTTATACCTTAATTCATTGATTAAATGTGCTGTATAATCGGGGTTTGGATCACCTAAAACCTTATTAACAGGTGATCCGTCTGGTTGTCCGTTTACCCTGATTGGATCATTCTTTACGGGGTCTCCTCGCTCAACCTGGGGCAAGAGAAAAATATCCTGCGGGTTTTTTCCATTTACCGGATTGAGTAATAAAGTTCCATCAGGATTTCTCGCATAATAAGTACCATAATATACCCCAACAGGGTAGCCCACCACCGCCCCCTGGTTTGTATTTTCAAATCCTATATAGGGTGTATTTTCATAAAGACTGGTTACTTTATTCTTGTTTTTATTAAACAGAAAAGATACTTCCCAGGAGAAATCCCTCCCTTTAACAGGAAGACCGCCAAACATAATTTCAAATCCCTTATTCTCCATCGTACCCAGATTATCCAGGATTGAATAATACCCATTAGATGGAGCCCATTCATAAGGTACAACGATGTCTTTTATCTTTTGAAAATAAAAAGTCATTTTGCTGAAAAGCCTCCCCTTCAGGAATTCCATATCTGCTCCACCTTCTATTTCTGATTTAATCTCAGGACGAATACTTTCATTTCCCCTCCGGTTTTGCGGTGCAAAGCCGCCAACATTATTATAATAAACAATTGGTGCCAAAGTAGTGAATCGGTCATAAGGGCCAATACCGGTTAAATTTCCAGCTTTCCCAAAAGAAGCCCGCAAATGCAAAGCATTAAACCATTGGTACAAATTGCCATTCTCCCAGAAATCCATTTCTGACAGGCCAAGAGACAAACCGGCCTTGGGATAAAAAATGGTTCCGGCTTCCGCACCAAAAGCAGAGGAATAATCAAACCTCCCTGCCAGCGTAAGAAAAAGGTAATCTTTATACCCCAGGGTCTCCTGCAGGAAATATCCATAAATTACTTGTTCTGATCTGCGGTCAACCGGCAGAGAAAATACGTTTTGAGCGGACTGTATGGTATTTCCAAAAGAAAGCAGGTCCCTGGCCTGCTGTGCCTGAAATGAATTTCGGATATATTGTCCTGAAAAACCACCAACTGTTGCTGAGCTAAAATCAGCTCCCAACAGCGTGGTATAAGAAGCCGTTAAATCGGTTGTCCATTGCTGATAGTTCTGTTTGGAAACACTAACATACCCATCAGGAAAAAGTCCCAATGGAATATTAGGATATGGAATCCTTGCCTGGAATCCCAACCCTTCCTGTGAAAAATTATCCAGGCCTGCACTTCCGGTAAAAACAAACCCTTTCCATGGACTTAGGTTGACATTCAAATTAGCAATAGTACGATTGGTTTCTGAAGTCAACTTGAAGGTTTCCACAGGTGTTAATGGATTCACCCACGCAAATTCAACCGGCCGTAAACTTCCGGAAGAATCACGTTCTTCTATATTATAAACGTTATCTGTATGATTCATGGCGCTCAGCGGAGCGAACTGCAAAAAACTGTTCGGCATCTCGGTGGATTTACTGTTAGCATAAATTAAGCCTCCACCCACTTTTATCCAGTCTCTTATTTGGTAAGTTGAATTGAGTTTCAATCCATAACGCTTAAATCCTGTTCCAACCATGATGCCGTCATTATCCATGTATGAGCCCGACATAGAATAGCTTCCTTTATCGCCTCCACCATTTACTGAAATATGGTGATCCGTTCCCCAGGAAGGATTTAGAATATTGTCCTGGTAGTCATAGCGGGATACCGGATATTTTGCCGTATCCAAAAAGCCTGAATAAACTTTTGGTCCTCCACCGGGATTAAGAACCGTATCTCTCCTGAAATTTCCAATCATGGTTCGCCTGTCCTCGGCAGAATCCAGCCTTTGACCTTTTTGCCTGCCAAACCGAAATGGATAATCATTCACGTCAATTCGATTTACAATAGAATTATGATTAACGCTACCGGTATATACTACTTCGGGTGTGCCCTTTTTCCCTTTCTTCATAAAAATTTGCACTACTCCGTTTGAAGCCCGTGAACCATAATTTGCTGCGGCGGCAGGTCCGTTTATGACTTCAATATGATCAACATCGTGAGGATTAATATCAACCAGGCGATTATTTCCTGTCTGGTACCTGGAATTGAAAGGTAAATTAAGGTTTACAATATTTATTGAACTGTTATCTATTATAGCTCCATCAACAATGTACAAGGGTTCTGATGAACCAAATACAGAACCTACACCACGTAGCTTCAGTGAAAATCCTCCTCCCGGGTCGCCGGAATTCTGGGTTACAACGCCACCCATAACCCTTCCATTCAACAAACCACTTAAATGATTTGTTCCTGCGTATTTTGCTTCCGTACCCTGAATAGTAGAAATGGCATTACCCAGTTTACGTTTTGTGGTATTCACAGCATTACCGGTAACCACCACTTCATCCAGCTTCAATACATCAATAGCCAACTGTATCTCTAAGGGTGATTGTAGAATACTGTCTGTATTAAGTCGAAAGTTTAAATTACGGTAACCTATACCTGAAAATTGGAGTGTCTGAGTTTTAATTGCACTGTTAAGGATAATTTGAAAATAGCCCTCTTTATCAGTTTCCGCAGCCGTACCTGAAGGTTCAGATTTTACATTGATATCCGATAGTGCTCTGCCGTCAGCGTCCCTGACACGCCCCTCAATCTTTAATTGTGCTGTAATGTGTTGTAAGAATAAAAAAGATATGAATAAAGTCAATGACTTTTTCAAAGTAAACAGGCTTTTAAAATTGTTTAATCGCCGCATACGAGTAGTGTTAAAGCAGTGGTGCTGTTAGTGGTGTTATTTGAATATACTAAAATTTCATAAGCTGACAACGGCTGGTCAAAAATTTGATATAATATTAAACCCATTGATAATATGGAGTCTTCTATGTTTTTATATATCTAATCAAATCTACAGTTTCACTCGAATAATCAAACAGGCAGGATATAGTTAATAGACGAAAAACAGGATTTCATCGACCAACAACAGTACGAATTGTGAAATGTGATTGGTAGACATTCACATCCATTCTGTTATTAGTTTCCTTCTCTTTATCGCTTTTCTCTATTTCAACTTTACCCGCACAATAGTTTTGAAAAACAAAACCATTTTTATGATACATATAATTCCATATAGTATAGTACCAACGATTTTGGTTAGTCGCTGTCTCAGTTGGAATGTAGTAAATATCCTTTTCTGATACACTCCTTACATAAATAACTGTTTTGTTAATATCACTAAAAAAATAAAATCATGAAAGCACTAAGTAATTTAAGGCCTGTAATAATTCTGGCTGTTTTGTTGAACTGCATCTCCTGTAATGAGAAAGATGATATACCAGATCTGAACTCAATACCAGGCAGGTATTCTGCAAAGGTTGCCACAGACTGGATGGACCTGGCAACCGAAATGATTAAATCAAGGGCGCTGCCCCCACCGCCAACGATCAGGATATTTGCCTATTCCTCTTTAGCACTCTATGAATCTCAATTACCGGAAATGAAGGAATACCAATCCATGTACTCCTTCTTCAGCGGACAGAAGGTTGCATTTGATTCAAATGGCCTTTACTACGGACCGGCAACCGCAAATACAGCCATGGCTGCCATCATGCGAAAATTTAACCCGGCTGCCGCCAACCTCAAAACCATTGATTCGCTTGAATCAATTTATAATTCCTTTTTCAAAAATGTTACAGATGTTGACAGGCTGAATAAATCAATTGATTATGGGAACAGGGTAGCCGAAGCAATTTTTGAATGGTCCAAATCAGACGGATTTTCAACTCCCTGCCCAGCATGGGTTCTACCGGTAGGCCCTGGCCTTTGGGAACCAACACCACCAGGATTTTCACCGGCTACAGGAGCCTGCCAGGGAAATATCAGGACCTTTTTAAAAGACATAACTAAACTCGCAGACCCCGGTCCGCCACCTGCTTTTTCAATAATACCGACATCGGAATATTATAAAGCAGCGGATGAGGTATTCCAGTATTCAAAAAAATTAACCCGTAAAGACTCATTGCTGGCAAGTTCCTGGAGAGATATTCCACCAGCTAATTATAATTCATCGTCTCACATGAATAAATTACTTACGATTTTCCTTTCTTCCAAAACCAGTTTTCTGAATGAAGTAGTAGTTGCATATGCTAAACACAACATCGCCATGTTTGACGCGATCAATACGTTATTTGCCGCAAAATTTAAATATAACCAAATGCGTCCCATCACATATATCAGACGGGAAATGAACCAGCCCAATTTTAATTCTGTTATCCCCACTTTACAACACCCCTCATACCCATCTGTCTTAGTAGGTGTAAATTCAGCCGGCGCTGGTATTTGGGAAAATGTCCTTGGCCCGGGTTATGCATTTACAGATCAGACACAGGAAAAATTGTATGGCGCTTTTTCTTATAGTTCCATACAGGACTTTATCAATCAAACAGCTGAACAAAGAATCAGCTCCGGCATCAATTTCAGGTTCAGTGTGGATGCAGGTAAACAAATTGGCAAAAAGATTGCTGAACAAGTGAATCAGCTTCCATTTAAGATTAAGTAAAAGATGATTACCAAAGACGCATTATAAAAGCATGTACCAGATCAAAAAAAGGGATGGCAGGTCAAACAGGACTATGCCTCCCTTTTATTTCTTTTAACAAGCAGAGAATTTATTTCAGTTTAAATTATAGAACACTGAGCATTATATAAACAGTTTATCCTGTTAATGTATTCAGAAGAATCCTCCAGGAATTGTCATTACAAAATACATGTGTTATTTTTATCTTCAAAAATATACCTTATGAAAACCTGGAAGCTGTTGCCAATCGTTCTACTTATTTCTTTTGGCATCCTGATTAATGACATTTACGCCCAAGGCGGCCCTCCGCCATGGGCTCCGGCAAAAGGCTACCGTGCCAAAGCCCGATACACTTATTTCCCTTCGCTTAATTTTTATTTTGATTCTAAAATTGGAATTTATTTTTTCTTTGAATCCGGCAAATGGGTTCAAAAAAATTCTTTGCCCAATAAATACAAAAATTATAACTGGAAGAATTACAAATACGAGGAATTCAACTGGGACAATAACCAGCCCTGGGAAAAACACCAAGATAAAGGAAACGGAAAAAACAAAGGTAATAACGGCAATGGAAAAGGAAATGGTAAAAAGGGCTGAAAGACACATGCAGCCTGATTTTATTTAACCAGATAAGGCTTTATTATTATTCATTACCTGATTTAAATCATTTCGAGTACAAGATTTATTCTTTACATTGTAAATGAATAATTTTTGACCATTAAAGCCTGTTGTATGAATAAAAAAGAAAAAAAGGATATCCCCGAAGAATTAAAATACCCGCCGGAAGAGGACATATATAGTAAAGGAATCAGGGCCGGAAATACCGCTATCGAAGAAGATACCAATTTTGAAACCGGCTATAAAGGCCCGGATTCTATTGAAGAATTGAACTTCAGGAAAAATCATAAAACTGATGGACTTGATGTACCAGGCTCAGAACTGGATGATGTTTCCGAAGAGATAGGAGAGGAAGACGAAGAAAATAATTATTACAGCCTCGGGGGTGATAATCATGACAATCTGGAAGAATCCTGAGGGAGTTGTTAGTTGATAGTTGTAAGTCATCCTAAACAGCATTCTACATAAATTCAAACTAACATGGCTTTGTAAGCCAACCCAACGCTAATTTTTAGCACTTAGCATTGCAAACAAAACCTCGGCACAAAGCCAACCTTACAAAGAGATAAAAATGTCAACGCATAACCCACTCACCGTGACTGACGAATATCTATCATAGTACTCTTTCTGATATCCTGCGCGTCTGCAAGTCCACATTACATCACATAACAAAGGCTTGACTTTTTTTAGGAAGGCCAACGGCTGCAAAGAAAAAGGGCAAAACACATGTTAGGGCGTAAAACTTGAAATGGAAAGAAACCCTTCATGTCTTAAAATGACTTTTCTCAGTCCTATTTATGATTAAAGTCATTGTTTACTAATAATTGCCATTCTAAACTTCGTAAAAACAATAACAGTTTCTTTTACACTTCTACTCTAACATTGAAGTTATTGTTCCTGGCAATCTGCTATATTTTTCATTTAAATCAATTTACAATGAAAAAAATATTTTTAACCACAATTGCCCTGTTGATTTTAGTTTTCATCTCCTGTAAGAAAGAATCACAATTTGATCAAGCTGCAAAGAATGATAATAATTCCCTGCAATCAAAAAGTGTATATGGAGAAAACAACAGTGGTCACATCAAAATTGCAGTAGTTTCGGATATCCATTACCTTGATCCGTCATTGCTCCAGAATAATGGGGCATCCGGAACAGCTTTTCAAGCTATGCTCCTGAAAGAGCCCTATAAAGTTTTATTGGAATATAGCCCCGAAATTTTTAGTAAAGTGCTTGATGAACTCATGTTTGAAAAACCTGATATCGTTCTGGTTACCGGAGATATGGTAAAAGACGGAGAGAAAATCGGCCACCAACAAGTGAGTGGATTGCTCAATCAACTTCGGACAAGTGGAATGAAGGTTTATGTTATTCCCGGAAATAATGACATCAACAATCCTGATGCAGTGGGCTATAATGGAAACAGCTCATACCCCGTTGCCACCATAACTGCGGCAGAGTATCTTTCTTTGTATGGAAATTTTGGATACAATGCGGCCATTGCCACAGATCCTAATTCATTCAGTTATGTGGCAGAACCATTTCCTGGACTGAGAATACTTGCTATTGATGCCTGCAGATATGCACCGATCTATCACAGGTCGGGAACTATCAAAGCACAAACTATGACATGGATCAAACAACAGATGGAGTTGGCAAACCAGAATAATATTACAGTTATCGGCATGATGCATCATAATCTCATTGAACATTTTTCAGATCAACCGGGATTATTGCCTTATACGGTCGTGGAAGACATGAGCGCGAACCCCAATGGACTTGACAATAACAATTGGAAACCAAGGGCAGATAGCCTGATGGCGTGGGGTCTGAAAGTTATACTGACCGGACATACACATACTTCCGATGTTACAGCACGTTCAACGGACGGCAAAACATTATATGATATTGCAACTGGTTCATTGGTCACACCACCCACCCCTTACCGGATATTGGTTTTGAAAAACAAGGATCTCGAAATCAGTACAAATCATATCAAGTCCATAAATGCCAGCCTTCCCAATAATCAAACTTTTGTGGAATATTCCAACCAGTTTCTGTCTTCAAATATGGATGCATACTTTAAATTGAGATTACCGCTGGCTCCATTCTCAGTATCCCCATCATCCTTGGTAGATTATACCGTACCTCTTGCCAGAAATGCATATATGGCACATATAGCCGGGGATGAAAATATTTCTCCGCTTGAGCAAAGAAAAATTGATTCACTCAATAATGTGTCGTCACCACCGGCATTTACAATTTGGGCATTAAATACACTATGGACAGATGTAAACATAAAAGATGGCAAATGGCATATCGATATGAAATAGATAACTATTGAAAGTTATTTTGTTCTGAACTATTAACTGATAATCGTTTTAATTTATAAGGGGCATGGGGAAAAAAATCCATGCCCCTTATACTTTTCCGGCGCAATTGGTGTAATGTGGAAGCTTATGTATTCAGGCTTCATCAACTACTGTACTTTTGGATTTCATCTTTTCGTTTGTTGATTTAGTTTTACCCCACTACCCAATTCAGGCACATTTTCAGGAGCAGAAAGCCTGATATAGAAAAGCCTTACCGCAAATGCAAGTGAAAAAAAAGATAATTAGTTTATCGTCTTTTAAACATGGCTGTTTATTTTCAACTTTTCGATTTTAAACATTCGATTTTTTTATCTGTGGTCCTGATATTTTTTTGCCGATATCGATTCTCGCAAAATGTTGATTTCATTCTCTAATAAATTTGTTGAGTTTGTAGTTGCTGCCATATCATTTAATTGTTCCATTTTACTAACCCCTACAATTGCAGATGTGACTGCAGGATGCTGCAATACAAACCTTACCGCTGTTTGAGTTGATGTTCGATTGTCTGTTACACATGTTTGAACAGCCTGGGCTGCCTTATTAATCTCTTCGGCAGTATGACCCAGGTATTCCTTAGCAGGTTTGCCCAACAATAATCCCTGCGCAAGAGCACCTCTTATCAATACTCCTTTATTATGCTCTTTTAAATAAGATAATACAGTCTCTTCCGGCCTGCGGTCTGCAAGGCTGTATTGCATCATTACGCTTACGATCCTGGACCGTTTTATATATTCCCTGATTACGTTCGGCCTGATGGAGGAAATGCCATA
>Ga0105096_10001091_pt1 | contig 10733 bp, 9 predicted proteins | sample PPLLak3cmMay2015_FD_87036 | JGI IMG/M metagenome (GOLD analysis project Ga0105096, IMG submission 87036) | Freshwater sediment microbial communities from Prairie Pothole Lake near Jamestown, North Dakota, USA - PPLs Lake P7 Core (1) Depth... | ecosystem: Environmental > Aquatic > Freshwater >...
AGACGTTTTAGCCCGCGTAGGGCGCCGCACTCTTAACGCCATTGCCGAAGTGGGCCAGGTGGTGCTGCTGTTCATGAGCACACTTCGGTATTTCCCGCGCGCCATCAAGGACCGAGCCCTGGTCATCGAGCAGATGAAGATCGTCGGCAGCGATTCGCTCCCCTTGGTGATCCTCGTCGGTTCCTTCACCGGCGCTATTGCCGCCTTGCAGGCAACAAATCTCTTCGCCAAGTTCAACCTCATCGGCATCGCTCGTCCATTCATTGGCGGGTCGATCGCCACGGTGGTCTTTACGGAGCTCACGCCGGTGTTGACCGCCCTCGTCATCGCCGGACGTGTTGGCGGTGCCATTGCCGCGCAGATCGGCACGATGCAGGTCTCGGAGCAGATCGATGCCCTCGAGATGATGGCCATCGACAAGAACCGATACCTGGCCATGCCTCGCGCCTTCGCCGCCATCACCATGATGCCGGTCCTTGCCGTCTTCTCGAACGCCGTGGCTCTCGTTGGCGCCTTCTTGCTGACCAGTGTGAAGTTCGACTTCAGCGCCGTGACCTTCTTTACCTCGATCCAGAACTTCTTCAACATCGCCGAGGTAAGCACCGGCATTGTGAAGTCCTTTGTCTTCGGCGGCTTTACGGCCCTCATCGGTGTCCACGTCGGCTTCCATACCACCGGCGGCGCCGAAGGCGTCGGCGCCTCTACCGTGCGTGCGTTCACCATTTCTGCGGCCGGCATCCTGGTGATCGACGCCATCTTTGGTTTGCTCTTCTAGGCCGTGACTCCCGACGCGTTCGAGACCCGCAGGGTCTATCGCATCGATCCTCCAGACGGCGAGCCGGTCGTTGCGCAACGGATCGACCAATTGCGGTCCTTCATCAACCCGGTTCCGGACCTTGCCACCATCGCATCGCAGTGGCGTTATGTGAACAGCTTCAGTCGCGGTACGATCTTTCAGAACGTATCCCGCCTGCCCCCTACCAACAACAGGCCCGCTGCATCTTCCGATCCAACGACGTCCATGCTGCAGGCACTTCGGTCGCTGCAGGAACACGACGTGGTGTTGTTGCTTTCCGGAGGCCTTGATTCGCGCACGTTGATGGCCCTTCTGCATGGCGCCGGCGTGCCATTTCGTACCGTCACGTACGGTCTTCCCACCATGCCCGACTGGCAGATCGCCGATCGTGTATCGAACGTTGACGGCGTTGCGTGGCAGGGCATTGATGTGCGGACGCTCGCGAAGGATGATCTGTGGACGGCCATGGTCGAGACGGCCATGATCAGCGAGGGAACGTATAGCGTTGCGCATGCAGCGGTCCTGCCAAAACTTGCACGTCTGTATCCCGCATCGGTCGTTGTCGACGGAGCCTATGGGGCCCTCCTTCGTGGAGGGTTTGCCAATCAACTTCTTGTCAGGGGGCGAGCAGACCTTGCCTCGAAAGATGCAGGACGGGTCGAGAAGTGGTTCGTGGTCCGCGACCTCAGCGTCTTCCATCCCGATATCCGCGACGAGATGATGGCGGGGTCGAGGGCCTTGTTGCAGGAGGCCTTGGACGACATGCCGGACTTCTCGGCGTCAGACGGACGGGACTGGATCGACGAGTTCTTCCTTCGGTGGAACGTCCCGGGTTTTGTGTCGAACCCTCACCGCATCTATGACCGGTGGATGCCGTCCGAGATGCCCTTTCTGACACCTCAGGTCGTGGCTGACGTCCTCGGACTACCCTCGAAGTCGAGAAGCCATGCCCGCCTGTTCCGATCCTGGATCGAGCAGTTCCGGCCTGGACTCCGAACTGTGCCGTTCGTGGGTAAAAAAGGACTCGTGCCGTGGATCTGTGCCGGCGATCCGTGGCGAACGGCGTTGTATGCAAGGTTCGGTCCGAAGCACGCCGCGCCGGACTCCGGGCAGATGGAACTGGGTGTGATCTCACTCATGGGAGACCACCTTGTCGAACGGGCTCATGAGGCATTGTCGGAGAGCATGGTTCCGTTCCATGTGCCTTTGGTGCAAGAACTTACGAATTCTGCGGTGTCCGGATCCAACCCCATCGCGGCCCAGGAATTTTTCTCCTGGCTGACACTGGCGCTTGCCCTTCGTTCCTGAGTAGCCTAAATTCGCGCCCCGATTGTTAGCACTCCTACACGAAGAGTGCTAAGAAGATCGTCAATACGCATCGTTCACTACAAACCACAAACGGAGTACACTATGAATCTCGCACCATTGCACGACCGCGTGATCGTCAAGCCGGCAACACCGGAAGAAACAACCAAGGGTGGCATCATCATCCCGGACACGGCAAAAGAAAAGCCGATGCAGGGTGAGGTCATCGCTATTGGCGGCGGCAAGGTTTCGGAAGACGGCAAGGTCACCCCGCTCGCCCTCAAGGTTGGCGACAAGGTCCTCTATGGCAAGTACTCGGGCACCGAGATCAGCCTTGATGGAGAAGACCTCCTCATCATGCGCGAGTCGGACGTCTTCGCTATCGTTAAGTAAGTGCCACGTTCCCAGTTCCCAGTTCCCAGTAAACCAAAGGATATACAATGGCTAGTAAGAAGATCTCATTTGATGTTGAAGCACGTTCTGCCCTCAAGCGCGGCGTTGACCAACTTGCTGACGCTGTGAAGGTCACACTTGGACCGAAGGGTCGCAATGTTGTGATCGACAAGAAGTTCGGCTCACCGACGATCACCAAGGACGGTGTTACCGTTGCCAAGGAGATCGAACTCGAAGATCCGATGGAGAACCTCGGTGCTTCGATGGTTCGCGAAGTGGCATCCCGCACAAGCGATATCGCTGGTGACGGTACCACGACGGCAACCGTTCTTGCTCAGGCGATCGTCCGCGAAGGTCTGAAGAACGTGACCGCCGGAGCCAATCCGATGGACCTCAAGCGCGGTATCGACCTTGCCGTGAAGGCCGTTCACGAAGGACTTCGTGAACTCAGCCGTCCGGTTACCGGCAAGAAGGAGATCGCTCAGGTTGGCACCATCTCCGCCAACAATGACAGCACGATCGGCAACCTGATCGCCGACGCCATGGACAAGGTTGGCAAGGACGGCGTGATCACGGTTGAAGAAGCCAAGGGCACCGACACGTCCGTCGATGTTGTCGAAGGTATGCAGTTCGACCGCGGCTATCTCTCCCCGTACTTCGTGACGGATCCGGATACCATGGAATGTGTGCTCGATAACCCGTACATCCTGATCCACGACAAGAAGGTCGGCGCGATCAAGGATCTCCTCCCGATCCTCGAAAAGACCGCACAGGGCGGCCGTTCGCTGCTCATCATCGCAGAAGACATCGAAGGCGAAGCACTTGCTACGCTCGTCGTGAACCGTCTGCGCGGTACGCTCAAGGTCGCAGCCGTCAAGGCTCCGGGCTTCGGCGATCGCCGCAAGGCCATGCTTGAAGACATTGCCATCCTCACGGGCGGCATGGTGATCTCGGAAGAGAAGGGCTTCAAGCTCGACGCTGCTACCATCCAGCAGCTTGGTACGGCAAAGCGCGTGACGATCGACAAGGACAACACGACGATCGTTGAAGGCGCTGGCAGCTCCGACGACATCAAGAAGCGCGTCAACGAGATCAAGAACCAGATGGAGAAGACCACAAGCGATTACGACCGTGAGAAGCTCCAGGAGCGTCTTGCCAAGCTCGCCGGTGGTGTTGCCGTCCTCAAGATCGGTGCCGCTTCGGAAGTTGAAATGAAGGAGAAGAAGGCCCGCGTTGAAGACGCACTCCACGCTACGCGCGCTGCCGTTGAAGAAGGCATCGTTCCTGGTGGTGGTGTTGCGTATCTGCGTACCCTCGGCAAGCTTGAAGGCATCGTTGTTGAGAACGACGATCAGCGCACGGGCATCAACATCATCCGTCGCGCTGTTGAGGAGCCGATCCGTCAGATCCTCGCCAACGCCGGTCTCGAAGGTTCCGTGATCGTCAACAAGATCAAGGAAGGCACTGGCTCCTTCGGCTTCAATGCCTACTCGGAAGTGTTCGAAGATCTCTTCGAAGCTGGTGTGATCGACCCGACGAAGGTGTCGCGCGTCGCTCTTGAGAACGCTGCCTCGGTGGCATCGCTCCTCATCACCACGGAAGCAACGATCGTCGAGAACCCTGAGAAGGAATCAGCACCGGCACCACACGGTGGCGGTATGGACATGTATTAAGCCGACCTTAAAACGTCGATAGAACAAGGCCTGATCCCGGAAACGGGGTCAGGCCTTCGTGTTAGCGGAGAAGTAGACCAGAGTACAATGGTGTGTCATTGTGCAAGATCTTGATCACTGACTGACGCGGGATCTCAATGCCATCAAGTGTCACGATGTTGATCCCGGGTTTAAGTCCGGTGGTGCTGCCGCGGTAGATAGCACGTCCTTGAATATCATACAGATGAACGGTCACGTCATACTGCGGAGAGTCCATCATCGAACCGATCATCAGCTCGTCGCGTACGAAACCAACACTCGTGATGACAGAGCGTGCGATCATTGTTGAATAAGAGATAGACGGCGCATCGAATTGTGCGGCAGGGCAATAGATGACCTTCCAGGTTGTATCCGTGCGGTATCGAAGAGTACCTGATTCGAAAGAGATCGTCGATCTATCGGAGATCTCCTCGGTCAACGGAACAAATTCGCTTAATGTTGCCGATGCGAGCTGCACAGTAACTGGGCCGTATGCCCCGGCTAAAGATCGAATCATGAGGTGTGCCTTGTTGCCGAGGACTGTGCTGAGCCAGATCGTTGAGTCGGATGTGATCAGCTCGCCATCACTACACCGGAGCAATTGAGTCGAAGAGTCATTACCAAAAACGATCTGATCTAACGAATCCACAACACCGCGCACTAGACTGCGCGACCATGCGATAGGATGTGTTCTCGTCCAGATCAGCTCGCCGTTCGAGTCCCAACAGGAAGCTCTAGTGGTCTCCTGTGTTAGAGACTCGAATGTAATCACGCGTTGGTATCGAATTGTAGTGACAAAGCCCGCGATCCAAGTAGGTACAATGGGACCTGAAGCCTTGTACTGAAAGGGTCGCGCATAGTGAAGCGTGCCTAGATCGGTATACAACAACGCGACCGGCGACAATGCATTGTTGGTTACTGCCCAGAGATAGACGCGATGAGAAATGAGATCGATCTGACAGTCGAATACAGTCTTTTCTGATCCATTGTTGAGCACCGTGGCGAAGGCGTTACCCTCTGAACGCCAAACGATCACGCGCTGTCCATTGATCACGACCACGACCACACGTAGGTCAGGTGTACAACGAAGAGAGTACGGGCCCCCTGATTGATGCTCCAGTGGAATGACAAGGCGTGTTGTTTGAGTCGGTATATGAGTGATCGTGAGCCCTTTGTTGGTTGCTATCGCAACAGACAGTCCGTCATCCGACCATTTGAACGCATGATTTGACCGAGGCGGACACGGCAAATCAAAGTGGTCTTTTGATGTAGTGTTGAAGGCAACCATCTTCTGTCCGACCATTGAGATCACATGTTTCGCAGTGGGAGAGAAACTCAGGACTTGACCATAGTAGTTGATGCGAGACGCCTTCAGTGTGCCAGACGTCGAATAGATGTATGCGCCATCCAAACCGAATGATGCCGGCTCATTGTCAGGAGTCAGACAGCTTATGTTTCGATTTATCCTATGCACCTCCATCTTGTCAGGTGAGTTTAAGTCATAAATGTTTGCGATCTCGAATTGAGTATTCTGTACCAAGAAGCGACCATCGTTGCTGATCAACAATGATCGAGTTCCGTTTTCTGATCTTAGCAAGACCTCGCGCACAGTACGGGCCTTCCTGTCGAAGATGGCAAACCTGTTATTGTCCCATCCTGAATGTCCACACACGACGTAGCGTGCATCTCTTGTACATGTCACATATCTGTAGTCCCGCGAGATCAACGGATCCACCGTGAGGTCGGGCATATTCACGTACTCACCCGATGAGTTGCCCAAGGCAAGACCCGCTGCTATGAAGTACAATCGCCGGCCACAGTCGTGAGAGGTATCAATGCCTGGTACAAAGTATCGTGACGATCGCCAATCGAGGGAAACGTATAATCTACCGTTGTCAACGAAGAGCTGGCCGACATACGCGTCTTTCTCAAGGTGCCACTCGTTTTGAATCGTTAGTGTTTTAGCGTTGTAGACAACCAGGCGTTTGTCTGCCGTATGAACAGCGAATAGCTCGCTTTGCCCAAAGAAGGCGATATGGGAAACCTGTTGGACAATGGATTTCGCAGCTCCCGTGGAAACGTCCAGTACAACAAGCTCATTCGTTCTAAGCGCAATGACGACATGTTTACCGGATGGGCTGATCACGCCCCAGCCAGAGTTCTTGTTGGTGTACCACAGGCGCGTTGTCGTCAATGACGACATGTCCGTCCGCAAGACGCGACAGGACTGATTCCGAATCTCGAGACTGAGCATCGTCGCGCCGTTGTCAACAAAGACGCGGCTCCCGATCAGGCCGTCAGAAGGAGTGATCTCACCGAATTCAATCTCTTCGCGGACCTCGGCGCGGTGACGAGCGCGAAATTGCAGCACGTCGAAGCTTACCGCCGGGATCGTCCAGTCCATGCTGTCGATGTCCAGATCTGCAGCGATCTCCGCCCACGTTGAGCCCAGGTCGTACGAAACGTCGACGTCCGACTTCTGGGTAGGGCTGGGACGCTGCCACGAGAGGTGGACCACCGTGCCCGGGGTGAGAGGGGCGCCGTCCGTACGGACAGTGACGTTGGCGAATACGGTGCCGGCAGCCGAGAACACCGTTGCGAGGATGAGGAGGAGCTTTTTCATGGATGCAACCTCCGAAAGGAGCAGTTGCGACCCACCTTATGAAAACCTTATGCCCGCCCCCTTGCCAGAATGTGTTTTAGAATCGGCGTTCCCGTTGCATCTTTGTTTACGCATGCGCTACATCGATATCCATTCTCACAGACGTTCCACCGATGGGGAGGTGGAGACCATTCTGACCAACATGGTCACCGCTGAAACGGAAGACTTGATCGACGATCAACAGTGCTCCGTTGGCATCCATCCCCGTACGATCGATGATACTGTGGACGAGGACCTCTTCCTTGTTCGTGAATTGGCCGCCGATGCGACCGTGGTCGCCATCGGTGAATGTGGCCTCGACCGGAATTGCTCGGTCGCCTGGCCCGACCAGATGCGTGTCTTCGAAGATCAGATCTCCATCAGCGAACTCCACTGCAAGCCGATCATCGTCCATTGTGTGCGCGCACACGCCGATGTGATCACGCTGCACCGCGATATCGATGCCGTCCAGCCGTGGGTCCTGCACGGCTTCAACAAAGGCGGCGACACACTCGAACGTGTCATCGAAGCTGGACTCTACGTCTCCTTCGGCGCTGCGATCATGCAGTCCGACTCACCGGCCGTAGAGGCTCTCCGAGTAGTCCCTGCCGACCGATTCTTCCTGGAAACCGACGACCAAACGGAACACGACATTCGCGCTATCTACGCACGCGCAGCAGAGATCCGCGGAGTGACGGTTGACGCCCTATGCGAGACCCTGCAACAGAATTTCGACTCCGTGTTCAAGCTATGACCCAAGCGGGATGGACGTCCCGCACACGCTTGTTGATCGGTGATGATGCTGCTGACCGCCTGTCACGCTCCCACGTGCTTGTCGTCGGTCAAGGCGGCGTTGGTTCCTATGCTTCCGAATTCCTCGTCCGCGCCGGCATCGGCCGCCTGACGATCGTCGACGGTGATGTTGTCGACCCCTCGAACCGCAACCGCCAGCTGCCGGCCCTCGCCACTACGGAAGGCCGTTACAAAGTTGATGTGATGCGCGAACGTCTCCAGGCGATCAACCCCGACCTTCAGCTGGTCACCATCCGGGAATTCCTCACGCCGCCGCAGATCGACCGGATCCTCGCCGGCAACTACGACTTTGTGGTCGATGCCATCGATTCCCTTACGCCCAAGGTGATGCTCCTGCTGCGTGCCTATCAGAAAGAACTTCGCATCGTGAGCTCCATGGGGGCAGGGGGCAAGGTGGATCCCACCAAGATCCGCATCGCCGATCTCAACGAGACGCAGAAATGCGGCCTCGCACGATTCGTCCGCAAACGCCTGCGCAAACACGGCGTCGATGGCGGCATCACGGCTGTCTATTCCCTCGAAGAGACCGACGAAGGCTCGCTGATGTACACCGATGGCTCCAACTTCAAGAAGAGCGCCTTCGGTACGGTGTCCTATCTCCCCGCAGCTTATGGCGGAGCATGCGCCAGTGTGGTCGTGCGCGAGCTTTCAACGCCATGAAAAAAGTGATGATCATGGGAAGGGGGCTTGCCGGTTCGTGGATGGCCTACGAACTTCATCAACGCGGACTCATGGTCAACGTTGTGGATGACGGCGCTATCGACACGTCATCTCGCATTGCTGCAGGACTGATCAATCAGGTCAATGGAAGCCGTCCGATCCTGGGGTGGAAGAGTGAGGTCATTTTCCCCCATTCGTGGACGGCCTATGCCGAATTGGAGCAGTACATCGGTGTAAAGGTGTGGACCGATCGTCGAATTCGACGTGTCTTTCTCACCGAGAAAGATGATCTGCTCTGGCACAACGCTGTGGAGCGCGGACTGCATGTGGATTGGTCGCCACTGCCTACGGTATTGTCGGATGGCGTGCGCGCAGACTTTGGCGGTGTGGAATATGCCGGTGCAACGATCGATACGAATGCGTTGATCGACGCGGTGGCAGAGTCTGTTCCGCAAACGCCCATGACCATGGACGAAGCAGACCTTGTGATCTGGTGTACCGGATGGCGCGCCTCGCAACATCCGCTATGGTCGTGGCTGCCCTTCCAACCGGTCAAAGGTGAGATCGTCGACGCCGAGATCGACGGTCCATTGGATGCCGTGTATCTGAGGGGAGTGTGGATCATCCCTTCGGTAGTCTCTCAGCAGCGAGCAGCGAGCAGCGAATCTCGACAAACGACAGACGACAAACGATGGACGACCGTGCGCATCGGTTCGACCCACGACTGGGACGATCTCACCACCACGCCGACGGAACAGGCGCGGATCATGTTGGTGGAGAAGGCCATGGAGATCCTCGGGCGGGAGATATATGTAACGGGTCAACAGGCGGCAGTGCGGCCGGCGGCGCAATCAAAACGCCCGTACATTGGCTTGCATCCGGAACATCCGAAACATGCCATCGTCAATGGACTCGGTGCCAAAGGTTCGATGTGGGCGCCATGGGCGGTCAGGCACCTGGCAGACCATGTGTGGGATGGATGCGAACTCGATACAGAAGTGAACACACTACGCTGGTGGAAACCATGAACTACGACAACGCCGTGAGTTATGTGCACAACGTCTTGGGCAGCATCCTTCATGAGGGTGATGTTGCCGTGGATGCCACCGTCGGCAACGGATGGGATACGGCGCTGATGGCCGATCTGGTTGGCGAATCCGGTGTGATCTACGGATTCGATATTCAGCAGGTGGCTTTGGAGGTGACGCGCTCACGCACGTCGGGAAGCCGGGCTACGGTCAGACTCCACCATCAAGGACATGAAACACTTGCTAACGCCGTCGATGGCGTCCACCACGGTCATGTGCGTGCGGTGACGTTCAACCTGGGCTACCTTCCGGGCGGCGATAAAGAGATCACCACACATGCCGATACGACCGTCTCGGGTCTCGAACAAGCCCGCTCTGTTTTGTCACCCGACGGTGTGATCACGATCGTCTGCTACCGCCACGCCGAAGGTGAACGCGAACTCGATACCGTACGCACACACCTCGCAACCTGGCCGCAAGAACGCTACACCGTCGTCGAAGTGGACTTCATCAACCAAAAGGGAACTCCTCCCATCGTCTTCGTTGTTTCCTGCTCGTAATTCCAATCAACAGCATATCGTCATGTTACCAATACTTCTTACCCTCATTATGCAAACCTCACTCTACGACTTCTCCATGAAGGACATTGACGGCAACAACGTCAAACTGTCAGACTACAAGGGCAAGACCGTCCTCATCGTGAATGTGGCCTCGTTCTGCGGCTACACCAAACAATATGCGCCCCTTGAACAACTGTATACCCAGTACAAGGACAAAGGCCTCGTGATCCTTGGTTTCCCGGCCAACGACTTCGGAGCACAAGAGCCGGGCACCGACACCGAGATCAAGGAATTCTGCAGCACCAAATACAATGTCACCTTCCCCATGTTCTCCAAGGTCACGGTGAAGGGGGCGGATAAACATCCGCTCTTTGTGTGGTTGACCTCCGGTGGCGGCGACGCCGCATTGGCGGGCGAGATCGGCTGGAACTTCGAGAAGTTCCTCGTGGGTCCGGATGGACGATTGATAGCACGATATGAAACACGAGCAGAACCGATGTCCGAAGCCGTCAAGTCCGACATTGAACGCAGTCTTGGCGTAAAATGACCGTTCGTTTTGCATGACCGCGTAAATTGGGGCCTTCATTCTGGAGGCCCCATGCCATTTGTCGTAGCGATAGTCCTTGTCTTCTCCTGTGTGACCGCGTTTGGTCAACGAACGATCATCAGCGAGACGTTCAACAACAATGATCTGGGATGGTTCTCCGGGTCGACCGACGATGACACCTTCGAGGCCGAAGTGGATGGTGGCATCTACACCCTGAAGATGAACTCGGATGGGGGATTCCAATACTCCTTCAACACGGCCGAGCTCACCAATGCCACGAACTGGTCGATCAAAAGTCG
>Ga0105096_10001092_pt1:7500-10731 | contig 10731 bp, 8 predicted proteins | sample PPLLak3cmMay2015_FD_87036 | JGI IMG/M metagenome (GOLD analysis project Ga0105096, IMG submission 87036) | Freshwater sediment microbial communities from Prairie Pothole Lake near Jamestown, North Dakota, USA - PPLs Lake P7 Core (1) Depth... | ecosystem: Environmental > Aquatic >...
CTCGAGATGCTGGAATTGCTACGTGTACAAGGTGGCCAGTCCATGCTAATGAACTAAAACCTAATAATCCAGATAAATGATGGTTTAAACGTGATTCATTATTTTTAAACCATGACAGACTAGGTCGGAATTTTGGTTGTAAATGTAACCAACCCGCAATTAATAATACACTTGAAAGTAATAATAAACCAATAGAACCTTTGTATAATTCTTGATTTGTTCTAAAACCTATCGTGTACCACCATTGATATAAACCTGCAAATGTAATATTTACAGGATATGTATTTCCTTTACTAAATGCTTTTAATGCTGATTCACCAAAATGCGGATCCCAAATTGCATGTGCAATTGGACGCACTTTTAATGGGTTTAGAATCCATTTTTCGAAATTACCTTGCCACGCTACATGGAATAAATTTCCTGCAGTCCAAAGGAAAATAATTGCAAGATGCCCAAAATGTGATGCAAAAATTTTCTGGTATAGATTTTCTTCAGTCATACCGTCATGAGCTTCTAAATCATGGGCAGTAGCAATACCATACCAAATTCTTCTAGTTGCTGGATCTTGCGCAAGGGCTTGGCTAAACTTTGGAAATTTAGTTGCCATAATCGTTAGATACCTTTTTATATAATTTGTAGTTGTAAATAAAGTTGAACTTCAAAACTTTCTTGTACGAATTTATATATCCATATATATATATAAACTGCCGTAATTTTAAAAACTAATTAAGTAATTGAAATAGAACGAGCTAAGAAGAATGCCCAAGTTGTTCCAATGCCACCTAATAAGTAGTGTGCTAGTCCAACCGCTCGACCTTGAGTAATGCTTAATGCTCTAGGTTGTATTGTAGGAGCAAAGTTTAATTTATTATGCGCCCAAACGATTGATTCAATCAATTCTTGCCAATAACCACGACCACTAAATAAGAACATTAAACTAAATGCCCAAATGAAATGCGCCCCTAAGAAAATTAACCCATAAGCCGAAGATGCTGAGCCATATGATTGAATTACTTGAGAAGCTTGTGACCATAAGAAATCACGTAACCAACCATTAATTGTAATTGAACTTTGTGCAAAGTTTCCACCTGTAATATGTGAAATACTACCGTCTGGTGTAATTGTTCCCCAAACATCAGATTGCATTTTCCAACTAAAATGGAAGATTACGACTGAAATTGAATTATACATCCAGAATAAACCTAAGAACACATGATCCCAACTTGAACTTTGACATGTACCACCACGGCCTGGACCATCACAAGGGAAGCGGAAACCTAAATTCGCTTTATCTGGAATTAATTTTGAACTACGTGCATATAATACACCTTTTAGTAAAATTAAAACTGTTACATGGATTGTAAAAGCATGAATATGATGTACCATAAAATCCGCTGTTCCTAATTTAATCGGCATCATAGCGATTTTCCCACCAACTTCAATCACGTCACCTCCAAAAGCGTAACTTGTTGTTGCTAAAGCATTCGGTGCTGTTGTTCCAGGTGCTAATAAATGGATATTTTGAATCCATTGCGCAAAAATTGGTTGTAGTTGAATAGCTTTGTCTGAGAACATATCTTGAGGTCGACCTAATGCACGCATAGTATCGTTATGAATATAGAACCCAAACGCATGGCAACCTAAGAAAATACAGACCCAATTTAAATGTGAAATAATCGCGTCCCTGTGTCTTAAAACACGATCTAATAAATTATTATAATTATTTGCTGGTGTGTAATCACGAACCATAAAAATAGCACCATGAGCTGCACCACCAACTACACAAAAACCACCAATCCACATATGATGTGTAAATAAAGATAATTGTGTAGCATAATCTGTTGCAATATAGGGATACGGAGGCATTGCATACATATGATGTGCTACAATAATACTTAAAGATCCCATCATCGCTAAGTTAATAGCTAATTGAGCGTGCCATGATGTTGTTAAAATTTCATATAATCCTTTATGACCTTCACCGGTGAATGGACCTTTATGAGCTTCTAAGATCTCTTTCATGTTGTGACCAATACCCCAATTTGTCCGGTACATATGGCCAGCAATAATAAATAAAACGGATAATGCTAGATGGTGATGTGCAATATCACTTAACCATAAGCCACCTGTCACAGGATTTAAACCGCCTTTAAATGTTAAAAAATCAGAATATTCACCCCAATTTCCACCAAAAAATGGTGCTAAACCTTTACCAAAACTTGGATATAACTGTGCCATTAAATCACGGTTAATTAAAAATTCATGGGGTAAAGGAATTTCTTGTGGTGAAACACCTGCATCTAATAATTTATTAATTGGTAGAGCAATATGAATTTGATGACCAGACCATGATAAACAACCTAGTCCTAATAAACCAGCTAAATGATGATTCATCATTGATTCGGCATTTTGGAACCATTCTAGTTTTGGTGCAGCTTTATGGTAATGGAACCAACCAGCAAATAACATAATTGCTGACATAGCTAATCCACCTATTGCTGTCCAGTATAATTCTACTTCGCTTGTAATTCCTTCTGCTCGCCACATTTGGAACCAGCCTGATGTTGTTTGAATACCTTGGAAATTTCCACCAACATCAGCGTTTAAAATTTCTTGACCGACGATTGGCCAAACCACCTGTGAACTTTGTTTAATACCGATCGGATCTGTTAACCAAGCTGAATAATTAGAAAAATATGCACCATGGAAGTGCATACCACTAATCCATAAAAAGATGATTGCTAATTGACCAAAATGTGCACTAAAAATTTTACGAGAGACTTCTTCTAATGAGCTTGTTTGACTGTCAAAATCATGAGCGTCCGCATGTAAGTTCCAAATCCATGTAGTTGTTTTTGGACCTTTAGCTAAAGTTCTTGAAAAATGTCCTGGTTGGGCCCATTTTGCGAAACTAGTTTCGACAGCGTCTTTTTCTACAAAAACTTGTACGTTTTTTGAACGACGCTCTGTTGAGCTTATTGCCATTGATTTTCTCCTTTTGGGAGACGGAAATCTATGAAACTCTCATAAAAAATAAAAAATAGTTAATATTTTATCTATTTGTTAAATACGAGTTTTCACTGTTTATTATACATGATTTTTAATTTTATCGAACAAATTTTTGTATGTTCGCTGAAATAAGATTTTGATTCAGAATATTCGTTGCCTTTTGAATCGGGATAGTAGGATTTGAACCTACGGCACCCTGCTCCCAAAGCAGGTACTCTACCA
>Ga0105096_10001093_pt1 | contig 10729 bp, 17 predicted proteins | sample PPLLak3cmMay2015_FD_87036 | JGI IMG/M metagenome (GOLD analysis project Ga0105096, IMG submission 87036) | Freshwater sediment microbial communities from Prairie Pothole Lake near Jamestown, North Dakota, USA - PPLs Lake P7 Core (1) Depth... | ecosystem: Environmental > Aquatic > Freshwater >...
GCAACAACGCCGCCTGCAACTCGGCGCTAAGCATGCTCAGATCAAACGTGCCGCCTGCGATAATTGCCTGCGCTGCCGGCTCAATTGACGACCGCAAGATCGGCAGGATGGCGCGGTAGATGCGCTGCTCCTCCGGCGTCAGATCACCGATGGCGCGCAGATGGGCCGAGTACACGCTGCGCACCGCGTCAGATGTCGTAGCGTGCCCAAGAGCCGCGTAAATAGCCACGCTGAGCTCTGGCGGTATCGTAGTCGATACGAAACTCGCCTGCGCGCTCTTGCCCTCTCTCAATCGCTTGAGCGCCTTTGTTCGCCAACGCTCCAAGTCTGCGCGCATCTCGGTGTCGCCAATGGTCACGCTCTCCGATGACTGCTGTTCGACCTCTGGCGCTTCTGCCGCTGGCGCTGCTTCGGCCGTCTGCGTGATTGCGCGCTCCAGTGGCGCCAGCCCCAGCCACGCGCGGCCCTCGTCAACAAGCATCACCGGCTGACCAACAAGTTTTGTGATCTGCTCGGCCTGTTGCAGCTGGCGCGATTGCATTTCTTCAATGCGATTCTGATCTACCGTCATCGTCAGGCCGTCGATACTCAGAAACTCATTGAGCGTTGCCGCGTGCACCTGGTCCCACTGAGGCAGTACCGTATTGGTGTACATGGCGATAGCGTCCTGCTGGGCCGTCGCGTAGTTCGCTGCGTTCGACAGAATCAGCGACATAGGTACGCCGACTGTCGCAATGATCGCCTGCTGTTCCTGTTCGCTGAGCTCTCGATTACTGAGTTCGCCAATACCGTCACCGATAACTTGCGGCTTCACCTGCGCGCGAAACGCGGCAGTATTCCACGCGTTTGAGACTCCGCTGAAGAGACGCTTCCACCATGATTCAAGTTTACTCATCTCTGCCGGCGCCGGGTTACCGTCAACCGTCAGGATCGTAGCCCGGATCATGCCGCGCTCAAAGAAACTGGCAATGGCGGTGTCCATGTTATCCAGCGCCGCAGCTGCGCGCAACGCTGCCGATACGACGCTCTGGCCGGGTCCCTCTTCGCCCGCAATGTTCGGCTCCCAGTAGTACACAATCTCGCCAGGCTTCGCGCTCTTCGGGTCAAACGGCTGCAACTTCATATGGCCCTGCGTTGTTGCGCGGTTGAAGCCCTCTAGGCCCGTTTCTGGGCTGATGATAGGTTGAATTGTCGGCGGCAATAACCAGCGCAGCGTTTTGTTAAATCCGTACCGATTAGCTTCGACGATGTTATACGACGCGCCGTATATGCACAGCGACGCCTCGTTTCGTCCGATCAATCCGCGCAAGCGATACATTAGCGGCGCGTACTCAGACAGCAACGCTAAATCAGTTTCTGGATCGTCGATACGCGTCAGTTTGTACGGCAGGCCTGCAAGTTTGTTTGCGCGAATCCGTACCGCACGGTAGACCCATGCCACGCGTTGGTACGCAGCAATGCCCGACATGCTGCCGGCTGCGTCGCCGCCGCCGGTGAGGTAGCGCCATGCCTCGTCCGGCAATGCCTCCAGCGGTATTCCCTTGGTTGCGTTGTCGGCGCGGGCGACGTAAAAAGCCATGCTATCCTCCACCAAATACAAACAGCTTGCTGCCGTCGCCAATCATGCCGACCGCGCCGCTCACTGCGTCTACCTGGTCATCATGCGCGCCGTTCGGAAACTGCGTCATCTCGTCCAAAAATGCGTTAATCCATTCACCACGTACCAGCGCCACTTTGCCGCGCTCAGCACGTGCCGCCCACGGCAGCGCACGGCTGAGCTTGTCACGATCGACGCGCACACCTTGCAGGTACACATGCGCCACGCTGCTATCACGTTGCAGCTCTTGAATTGCCGCAATACCATGCAGCGCTTCCTCGATACCGTGGCGCACGTCGGCCTCTGCGCGCATCGCGTTCACAATGATACGCCGCTGATCTGGCCATTCCCAACGTCCGCGGATCACGTCGCGAATGTACAGCGTTCCATTGTCCGACAGTGCTACCGCAGCGCTGGCCGTGTAGTCTGCGCTTGATTTCGTGCTTACGGCGAGGTCCCAGTACCGTACCCAGTCTAGCCCGTCGGGTGCGTAGTCTACGACGTTGAACCAATGGCGCTGGAACAATGCGCCAGCCGGGTCAACGTAGTTGCCTTCAATCTCCTGCTGCGCAAAATCGCTGGTGTACGCAGACTCCAGCGTTTGCACAAAGCCCGCAGGATTGTACACGTTGTCGCGCGAAGAAGACACCACTGTTGCATAGTTCTTTGTCGCCGACGCTTCAAACACGTCATAGAGCCAGTTCTTGCCGTTCGGCGTTGTTGTGACCCACGCGCGCGCCGGCTGCTTGCGCAAACGGCCCAGCATGATTAGCCAGGCTTCACGCGTCATCTGCCCCGCTTCGTCTAACCAGAACCAACCGAGGTTGGGCCCTCGCAGACGATCGGGATTGTCGGCACTGCGCCATAGCACGGTAGTGCCGTTTGTGAGTGTCATTGTCATTGTGCTGGTGTTGAACTCAGCAACCAACGGCCGCGCCAGTCCAAGGAACGTGCGCAGGCTGGCATCGCGCAGCATTGGGTACGTCGGTGCCAATACCATACCCACCGAGTTAGCCGGTTGTCGCAATACCTCGATTGCCCCGGCAAACGTTTTACCGCTGCCGATGCCGCCGCGGAACAATCGGAATTGCGCCAAGTTCTGCCAGAACTGGCGCTGTGGTGCAGTAGCCTGCGGAATGCGAACTTTACGCGTCCGCGTCGCTTGCTTGTTCCTCTCCGATGACCACATCCCATTGCTCCAGTGTCACGCGCTGATCGCTGCGATCTCGTTGTTCCAGATATTGCTTGCCCAGCCAGATCAACATCTGATCGGAGCCCTCCATTGCGCGCTCTACCTGGCGCCGACGCAAACGCTCACGCAGCTTTGCGCGGCCAGTCGTTAACTCAGCGCGGTACTTCTTCTGTATGTGCGCCTCGCTGGCGCCGGCTAGCGCTGCAATGTCTGTGTCAGTGCAGCCGATTGCCGCCAGCATTTCGATTTGCTCCGGCGTCAGGAATAACGCCTTTTGGTACGATCGTGATACTTTCGGCATGGCGCTATTGTGTCGGTGAACTGTAGAACGCCAGCGTAAACGTGCGCGCTGCTTCCTCGGCGTTTTCTACTGCGATGCGTAAAAAGCGCGCACCGTAAAACGACGTTGTATCTACCGACAGCGCAACGCTGGCCGTGTAGTTGATTTCGTACTTTGATGATGCGCCATTGCTCTTTGCCCTGTGCACGGCGTACCACGTCGAACCATCAAAGCTTTCCTCAAAGTGGAACTTGTTGTTGGTCAATGCTGCTGGCGAAATTACCGTGGCGAGAATGCCGTTCATGTCCGATTGCTTGATGGCGTTGGATGCGGTGCCGTTCAGCGGAATGATCACATTTGTGGTTATTGCCGGTGTTGATCCCATGATATCCCCCTATGGCATCAGCATGCGCATAACCGCGCTGACGCCTGCGCTAACAACGATCATTAACAGACTACCAATGGTTAGTATCTGAGTCCGCGCGTGCTCCAGCGTGTTTACGCGCTTCTCAATTTCGTGAAACCGATTGTCACCTTTTTCTAGACGGTCCAATGCTATTCGGATTAATGTCTTAATCTCGGCAAGCTCTGCAATCAGCTGCGAACTCGTTTCCAATGAAAGGCCTCCACGTGAAGCAATGCGTTTAACTATAGTATACGCACCACGTCAACGCATGCAAAAACACCAGCAGCGCAGGGTTCGCCCTTCCTGCGCTGCTGGTGTATGCCGGAGGAGACGCTCCATGCATATTTATCATAGCACATCAACCAATGCCGCAATTGCCCCAGCGGCTCATCAATCTCTGCTGCTCATCGGCATGATGATATGCAGCGATGACGCTTCCCCTGGTGATTTGTCGGCGTCAGCTGCCGGCACAATGCACACCGGCGATTGCGGAGAAATCACCTTGATGGCGACTGGGCCAGTAACGACACTGAGCACATCGCGAATCATTCGCGCGTTGAGCCCAACGTTTTTGACAACAACGCCCGTCGTCTGCGCGTCAATTGCCGTCATCGAGTTGCCGGTATCGCCGTTGCCGAGTATTACCAGCTGATTGAGGTTGAAGTCAATGCGGGCCAGCCATTGATTAGCAGTAAGCATGACCAAGCTTACCGCGCGCATAAGGTTTTTATGATCCTCAACAATCGCGGTGTTTTTGGACTCAGTCGGAATGATGCGCGTAAAGTCTGGATACCGGCCGTCAACGACTGACACAACTAGCCGCCAGTTATCGCTACTGAGTACCATATGCCGTTGCAGGTTGTTGGTCTTGATTGTCACCGTGTCGCCGGGCTGGCACAGGCGCGCCAATGGCGTCACCGCGTCGGCGTGCAGCAACATCTCAAAATCCGTTGCCTCGCCCTGTTCGCGATGCACTGCCAGACGGAAACCGTCGGCAGCTGCGGCGGTAAGCTGATTATTCTTAGCCGAGATCAGGATTGCGTGCAGCACTGGCCGCGTGTTATCGTCGGCCATAGCGTAGCCGACAGCGTGGACCAGTCGCAGCAATGCCGCGCCGCTGATCGTCGCCAGTAGCTGCGTACCCTGCGGCATCTCGGGGTAGTCTTCTTCGTTGCGACCTGCAAAGTTCGTTGTGTTACGCGCCGTCTTAACGCGCACTCGGCCGTCGGCTTCGTCAATCGTTACTGGCGCGTCTTGCGGCAATGAGCCCAGCACGTCAGCGAACAACCGCGCCGGCACTAACACGACACCAGCTTCTACGATTTGCGCCGCAATTGTGCGCTCAACGCCTACCACGAGGTTTGTACCGCGCAGCACCACGTTGTCGCCGCGCGCGTCAATGACCAGACTGCTAAGAACTGGGATAGGCGGCGAATTATCAATGGCAGGCATGACGCCAGCCACAGCGGCGCGCAGCTCTCCAACGTTGACAGTGATATTCATAGTGTCGTCTCCAGTAGTACGCGGTGATTCTCCCAGCCGTGATCTTCGTGCTTGTCGCTCTCGGTACTGCACAGCGCAGACGGCGCCGGGTGACTGACCCACGTTGCACAGTGCTCAAACGGCGAAAGATGGCGCTGTTTGATAAGGTCATGCGCCAGGTCTAAATCGCTGCGTTGCCCTGCGCCTGGTGCGCCGGCACTGACGCGCGCAATGCGGGCCGCTGCCGTCATCGCGTCGTCACCGAACGGCGTATGCTCGTTGCTGATCTTCCAATCCGCCGAGTCAAGTTGCCGCGCGATGATCTCCGCCGCCGCCCGCATTGCCACGTCTGCCGTCGCGTGATTGCGCAATTCCAGCATTGCGCACCACGCCGATTCGGTGCCCGTCATTACGCCGCGCATCATGCGGCTGATCGGCATCAGGCGATTGATCTGTTCCTTGGCAATGCCGCCGTTGCTGACAATCATGATTGCCGCAATGCGCCGCTCACATTCGGCGTAATACTCTTCAACCAACCGCGTGACGTAGTCGTTGCTTGCCGGGTCAAGCGGCAAGCCCGGCGACATCCAAGTACCCTGCCGGTACCACTGCGGCGGCACGTGGTAGCCCATCGCTGCGTGGCGCTGGTGCGACTGCGCGCGCGCGCTGCTGGCGTTGCGCGCAAAGCGCTTATGCGTTAACAGCTCCATCCAAACGTAGGCCGGCACCTCAACCACGAACGTGGCGAGGCCGGGCCCAGTGCCCTGCGGACGCGTTGCCAGTATCAGCTCGGCGTTGATCATTACCAGTTACCTTTACGCGGCAGCATCGCGTCAGGCGTCCAAGTGTCGCGCTGCACGTTGTAGCGCGTACCTGGCACATACGTTGTAGCGGCGCCGCTGAGTTCTTGAAACACAATGCAACCGACGCGCGCGCCGACCGACAGCGCTAAATCGACGTCGTGCGGATTGACAATTTCCAGTGTCCAGCGACTGGCGTAGCCTTCATCGCCCCAGCCGGCCGAGAGATGCACCGACAGCCCCCAGCGCGCCAATGTGGAGCGCGTGTGCAGGATGGGCACAAGCCCGCTGCCGGGTGCCGTACCGATGTACTCGACAGTGTGCGCCAGACTGAAGGAGCGCGCCGGGAATACCACAGAGCCGCCATGCTGGACCATTTGGAAGTTGCGGCGCGGGTCTGCCGACGCAAGGTTCAGCGCCGGTACAAAAGATTCGATGTCGTCATCTGGCATGTACGCCGTTACAGCGTAATCGGCAACCCACGTGTATTCTCCGAGTCTGACGTCAATGTGCGCGCCCTCCACGCGTGCAGGCTGAGGATCACAAAGAATCTTGCCGCTGAGCAATGCCGCCTGGATTTGTTGCGTGCCAAGAATCATGTCAATACTCCCCGTCCCATGCCGTGTACGTCTCCACATAGCGCAGCGTGCCCAGCAAGGCCGCAACCAGCCCCCACAGCGCGCCCAACGCCGCCAACCACACAATCCCACACCATAGCGCTTTCATCGCTTCCTCCGGCCCGGCGACTTATTCATCCAAGCAGGCAGCGGTAGCCTGCGCACGGCACACGCCGTTATATCAACACATCCCGTAGGGTCTTGCTCCACTTGCTGCGTTGAAAAGCGCAGCACGCGCCAGCCTAGCGCGGCAGCGGCTGAGAGTTTCTCGCGGTCCGAGTCGCTGGCGTGCCGGCCGCCGCCGGGAGCCCAGCGGCCCCCGTCAATCTCTACGGCAACCTGCGCGTCTGGCCACGCAAAGTCAAAGCGCCATCGGCGTTGTCGGTAGAACTTCAGCTCCTCTACCATGCCGATAAGCAGATCAGCGTCAAGCAGGTTGAGCGCCGCGCGGAAGATAAGCTTCTTGTCGTTGCTCATTGTCTTACCAGGCTCAGCAAGTAAAAAACGTGGAGGCATCGTTACAGCGTAATCGAGAACCCACGTGTATTCTCCGAGTCCGTCGCGGAAGATAAGCTGTTTGTCGTTGCTCATTGCTTTACCAGGCTCAGCACGTAGCGCACGGCTTCCGCCAACGTCTTAGATTCGCCTTCGGCGTTTGTTGTCCAGACGTACCACAGCCCTTCTAAAGGTGACCATGACCATGAGGTAGTGTGCATCGGGTCTTGCGTAAAGTATGCATACTCCTGTGACCATTCTAGAAGATCGTTGATGGCGTCGTAGTCTTCTTGCGTCATGTGCGGCATTATCGCCGGCTGACGCCGCATCGCGGGATTTGCCGGTATCGGCTTGCTGCGCGGCGCTGGCGCAGCAAATGAGAAGCGTGCAGGCGACAAACGAACCACTCGCGGCAGTGGTGCCGCCGCGAGTAATTCGTCTGCCATCTCTGATAATCTGCGAGAGCTCAGATAGTCCATGCTAGAACCCTACCATTGCCACGGCCAGCACCATTGCACCAATGCAGGCGCACAAACTCAACACCGCCGACAAGGCCAGCATGATCGCCGCTGATTGCTGCTCGTCGTTGTTCATCACGCCGACACCTCCGGCCAACCGAACTCTTCCGGCGTGAATACCGTTGTATGACCCAGCTTCTCATGCACGTACAGCGGACGGATCGGCAGGCCTTCCAGCGCGCGCCAGCGGTTCCACAGATGGCTGAGGAATACCTTAATCATCTTGCGCATCGACGCCGCGTGAATGTGCGACTTGGTCCACTCGGGGCGGTTCGCCTGGTAGAACGCTTTGGCATCGTCGTAGATTCGGCGGTACGGGCTGCTGGATTTCAGGAATGAGCCGGCAACTAAGTACAGCGTCGTCTTCAGGCGGATGTTGTAGTGCAGTTTCTCGCCCTTCGTCGGCCGTTCGCGCTGGCCGTCGATGACGCCGTATCCTGCGTACCGCCACAGCGCCGACACCGAATCGGCGCGCGTGATGTCAATCAGCGCCAGCATTTTGGCGGCCAGCAGCGGGCCCACGCCGCGCACCTGGCGCAGCTGCGGCATGAGCGGATGATCTTTGATGATGCGCGTGATCTCGGCGTCGGCGTCGGTCTCGAGACGGCTGTAAATCTCGTGCCACTTCTGCGCCATGCGCAGTTCCCCGTCGCTGGCGATGTCTTCGCCGCCTGTCGCTGCCGCTAAGCGGTTGCCCCAGCGGATGCGCTCAGCCTGCAATGCCGCGCGGTGATCGACTAGCGCGCGCAGTATTCCGGGTATGGTCTGTGTCTCGTCTTGCTCTGACATGGTGTCTCCTCCATGGTGCGCGTTGCGCGCTTCGGGGTTTTGGGTGATGCCGGCTGTTGGCTCACTTTGGGATAATGGGCGACTTTTGCACAAAGGTTCGTTCTGTGTACCAGGGTGTCTTTTGTCGGTTGACTCGCTTGTGCGCCGAGGTTGACTGTTGTTTACCGACTCGCTTTATGTTTCTGGGTGTCTTGTAATGCTTGACTCGCTTGGCCGTGGTGGGTGTCTTATCGCATGAGACTCGTTTTCGTTTGCCGGGTGTCTTGCATGTTACGACTCGCTTTCTCTAGCTGGGTGTCTTGCATACTATGACTCGCATTTGGCATTTGGGTGTCTTTCGCGCTATGACTCGCTCTGTGCATCAGGGTGACTATTGTTCGCTGGCTCGCGTCAATCCGTTGGGTGTCTTACATGTTACGGCTCACATGGAATTTTCGGGTTACTTCGTATTACTGGTTCGCGTAAAGTCTTCGGGTGACATGCTATAAACGGCTCACATGGAATATTTGGATGACTCTGTATTGCTGGTTCGCTTGAGATTATCGGGTGTCTTGTTCGTCATAGCTACGGCTGAGCGCATTTTGTAACGCGCCCAGCCGCAGGCGTCAACTACGGCAGCAACTCGCCGGCTAAAGGAATCATTGCCAGCAGCGTCACCACTAAGCCGATCATGCCCCACATAATCACCGGGTCATCAAAGAACATCACAGCACCTCCACATAGCTAAGCGGGACCCACTGCGAATACCCATCATCGTATTGAACGAACACGTAGTGGCCGCGCTCATCGCAGCGCAAACCGTAAACGATCCCGGGACGCCGCGCAACCTGCACGCGGCGGCCAGCGTAAAGCTTGTCGAACTCGATCATTGCGCCACCTCCTGCCACACCACACCGGCCATGCTGCCATCAACGTACACGCGGTCCCAGATGTTCGACGTATCCACCAGGTGTGCCACTGCTGCCGTCTGCGGCCCGCCGTAGACGTCGGTAGCGCCGTCATCCGGTATGACCATCACATTAGCGCGGTAGCCGCGACTGCGCAGCTCAGACGTCAGCAGCACGCCCAGCTTGTCGCAGGTTGCCGGCACGTCAACGCGCATCCGAGAACGCCGCGTGGCGCTGGCCGCGTCGATATACGACGCAGCAAACACCGTCACGACATAGCACTGGCTGAGCCGCGCGTCAACGTCCCAGTCAATCGAGTAATCAACGAGGCCATCGTACATGCCGACAACCTGCGCCGGGTCAATGTCGTTGCTGGCGAGTTCAGCGGCCAGCGCCAGCAGTTCGTAATCTCGGTCCATCATGGCTGTGTCTCCTCTGTGTGTGGCGCCCGGCCACCGTGACCGGGCGCCAGCGTGTCGGCTAGAGCAGGCCGGCAGCGGCCATCTGCTGCCGCGCGGCGAACTGCAACGCATCGTCAACCAGGCGCAGCTCCTCGGTGGCGCGCTCCAGCTGTTCGGCGGTCTCGGCAGCAAACAGCGACTCGAGGACGCGCTCACGCATCCACTGAATCAGGGCGAAGGCCTCGGAGCTGATCGGCTTGGCGGTGGTCATGGCGGTGTCTCCTCTGTCGGGCCGCGAACCGTTCGCGGCATGACGCTAGTATAGCAGCAATTCTATACGCTGTACAGCGTCAATCTCCTAGCAATCTTCCGCCGGTTGTCGTGCGCAGGTCATAACGCTGCACCATCTCATGCGCGCGGTACACAGCGCACAGCCGTTCGTCTTCGGTGCCGTCAGCGCAACGCTGGGCCAGCGCTGCATCTTTGTTGCCGAGAATGCGCAGCCACGCGTACCACTGTCGGTCTGGCAACGCGGCGGCGCGTTCGCCGCGCCGGTGCAGCCAGGCGTAGTAATGCGCCTGCTGCTCTGTGCGACACCACATGGTCCATCGCACGTCGTCGGTATGTACCATCATGACTTTGTCGGGATTGAGTTCAAGCCACTTCGCGACGGCGTATTTTATCGAGTACCCAGCAGGAAGGATGAAGATCATTTTGCCGCCTTCATTTGCTTCATAAACGATACAGCGCGGTGAGCCATTGACAAAGCTTTGGACTCGGTGTCGCCGACTGACACCAGCTGGCCGTTGTATCGCACCTCGTACCACGTCGTGCCTGCGTCAACTCGCCGGCTGATCTGTAACTCCGGCTCAGACTCTGTCAATTGCTCCATTTCCTTAGAAAGGGTGGCAGAGTAGGCAGAGTGGACAGAGTTAGCAGTTTCTCCGCGTCCTGATGCGGTCTGTAACTCTGCCTGGTCAGATAAGGGGGTGGCAGAGTGGAAAGACTGCCCACTCTGCCTACTATGCCTACTCTTTCCACTCTGCCTACTATGTCCCTCTTTAGAGAGAGAGTAGACACCATAGCCGGCTTTCTGGATCATGCCCTGTTGCAACAGCTTGCGAAGTTGCATATTGACAGCGTTAAGAGTCAACTCGGCGCGCTCTGCAATCTGCGACGGCTTCATCATTTCGTCGGTCATGGCCTCTAGCAAGCGCAGGCGCGAATCGCTCATACCTGGGACTTTGTTGTCGGTGCTGATAACA
>Ga0105096_10001094_pt1 | contig 10729 bp, 10 predicted proteins | sample PPLLak3cmMay2015_FD_87036 | JGI IMG/M metagenome (GOLD analysis project Ga0105096, IMG submission 87036) | Freshwater sediment microbial communities from Prairie Pothole Lake near Jamestown, North Dakota, USA - PPLs Lake P7 Core (1) Depth... | ecosystem: Environmental > Aquatic > Freshwater >...
CATCGCCGATAAGCTCGATCTCGCTTTCCATCGCCGCCACAGCGGCGCGGATGCGCTGCTCGATGCGCGCCGCGCGCCCGGCCATGTCCTCCTCGACGACGATCCTGAGGCTTTCCTCGCCGGCAGCGCACAGCAGCGGGTCGGTCGCGTGCGAGCGGGTCGCGAAGTAGCCGTTGGCCACCGCCTTCTCGGCGATCTCGGCGCTGGTGCAGACGGTGCTGATGGGCAGGCCGCCGCCGAAGTGCTTCGACAGCGTGATGATGTCCGGCTGCACCGGCTCGTGCTGGAAGCCGAAGAGCTTGCCGGTCTTGCCCAGCCCGGTCTGCGACTCGTCGAAGATCATCAGCATGCCGCGCTTGTCGCACTCCTCGCGCATCGCCGGATAGAAGCCGGGCGGCGGCACGATCACGCCGCCGGCGCTGAGGATCGGCTCGCCGATGAAGGCCGCCGGGTCGGCGGTGAAGTTCGCATCCGCCAGCTCCATGCTGGTCTTCAGGCACTGGATCTCGCACTTCGGGAACGTGAGCTTCAGCGGGCAGCGGTAGCAATACGGGGTCAGGATCGCCGAGGTCGCCGGCGCCACGATGGCGTGCTTGCGGCGGGTCCAGTTGAACGACAGCGAGCGGGTCAGGTAGGAGGTCGAGCCGTGCAGCCCGGCGTGCATGCCGATCACGTCGAGCCCGCCGGTGGCCTTGCGCGCCAGGTCGACCGCGGCTTCGATCGAGTCGCTGCCGCTGACCAGGAACACCGACTTCTGCAGCGGCGGCGGCAGGAGCCTGCCGAGCGTCTCGTGCAGCTTCAGCCGCTCGACGTTCAGCATCGTGTTGGTGGCGTGCAGCAGCGACTTCATCGTTTCGGTGATCCGGGCGACGATCCGCGGATGCTGGTGGCCGAGCGCCGCCCCCATCTGCCCGCTCTGGAAGTCCAGGTACTCCTTGCCGTCGGTGTCGACCACCGTCGATCCGAAGGACTTCTCGAGCACCGGGCGGTCCTCGAGCCCGCCCATGTAGCTGGTCTTGGCCGTGGGAAACATCCAGCGGCTGACGATGTCGCGGACTTCCTGTCGGTTCATCTGCCTGTCTCCTGGTTCTGCCGGCGCCGGGCGCCGCGTCTGGGTCTGCGCGCTACACGCGCAGGAACAATGCGTTGAAGCGCTCGCGCTTCTCCAGCAGCCGCGTCGCCGAGGAGATGCCACGATTGACGATGAAGTAGATGAGGAACAGCGTCAGGTAGATCTCGATCGGCGCCGTCATCAGCCGGGCGCCGATCTGCTTGCCGATCTCGGTCAGGTCCGCCAGCCCGATCAGAAAGGCCAGCGAGGTGTTCTTGATCGACACCACGTAGCGGCCGGCCAGCGCCGGCAGCATGTTGTAGAACGCCTGCGGCATCACGATCCAGGCCAGCAGCTGCAGCCGGCTCATGCCCAGCGCCCGCGCCGCCTCGATGTTCCCCGGTGACACCGAGCGGATGCCGCCACGCACGATCTCGACGATGTAGGCGCCGGTGAACAGGGAAATGGCCAGCAGCACGCTGGTGAACTGCGACACGTTGAGCCCGAACACCGGCGGCACGAAAAAGGCCCAGAACACCAGGATCAGGAGCGGCACGTTGCGGAAGACCTGCACGTAGAGCATCGCCGGCACCCAAAGCCAGCGCCGCTCCGAACTGCGCATGACGCCGAGCACGGCGCCGATCAGCGTGCCGGCGAGGATCGAGCCGACGCCGATCGCCAGCGTGATGAGCAGGCCGCCCGCCTGGCCGGTGTTGAACAGGTCGCCGACCAGCAGGCGTTCCCAGTTGGCGGCGGTCCATACGCGTTCCCAGTTCATCGCTACTCGCTGGCGAGAACCGGCTGCTGCGCGCCGCGCCGCTGCACGTGGCGCGACAGGTATTTCGTCAGCAGCGCCCCGGCGCCGGCCGTCAGCAGGCACAGGATCATGTAGATCACGGTGATCGCGGTCAGCGCCTCGACGCCGCGGAACAGGAAGTTGTCGATGTGCTTGTACTGGTAGGTCATCTCGATGACGCCGATCGCCATCGCCAGCGAGGTGTTCTTGATCAGCGCCGTCGTCTCGTTGGTCAGCAGCGGCACGATGACGCGCGTCGACTGCGGCAGGATCACGAAGCGCAGCGACTGTGAAAGACCCAGGCCGAGCGCGCGCGCGGCCTCGAACTGGCCCTTGGGGATCGAGTTAAGGCCGGCGCGGATCACCTCGGCGATGAAGGCGCCGTGGTAGATCGCCAGCGCCAGCACCGCGGCGCCGAACTCGTAGCCGAAGTCGCGCAGCTGCAGGAACGCCCACGGCGGCAGGATGTACGAGGCCGAGAAGTACCAGAACAGGATCTGCACCACCGGCGGCGTGTTGCGCGAGAACTCGACGTAGAACCAGCAGATCGGCTCCAGCAGGCGGAAGCCCAGCCAGCGCACGATGCCGAACACCAGTCCGATCAGCATCGCGAACAGCAGCGACCAGGCCGACAGCTTCAGGGTCATGACGAGACCCTGAAGGATCAGCAGGCCGGGATCGCCCCAGAGGATCGAGAAGTCGAGCTTCATGCCGGTCGCCGGGGGCGCCGCAGTTCAGCGTCCGTTCACTCGTCCCAGACCTGGACCCGGAAGTTGTCGAAGTCCTCGAGCGTCATCTGCAGCTTGGAGTCCTTGCCGAGCCACTTGTCGAAGGCCTTCTGCCAGGTGCCGTCCTTCCACTGGTCCTGCAGCATGAAATTCAGCGCGTCGCGCGATTTCGAATCGTTCTCGCGCAGCGCCACCGCGTAGTAGCCGCCGCTGTAGATGCCCTGCGAGCCGACCAGCACGTAGCGGCTCGGATCCGGCGAGCCGGCGCGCAGGCCGGCCAGGATGATGTTGTCGGTGGCGACCGCGTCGACCGTGCCGCGTTCCAGGGCGAAGAAGGCCTCCGGCCAGCCCTGGAAGGTCTGGATCGTCGCCTTCGGCTGCATCTGCGGGATCTTCTTGACCGACCCGGCGGCCGCGTCGGCGCCGACCCGCTTGCCGGCGAGATCGGCCACCGACTTGATGCCGCTGTCCTTTTTCACCAGCAGCGTCTGCGGCGTGTACAGGTAGGAGACGGTGAAGTCCACCACCTTGTCGCGCGAGCGATAGTGGCTGACGGTGGCGAAGATGATGTCGATGCGCTTCTGCTGCAGCAACTGCACCCGGTTCGACGCCTTGACCGGCGTGTACTCGACCTTGACGCCGAGCCTGCGCGCCAGGTCGTTGAGCAGGTCGATCTCGAATCCGGAGTACTGCCCCTTGTCGTCGACGATCCCCAGGTGCGGGGCGTCGTTTTTCACGCCGGCGCGCAGCACGCCGCGCTCCTTGACCTCGTCGATCATCGGCTTGTCCTGTGCCGCCGCAACGAAGGGGATCGTCGCGAACAGCAAGCCGCACAACAGCGAACGTACCTGCAGTCTCATGGCTACTCTCCTGTGGTGAACCCGACTTCTCCCCCGGCCCTTTCGAATCGCCTCGCCGTCCCCCGGGCCGTCTTTCAGTGGGACAGGATCTTGCTGATGAAGCGCCGCGTCCGTTCCTCGCGCGGGTTGCCGAAAAACGTCGCCGGCGCGCCTTCCTCGACGATCTGGCCGCCGTCCATGAACACGATCCGGTCGGCCACCTCGCGCGCGAAACCCATTTCGTGCGTGACGACGATCATGGTCATGCCGTTGGCTGCCAGCTTCTTCATCACGTCGAGCACCTCGTTGATCATCTCCGGGTCGAGCGCCGAGGTCGGCTCGTCGAAGAGCATCACGTTCGGCTCCATGCAAAGCGCACGCGCGATCGCCACGCGCTGCTGCTGGCCGCCTGAGAGCATGTCCGGATAGGCCTCCGCCTTCTCGGAAATTCCGACCAGCCCGAGCAGGCGCTTCGCCCGTGCCGCCGACTCGCCGCGGCCGACCTTCGACACCCGTGTCGGCGCCAGCATCAGGTTCTGCAGGATGGTCAGGTGCGGGAAGAGGTTGAACGACTGGAACACCATGCCCACCCGCGGACTCAGCCGGCGGACTTTCGACGGCCTGCGGTCGACGCGCTGACCCTCGATAAGGATCTCGCCGCCGTCGATGCTCTCCAGGCCGTTGATGCAGCGGAGCAGCGTGCTCTTGCCCGAGCCGCTCGGGCCGCAGACCACCACCACCTCGCCGGCGGCGACGCCCAGGCTGACGTCGCTCAACACGCGCAGCCGGTCGAAGCTCTTCGAGATCTGGCGGATGTCGATGATCGGCGGCGGCATCGTGCGGGCTAGAAGCCGGTCTGCGTCACGGCGACGATCTGCTGCGGCGTCATGCCGGAGAGGCCGAGCGCCTCCAGATTGTGGCCCTCGTCGAAGAAGTCGCGTCCGTAAAGCGCCGAGGTCAGCCGGATCAGGCTTTCAGATACCGGCATGTCGATGCCCGCGGCTCGCCCCAGCGCGCAGTAGAAGACAAGGGCGCAGGGCACGTCTTCGAGGATGAAGCGGTGGTTGAAGTCCTGCGGTCCGATCGGGCCCTTCAGCCGGGCGGCCACCGAGCGGAAGATCTCGTTCAGGTCGCTGCCCTCGGCGCCGTGCGCCTGCCGGAAGTAGTCGTCGACGGAGATTTCAGTGGTGCCGAAGCGGCGCACGACCGCCAGCCGCTCGTCGTCCACCAGCCTGACCAGCCGCGCGACGCCGGGCGTGATGTTCTCCCAGATGATCCAGTCCTCTTTCTTCTCGGCGCGGCTCAGATTGCACAGCATCGGCGCCACGTGATAGACGGGGTTGTGGTTGTTCAGCGAGATCGCCAGCGCGTTCGGCTCGAGCCGGAAGCGCGCGCCGAACAGCACCGTCAGCAGCGCCATCGCATCGCCACCGCGGTCGGCGGGGATCGCCGCCATGTCGATCACGTCCTTGATCTTCAGCAGCCGGACCGAGGTCGCGGAGGTCTTGCGCGCCGTGAACAGGCTGGTCGACAGGTCGACGATCGTCGGCCTGATGCCGCGCTCGCGCAGCATTCGCGACAGGAGCAGCGAACTGAGCCCGGTGACCGGGTGCACGACAACAAGTTGCGCCTCGGTCAGGTGCGGGCAGGCTGCGGCCATCAGGGTCCGGTGGCCGAACGCAGGGGCGGCGATCATCACCACCGCGGCCCCGGCGATGCAGGCGCCGGCGTCCTCGGCCGCGGTCACCGCGGCGGCGCCGGATTGGAAGCCTTCGAAGGCGACCTGGCCAGCGGCCCGCAGCGCTTCGCGCTCCTCGGCAAACGACGACCAGACGTGGACATCGTGCCCGGCGCGGGCCAGGTAGCCGGCGTTGGCGAGCGCGACGTTGCCGGCGCCCAGGATGGCGATCTTCATCTTGCGCGCACGCCGCTGCGTTCGCGGCTTGCCGCCGCTGCCACCCGGGTGCCTGGGCGCGCCGCGGCCCGCGTCCGGCCGGCCGGCTTCTGTTCGAACTGGACGGTGTAGTAGTAGCGGTCGGCGCGGAAGATCGAGCGGAACATGCCCGCGGCGCGGAACTGCGGCAGCAGGAAGTGCCGCGTCACCATCAGCAGCGGTGCGCCGAGGGCGACGTCGAGCCGGGCGGCGAATTCGCTGTCGGCGGCGATCGCCTCGATCTTGGCGTGCTCCTCGTGGGCCTCGATGCCCATCGTTTCGCGGATCTCGCGCAGCGGCGCCGACTTGCGCAGATCAATGCGCGCCAGCCGCGAGCCGACTTCCAGCGGCAGGTAGTTCTCGTGCAACGCGAAAGGCCTGCCGTCGACCGAGCGCAGCCGCGCGACCCGGTACAGCATCTCGTCGGGCGGCGAGCCGACCTTCTCGGCGACCTCGGCCGGTGGCAGCACCGGCCCGGACGCGATCATCTGCGCCTCGGTGTCGAAGCGCAGGGCGCTGAAGTCCTCGGGCAGGCCGGTCAGCCGCGACTCCGGCGGCCGCCGCGGCCGCCGCCGGACGAAGGTGCCGCGGCCGCGGCTGCGCGAGATCAGGCCGTCTTCCTCCAGGCCGCGCAGCGCCTCGCGCACCGTCTCGCGGCTGACGTCGAATTCAATGCAAAGCGCCTGCTCGGTCGGCAACTGCGCGCCGACCGTCAGCTCGCGGTCGATCCGCCGTGCCAGCGCCTCGCGGATCTGCAGGTACTTCGGGTAGGGGTTGAAGAACTCGCGGCCCATGGCGTCCCGTCCGGCGCCGAACAAATGTCCGGTCGGGCAGACCTGACTTTGTACGGCCGAGCAGACATTACGGTGCCGGATGCGGCGCCGTCAATGAGGGGCCTTGCGGATCACCCGGCCGGTACCGGGCAGCGCGCCGCGATCGCGCGCAGCATTTCGCGCACTTCGCCCTGCGTGCGCCGCCCGGACGCACCAGAGACGAGCGCGGCGATGCCCGCGCCGAGTGCACGGAAGTCGGCCGCTTCGGCGCCGCGGATCGTCATCGCCGTCGAGCCCAGCCGCAGGCCGAGCCGGCCCGGACGGCCTTCCGCTACAGGCAGGGTCACTGTGTTGGCGAGCAGGCCGTGCTCGAAGAGGTGGTGCACCAGTGCACCCCCCTGGGGCCCGGCATCGCGCAGGTCGACGACCACCATGTGCGTATTCGTACCGCCGCCGTAAAGCGGCAGTCCCGCCGCGGCGAGTGCGTCGGCCAGCATCCGGGCATGGTCGACGACGGCCCGCATCAGCGCGCCGAACTCCGGTCGCGCCACCAGGCGGAACAGCACCGCGCGGGCGGCAACGATGTGGGCGCCTCCGGCGGCCTGCAGGCCCGGCGACAACGCGGCATCGATCGCCTCTGCGTGCTTCCTGCGGCACAGGACCAGACCGCCGGTGCGCGGGCCGCACAGCGTCTTGTGGGTCGAGGTGGCGACGACGTCGCACACCGGCACCGGGTCGGGGTGCAGGCCGGCAACGACCAGCCCGGCGACATGGGCGATGTCGGCGAACAGCAGCGCGCCGCAATCGTCTGCGATCGTCCGCAGCCGATCGAAGTCGATCATCCGCGGATAGGCGCTGGAGCCGGCGACGATCATCTGCGGCCGGAACTCGCGCGCGATCGCGTCCGCGGCGTCGTAGTCGATGTCGTCGGCAGGTCCTGTCGTGCCGAAGTGCCGGACCTCGAATTCCTGCCCCGACAGATGGCGAGCGGCGCCATGGCTCATATGGCCACCGGCCAGCGGCGCAAACGACAGGATGCGGCCGCCCCTCGGCACCAGCGCCCGCACCACGGCAATGTTGGCGATCGTCGACGACAGCGCCTGGATGTTGGCGTGCTCGGCGCCGAACAGTTCGCAGGCCCGCTCCACCGCGATCGCTTCGATCAGGTCGATGATGCCGCTGCCGCCCAGCGAGTCCCGCGGCGGATAGCCGGAGGAGTTGCAGTTCACCAGCGTCGAGGCCTCGGCTTCGAGCGTCGAGCGCGGCGCGTAGCTCTCGGAGGCGATCAGGTTGACGGTGGCGTCGTTCTGCGCCACCTGCGCCGCGATCGCCTCGCCGATCTGCGGATCGACCTCGCCGAGCGCGCCGGTGAAGAGCGCGGTCCAGTCCCGGTTCATCGCCTCAACCACCGAGCCGGTCGAGCAGGCGCGCCAGCGGCTGCTCCTGGTTCATGCCGTAGCAGTCCGGGTCGCCGGGATGGCCGCAGGGGCGGCGGCGGCGATAGGAGGCCTTCATCGCCTTCAGTTCGGGCACGAAGTCGATGCCGATGACGTCGCCGACCGGAATCGCGTAGGCCTGCGCGATCAGCGCCGGATCGATCGAACCGCGCACCGCATCGAAGTCGGCCTGGGTGCCGAAGATCACGTCCAGCGTGATCACGAACGGGCCCGCATTCTTGCTGCGAAGCACCTTTGCCCGTGCCGCTGCGCCGCTCATGCGCTCTCTCCCCGTCGCCACCCGGTGCTCACTCATATCTCGATGATCTGCTGTCGGCACAGCCGGCGATGATCATCGATCTGCAGCGCGTGGTAGGCGTTGAACTCGAACACCTCGCCGCCATCGAAAACCGCCGGCGAAAACGTCATCGCCGTGTTGCCGGCGGTCGTGGTCCGCCCCGGGTAGCGCCAGAACGAGATCCGCGTCAGCAGGTCGTAGGCGACGTCGTGCGCCAGCTCCTGGCTGCTGGCGATGACGTCGGCGATGACGCCGACCTCCACCGCCGCCGTCTCCCGCTCGGCCTGCTGCAGCACCGCGTTCCTGCCGAACTGGTGCCAGTGGATCCGCAGCTCGCCGGCCTCCCCGAACAGCTTCTGCTCGATGCCTTCGACGTCGGCGAGGATCGCGTCCAGTTGCTCGATCATCTTCGGCGTGCGCACGCCGAAGATGAACAGCGACCGGTAGCCGACCCGCTTGACGCCTTCGAGCAGCACCGAGTACGGCTCGCGCCGGAACCGGGCGCCGGAGATCCGCGTCGCGTTCTCGTCGATCGCCTCGTAGCGGGCATCGGTGCGGTCGAGCGTGCCGCCGGGAAAGCGCGCGAGGCGGAAGTCGCTGCGCTCGTAGAACGAGTGCATCAGGCAGGAGTTCGGCGTGCAGGCCAGGGTGTCGAGCGCCGGCCGCAGCACGAAGCTGTCGCTGCCAATGGTGCCGACGATCGGGATCCGGTTGTGCGTCAGACCGCGCAGCGTCGGCCGGATCTCCTCCGCCGCCGACTCGCCGCACTCCATGATGTCGCCCATGTGGTAGGAGAGGCCGGGATCGAAGCCCTTCCAGATCGGATAGGCGGCGATCACCGCGGCATCGGAGGCGCGCCCGCACAGCACCACGTCGGCGCCCGATTCCAGCGCGTCGATGATCGGCTCGACGCCCATCATGCCGACGATCGATGCGCACTGCTTCACTTCTTCGGTGCGCAGTGCCGTGCCGTCGGCGAGGCTCGCCGTCCCCGGCACCGTGTCGCCGCCGTCGGCGAGATCGAGCAGGAACTCCTGCGCGATGTCCGAGTAGACGACCGCCAGCCGGAAGTGCCAGCCCCTCTCGGCCGCGATGCGCCGGATCCGGCGCACGGTCACGTCGACGTGCCGCCCGCCGCCCGAGCCGCCGGCCGAACCGATGATCACCGGAATCCCCGCCTGCAGCCCGGCGCCGATCACCGCTTCGAGGTCGTGATCGATGTTGATCGACGGGCTGTGCTCCTTGCCGGCGCCGAGATACCAGGGGCCGCAATCCATCGAGCCAGCGTCCATCGCCAGCGCCTGCGGCCTGAACTTCTCCATCGCCAGGGTCAGCGCGCCGCTGTCGACGCCGCGGTTGCCGATGCAGCCGACGGGGGTGACGATGGTGACTTCGGGCATCGACTCGTCCTTGCGCTCGCGGAGACTCGGAGGGCACATGATGACCGCGTTTCGCAATTGCGGTCCACCTCGCGCTTCCGACAGGTGCGCACCGACAAGCGACGCCCTCCCGATTGCGCGAAAATTGCCGCCCGCAAGGTCAACCTCCCGGGAGCATCGCCATGAGCATCAGCAGGATCGGCATCGTCGGCGCCGGCACGATGGGCAACGGCATCGCGCAGTCCTGCGCCGTGGCCGGCATTGCGGTCGTGATGACCGACATTGCCCAGGCGGCCGTCGACCGAGGGCTGAAGACGATCGACGGCAGCCTCGAGCGGCTGGTGAAGAAGGAGAAGCTCTCGGCCGACGCCAAGGCGAAGGCGATGGCTCGGGTTTCGACCGCCACCGACACCGCGGCGCTCGCCGACTGCGACCTGATCGTCGAGGCGGCGACCGAGAACCTGGAACTGAAGCTGAAGCTCTTCGCCACGCTCGACGCACTCGCCAGGCCGGAGGCGGTGATCGCCTCGAACACCTCGTCGATCTCGATCACGAAGCTCGCCGCGGCAACCAGGCGGCCAGGCCAGGTCGTCGGCATGCACTTCTTCAATCCGGTGCCGATGATGCAGCTCGTCGAGCTGATCCGCGGCCTGGCGACCTCGGATGCGACCTATGCCGCGGTCGAGGCGGTGACGAAGCGGCTCGGCAAGACGCCGGTCGCGGTGAAGAACTCGCCCGGCTTCGTGGTCAACCGGATGCTGTGCCCGATGATCAACGAAGCGATCTTCGCGCTGTCGGAAGGACTGGCGACGGCGGCGGAGATCGACGAGGCGATGAAGCTCGGCTGCAACCACCCGATCGGCCCGCTGGCCTTGTGCGACCTGATCGGCGTCGACGTGCAGCTTGCGGTGATGCAGGTGCTCTACGAGGGCTTCAAGGACTCGAAGTACCGGCCGGCGCCGCTGCTGGTGGAGATGGTCGAAGCCGGCTACCTCGGCCGCAAGAGCGGGCGCGGCTTCTACACCTACGGCTGACGCGGGGGAGCTGGTGCTGCTGAGTGGACTCGAACCACCGACCTACTGATTACGAATCAGTTGCTCTACCAACTGAGCTACAGCAGCGAAGGCGCGGATTATAGGCTGCGGCTGCAGGGGCTCAAACGGGCACAATCGGCCGCTCCCTGCACCGATCGCCCCGCCCGCGCGCCATGTTCAGCTATGCGCTACTGATCCTGCCGGATTTCGCCCTGATCGTGCTCGGCTTCATCCTGTTCCACCGCTTCGGCTACGAACGCGGCTTCTGGATCGGGCTGGAACGCCTCGTCTACTACGTGCTGTTTCCGGCGCTGCTGTTCAACTCGATCGTCGCCGCGAAGTACTCGCTGGCGGCCGACGGCAAGCTGCTGCTCGCGGCAGTGGGCGGGCTGTTCGCGGCGGCGGCGCTGGGCTTCGCGGGCCGGCTGGTGCTGCGCGCGACGCCGGGACCGTTCTTCGCCG
>Ga0105096_10001096_pt1 | contig 10720 bp, 4 predicted proteins | sample PPLLak3cmMay2015_FD_87036 | JGI IMG/M metagenome (GOLD analysis project Ga0105096, IMG submission 87036) | Freshwater sediment microbial communities from Prairie Pothole Lake near Jamestown, North Dakota, USA - PPLs Lake P7 Core (1) Depth... | ecosystem: Environmental > Aquatic > Freshwater >...
CCCGGCCGGCACGGGTGGTTCATGCCTGCCCGCGCTGCGGCGGTGCGCGGCGCGCCGCATTGAGTGCCAGCAGGCGTTGACGATCGGCCCGGGGCAGGAGTTCGACGAGGTGGTTCTGTGCAGGGGCCAAGCGGAGTCTCCAGGGGATGGCAGCGCAGACCGCTGCCCTCTCGGGGGCAGGCACGGCGCCGAACCACCCTTTGGTGGCCCGGTGCGGCGCAGTCTGCGTCATTTCCGGGCCGCTCACCGTCTGGCAGCGCACACAGCGACGCCCCGGCGCTCACGAGACCTGCCCGCCCGGAGTGCGAAGGACCGGTGAGAACGGCCACTGTTCGCCAGCGCACAGACCGTATCCCCGCCCTCCCGTAAAAGAGAGAAGACTAAAGGACTAGGCGCTTGCGCGCCCTTTGCGTGGCGCGCACGTGCTGCGCACCCAAAGAGAGCACATCATGACAAGCAGCCACGAGACGAGGGCACCGATCGTTGCCCCCCACTGGAGCACCACCTCCTACGGCCACAGCACCGACACCACGCCGATGGACCTGAGCGCGCTGGGTGACCACGTGTCACACTGCCGCGCCGCCAGCAGCCGCTTCAGCGGCCTGCATTGCCTCGTGCACGCCGTGCACGCCATGGCGGCCTCGCGCTTCGTCACCACGCTGGCCTTGATGGCGGTACTGATCGGCGCCTTGCTGCTGGTGCTGTAGGCGCATGTCAGCCGCGAGCCTGCAGCGCCTGCTGCCCGAGGCGCCGCGCGAGTTGTGTCGCCTGCTCGACGCCACCGCCGGGCCGGTGGAACCCCCGGTGCGGTCCGAGATCTTCGGCCCTGAGCGTTTTGCCGGCCACGGCCGCAGCCTGGGGCTGACGCACGCGGCGGCACGCCCACGCTTGACCGGGACCAGCTTCTTTCCGCGACTGCACAGCAACATCCGCGTGCTGCGGCAGGCCCACCGCTATATCGGCGCACAGGCGGCCACGGGCTACGACGTCAGCCCGGCCGCCGAGTGGTTGCTGGACAACTTCCACCTCATCGAGACGCAGCTCGGCGCCATCCATGAGGGGCTACCGCGGAGCTATTTCCGCCGCCTGCCTGTGCTGCAGGGCGAGCCGCTGGCCGGGCTGCCGCGTGTGTATGGCGTGGCCTGGGCCTTCGTGGCGCACACCGACAGCGCCTTCGACGAAGACCTGCTGGTGCACTACCTGGCCGCCTACCAGGAAAGCCGCGAGTTGCAGCTCGGCGAGATGTGGGCGCTGCCCACCACCTTGCGCGTGGTGCTGGTCGAGAACCTGCGTCGCCTGGCCGAACGCGTGGCCACGCACAAGGCGGCGCGCGAAGTGGCAAACCTGTGTTGCGATCGCATCGCCGAGGGGTCATGCCCGCCGCTCGACCGCATGCACGCGCTGATGATGCAACGCGGCGCCGGCTCCGCGTTCCTGGTGCAGGTGCTGCAGCGACTGCAGGACCGCGGCACGGGCGGCGGCATTCAGGCCGAAGCCATCCTGCCCGCGCCGGTGCTGGCCTGGCTGAAGCCGCTGCTGCCCGAGTTGCCTGCCCTGCAACTGCAGCAAGGCGTCGACCAGACCGCCGACAACCTGAGCGTGAGCAGCGCCGTGACCTCGCTGCGCGCCATTGGCGACGCCGACTGGCCCGACATCATCGCCCGCTGCAGCCCCTTGATGCAGCTGATGCTCACGTCGCCGCTGTTCGCGGCCGAGCACACCACCACGCGCGACCAGACCCTGCACGACATCGAGCGACTGGCCCGCCGCAGCCACCGCAGCGAGCTGGCGGTGGCGCAGGCCGTGCTGGATCTCATGCGGCCTGCACCGGCGGGCGAGATCGGCGCCGAGCCCGCCGTCGAGCCGCCCCAGGCCAGGGCGGCGCACTGGCTGCGAGGTGCTGGCCGGCCAGTGCTGGCGCAGGCACTCGGCCTGCACGAAGGACTGTTGCCGAAGGCAACACGCCTGTGGCGCGCGGCCGCCCTGCCGCTGTACCTGGGCTGCGTCAGCGGCGGCACGCTCGCGCTGGTGGCCTGGATGCTGCACCAGCACGGCACCAGCCTCACGACGGGGGTCGGTGCGCTCACCGCCGTGCTGATGCTGCTGCCGGCGTCCGAAGCCGTGGTGGCGGTCATCCATCGGTTGATCAGCGAGTCGGCGCGCCCGCATCTGATGCCCCGGCTGGCGCTGCTCGAAGGCATTCCGCCCGAGCACCGCGTGATGGTGGTCATACCGGCCCTGCTCACCGACGCCGCCGGCACGCAGCGCCTGGCGCACCGCCTGCACCTGCACGCATTGGCCAACCCCGAGGCGCACGCGCAGTTCGCCTTGCTCACCGACTGGGCCGATGCCCCGGCCGCCGAGGCGCCGGGCGATGAAGCGCTGCTGGCCCATGCCGTGCAGCAGATCCGGCAGCTCAACGCCGCCTCGCCGTCGGCCCCCGGTGCGGCGCCGCGTTTCGTGCTGCTGCACCGGGACCGCCAATTCAGCCTCACCGAACAACGGTGGATCGGCTGGGAGCGCAAGCGCGGCAAGCTCGAGCAGCTGATCGCGGTGCTGGCCGGCGAGCCTGCGCATCCGTTCATCGACCTCGGCGAGGTCTCGCGCATCGCGCCAGGCGCGGCCTACGTGCTGACACTGGACAGCGACACGCAGCTGCCACCCGGCCGCCTGCGCGAGCTGGTGGGCGTGGCCGCGCACCCGCACAACGCGCCGCGTCTCAGTGCCGACGGCCGCCGCGTGCACAGCGGCTATGGCATCCTGCAGCCTCACCTGGTGACGCCGCTGCCCACGCCGCAGGAGCTCACGCCGTACCACTGGCTGTTCACCGGGCAATCGGGCATCGATCCCTACAGCGCCGCCAGCTCCGAGGTCTACCAGGACGTCTTCGGCGAGGGCTCGTTCACCGGCAAGGGCTTGCTGCACGTGCAGGCGGTGCACGCCGTGCTCGGCGGCTGCCTGCCCGAGGGCTGCGTGCTGAGCCACGATCTGCTGGAAGGGTCTCTCGCGCGCTGCGCGGCGGTGACCGATATCCCGCTCATCGAAGACGCACCCTTCCACGCCGACGTGGCGGCGTCGCGCCTGCACCGCTGGACACGCGGCGACTGGCAACTGCTGCCCTTCCTGCTGCAGGACCGGCGCTACCCGCTGCGCGCCGTCAACCGCTGGAAGATGCTCGACAACCTGCGCCGCTCGCTGGTGGCGCCGGCCTCGCTGGCCTTGCTGGTGCTGGTGCTGGCCGGCGCTTCTCTCTCGCCGCTGAGCGCCGTGCTGCTGGTGCTGGCGGCCTTCGCCGCCGGCCCGCTGATGGGTGCGGTGGCAGGCTTTGCACCCAGCCGCGACGACGTGGCCATGCTGCATTTCTACCGCGAAGCCGGTGCCGACCTTGCGCGCGCGCTCGGTGGTGGTCTGTGGCACCTGGCGCTGCTGTTGCAGCACGCCTTGCTGGCGACGGATGCCATCGCGCGCACGCTCTACCGCATGGTCATCAGCCGCCGCCACCTGCTGCAGTGGACCACCGCGGCCGCCGCGCAGGCCGCCGCACAGACCACGCTGGCCGGCGCCTGGCGCATGCACCGCGCGGTGCCGGCGGTCGCGCTCGCGCTGCTGGCAAGCGTGCTGGTGGCGGGCGGCGCTGCACCCGCGTGGTCGGTGGCGCTGTGCGCCCTGTGGGCCGCCGCGCCACTGTGGACCTGGTGGGCCAGCCGGCCCCGGGCCGCTGCCGCGGCCTCACCGCTGACAGCCGAGGACCAGGCCACGCTGCATGGCGTGGCGCGTGACACCTGGCGCTATTTCGAGCGCGTCGTCACGACCGAGGACCGTCACCTGCCGCCCGACAACCTGCAGACCACGCCGCACGAGATGCTGGCGCGTCGCACCTCGCCCACCAATATCGGGCTGTACCTGCTGAGCACGGCCTGCGCGCGCCAGTTTGGCTGGATCGGCACGCTGGAGCTGCTGCTGCGGCTGGAAGCCACACTGGCGACCCTGGCCACCCTGCAACGCCATCGCGGTCACTTCTTCAACTGGTACGACACGGCCAGCGGCGCACCGCTGCTGCCGATGTACGTTTCCACGGTGGACAGCGGGAACCTCAGCGGCCACCTGCTGGCCGTGGCCGAGGCCTGCCGCGAGCTGGCCACTGCCGCCGGTGAAGAAGACAGCACCACGCGCCTGCACGCCGTGGCGCAGCAGTGCGAGCAATTGGCCTTGGCGCCCGACTTCGCTTTCCTGTACCACGGCAAGCGCCACCTGCTGCACATCGGCTACCGCGTCGCCGAGCAGCAACTCGACGCCAGTTTCTACGACCTGCTGGCGTCCGAGTCGCGCCTGACCAGCCTGCTGGCCATCGCCAAGGGCGATGTCCCGGTGCGCCACTGGGCCGCGCTTGGCCGGCCGTTCTTTGCCGTCAGCGCACGGGCGGGCCTGCGCTCGTGGTCGGGTTCGATGTTCGAGTACCTGATGCCGACGCTGGTGCTTGCCGAACCGCACGCCAGTGCGCTGCGAGACGCCTCGGTGGTCGCCTTGCGCGAGCAGGTCGACTTTGCACGCACGCACGGCGTGCCCTGGGGTATTTCGGAGTCGGCCCACGCCGGTTGCGACCACACCCTGGCTTACCAGTACGCGCCACAAGGCGTGCCACGGCTGGCGCTGCGCCGCACGCCACCCGACGAACTGGTGATCGCGCCCTACGCCACGGCGCTGGCCGCGCAGATCGACGCGCCCATGGCCTGCCGCAACTTCACGGCGCTGCAGGCGCTGCAGACGCGCGGGCGCAACGGTTTCATCGAGGCACTGGACTTCACTCCCGCGCGGCAGGCCGTCGGCCACCGTTGCACACCGGTCAACACCTACATGGCCCACCATCAGGGCATGAGCATCGTGGCGCTGGCCAACGTGCTGCTGGGGGGCGTGGCGCAGCGCTGGGGCATGGCCAACGCCCACATCGAAGCCATGGCCTCGTTGCTGCACGAACGCGCGCCGCGCGAAGTGCCGCTGCTGCGCGCACCGCCCACGCCAGCGCCGCTGCACGCCGAACGGCGCGCGCAAGCCTTGCAGCGTCAGGTGCTGCCTGGAACGCAGGCGGTCGAACCGACGCAGCTGCTGTCCAACGGCCGCTACCACGTGGCCCTGCGCGCCAACGGCGCGGGCCACAGCCGACGCGGCCCGGTGGGCATCACGCGCTGGCGCGACGACGCGCTGCGCGACGAGCATGGCAGCTTCTTCTACCTGCGGCGCGCAGTGGACGAGCCGCTGGTGTCGCTGACCCAGCACCCGGCACCTGACGCGGCGGCGCACTACCAAAGCCTGTTCCACGCCGACCGCGTGTGTCTCGACGCCACCTGGCCCGCTCTGCAGACCCGCATCACCGTCTGGGTGAGCCCTGAGGACGACATCGAGTTCCGCCAGGTCGAATTGCGCAACCCCGGCACGCAGACGCTGGACCTGGAGTTGGTCTCGGCTTTCGAGGTGACGCTGGCCGACGCACGCGCCGACGAGGCCCACCCCGCATTCAGCAACCTGTTCGTGCGCGCCGAGTGGCGGCCCGCGGCCCAGGCGCTGGTCTTCGAGCGCACCCCCCGGCTGGTCGGTGAAGGCGGACTGCATGCGGCGCACTTCATCACCGAGAGCGACCTCGACGCCGTGGCGTTCCGCGGCCAGACCGACCGTGCCCGATGGTTCGGCCGCAACCACACGGCGGCGCAACCGCAGGCCACGCTGCGGGCCCTGCCGGCAACGCCGGCCGCGCTGGCTCTGGACACCGGCCTGGACCCGGTGTGCGTGCTGGCCGTGCGCCTGCGCATCCCGCCCGGCGGCAAGACCCGGCTCACTTTCGCCACCGCCGCCAGCGACGACGACGCGACGTTGCGCGCGGTGATCGACAAGTACCGCCAGGCCAGCCAGGTGCACCGCGCTTCGCTGATGTCGGCCACGCTGGCCGGCATCCGCCTGCGCGCGCTGCGCATCGGCACCAACGACCTGGCGGCGATCCAGTTGCTCAACACCGCCATGCTGCTGGGGTTGACGCGCATGCAGACCCCGCCTGCCGATGCGGCCTGTGACCGCCGGCTGCTGTGGCGGCTGGGCTTGTCGGGTGAGCGGCCGCTGCTGCTGGTGTCGGCGGGCGCGCTGCACGGCCTGGGACTGCTGCGCTCGCTGTCCCGAGCGCTGCGCCTGTGGGCCATCGGCGGCCTGCCTTGCGACTTGGTGGTGTTGAACGCCGAACCGGCGAGCTACCAGATGGAGCTGCAGCGCGAGATCGGTGTGCTGCGCGATCGGCACGACGCCGACGGCGCTGCACAGCCGACCTTCGAGCGCGTGGGCCTGCACCTGCTGAGCTTCGAGGCACTGTCTGCGGGCGAGTTGGCCGCATTGCGCGGCGTGGCCCGCGTCAGCCTGCAGGCCGACGGCCGGCCGCTGCTTCACCATGTTCAGGCCTGGGCCGCGCGGCACGACGAAGCCATGCAGGCGCGCCAGGGCGTGGCCACGCAGGCACTTGCGCCGGCCTGCACCGGCAGCACGGCGGCGGCCGCTGCGCTGGGCACGTTCTCGACCGATGGCGCAGGCTTCAGCTTCGGCGTGCACGCCGCTGCCCGGCCCGTGCGGCCTTGGATCAACGTGCTGGCCAACCCCGACTTCGGCACGCTGGTGTCGGAAGCCGGCGGCGGGTGCACCTGGGCAATCAACAGCCGGCTCAACCAGCTCACCGCCTGGAGCAACGATGCGGTCGCCGACACAGCGTCCGAAACCCTGCTGCTGCAGGATTTGCGCAGCATGGAGGTGTGGAACGCGGCCCCCGGCGCCTGGGGCGACGAGCGCGTGCGCTACGAGGTGACACACAGCCAGGGCACCACGTCCATCGCCCACCGGCGCGGTGACGTGCAGGTGCAGGCGACCTGGTGCGTGGACCCGGTCAGCGCCGTCAAGCAGGTGCATCTGCGCATCAGCAACGCCGGCCGCCGCACGGAGCGCCTGCGCGTCACGGCGCTGGCCGAGTGGTTGATGGGTGCAGCACGTGTGGACCGCCATACCGTGCACACGGCGCGACACCGGCAGGCGCTCGGCGATGCGGACGCGCGCCAACTGCTGGTGCTGACCGCCACCCAGCGCGAGTGTGCGACCGGCTTCGGCGACGGCACGGCCTTCCTGGCGCTGGCCGGCGCCCCCGGCGCGCTGCACGACTGGACCTGCGACCGTCGCGAACATTTCGATGCCCGCGGCCAGCCGGTGCTGCCCGACCACTGGCTGCAGACCCAGGGCAGCGGTCTGGACCCCTGCGCGGCGCTGTCGACACGGCTGGAGCTGGCGGCCGGCGCCAGCGCCGAGTGCACCTTCCTGCTGGGTTATGCGCGCAGCCCGCAGGCGGCACGGCAACTCGCTGCGGCAGCGGCGGCGGTGGCACCAAAGGCGCGACTCGCCGCGGTGCGCAGCGGTTGGGACGAGCTGCTGGGCGCGACGACCGTGAAGACGCCCGACCCGCTCTTCGACGCCCTCGTCAATCGCTGGCTGCTGTACCAGGCGGTGTCCTGCCGGCTGTGGGCCAAGGCGGGCTTGTACCAGGCCGGTGGCGCCACCGGGTTCCGCGACCAGTTGCAGGACACGCTGGCCCTGGCCTGGGCCGCGCCCGCCCTGCTGCGCGCACAGATCCTGCGCTGTGCCTCGCGCCAGTTCCCCGAAGGTGACGTCCAGCACTGGTGGCACGAGCCGGGCGGCGCCGGCGTGCGCACCCATTTTTCGGACGACCTGCTGTGGCTGCCGCACGCCTGCCTGCACTACCTGCAGGCGACGGCCGACCACGCCGTGCTGGACGAGACCGTGCCCTTCATCGAAGGCCGGGCGATCCCCGATCATGCCGAGGATGTCTACGACACACCACGCATCAGCGCCGACCTCGCCACCGTGTACGAACACGCCGCTCGGGCCATCGACCGCAGCCTGCGCACCGGCAGCCACGGCCTGCCTTTGATGGGCAGCGGCGACTGGAACGACGGCATGAACCGCGTCGGCGCGGGCGGGCAGGGAGAGTCGGTGTGGCTGGGCTGGTTCCTCTGCCACCTGGTGGCCGGTTTTGCGCCGCTGGCCCGCGTGCGCGGCGAGCCGGCGCGGGCACAGCGCTGGGAAGACGCGGCCACGGGCTGGCGGCTCGCCCTGTCGGGAACGGCCTGGGATGGCGCGTGGTACGCGCGCGCCTATTTCGACGACGGCACGCCGCTGGGCTCGCACGCCAATGCCGAGGCCCGCATCGACCTCATCGCCCAGGCCTGGGCTGTGCTCTCGGGTGTGGCGCCGCTGGACCGGCAGCGCCAGGCGATGGCCTCGGTGCAGGCGCACCTGGCCGATGACCGCACCGGCCTATTGCGCCTGCTGCATCCGCCGCTGGCGCATGCGGTGCCGAGCGCTGGCTATATCCAGGCCTACCCGCGGGGCGTGCGCGAAAACGGCGGCCAGTACACGCACGCCGGCGTGTGGGCCGTGATGGCGCAGGCCCGGCTGGCCACCACGCCGGGCGCCACGGCCGCGGACAGCGCGGCCGCCGCCGACGTGGCCTGGCGCTGGTTCACCTGGCTGAGCCCCGCCCACCGCGCGGCCGATGCGGCGCAGGGCGCGGTGTACGGGCTGGAGCCTTATGCCGTGGCGGCCGATGTCTATTCACAGCCGCCCTGGGCCGGGCGCGGTGGCTGGAGCTGGTACACCGGCGCCGCAGGCTGGCTGCACCGCGCCGCGGTGGAGTCGATCTTCGGGCTGAAGCTGCGTGCCGGCGAGCTGTCGTTCCAGCCCTGCCTGCCCACGCACTGGCCGCGCGCCGAACTGACGCTGAGGCGCGACGGGCGCACCATGCGCTTCATGCTGCTGCGCGCCCCCGCCGACCAGGCGCTGGCGGCCAGCGGGCGGGCCGCTGCCGGCGCGCAACTGCTGGCCGTCGGCGAGTGCCTGCGCTGGGCGGACCTGGCAGGCGACAGCAGCTTCGTCATCGCGCTGCCCGTCGGCTGACGCTTGAACTGGCTGCAGCGAAAGCGCGGCCAAATCCACGGTCCTGGACCGGCCCGCACTGCAGCGCCAGGGGTCAGCCGCCGCCCTTGCCGCCTTGGTTGCCCTTGTTGTCGCGGTTCCCCTGCTTGCCCTTGTCGTCGTCGCGCCCTGAGTCGCCGGCGTTACCCTTCTTGTCCTGCCCGCGGTTGGACGGTTCGGCACGACCGGCATCGTGACCGCGGTCCTGTGGTACGGCCTGCGGGGCCGGGGCTCGGCCAGGCTGCTGCTGGTACTGCTGCCGGTACTGCGGGATCAGCTGGCGCACCGCCGGATCGCGCGGCTGGTAACGGTAGTGATCGGACCGGATCGACTGTTGCTGCGCCGGCTCCTGGGGGTAGCGGCTCTGCGGGTACTTGCGCTGGTAGTCCGGCAGCGGCGCGGGCGCCGGTGCGTAGCGTCGGTCCCAGCGGTCCCACCCGGGCCGGCGCTGCTCCCAATCCTGGCCCCAGTGCTCTCCCCAGCGCGGCGGCGCATCGGCGCGCCAGGAGCGGAAGTACGGTGGCGGCAGACGGTAGTACTGCACCGGCACGCGCAGCACGTAGAGCGGCACATAGTCGGGCCCGACGCGGCGCCACGGGCCGTTGTACCAGTCGCTGGCGTACCACTCGTCACCCTGGAAGACCCAGTACAGCCCGTCGTAGAAGAAGTAGTTGGCCGGAGCCTGCGGAGCGTAGTAGACCGGATAGCCCGGCACTCGCACCAACTGCGGCAGCACCGGCAGGTTGATGCCGATGCTGATGCTCGGCAACTGGACGCCGATGCCTACGCTGACCTGGGCCTGCGCAGCAGGCATCTGAACCAACAGGAGCGGCAAAACGAGCAAGAGGTGGCGCATGCACATCTCGATTTCATGATCGGACGCCACTCCCGCTACAACTGCAACATGCAGGCGACGTGCAACGCCGTCAATTCAAACGCTAGGCCCCAAGGTGAGGATCGTCTGTGCGATAGCGCACCCAAAGCGCCGGTCCGGCCGCATCCGAGCACGACGGCCAGACATGAATCAGGAGCACCGCCCGGCCCGCGGCCCCGTCGTTGACGCAGCGCTGGGTGTCTGTTGTCACTGGCAGCGACGTGCCTCGGGGTGTCCCTGCCGATTTCATGATCAGCCGTGCCCGCGCCAGGCAGCCGGGTTGCGCTTGCTCGAGCGGCGCACGGGCCCGGCGGGCGACGGGGGCTGCCGACGAGCGTTGGCTGCACCCTTCGAGCTCGTGGCAGGCGGCAGGGCAATCGCATCGTCCACAGGAAGCAACGGGGCGGCGCCGGCCACCTGGCCCGGCGGCGGCGAACCCTCGGTGGTGAAGTTGGACTTCTCCTGCGCCAGCGTGCGCACCGGCTCGTCGGCTGTCTTTGGCGGGCGGGCCGGCGGGGCTTTCGAGGGTCGGACCAACATGTCTTCTCCTGAGGGGTGGTTGCGGCTCAGAACCGTGCGTTGCCGCTGACGCCTTTGCAGGCGGGTCGTGTCGATCTTGCCGATGTCCTCGACGCGCTCCTTGGCGACACGCAGGTCGACGACGGCGACGGGAGCACTCTGCGCGTTGCATGAGGGCCTGTCTGTGCGCCAGCGCTCACTGGCGACAGGGGGGCCATCCGATGCGGTCCGGACCGGCCCCACTGGCTGCCGACAGCACGGAATCCCTCCTGCAGGCGTGGCCGGTACCGGCAGACCGGCCGTGGAGGTGGCGGTGGC
>Ga0105096_10001097_pt1 | contig 10715 bp, 8 predicted proteins | sample PPLLak3cmMay2015_FD_87036 | JGI IMG/M metagenome (GOLD analysis project Ga0105096, IMG submission 87036) | Freshwater sediment microbial communities from Prairie Pothole Lake near Jamestown, North Dakota, USA - PPLs Lake P7 Core (1) Depth... | ecosystem: Environmental > Aquatic > Freshwater >...
CACCTCGGGCCGTTGGTGATCACCCGGCTCGAACTCGCGCCGCCGGCGAGCCGCGCTGTGGCTGCGGCGCCCGGCGCGGCGGCTGCAGCCATGCCACGCGGCGTCGCCTGAAATGGGGCCCGCACGCTCGCTTGCGCTTGCTGCCCCCCGAGGGGGCGCTCAGCGGCTTCGGGCGGCCGGGCGCCGCTGAGGCCGGCAACGGCACGCCTTCGCCGAGCGCATCGGACCAGGACGTGGAAATCGGCGAGGAAATCCGCAAGCGCGGCTTTCGCCGCTGGTACGAGCGCCAGCTGATCGAAGGCCATGCCTACCTGGTGACGGCGTTTCTGGCGCTGATCCTGCTGCTGGCCGGCTACGAGGCCATGGGCGTGCTGCGCGGCTCGCCGCTGTATCACGTCGCGGTGGTCGGCGCATCGGGTGCCGCCGGGATGCTGATGTGGGTGTCGTGGCGGCGTTTCATCGCGCTGCTCGCCCGCGCCGAGCTGTTTGCCAACTCTGCCGCCTGCCCAGGCTGCAAGGCCTGGGGTAAGTTCGACGTGCTCGCCGCCGATTCTGCCGGTGCCGACGAGCCGCCGGAGGCGGCGCGTCCGAACTGGGTCCTGGTCCGCTGCCGCAAGTGCAACGAACGCTGGCGTCTGGGCTGATGCGTCGCGTTCGCTAGGCGCGGCCGCCGGCGATCGCGGCGAGCACCTCGTCGTGCAGCGGCCCTGCGGTGGCGATCAGCGAACGCTCGGCGAGCGGATTGCCGCCGCTCCAACTCGTCAACCGGCCGCCGGCGCCTTCGACCACGGGCACCACTGCCGCGACGTCCCAGTACGCCAGCCGCGGGTCGAGCATCACGTCGGCACCGCCGGTGGCCAGCGCGAAGTAGCCGAAGCAGTCGCCCCAGGTGCGGTAGAGCCGGGCGCGGCGGATCACGGCCGCGCTGCCTTCGCCGCCGCGCTGTTCGCCGGTTTCCCAGTGCGTGGTGGCCAGCACGGTGGCGTCTTCGAGGCGTTCGCAGGGCCTGACCGAAGCGCGACGGTTGCTGCCGTCGACGGCGTACAGCCGCGTGCCGCCGCGGTGGCCGATCAGGGCGAGCCCGGCGGCCGGGTGCGCGATCGCGCCGAGGATCGGCGCGAAGCCGGCGCCGTCGTCACGCTCCAGCGCAATCAGCGTGCCGAACAGGAAGCAGTGGGTGATGAAGGCGCGGGTGCCGTCGACGGGATCGAGGATCCAGCGATAGCGGTGGCCCTCGCGGACGCCGAACTCCTCGCCGACAACGCCGTGCTCCGGATAGCGGCGTTCGATCTCGCGCCGCATCGCTACCTCGGCGCCGCGGTCGGCGGCGGTGACCGGCGAAGCGTCGGCCTTGAGGCTGACCGCGGTGCCGCGTAGGAACAGTGGCCGGATCACCGCCAGGGCGGTGCCGATCAGCAGATGCATGAACGGGATGAACTCGCGTCGCTCGGCCGCCGAGATCGGGGCACTGAAGGTCACTGCGGTCGGCATGTCGTCTCTCAAGGAGGGCCGCTCGCGGGTTTCTTGACCCCGCGGGGGGAGGGCCGGGCCTCGGCCCGGCCCTGGGGGTGCTTCGTAAGCGGCGGCCGATTATCGGCCAGCAGCCCGGCCGCAGGGCTCGCGTACAGTCGCGGCCGATGCTGCAAGTCGCCTTCACGCTGTTCGGCGCCGACGTCACCTGGCTCGAGATGATCGCCTTTGCGCTGGCGCTGGGCTGCGTGATTCTCAACGTGCTCGAAATCCACTGGGGCTGGCCACTGGCGATCGCCGCCAGCATCCTGTACGGCTGGTTGTTCTTCGGCAGCCGCCTCTATGGCGACGTGGCGGTGCAGTCGTTCTTCGTGCTGTCGTCGCTCTGGGGCTGGTACCAGTGGCTGTTCGGCCGCCGCGCCGACCCGGCCGGTGGCGCGGCTGCGCCGCTCGCCATCGCTCGCCTCGGCCGGCGCCGCGTCCTCGCAGTGACGGCGCTGTGGCTGGCGTTGTGGCCGCTGCTCGGCCTGCTTCTAGCGCGCTTCACCGACACCGACGTGCCTTACTTCAACGCCTTCCCGACCGTCGGCAGCTTCCTCGGCCAGGTCCTGCTGGCGCTGAAGTTCGTCGAGACCTGGCCGGTGTGGCTGATCGTCAATCTGGTGAGCGTCGTGCTGTACGCGAGCAAGTCGCTGTGGCTGACCGCCCTGCTGTACGTCGTCTTCGCAGCGTTGGCGCTGGCCGGCTGGCGGCGCTGGCGCATGTTGGCGCGATGAGCGCGCCCGGCCGTCCCGAAGCGCTCGCCCCGCAGCGCGCAGCGCGAAGGGAAAGTTCAAGCGCGCCGGGCCGTTCCGAAGCGCTCAGCTCCGCAGCGCGCAGCGCGCAGCGCAGTCCGAGCGTCCGGCGGATCGCCGTCATCGGCGCCGAATGCGTCGGCAAGACCGAACTGGCGCAGCAGTTGGCGCAACATCTTCCAGGGCTGTGGATTCCCGAGTACCTGCGCGAATTCTGCGACCGGTACCAGCGCACGCCCCGCCCGGACGAACAGGCCGGCATCATCGGCGAGCAACGGCGGCTCGAAGCGGAAGCGATCGCCGCCGCCCGGACCCGGGGACTCGCCTGGGTGCTCGCCGACTCGGCGCCGCTCACCACCGCCGTGTACAGCGAATTGCTGTTCGGCGACGCTTCGTTGTACGACGAGGCGGCCGCACATCACGCCGTCTACGACGCGACGCTGCTGCTGGCGCCCGACCTGCCCTGGGTCGCCGACGGCATCCAGCGCGACGGTCCGGAGGCGCGTGAGGCCTCGCATGCGCTGCTGCTGGCGCGGCTGGCCGGCTTCGGCCTGCGCCACGCCGCCGTTGCCGGCAGCGGCGCCTCCCGCTTCGACGCCGCGATGGCCGTGCTGCGCGACCTATAATCGTCGCGCACGCTAGGGGTCCCGCATAAATCCGCGGCGCAGAGTCAGCGCCGTGGTTCGATCCGGCAACAGTCCGCCGGTGCGAACGGGTGAGAGAGTCCCTTCCTACCTGACCAAGTTAATGCTTGCGCAGGGAAGCGTATGCAACGGTTCCTGCCAGCATCCGCACCGTTGCCTTCGCGCCCCCTGCCCTCGTCGAGGAGCAGACGGTGAGCGCAGACAGCAAGTCCCCCTTGGCCCAGATCGCGACGCTGCTGGCGCTCGCGGCGAGCAGCGCGGCGATGGCGCAGACCGAGTCCGCGCGGCTGCCCGGCGTCGTTGTCGAATCGGCGGCGCTGCCGCCGGCGCTGCGGCGGGCCGAAATCAACACGCTGAGCGATGCCCCGATGGCGGAGACGCCGCTGGCGGCCGAAGTGATCGACGCCGAGGACATGCGCAATCGCGGCGTGCGCTCGCTGTCGCAGGCGGTGCGCGGCCAGCCCTCGGTGAGCGACGCCTACAACACCGTCGGCTTCATCGAGGCCTTGATGGTGCGCGGTTTTCGCCTCGACAGCCTGCTCAACTACCGACGTGACGGCCTGCCGGTGTCGAACTACACGCCGCTGGCGGTGGAGAACCTCGAGGCGATCGAGATCGTCAATGGGCCGGCGGCCGTGCTGGGCGGCGGCGGCACGCCGGGCGGCCTGGTCAACTACCGCTTGAAGCGGCCGACGGCCGCGCCGCTGGCCATGGTGATGGCCGAGGTGGCCGAGCGCGGCACGCTGCTGGCGCAGGGCGACTTCGGCGGCCGGCTCGCCGGCGGCGACTTCGGCTACCGGATCAACGCTTCGGCGACCGAGCGCCGGCCGATGCCCGACGACGCCGACGGCCGCCGCGGCTTTGTCAGCGGCTGGTTCGACTGGCGCGCCGGGCCGCGCACGACCCTGGTGGCCGAGTTCGACTACAGCAACGTGCAGCAGGTGAGCGTGCCGGGCTACGGGATGCTCGACAGCAACGAGGACGGTGTCGGCGACACGTTGCCGCCGCCGATCACGCCGCGGCGGAACCTGAACGCGCAGCCCTGGTCGCAGCCTTTCGAGAGCCAGACACTCACCGGCTCGCTGCGCTGGCAGCAGCAGTTGGCAGAGCAGTGGAACCTCGAACTGCGCGCCGCCGGCCAGAACATCGCTACCGACGACCGCATCGCCTTCCCCGACGGCTGCAGCGCCGGTCCCGTCTACGTCTATCCGGGGCTGTGCGCCAACGGCGACGTCGACGTCTACGACTACCGCAGCGACGGCGAGAAGCGCCGCCTCGCCACCCTCGATGCGACGGTCAGCGGCAACGCACGCACCGGCAGAGTGACCCACGAACTGCGCTTCTCCGCCCGCCGCACGCGCAATACCGAGCGCTACCCGATGTTCCAGGCCTACAACTTCGTCGGCTTCGACAACGTCTTCGCGCCGGTCGTGCTGCCCGAGGACCCACAGCCTTCGGTGCTGAATCCGGAGCGCTCGCAGACGATCAGCGAACTGGCGGTTTCCGACGTGCTGCGCGCCGGGCCCGGTTCGTTGTGGCTCGGCGGCCGCTGGTCGCGGATCGAGCGCGACAGCGCCCTGGCCGATGGCTCCGAGGCGGTCGGTTTCGACCAGCGCTTCTTCACCCCCTGGGTCGCGCTCGGCTGGCAGCCGTGGAGCGGCGGCTTTGCCTATGCCTCCTACGGCACTGGCGTTGAACTCGAAGCGGTGCCGAACCGGCCGGAGCAGTTCGTCAACCCCGGTGCCGTGCTGCCGTCGCTGGAGAGCAGGCAGGTCGAACTGGGCTTCAAGCAGATCAGCACCGCAGGCCACGCGCTGACGCTGGCGCTGTTCTCGATCGACAAGCCCTTCGGCGACGACATCGAGCAGCCCGACGGCCGCGTGCTGCGAGTTGCCGGCGGCCGCGAATCGCGCCATCGCGGCGTCGAGGCCAGCGGCGTCGTCGTCGCCGCGCCTGGGCTGCGCTTTGAGGGCCGGGCGGCGTGGATCGACGCCAAGACGATCCAGGCATTCGACCCGGCGCTGGTCGGCAAGAAAACCACCAACGTGGCGCCGTTTGGGGCCTCGCTCGCCGCCCTCTGGCAGGTAACCGATATGCCAGGCCTGGACCTTTCCGGCCTCTTCACCTACAGCGCTGCCAAGCCGGTGACGCCGGACAACTCGGTCGAGCTGTCGCCGTACTGGCAGCTCGACCTGGCGGCCACGTACCGCTGGGCCTGGTCAGGCGCCCGGCTGACGCTGCGCGGCGGCGTCGACAACGTCACGAACAACGGCTACTGGCGCGAGGCGCCGACCGAATCCTGGGGCGGCATCTACCTGTTCCCGGCGCAGCCGCGGCTGGCGCGGCTGTCGCTGGCGGCGAACTGGTAGCGGGCCGCGGTCAGTGCGCCGGTGCGCCGTGCCGCGGCGCTTCGGCGGCGGCGGTCGCGGCGCCGTTCAGCAGCCGCGTCTTCGACAGCACGCCGGCCTGTTCGAGGATCGGATAGGCCACCGAGCAGAAAAGCGAGTTGACGCGCTTGAAGTCGGCCAGCAGGTCCAGGTGCAGCGAGCTGGTCTCGATCGACTGCGGCGTGTTGCCGGAGAGCCGTTGAAGATGGCTGTCGGCGAAGCGCATCTCCAGTTCGCGGAAGTCGACCTTCTCGTCGATCAGCCGCTGCGCGCTCTTGAGATCCCCGTTCAGGAACACTGCCACCGCCAGTTTCAGGTTGCCGATCAGCCGCGTGTGCAGTTCCTCGATCTCGGCCATGCCGGCCTCGGAGAACGACAGGCCGCGCTGGATCTTCTTCTCGGCGACGTCGATCAGCATCCGCTCGATGATGTCGCCGGCGTGCTCCATGTTGATCGTGAACTGCATGATGTCGGCCCAGCGCTTGCCCTCCGAGGACTCCAGTTCCTCGCGGCTCACCTGTGTCAGGTACAGCTTGATCGCGGTGTACAGCCGGTCGATCTCGTCGTCGCGCGCGCGCAGCCGCTCGGCGGCGGCGAAGTCGTTGTTCTTCAGCACCGTCAGCAGACCGACCAGCATCTCCTGCACCGCGTCGGCGAGCCGGATCGATTCGCGCGCGGCGTTGCCGATCGCCAGTGCCGGCGTGCCGAGCGCGGTCACGTCGAGATGCCGCGGCGTGCCGGGAAGGTCGGGCGTCGCCGGCGCCGGCAGCCAGCGGTCGATCATCTGCCCGAAGTGACCGGTGAAGCCGACGAAGAGCAGCGCCAGCACGACGTTGAACGCCAGATGGAAGTTGACGACGATCGACTTCGGATCGGTGCCAAACCATCCCAGCCACAGCGGCAGCGAGGCCAGAAGCGGCGCCGCTACCACCGCGGCGAGCAGCTTGAACAGCAGGTTGCCCAGCGGCACGCGGCGCACCACCGGTTCGGCCTTCATCGTCGTCAGCACCGCCAGCAGGCCGCTGCCGAGGTTGGCGCCGAGCACGATCGCCAGAGCCACGTCGACGGTGATCACCTTCGACGCTGCCAGCGTTGCGGTCAGCAGCACCACCGCCAGCCCGGAGTAGCTCGCCACCGCCGCCAGCACGCCGATGGCGACGTCGAGCAGCAGGTCGCCGGTCAGCTGCGCGAACAGCACCTTGACGCCGACGGCCTGCGCCAGCGGCGCCGTCGCCTGCGTGATCAGTTGCAGCGCCAGGATCATCACGCCCAGGCCGAGCGCGATCTTGCCGGCCTGCCCGGCGACCTGGTTGCGACGCGACAGGTAGGTGGCGACGCCGGCGACGATCAGCAACGGCGCCAGCCACGACAGGTTCAGCGCGAAGATCTGCACCATGATCGCGGTGCCGATGTCAGCGCCAAGCATCACCGTCAGCGCCGCCGCGGTGGTGATCATTCCCTGGCCGACGAAGCTCGACACCAGCAGCGCCGTGGCGGTGGAGCTCTGCAGCACGCCGGTGACGCCGATGCCGGCGAGCACGGCGCGCCAGCGGCGCGACACGCCGGCATGCAGGATCTGCCGCAGCCGCGCGCCGAACACGCGCAGCACGCCGGTACGCACGATGTGCGTGCCCCAGACGAGCAGCGCGATTGCCGACAGCAGGTTCAGCAGCGCGGTCACGGCCGCCATGCCTCCGTAAAGAGCCGGCCGCCGGAGGGCATTGCGGCGCCCCGGCGGCCTGTTGCTGGCACCCGCGGCCGCCGTTCCGGCCGCGGCCTCACCAAGGCAACGAATAGGTCTTGGTGTTGGTAAACGACTTCATCGCCTCGAGCACGCCTTCCTTGATGCCGAGGCCCGAGTCCTTGATGCCGCCGAACGGCGTCAGCTCGAGGCGATAGCCCGGCACTTCCCGGACATTGACCGTGCCGACGTTCAATTCGGTCACGAAGCGCGTGATGTGGTCGAGGCGATTCGTGCACACCGCCGACGACAGACCATAGGCCGTGCCATTGGCGATGCGTATCGCCTCGTCGATATCGGCGAAACGGATGATGGGCGATACCGGGCCGAAGGTCTCCTCGCGCACCAGCCGCATGTCGGGGCGGACGCGGTCGAGCACCGTCGGCGAGTACAGCGCGCCCGAGCGCAGGTTGCCGGCGAGCAGCCTTGCCCCCTGGGCCACGGCCTCGATCACCCGCGACTCGAAGTCGATCGCCGCGGCCTCGTCGATCACCGTGCCCATGTCGGTGGCGGGATCGAGCGGATCGCCGTGGCGCAGGCGGGCAGTGGCGGCGAGCAGCTTCTCGATGAAGCTGTCGGCGACGCGCTCGTGCACCAGCATCCGCTTGACCGCGGTGCAGCGCTGGCCGGAGTTCTTGTACGAGCCGGACGCCGCCAGCAGCGCCGCCTCGTCGATGTCGGCGTCGTCCATCACGATCAGCGGATCGTTACCGCCGAGTTCCAGCACCTGGCGCTTGTAGACGGCTTTGGCGGCGATGTACTTGCCGATGGCGACGCCGCCGGTGAAGGTCACGAGATCGACGTCGGGATGCGTCAGCAGCTCATCGCCGATCTCGCGCGGGTCGCCGGTCAGCACAGACAGCATCGGCGGCGGCAGCCCGGCCTCGTACAGGATGTCGGCCAGCAGCAGCGCCGCCAGAGGCGTCTTCTCGCTCGGCTTCAGCACCATCCGGTTGTTGGTGGCCACGGCCGGAGCCACCTTGTGGATCACCTGGTTCAGCGGGTGGTTGAAGGGCGTGATGCCGACGATCACGCCGGGCAGCGGCTCGCGCAGCGTGTAGACCTTGCGCTGCTTGCCGTGCGCCGTCAGGTCGCAGGAGAAGATCTGGCCGTCGTCGACCAGCGACTGGTTGGCGGCGAACAGCAGCACGTCGCTGGCGCGGCCCACCTCGTAGTTCGTGTCCTTCAGGCACAGGCCGGATTCGAGCGTGATCAGGCGCGCGATCTCGTCGCGGCGTTCGGCGATCAGTTCGCCAGCGCGCATCAGGATGCGATAGCGGTCGTGGCGCGTCAGCCTGCTGCGGTAGCCGCGGGCGGCGGCAATGGCGCGCCGCACGTCGTCGATGCCGGCCTTCGGCACCGTGGCGACCACCTCGCCGGTGAACGGGTAGCGGACCTCGAAGCTGCGCTCGGCGGCGATCTTCTCGCCGGCGATGCGCAGGCGTTCGTGCCGGACGGGCGGAAGCGGTGCGTTCATCCAGCTATCCTCTTCGCTGCGCTCATTGCCCGTGATTCAGCGCCAGTTCGAAGGCGTCGAAGTTGCGCCAGCGGCGCAGCGGGTCGAGCCCGGGCAGCGGCCGGTTCAGCACCAGCGGCACGCGCTGCTCGGAGATGCCGCCGTGCGAGCGCAGCGGCAGTTCGAGCTGCGACAGGTCGTGCTTCTCGACGCTGGTGCCCAGCACCACGCTGCGCTCGGAGACGATCACCAGGTCGCCGATCCGGTCGGGCGGCAGTTCGAAGCGCGCCGCCGCTGCAGCGCGCGTCAGCACCACCTCGATGCCAGGAAGGGCGGCGATCTTCGCGGCGACGTGATCGACCGCGTCGGCCGCCAGGTAGACGGTGGCGAAGGAACCCAGGGCGCCGTGGTGGACCACGTAGGGATCGGTGATCGGCAGGATCACGCGCGAGTTGCCGGCGCCGATCCAGCCGTCGAGGCGATCCTGCAGGTAGATCACGTTCGGTGAGGCGTCGAGCTTCACCTTGGAGTTCATGCCATGGTCGGCGGTCACCGCGACCACGGCGCCGGCCCGGTCGAGTTCGGCCAGGTAGCGGTCGAACATCGCGTAGAAGCGGTTCGCGTCCGGGTCGCCCGGCGCGTGCTTGTGCTGAACGTAGTCGGTGGTCGACAGGTACAGCAGATCCGGCCGCCGCGTCTGCATCAGTTTCACGCCGGCGGCGAAGACGAACTCGCTCAACTCGGCGCTGTAGACATCGGGCACCGGCATGCCGACCAGGCCGAGCACGCCCTCGATGCCATGCTCGGCCTCGGTCGCCTGGTCTGCCTTCTCCGACGAGAAGCAGATGCCGCGCATGCCATGGCCGAGCAGCCGCCGCAGCTTGTCCTTGGCGGTGACCACCGCGACCCGCGCTCCTTCGCCGGCGAAGCCGGCGAGGATGCTGGGCGCGCGCAGCCACTTCGGGTCGTTCATCATCACTTCGGTGCCCGACTCGACATCGAACAGATAGTTGCCGCAGATTCCGTGCACCGACGGCGGGCTGCCTGTGACGATCGAGAGGTTGTTCGGGTTGGTGAAGCTGGGGACGACGCAGTCGGCGATCAGCGCCGTGCCGTCGCGCAGCCAGCGCTTCATCGTCGGCATCAGCCCGGCGGCCACCGCCTGGGCTATGTAGTCGGGCTCGCAGCCGTCGACGCAGACGACGACAGTGGGTTGTTTCGGTGCCGCGTAGTGGCGGCCGTTGACTTGCAGCATCAGCTTCCCTTCCTGGCCGCGCGCACGGTGGGCGTCGCGGGTTCGTGCTGCAGCATCCGCTGCTTGCTGCGCTGGGCGTGTTCGAACAGCACGCGGCCGGCAACCTCGGGATCGCCGGAGGAGATCGCCTTCAGGATCTGCCGGTGTTCGCTGGCCGAGTGCGCCAGCGCCTGGTCGTCGGCCAGGTTGCGCCATCGCGCCAGCGCCAGTTCGTTGACCAGCTTGCGGTAGAGCGAGGACATCTTGCGGTTGCCGGCGAACTCGATCACGCGCTCGTGGAACTCGAGGTTCAGCAGGTGATAGGCGTCCGCATCGCCGCTGCGGGCAGCATGTTCCAGCCGCTCGACCACGCCGCGCAGCGTCTTCGCCTGTTCGGCGGTGAGGCTCGCCGCCAGCAGACGGCCGGCCAGTTCGTCCATCACCGCGCGAATGTCGTAGATCTCGGCGGCTTCGTCGAGCGGGATGTCGCGGACGAAAACACCGCGGTTCTTCTCCAGCCGCACCAGGCCGGCTCCCTCGAGCCGGCGGAAGGCCTCGCGGATCGGGCCGCGCGAGACGCCGAGACGTTCGGTCAGCTTCGCTTCGGTCAACTTGGCGCCTGGCGGCAGTTCGCCGGAGAGGATCAGCCGCTCGATCTCCTGCTGCGCGGCCGAGGCGAGCGAGGCCGTGCGCAGCAGCGCGATCGTCGGATGCGGCAGCACCACCGCACTGTTCCGGGTCGTCATGGCGAGCAGTCTAGGGGCGCCCCGGAAGATTGTCGACAATCTGCAAGAAACAATTGACGTTGCTCGCGCTTGCTCCCTAGACTGCCGCGCCCAGGACGACGCCAGCCCGCCGCAGCGACGGCAGCATTGCGAATTCCGGCCTCAAGTCACGCGGCGGTCAACCGCGATGGCGATACTGACCGGTTGCGGGGCTCGGGTCAGGGATTCAGTCGATCAGGTCGTCACCGCGCCGCACGCTTCTCA
>Ga0105096_10001099_pt1 | contig 10711 bp, 6 predicted proteins | sample PPLLak3cmMay2015_FD_87036 | JGI IMG/M metagenome (GOLD analysis project Ga0105096, IMG submission 87036) | Freshwater sediment microbial communities from Prairie Pothole Lake near Jamestown, North Dakota, USA - PPLs Lake P7 Core (1) Depth... | ecosystem: Environmental > Aquatic > Freshwater >...
GGATGAGGAAGTCTTTGATGCTTCGGTTTTCTGATCAAGCTGAGGTTTACAACTGAATGTTAACAGCCCCATACTTAAACAAAGCAGGACAATTAGTTGGTTTGTAGATTTCATATATCAGTTATTAAAATGAGCGTTTGTAAATCAGTGAATGGGAAATTTTCTAAAAGAAAAATTAAATGGATATCCATTTAAAGGGGGACAAGTTATATCAAATGCGAAGGGATTGAGGAAATTTGGTTCCTGAGTTGTTCGATCTTTAAAACTTTTTACAAAATTATTTTAGCCCGCTTTCTCCCCTCCTGCCAAACAATTCAGAAGGGGTCTTTCCGGTCTTCTTTTTAACCGCAGAAATAAATGCAGCCCTTGAATTAAAACCGGCTTCTTTACCCAGGGCCTCTAATGTAAATTGGGAATGATCCATAGTGGATTTTATGGTATCGGTGAGGTAATCCACCCGATATTCATTGATCAGCTCATTGAAGTTCTTCCCATATTCCTGGTTGATAAAGGCTGATAGCTGATGTGATGGGATATTTAATTCATGGGAAAGGTCGCCAATAGTATAACCGTTTTTCCGGAAGGAAAGTTTATCAGTAAAATGAGATTCGAGTGCCAGTTTGTATGCCTCCCCCTGTTCGATGCTAAGGGTATTTTTGTTAGCAGGTATGATGTCTACTTTTGAACCAATATTTCCCTGGTCGGCAACTATAATTTCAGGTTCCTGAAGCCAGCCTTTCATACCATATAAAATGGATGGTTGAACAAGCAGGTAAAGGCAGACAAATAAAATACTACCCGTAATAGTGAAAATAATCGTGAAATTGAGGTCTGGTTCCTTTGTAAAGTGAAGTATAAACTCCGCAATGATCATCAACCAGAAAATTGCCTGTGTGAGGTTGAAAAGTAATAGCCATTGAAAAGTGCTCACATTCTGTTTCTCATTTTTAGCTTTTCCCAGAATTTTTGGCTTCCACTTTTTTAATAAAATCATTCCTCCGGTTGCTGAAACAAGCCCCACCAGAACCCGGAGCCAAACGGACCATCCTTCAGGCCAAAGTCCTTCCGGTTCACTGGTGATCAATTTTGTATTTTTTAAAGCATTTTGAATAATTTCCAGTTTTTCTGTAGCCGGAAGTATGAAAAATGGCAAAAGATTCAGGAAGTGCAAAAAGGCAGGAATAAATAGTAGGATATCCCTTGTTCGAAATCGGTATGATTGTTCTAATACGGATTTTGTATATAAATACCCTAATGGCGCGAAACTAAAGGAGGCCCACCCCAAAACCCTCCAAAGATGAGGATAATTTTGGAAAAATGAAGTAGTCATTAAAGCATAATTCAGGGCAAGAAGTGAAAAACAAACCAGGTAACCAGCCAGTATCCGGGAAGAAAAACTATCATTCTTATTCACAAAAAACAATATAAATGCAACTACTATCCCCAGGATTCCGGCAAAAAAAATAACAATAAAATACCAGTCGATAATTTGATCCATATTGAAATTGTCATACATACAGACATTTCTTTATGAATACCTGGATGTTTGACGGGGCAAAAATAGATAAAATTGAATAGTAAAAAGAGTATCAGTAAAAAAGTCAATAAATCTGGCAGGAATAAAAAAAGGGCAGCTTACGCTGCCCTAATGCTAGTAATCAAAAAGTATATTAGTTTAAAACTTTATCAACCGGTATAATATTGAAATTCTTCCCGGAGATCATATCACCCATATTGATACCACCCAGGTTAAGGTCTTTACCACCTGCTGTTTTTAAACCGCCTTTTGCAAGTCCGGCTGCATCCAGTTTACCAGGAACGATATGGTTTTTAAGGACCCCTGCCAATTGGTTAAGGTTTTCAGGCTTGGTCAGATTGCTGATAGCATCAGCCCCTAATCCACTGAGGGCATTGTTACCCGGAGCCAGCATAGTGAATTTTCCTTTCATGGCCGGGCCAAGGATTTTATCAAGTCCCGGAGTCTGGAGGAGGCTGGTAAAAGAAGAAAGATTTGCATTTCCAGCCAGTCCCTTCATTAATGAAGAACCACTGCCCAGCATACTGGAAGCACTCCCGCAACTGGTGGATGACATAATGATTACGAAAGACATAAATAATAGACGAAGAGATGCTTTTTTCATAATTGCCTGTTTTTGGTTTAAATTAAAAGTTGATTTTTTGGTAACAATTAGATTAAATCTGAAATATTTTTATGAGAACGTGGACTTATACCATATGACAATCATTTTACGAGATTGTTGAATTTCTTAAAATTAAATTTTTCAGAGGGACTTGAAGAGGTCACCAGAATGGGTAAAGGTTGTATATTTCAACAGAAATCTTATGAAGACATATGTACTATTTTATATTTTAAAACAAAGTGGGACAAATTAGCAAGGCCGCTTTAAATAAAGCGGCCTTGTTACAAATCAATGCACTCTCTTAAACTATTTTACTTACCTGGAAAAGTTTCCACGGTTACTTTATTGATCTTTCCGGTGAATTTATCTTTGCGATGGTACCCTGTAAAAACGGGTGTATTCTGATCCTCGCCAACATCGGCTGACTCATCTATTCCAAATGTGTTAGAGTTTGTTTTTGCAATTTTACCTTCACCCACTTTTTTACCATCAAGGGAAATTGTAGCGATACCTCCGGCGCCCCTGCCGCCTTCATAGGCAAAATCCATTTTGATGGTGTGTTTGCCCGGAGTCATTTTTTGTGTTGAACCAACTGTGTATAATTCGAGGCCAACAAAATTATAGGTGTAGACCGGTTTTCCACCCATTAGATAGAGGGTCCAGCCGCCAAAATCACCGCCCTGGCATATAATTACCCCGGAAGCATTGGCCGGAACATCCACATCTGCGGTAATACTCAAAGAGGCATTTTTTACATTGATGAAAGCATTTTCCGGTATACCCTTTGCTCCTTCATACAAAGTCAGTTTGGTTTTTCCATTCATCAGGTCAGGCCTTCCGGCAATCCTCGCATCAAACCTTTCAATGGTACGGTCGTCTATAGGTAATACATTATACTTTACAGCTTCTGTCAGGAACATTTTCTTCAGTTCTTCCAGCTTTGCCGGATCTTTCGTTGCCAGGTTATTGGCCTGACTGAAATCTTCGTTTACATTATACAACTCCCAAATATCCTCTGTTAAAGGCCGCCTTGGGGCCGCTTCCCATGGAGCTTTATGTATGGTCCCTGCAAACCATCCATCATGATAAACTGCCCGGTTACCCGCCATTTCAAAATACTGGGTCTTGCGGGTATCCAGCGCTTTTGCTTCATCAAAAGAATAAAGCATACTTACACCTTCTATTGGTCTTTGCTCAATTCCATTCACCATTCGGGGAGCGGGAATCGTTGCAGCTTCATAAATCGTAGGCGCCACATCTACCACATGATGGAATTGGGAACGAACTTCATTTTTTGCTTTTATCCCGGCAGGCCAATGCACTACCATGCCATTTCTTGTACCACCAAAATTAGAGGCAACTTGTTTGGTCCAGGTAAAGGGAGTGTTCCCGGCAACAGCCCATCCCGCTGCGAAGTGGTTATAGGTTTCTTCCGTACCCAGTTTATCTATCCTGTTTAACTGCATATCCAGGGTTTCCATCACCCCATTGAAATAAGTATTCTCATTGAACATCCCAATCATGCCGCCTTCTGCACTGGAGCCATTATCTCCTACTATATAAAAGAATAATGTATTGTCGAGTTCCCCCCTTTCTTCCAATGCCGCTACCAGTCGGCCTACTTCATAATCCGTATGCTCAGCAAAGCCTGCAAAAATTTCCATTTGTCTCTCAAAAAGTCTCTTCTCATCCGGGGTCAGTTTATCCCAGTCTTTAATATCCGCGGGTTTAGGAGCCAGCACAGTATTTTGCGGAACCACACCCAGTTTCTTTTGCCTTTCTAAAGTTTCTTCCCGCAACTTATCCCAGCCCTGCGAAAACTTTCCTTTGTATTTATCCGAATAAGCTTTAGGTGCATGATGCGGAGCATGGGTGGCACCTGTAGCGAAATACATATAAAACGGCTTTTCGGGTGTTAGTGACTGTTTGGTATTCATCCAGCCAATGGCCTGGTCTGTCATATCCGTTGTGAAATGGTAATTTGGATCATCCACATTTGGAAATACCCTGGTTACTCCATCATAAACCATAGGATGCCATTGATTGGTTTCACCGCCAATAAATCCGTAGAATTTATCAAAGCCTGATCCGGTTGGCCAGCGGTCATATGGTCCGGAAACCGAACCTTCCCATGGCGGTGTTTCATGATACTTACCAAAAGCAGCAGTACTATATCCGTTCATACGCAGTACCTGTGCAACAGGTGTTATGCTTTGAGGCCTTATCCCGGTATTTCCCGGAAACGCTGTGGCTATTTCCATGATGGCACCTGCATTATTGGAATGATGATTATACCCCGTTAATAATGCAGTCCGGGTTGGAGAACAAAGCGCCGTGGTATGAAAACGATTATACTTCAAACCATTCGCCGCCATTTTTTCCAGGGTTGGCATATGAATGGGTCCGCCGAAAGCACTGGAATGACCAAAGCCGATATCATCAATTAACACAATCACCACATTGGGTGCTTTCTCAGGAGCGGTTACCTGAAACCTCGCAGGAGCTTTTGCATTGCGGGCATCCAGTTCTGTAAACGCAGGATAGGTTGGCTCTTTGATCGGTAAAACAGAGCGGTCAATGCCTTCTGTTTTAATTTCAGATTTTGTTGTTTCTGTAGCTGGTTGATTACAACTGAAAATGGTAATAACTGATAAGATTAAAAATAAATACTTTGCTTTTTTCATTTCATTAATATTAGAGAGCATTTACCAAAATGATTTAATGATTATTTTCCGAGCATATTTATTAATTTACTCTTTTATCTATTTTGGGAAGACCAAAACAACAGCTGCCCTCACTCCGTAATTGGGTCTGTTTTCCGGTGCAAAATGGATACGCGGCCCAATTGCAAAACTCACAATTTGAGATCCGAATTTTGTAACAGCGGTCAGGGTAGGCATTACGACAAAAATATCCAGTTCATTTTCCCAGTCGTGTGTATATTCTGAATTTATAATGATACCTGAGCCTGATTTCCAGTTATACCCAAAAAAAGGATTTAGGAAAGTGGCGTTAATATCGCTGCGGTTTTCATCGCCAGCAACAGAAAATATATGATTAGCGAGACCACCAATTGTCCATCCGTTAATTTGTGTCAATACTACTACGGATGGTCCAATACCAAATTTCTTCCCGCCCAGGAATTGATTCGTTGCCGTAGGTAATATAAAAGCGGGTCCAACTCCCCATGTTAATTTACTTTGGGAAGGACTTATAAATCCTGTAATTACTGCATCGCCCAGGCCAGACTGACTTGTACCTTCACCAATGATATCATACTGTGAAACTATGGGCATTATCCAGCGAGTGATGAGGTTAAGCTTGGGACTTATTGTAAAGGGTATTACCGGCTGCACATACAGCGTCATTTTTGACCCATTATACTGACCGATTCCCACATCGAAATTACTTTGAAATGGCACGCTGATCAGGTTAGCAATGGGATTGACTAATTTCTTGGCCAGGTCTCCAACACTTTTCGGTTCTTTTTCCTGGGCAAAAATTTGGCTTGTAAATAGAACTGCTGATGTAAAAATTAAAACTATATTCAGCTTATTTGTTTTCATTTCTCATATTTACATCAAAAATAACATCATACAGATTTATATATATAATTATTTTCACCTGTTAAAAATAGCAACTATGGCGAGTGGGTAATTATACAAGACAGAATTATAAAAAAACCCCGACGAAATAAATCGCCGGGGTTCAACTAAAATTTTAATTTTTTATTTATCATCTTCCACATCAGCTACTTCATACATATCTTTTCCATTTTCCCTGATCGGCTGAAAAAATGTTTCTCCTAATTTAACATAGGTTATTTCACCCATCTTAACTTCCTCTCCACCTTCCGAAACTCGTTCAACTATGGTTCCCGCAACGGGTGCAACAACAATATAACCATCTGAACGCTTTTCATAAAAAGCACCGCCATAATAATAATTTTTGGTGCCTTTATCATCTATAGTAACAGTTTCATATCCTGAAGGCAGTGTTTTAACTTTTGCTCCCAGTGGAGCAGAAACTACCGTATAACCACCATTTCCCTTTAAATAAAATACTCCCTCATCATAATAGTGATCGCCATCAGCAGTCAATTTTTCCTTAATAAGGCTATTATTAATAAATTCCTGATTTTCAGCATAAGTCATAAAGGCTGGACCTGATCTTAAAGACATATTATCCTCTGGATCAATAGCAGTCCCTAACATATCATTTGATGCCATGTCAAAATCACCCGGCATATCCATATCATTATCTACGATACTAACAATGATGGCGGTGGTAGCCAGTGTTGCAACGAAAAATCCCCAGGGATGCCACCTCGGTCCCCACACAAAAGGACGGTATGGATGGAAAACAAAAGGATTATAGCATCTGTACCTGCGTCCTCCATAAACCATTGGGGGCCTTGAATAAGGACGGGGATTTCTTCTTACTACAGTGTTGCGGTTATTATTGACATGAATGTCCCTACTTTTATCAACGTTGATATTTACATTCTTTTTACTGTTGTCAATATTTACTTTATTGCCGCCTTTGATATTATTGGTTTTATTTCCGGAATTGTTGACGTTGGTTCTTTTCGCATTATCATTATTGTTAGCATTCGTCCTATTTTCCACAGACCTGCTTTGATCTGGCTTTTTTGCGGCAGATTTAGCTGCTGCTGGCTTTTGTGCAGCTGGTTTTTGTGCAGCTGGTTTTTGTGCAGCTGGTTTTTTTGCAGCTGGTTTATTTAACGCAGGCTTTTGTTTTTGAGCACCAGATTTGTTTCCTCCCGGCCTGTTTTGTGCTGATAATTGCTGGCTTGTAAACAGCAAAGCAAAAATGGCGATCCCTAATAGTTTATTTGCTGTTATGGTTTTTTGAATGTTGTATCTCATCTGAACATTATTAAAATTTAAAAAATCAATCAATTATTACTCATTCATATTTTGATCACTAATGCAGCATTTTAATTACTATTTTCAGACAATTCCCATAACCTGTCAAGGTCAGGGTTCAGGATAATTTCAATCCGCCTGTTTTTTTCTCTTCCTTCAGGCGTATCATTGCTCGCCACCGGGTTGTATTTGCTTTTTCCGGCCGAGGTTAAACGCTTAGGGTTAATATTATAAGTATAATGTAGAACCCTAACAACTGCATTGGCCCTTTCCGTACTTAAAGACCAGTTATCAGCCTTGCCTTTAACACTAATTGTATCCGTATTTCCTACTATGAAACAAGTCAACCGGGGGTTTTCCCTCAGCGCCTGGGCAACTGTATTTAATGCTTCCCTACCCCTGGGAGCAATATTGGAACTACCGGTATGAAAAAAGAAATCGTCTGTAAAATTGATATGAATCAGTCCGTTTTTGTAAGTAACATCCGCACCCTGGTCAATGAATCGTTGTAAACCCATAGCAGCTCTTTCCCGAATCTCTTTCATGGAGGTGCCTTGCTCCGCTAATGCTTTGTTCAGGTTTTCTGCCCGTTGAGCCAAGGCTTCCCTCGCTTTACGGCAATCCTCGGCCTCTTTGCTGTATTTAATATTTTCAGTCTTTAACTGGCTTACCAGCTTATCTGTTTCGGCAGCTTTTGTGTTCATGGTTTCTACCTGGCCGTTCAGGGTGGCAATTTGAGCATTGGCGCTTTCTAATTTTTTAGCGGTACCGCAGGAAATGGTTGCTAATATCCCTATCAGCAGGAAAAATTTAATTAAACCTAATTTCATAATAATTATTTTTTTAAAAGTGCATACAATGTACGTGGCTTATTGCTGTAGAATCCGGGGTAGTTTGAACGGTTTTATAAGATTATTCAAAGATTTGAGTCCTATAAAGGGAGGAAGAATGATGCAGGCCCGTATTGGCTTCAAATTATGGCTTCTAAGACGCTCCGCCTCCCCTAGCAAATAATTCTAAAGGGGTTTTGCCAGTATTTCTTTTTTACTGTGATATAAACAACGTCCTTGATTTGAATCAGGCTTTATTTCCCAGCGCTTCAAGGGTATTTTGATGATGAATCGACGACCTTTTAAAAATTTATTACTGCAAGCGGGAAAATACGAAAACCTGGAATTCAAAGAATTTAGTTTGGACAAAAAAAACCGACGAAAATAATCGTCGGTTACAAGCTATTATCCCATAAATCTCCATAATCCCCAAATTATGGTTCAGACAAACATCATACCTATCCTGAAGTTAATCCTCCAGTATTCTTATTTCTACTCTCCTTGGGTTTTCTCCGGACTTAAATGTATTTGAGTCAGCCAATTTTTTTCCAACTATAATCTGGCTGTCTTTCACTCCATTTTTCAGTAAATGATTTCTAACGGCGCTGTATCGGGCAGTAGCTACTTTTCTATTTGCAGATACCGAGCCACTTGCATCGGTCGTAGCTGTTAATTCAAGTTTCCAGTTTTCATGCTGTCTTACTTTAACTGCCAAATCTTCCAATCGCTTTTCATCAACCAATTTTAAACCGGCACTGTTTGTTCCAAATAATATCGGATCAAAATGCTGATCTGTAACAACTTTATATCCGGACTGTTGAATGGTATTATCAATGGTAACAGTATCGCGAATATAAATTGTATCTGGTTTAACAGGGGCAACATGCAATGATGTATCAGATTTAATTGGAGCATTTTGTAGTGACGTATCAGCCTGTATAATGCCTAATGTATCTTTGTTAACTTCTTTTTTATCCTTCTTATCGTTGTTTGAAACTACAACAGCCGTTGCACCTCCTACAATCGCCGCGTTTTGAACAGCCATCTGCCTGCGTAGCCGGGCTATTTCTCTTTCCACGCCAGCATTATCAGCTGCTGCGTTTCTATTTTGATTCTTAGCTTGTTTAGCCTGTCTTCTTGTAACCGAATTATTTTTATCTGCTGCTCTTTTAAGTTCTTCTACTTCCAGATTCTTTATCGCAAGCTGCCTGATAAGCGTATCTGTATTTGCTTCCTGCTGGCGGGCATATGTTTCCCGGGCCTGCTGTTGTTGCGCATTCTGCCTGTTCCGGATTACAATGCTATCTCTATTTGAACTTTCAACTGCACTTGTGACGCCATCATTAGTAATAAAAATCTGTACGCCTTTAAGTCTGCTGGTATCATTCAACTTTGATTGCAATACATAGATTTCCCTTCCCAAAGAATCAATTTGTTTCTGAATGGAGGATTTTCCACTCATATCATCCTGTTTTCCGGTAAGTATACTCTCCGCAAATTTAGACAAACGGGAAGGCTTACCGTAAGCAACCGGAATGCGGAAACCAGCGTGAAAGTCTCCTTCATATGCAGTTTCGTTCGTCAATATTTCTGATAAGTTAGTTGATCCAAAATAAATTGGGCCGAATCTAATGGTTGCGCCAATATTTGTTCTCGTTTTTGTATGAACAACGGGTACATATAATCCAAAAAGCCGGCCTTCAAACCTGGGTGTTATGGCCACCCATCTGTTAGGAGACACAAAGGCATCTGTTGATTTTTTAAATCCCTCGAATGGTGCTTTGATGGCTGCATTAATATAAAAGCCACCTAAAAGATGGATGTCAATATTCCCGATTAGAGCAGCTGGCAATCTATAAGTGAAAGTTGGTGATGCCCCCGGTATGTAGTTTATCTTTTTTGAATAAGCAGTATCGAAATCGGAAAAATTATGTGCCCCGACTTCAGAGAAATCCCAGTTTACAATATTGGCGGAATGATCGTTTGTCAGCGGTTTTTTAGTAAGGGTAAACTTTCCCATATCCACTATAGAAAGTCCAATCCTAACCAGGTATTTGTTCAAATCCCTTCTTTGTTGTTCCTGTAAATCGGTATCTATGTATTTAAACTTTTTCACTTTTGCCCTGAACTCATATACAAAGCCGGCGTCCCATCCAAACGACTGGTCTTCCAGGTAATTTAGAACATCCCTGCGCCGAAAAGTACCGATATCCGCTCTTTCGGTTCTTGCATATTTGATTAATGGCGAGGACAAAGACATTGTTGTACTATCCCTGAAATTTACAATTGCATTATCAGCCTGAATATAACCACCTGCGTTTGCGCCCAGCCATTTCAATGTAAATCCCAATTTCAAAGAATGATGATTTGAAGACAACATCACTCTGCTATATGTAAAGGATATTTCCTGCCAATTAAGAAACCGATAATTAACACTATCAAGCCCAATATCTTTTCCGTTCAGATCCGGATAATTGAGTCCATTAAAAAATAAACGGGCCAGTTCAGGGTTCAGGCTATCAACCTGATTGACAGACCGGTTATTCATTCTGAAAGCAATAGCCGATTTTTTTCCGGTGGTGACCATAAAAGAAAGTGGGAAGAGGATATTTGTTTCAACGCGTGCGTTAACATTTCCATATACCGGCCAGGTTTCCTGCAGCAGGTCGTTTTTAACAGCTTCGAATGAACTGCTATAAGGATACTGGTAAAATAATCTTCTTGCAAATGCATCACGTTTTACAAGCAGGTAATTATTATCAAAATAAGAATTAACTCCAATGACATTGATATCAAATTTCAACCTGTTGTCTGCGATACTTGCCGGGTTAAACCAAACAGTTGTTATACC
>Ga0105096_10001100_pt1 | contig 10710 bp, 14 predicted proteins | sample PPLLak3cmMay2015_FD_87036 | JGI IMG/M metagenome (GOLD analysis project Ga0105096, IMG submission 87036) | Freshwater sediment microbial communities from Prairie Pothole Lake near Jamestown, North Dakota, USA - PPLs Lake P7 Core (1) Depth... | ecosystem: Environmental > Aquatic > Freshwater >...
CGGGCCCGGCCAAGCAGGGGGCCAAGGTGGCCGGGCTGCCGCAGCCGCTGGGCAAGGGCGGGTATTGATGGCCCACCCCCTGCGCGCCTCGCGCGCCCCCTTCAAGGGCGCTCCGCCAGCGGCCAGGCAGAGCCCGCTGCGCGGCGGCCGCTTGGGCTTGAAAGACAGCGCACACCCGCTGACCTGACATGAGCGCCCCGGCCCTGCCTCCCGCGATGCGCATCAAGAGCACCTGGTTCAAGCCGGGGGCCGGGCATTCGCCAGCCGAGCAGGCCAGCGCCATGGCCTTCATCGTCTGGCGGGTCGCGCACCAGCTCCTCAAGCGCATGCGCGGTGCCGATTTCGACATCGACGCGGGGCGGCCGTACTTCGACTTCCTGCGCGAGGTGCTGGTGTTCCTGGTGGCGGTGGTCGACCGCATCGCCGCGCTGCGGTTGACCGCGGCCGATCGCGTGGAGTTCACCACCGCGCTGGTGCGGCACGTCGCCCGCACGCTGGCGGAGAACGAGCAGGAGCTGCTGGGCCCGCCGCCGCCTCGCGCGCCGTCCTACGCCGACAGCTTCATCGACCTGGTGAACGAGGTGGTGCAGCACTATGCGGAGTTCGGCGCAGACCCGGCGGCCGACGCGCAGGCCGGCTTCCAGCCGGATTTCGCCTTCCTGCGCTACCTCGGCAGCCGGCTCGAGCCGACGCTGCCGCCGAAGGACCGCCTTTGGGTGCTGGACCAGGTGATGGCCATCGAGGCGCCGGAGGCGCTGACCATCGTGCAGCGCTCGATGCGCGACCTGTACGACCCCGCTCCGCGGCGCGCGCGGCGCCAGAGCGTCAGCGGAGACTGAATGGCCGCCGCCCTGCCCTTGCCCGCGCCCTCCGGCAGCCCCTTCGACCTGGGCGACGAGGCGGCCTACCTGCGCTGGAGGTCCTGGAAACTGGCCCACCGCTGCACCCGCCAGGATGACCTCTGCGTCGACGTGGCCGACCCGTGCGCACTGCAGCCGGCGGATCGCACGGCGCTGCTGTGGCGCATCGCCTGCAGTGGCGTCGCGCTGTATCGCTCGCCGGAAAGGTCCGAACACCGGGGCCTGCCGCGGCAGCTGGGTGCCCAGTTGGGCGTCGTGAAGCTGGACGCGAACTGGCTGGCCGACGAGGACGGCATCTCCAGCATCGCCGTCAGCGACCGTTCGGACGCGGGCGCCGGGCGCGGCGGCTTCATTCCCTACACCGACCGGCCGATCCGCTGGCACACCGATGGCTACTACCATCCGCCCGACCGGTTCATCCGGGCGATGATCCTGCACTGCGTTCGCCCGGCGCGCAGTGGCGGCGTCAACGGGCTGCTCGATCCGGAACTGGCCTACATCGCGCTGCGCGACCAGTCGCCAGCCCACGTGCAGGCCTTGATGCAGCCGGATGCGATGACCATCCCGGCGCGCGAGGACGGCGCAGGCGTCGCGCGCGCGGCGCAGTCCGGGCCGGTGTTCTCGGTGGACGAGGCCGGCCGGCTGCACCTGCGCTACACCGCGCGCACGCGCAGCATCGCCTGGAAGGACGGCATCGCCACCCGGGCCGCCGTGGCCGCGCTGGAGACGCTGCTCGCCGAGACGCCGTGGCTGCTGCGCGTGCGGCTCGAGCCGGGCATGGGGCTGGTCGGGCACAACGTGCTGCACGAGCGCAGTGCCTTCATCGACGATCCCGCGTCGCCACGCCTGCTGTACCGCGCGCGCTTCGTCGACCGGATCGCGACGCCGTGGGACGACGCATGGCGCTGACGAGGACCTGAGCGATGGCGCAATGGGTGACGATTTGGCGTGCCGCCCAGTTGGTGGGCGTGCCTCGCGCGACGCTGCAGCAGCAGGTGCGCGCCGGCGACATCGAGCTCGCCGACGGGCTGGTGTCCACCGAGGTGCTGCTGCGCCTGTACCCGCAGACGCAACTGGAGGGCAGCGGCCTGCTCGAGCGCGTGACGCTCATTCGCGACGAGGCTTTCGGCAGGCGCCTGCGCGAGCGGCTCCTGCCGAGCCAGGAGGTGCTGGCGCAGCGGCTGTTCCGCCAGGGGCAGGAGCTGGCCGACACGCAGCGCCACCTGCAGCGCTACCACGCGCTGGTGCTCGAGCTGCGCGATGCGCTCGCGCGGCTCGGCGCTGACACTCCCGACCCCAGGCTGCCCGAAGTGCAGCGCCAGCTGAACGACGGGCTGGCCAGGGCGCTGGCCACCGAATCGGTCGACGTGCTGGACGTGATGGACGATGTGCTCAAGGTCGTTTCGGCGCAGGTGAGCGTGCGCCCGAGCGGACACCAGTTCACTGTGGAGGGCCACGACACGCTGCTGCAGGCCGGCATGCGCGCCGGGCTCAAGCTCAACTACGGCTGCGGCAACGGCAGCTGCGGCATGTGCAAGGTGCGCGTCACCGCCGGCGAGGTGGCGCGCACGATGCACACCGACTACCCGCTGTCCGAGGCCGAGAAGGCCCAGGGCTACGTGCTGGCCTGCGCGCACACCGCCGCCAGCGCCGAGCTGACGATCGAGACGCTGGAGGCCCGCGGGCCGGGCGACATCCCGCAGCAGCAGATCCTGACCACGGTGCGCGGCATCCGGCCGCTGGGCAAGGACACGCTGCTGCTGCACCTGCAGACGCCGCGCTCGCACCGCCTGCGCTTCCTCGCCGGCCAGTGGGTCACGCTGGGCCTGGCCCAGGGCGAGGATGCCCATGCGCGCCACCCGATCGCCAGCTGCCCCTGCGACGACCGCAACCTGCACTTCTTCATAGCCCGCGACGCGGACGACGCGGTGGCGACGCGGCTCTTCGCCGGCGCGGTCAAGTCCGGCGACGCGGTCACCGTGTGGGGGCCGGACGGCGAGTTCGTGCTCGCCGACGAGTCGCTGCCGCTGGTCTTTGCCGCCTGCGACACCGGCTTCGCGCCGGTGAAGAGCCTGATCGAGCATGCGCTGTCGCTGGACGCCGCGCCGTCGATCGCGCTGTTCTGGCTGACCACGCGCACCGACGGCGCCTTCCTGGCCAACCAGACACGGGCCTGGTCGGACTCCTTCGACCACTTCGAGACCACGCTCAGCCAGTCCGACGACCCGGTGGGCGGCGCTCGCGAGATGGCGGTGGCCATGCGCACCGACCTGTTCGACATCGACTGCGCGTTCTACATCGCCGGGCCGGGCGCCTTCGTCGACGCGCTGCACACCGAGCTGCTCGCTGCCGGCGTGCCGGCGGCGCAGGTGCACCTGGAGGTCATCGGCTGATGGACGACTGCAGCGGCGCCGAGGTCTTCGCGCTGCGCGTGCTGGGCCAGGACATGGCGCCCGAGTTCAACCATGGCGAGATCATCATCGTCGAGCCCGGCGGCGCGCTGAGGGACGGCGCCTTCGTGCTGGCCGAGACCGAAGAGGGCTGGACCTTCCGCCAGCTGCGCCGCGACGGGGACGGCTGGCTGCTGCGCGCCTTGAACCCGGCGCCGGGCGAGCCGGCCGACCGGGCACTGGCCGACCTGGCCGCGGTGCGCGGCGTGATCATCCAGAAGGCCGTGCCCGGCCGGCGCCGCCTCTCGAAATCCTATCTCTGACCCGATGCACCCGCGCCCTCCGCGTTCGCTGTCCCCCGAGGGGGTGTTCACGACCTTCGCAACGGCCGGGTGGAACTGACATGCCCTACTTCGTCTATGCGGTACGGCCGTTCGCGCAGCTCGAGCGGCTCGGCGAATTCCCGGCGTTCAAGGACGCGTCGGCGTTCGCCAAGGCCGAGCGCACCTCCCGCGCCGCGGAAGCGGGAACGCAGGTGCGCGTGATGTTCGCCGATACCGCGCTCGCCGCCGAGGACCTGTTGCTGCAGGTGCGCGACCGCCCGGCCGATCCGCCCGACGACTGACGTGTCCAGCCACGCCGACCGCGCCACCGGCCCGCTGCCCACCGCCGGCGACTGCGTCTTCGCCAAGGCCCTGCTGGCCGGCGAGGCCTGCTGCGCGCTCGCGCAGCGGCACGATCTCGGCGAGCGGACCGGCATGGCCTGCGGCTCGGCCGTGGCGCTGACGAACTGCACGACGTTGCGCCGGCTGCTGCACGAGCGTGCGCGCTTCGCGCTGCGGCTGCCGGCGGAGGGTCGGCCGGTGACGCACCTGCAGATGCTGCGGCTGCAATGCGGCGGCGTGGCGGCCCTGCGGCGGCAGCTGGACGCGGCGGCGCCCGACGTTCACGAGTTGGTCGCGCGCGCCCAGGCCCGGCACGGCAGCTTGACCGAGCTGCCCTGGGAGCCGATCGTGCGCACCCTGGCCGCCTGGCAGCCCCGACGGCGGAGCGTGCCACGATGACCGACATCAGCCGCGAGCGTTTCGTTGCCGACGTGCAGGACAACTGCGACATCGCCGACGCGCGGCACGCGGCGGACCTGCCGCTGTGCACCTACCTGCTGCAGATGCGGGAGTTCTACCGCTGGGCGTCCGGCCGGCCGTTCGGCGCCCCGCTCCCGCGCGACGCCGTCGGCAGCTGGATCGCCGAGCGCGAGGCGCTGTGGGAGCCGCTGCAGGATCAGCCGTTCCGGCAACCGGTCGTCGACGGCACGGCCTTCGACCCGTTCGACACGCCGGCGGTCAATGCCGCGCTCGCGCCGCACGGCCTGCTGTACGGCGCCGGGCTGGCCGGCGCCCGCCGCCCGGTGTTCTTCGTCGCGGCGCTGCACGGCCGGGGCAGCCGGGACGGAGCCGAGATCGTGGTCGGCGAGCGCGAGCTGGCGCGCGGGCTGCTGGCGCTGCCGGCCGCCTTGGCCGACGAACATGGCCGGCCGCAGGTGGTGCTGCGGCGCGACGCGATCGCCCGCTGGTGCTGGCAGCGGTACGAAGCCTACGCGCTGCGGCCCGACCGTGCGGGCGCGTTCGGCCGCGTCGTCGCCGGCCTGGGTCTCGACCGCGACTTCGACGCCGCGCTGCCGCGCTGGGTCGACCTGCAGGCCGAGCTTGCGCTGCTGCACGAAATCGGCGAACTCCACGTCGGCCGCCGCCTGGGCCCGGGCTGGGGCGAGATGCTGCTCGCACTGCCGACACGCCGCGGCGAGCTGCTGGCGCGCGCGCTGCGCGACCAGCTCGCCGATCTCACCGGCACGCTGCCGGCCTTGCTGGAGCGCAACGATCCGCTCGGGCTGCACGCCTGGTTCGCCACCTACGACGGCCTGCGCGAACAGCTCTTCCCCGGGCTGGAGGACGCGTACCGTGCCTGGTGCGGCGGCGACAACGGCGGCGCGTTGCGGCAAGCCTGCGCCACCGGCCGGTCGCACTTCGAGGCGCTGGCCCAGGCCCTGCTGCTGCGCCACGCACAAGGCGACGCCGCCGCGGGAGCGGCGATCGAGGCCCGGCTGGCCAGTGCGGAAGCCGTATGTCGGCCGTGAAGCCGCAGCGTTGCGAGCCTAGGGCGAAGGCTTCCTGAGCGTCATCGCACCGCGGATCTCGCCGACGGCGTAGCCGGTCGCGCGGTCGTCGGGATAGAGCTGGGCCAGCTGGGCCTTCACCGCCGGGCTCAAGCGATCCGCGGCGCCGTGGCACTGCGTGCACAGCTCGACCGTCGGCAAGGCACGCATGTAGCGCTGGACGCTCTGGCCGCCCTCGACGAGGAGCTCTGCACGCTCGAGCGTGGACGGCGCCTCGCCCGCGGCCCGGCGCCGGTCGAAGTCCTCGAGCGTGGCGCGTTCCCACGCATCGGGCACGGCCTTCGGGTTGCGGTTGCGCAGGCTCACGCGCCTGACGGTCCAGCCGGTGCGCTCGGAGGCGGCCCGCGCCAGGGCCGGTGCCTGTTCGCGGCACACCGCAATCGCGCCTTCGGGCCCACCCTTCGCGACCTCCTGCTGCAGCACCGACAGCAGTTGCGGCGGCACCGACATCGCCACGCCGCGCGCCTCCGTCAGCCAACCCGGCGCCTCGGTGGGCTGCGCAGCGGCCGCAGCCGAACCCAGCAGCGCCAGCGTACCGATCATGGCTCGCGCACAGGCCATGCCAGATGCTGCCCTTCTCAATCGCGTTCGGCCTGCCACAGCATCCACTTCAGCGTCGCCACCGATCCGGCCACGATGCCGCCGATCGCGAGGAACGAGCCGATCGCCAGTGTCGACACGCCGCTGATGCCCTGGCCGATGGTGCAGCCGAGCGAGGTGACACCGCCGAAGCCCATCAGCACCGCGCCGACCAGCTGCGTGCGCAGATCGGCCACCGACGCGAAGCCCTCCCAGTGGAACTTCCGCGCGGCGAGCGCGTACGCGAGCGAACCGGCCGCGACGCCGATCACGCTGGCGATGCCGAAGGTCAGGTGCAGCGACGCATCGGTCCACAGCATCAGCAGCTCCAGCGAATAGGCGAGCGGCGCGACGAAGCTCAGGCTTTCGATCGTGCGCGTGTTGGTCGCGAAGTAGACGTTCTCCAGCGTCTCCGGGTTTTCGCCGAAGCCGAGGTGCCCGCTGACGTACCAGCCGGCCACGACCAGCAGGCCGAGCACGACGCCGCTGCCGACCTGCAGCGCGTTGCCGCGAAAGCGCCGGTCCTTCAGCACGAAGGCCAGCAGCAGCCCCACCACGACGGCGGCGGCCACGAGCAGCGCGGTCTTCGGCTCGAGGCCGGCGGACTTGGCGAGCGCCGTGCCCAGGCCCTGGTCGGGCCAGCCGAGCGCGCCGAGGTCGATGCGTTGCGGATCGAGCCAGCGCGCACGCCATTGGCCGAACAGCCCCTTCAGCGTCATGTACGACGCGATCGCCACGAAGCTCAGCACGACGAAGGAGCGCACGCTGCCGCCGCCGATGCGCACCAGGTTCTTGTTGGCACAGCCGCCTGCCAGCGTCATGCCGACGCCGAACAGCAGTCCGCCGACGAGCAGCGACAGCCACGGCAGGTTCGGCCGCTGGGCCACCGACTTTGCCAGGTCCACCTGCCCGGTGAATGACAGCAGCGTCGTGCCGGCGATCGCCACCGCCACCGCCAGCAGCCACATGCGCATGCGGCCCCAGTGCTGCATGTTGACGATGTCGGCCAGCGCGCCCATCGTGCAGAAGTTCGACTTCGCGGCCACCAGCCCGAAGACGAAGGCGATGACGAAGCCACCGGCGACGACGAGTGTCGCGATCTGCGCCGGGTTCGATTCCATGCGTGAAGACGGGCGCGGTCAGTCGCTCAGATGAAGAGGCACACGTCGGTCTCGCCGGCGAACTTCAGGAAGGTCGCCGCACCGCCGTACTCGATGCCGTCGATGAAGTCGGACTTGCTGAACTCGAACAGGTCCACCGTCATCTGGCAGGCGATGAACTTGACGTCCGCCTCCAGGCACAGGCTGCGCAGTTCCTCGAGCGAGGCGACGCCCTTCTTCTTCATCTTCGCCTTCATCATCGAGGTCGCCATCGCCTGCATGCCGGGCAGCACCGAGACAACCACCGGCATAGGCACCGGCATGGGCATCGCCGGGTTGGCCAGCGGGCTGATGGCGATGCCCGACAGGTCCTTGCGCAGCAGCTGCAGCCCGTAGAAGGTGAAGAAGACCTGCACCTCCCAGCCCAGCGCGGCCGCGGTCGAGCCCAGGATCAGCGGCGGGTAGGCCATGTCCAGCGCGCCCTTGGTGGCGATGATCGCCATCTTCTTGCCGGCCATGGCGTGCTCAGGCCTTCTTCAGGAAGAACACGTACTTGCCGCCCTCGGACCCGGACTGCAGCAGCTGGTGCCCGGTCTGCTCTGCGAAGGCGGCCATGTCCGCCACCGAGCCCGGATCGGTCGCCACCACCCTGAGCACCTGCCCCGAGGCCATGTCGGTCAGCGATTTCTTGGTCTTGACGATCGGCAGCGGGCAGGACAGCCCGGATGCGTCGAATTCCTTGTCGAAGTTCATTGCGGTCTCCATTTGCGCCCAGGGGCGGGCACTCGCTTGCGGAACGAGGATTAGCCCCCGACGGGCCCGATCGCGTCTATTCCCGCGACGGGGGATGGCCGATAGCCCATCCGGGTAGTACGGTCATTGCGCCCCGGCGCGTGCCTCAGCCACGGGGCCGCGCGAGGCGGCGGACATCTCCCGGCGCATCGCGTCGATGACCTCGCGGTAGTTCGGCTTGCCGAAAATCGCGCTGCCGGCGACGAAGGTGTCCGCCCCGGCGGCGGCGATGCGCGCGATGTTGTCGACCTTGACGCCGCCGTCGACCTGCAGCCGGATATCGCGGCCGCTCGCATCGATGAGCCGCCGCACCTTGCGGCACTTGGCCAGCGTGCTGTCGATGAAGGCCTGGCCGCCGAAGCCCGGGTTGACACTCATCAGCAGCACCACGTCCACCTTGTCGATCACCCACTCCAGCGCGTCCGGCGGCGTGGCCGGGTTGAACGCCAGCCCGGCCCGGCACCCGGCGGCGCGGATCAGCTGCAGCGTGCGATCCACGTGGCGCGAGGCCTCGGGATGGAAGCTGATGATGTCGGCACCCGCCTCGGCGAAGGCCTGCGCCAGCGCGTCCACCGGCTCGACCATCAGGTGCACGTCCAGCGGCACGGCACCCCCGCCGGGCCGGCGGCAATGCGGCTTCAGTGCCGCGGCCACGGCCGGGCCGATGGTCAGGTTGGGCACGTAGTGGTTGTCCATCACGTCGAAGTGGATCCAGTCGGCGCCGGCCTCGATCACGGCACGCACCTCGTCGCCCAGCCTGGCGAAGTCTGCGGACAGGATGGAGGGGGCGATCAATCGTCTATCCATGCGGGCACTCTTCGGCTGGGCGCGACCGACGCGCGAGCCCTATCATCAGCGTTCACTGATATAAAGTGAATTCAGTTCTTTCTTCGAATGGGTTCAGTCGGCACTTAAGCTTGAGCCATGCGGTTGCGGCTGTCGCCGTGTACCGAGCCTGATCGGCGCTTGAGTGGCATGGTCGGTCGCCTCGGCGAGTACGGCTTCAAGACGCCAGACGAACCCTTGGCGCAATTCACGCCCTCGCTCAGCGGGTGATCGGGGTGCCCCTCGATGCAACGCACTTCAGGGCAGATTCCCCGTGGCGCAGCGGCGGGCGGATGCCGCAACCGCACGTGCACATGCAGCAGGTGGTCTCGCGAACCCCGGAGGCGGCCCCGGGCAGCGGCAGCGCGGTCGCGTCGTCCAAAGGTGACCGGAATGCCAAAGGCGGCGCAGCGGTCGGCTCATGTCGGCCGCGACAGCAGGTGCACGTAGTCGTGGTGCAGGCTGTTCAGCACCGACACCCGATACTCGACCGGCTTGTCGCCGAAGCTCAGAGCGGTGCGGCGGATCTGCAGCAGCGGCGCACCCGGCGCCACACCCAGGATGCGTGCCGCCGTGCGGTCGGCGGCGATGGCGCGCGCGCGCTCCAGCGCGCGCACCACGGTGATGCCAAACTCCGACTGGTACAGCTGGTAGATGGTGCTCGGCCGCCGCTCCAGCCGCGCCTGCGTCAGGCCGCGGAACAGCACCGCCGGCAGCACGATGCGGTCGTGCATCACCGCACGGCCCTGCAGCGTGAGGCGGTTGTCGATCTGGATGCCGGGCTCGTCGGCGCGCACGCCCAGCGCGGCGGCGGCCGGCTCGTCGATGCGCACGCGCTCGAAACCCAGCAGCTCGACCTGCGGCACCTGGCGCAGGCCGTCGCTGCGCTCGACGTGGAAAAACTGGAACAGGAAGCGGTCGGGCGTGTGCGTGGCGACGAAGGTACCGCGCCCCTGCCGGCGCACGAGGATGTGCTCGGCCACCAGTTCGTCGACGGCGCGGCGCAGCGTGCCGATCGACACGCCCAGCGTGCGCGCGAGCTGCGTCTCGCTCGGCAGCGCGGCCCCCGGCGCCACCGCGCCGGACTCGATCGCGCGCAGCAGCGCGCGCTTGGCGGCGCGGTACAGCGCCATGCCCTCGGCCTGCGCCGCCAGCGGGGTGAAGGGTGAAGGTTCGGCCGCCATCGGCGCAAGCCTAGCGGCTGCACGCCCGGTCCATCAAGTCATCTATATGACCTGATTGACAGCAGTGAACGGAGCGGGAACGATGCGCGCTCTCGAACCGCAGGAGTCACAGCAATGATTCATTTCGTGTTGCACGACCGCCGGGACACGGTGGCCGTGGTCGTCGTCGAAGGCGTGAAGGCCGGCGTGACGCTGGACGGCTGGATCATGGACGAGGACAAGTCCGCGTCCGTCGTCGCCCGTCAGGACATCCCGATCGGCCACAAGGTGGCGTTGAAGGACATGGCCGTCGGCGACACCGTCTGGAAGTACGGCATCGACATGGGCAAGGTTGTGCAGCCGATCCAGGCCGGACAGCACGCCCACGTGCACAACATCAAGACGAAACGCTGGTAACCCCCCGCAGCGGCCTGCGGCCGCCTCCCCCCAAAGGGGGCACCGCCAGCGGCCCGGCCAAGCCGGTTCCGCGGCGGTTGCTCGAACCCGCTGAAGCAGCACCGGAGAATCACTCATGAGCGTCATTTCCAAGGACACCACCTTCCTCGGCTACCGTCGGGAGAACGGCCGCGTCGGCGTGCGCAACCACGTCGTCATCCTGCCGCTGGACGACCTGTCCAACGCCGCCGCCGAGGCCGTGGCGCACAACATCAAGGGCACGCTGGCGATCCCCCACCCCTACGGACGGCTGCAGTTCGGCGCCGACCTGGACCTGCACTTCCGCACGCTGATCGGCGCCGGCTGCAACCCCAACGTCGCCGCGGTGGTGGTCATCGGCATCGAGGACGGCTGGACGAAGAAGGTGGTCGA
>Ga0105096_10001102_pt1 | contig 10708 bp, 9 predicted proteins | sample PPLLak3cmMay2015_FD_87036 | JGI IMG/M metagenome (GOLD analysis project Ga0105096, IMG submission 87036) | Freshwater sediment microbial communities from Prairie Pothole Lake near Jamestown, North Dakota, USA - PPLs Lake P7 Core (1) Depth... | ecosystem: Environmental > Aquatic > Freshwater >...
GCCGATGTCATAGGCGAAGATGGCGTAGCAGGTGCCTTTGTTTACGGTCGCAGTCGTTTCGAGGGGCGTCGGCATCGCTGAGTCTCCGATCAGTAGATAAATGAGGGTTCATTATACCAGGGAGGCTTCGGGTCGTGGGGTGTCCTGTAACCGGCTGGGCCGATGAATGACCGGACTGGCTGCATCACCTGTATGACAGTGCAGGCTGCGAGGTGGTCGAGGAGGGGAGTATCAGGGTGCCACAGGATACCAGCGTGTCGTTACGGATTGATGAAGCTTCGATCAAAAGCGCCTACCTGATTCACCGTTAAGATTGCGTTACAAGTGATCTTGTCTGTTGACCGTTCTCCGCACTCCTTTCAGAATAGATGAGTCGCTCCATGACGAGGCCGGGCTGGATTCGAAGAAGGAACCATTGATGGGAGCGGCGCGTTCGCCGCCGCGAGTCCATCGAGCACCATGAAAATCGCCATTGCGACCGATGCCTGGCAGCCGCAGATCAACGGCGTCGTCCGGACGCTCGGACAAACCGTCGTGCATTTGAAAGAGCTCGGGCATGAGGTGCGGCTCATCACCCCGCAGGAATTTACGACCTGTCCCTGCCCGACCTATCCTTCCATCAGACTCGCGGTATTTCCGAAACGGGGCGTCAGGCGGCTGCTCCGGGAGTTTCGTCCGCAAGCCGTGCATATTGCCACCGAAGGCCCCATCGGTCACGCGGCCCGCTCCGTATGCCGCAGTCTATCGCTGCCTTTTACGACGTCGTATCACACGCAGTTTCCTGAATATGTGCGCGCCCGCGTTCCTCTTCCTATCTCCTGGTCCTATGCCTATTTGCGTCGCTATCACAGCCGCGCGACCCGCACGATGATCGCGACGCCATCGATGCGGCGCATGCTGGAGGATCGAGGATTCAAGAATCTGGAAATCTGGGCGAGGGGCGTGGATTCGAATCTGTTTCAACCGGGACCGAAATCATTCTTGTCAGGTGAACGGCCCATCTCCATGTACATGGGCCGCGTCGCCGTCGAGAAGAACATCGAAGCGTTCCTGGATCTCGACCTGCCGGGCACAAAGTATGTGGTGGGGGATGGGCCGGATCTGGAACAGCTACGGCGGCGCTATCCAAACGCAACCTTTACCGGACAAAAGACCGGGAAGGAACTGACGGCGCATATTGCTGCTGCCGATGTCTTCGTGTTTCCGAGCTTAACGGATACGTTCGGTCTCGTGTTGCTGGAAGCCATGGCCTGCGGCGTACCGGTCGCGGCGTTCCCGGTCACCGGACCGATCGATGTGGTGCAGAACGGCAAGACCGGCGTACTTGATTCCGATCTGCGCAAGGCCATCCTCGGCGCGCTGAAACTTGATCCGGCCGATTGCATCGCCTATGCGCGACAACACTCCTGGCGCAATTGGACGGAACGCTTCGCGTCGTTGCTGGAGCCGTTTGAGGCAAGTCGGTGGGGTTAAACTGGCCAGATGTGATGAGATTCAGCACTTTGGCGATTGCTATCACGATCTGAAGGCTGAGCCCGACGAGTGTTCTGTAGTGGACAAGTGGTAGTGCCGAACTTCCAGGGAGACGACACATGCATGTACACACCAAGACCACATTGACTCCTGAGAAGGTGCAATCCAGGTTCGAGGCGTCGGGAACCTCCGATCGTGAGAAACCCACCACCTCACGCCAACTGTTCTATGTGAATGATCGCACGCCTCCCAAGTTCTTTCTTGCCGGCGCTTCGATGACGCCGGCGGCTGCGGCGGAGGTTGCTATTCATGGAGAGTCCGGCGGTGCTGAGGTTGTGCTCCGGCTCATGTGGGGGCCGCTTCCGGCCCCCTTTCCCCGCGCGCTTGCCGGAGCCGGTCTGTTGCTCGGACTGCTTCTCGCCATCTTTACGGATTGTTCACCCGGTGTGTGGGTGCTGGCCTGCCTCGTCGCGATCCTGCCGGGAGCGGCCTTGCTCTATCAACAGAACGGCGAACGGGAACTGCAATCGCAGCTGAGCCGCCTGCTCGACGGGGCGAGATTCACAGCAAAGCCACACTAGCAGGATGCGGAAAAAGTCCGCCAGCGGCGTTCTCATCACCCGTGAAGCGTATCTCGCGGACTCCGAACGAGTGACGAATGACGCTTCACGAACGACGGACGAAGAGAACGACATTATTGCGCATCCTGATGGCCACTCCGACACCGACATGGCGGGTGAGTTAGCCGCTTTGTGGTGAGATCAGCTGAACTTCACAGCCCCAGCCAATGGGCCACGATATAGAGCCCGGCGGCGAAGAAGGTCGCGCCCAGCAGCACGCACACGGGAAGAGTCAGCACCCAGGCCAGCAGGAGGTTTTTCAGCGTGTTCATTTGGAGGCCGGAGCGATTGGCCGCCATCGTTCCGGCCACACCGGATGAGAGCACGTGCGTAGTGCTCACGGGGAGGCCCCAATAATCAGCCGCTCCAATCGTGGACATAGCAACCAGTTCCGCCGCCGCGCCTTGCGCATAGGTGAGATGGGCTTTGCCGATCTTTTCTCCCACGGTCACGACAATCCGTTTCCAGCCGATCATCGTCCCGAGGCCGAGCGCCAGGGCAACGGCGTATTTGACAAAATCAGGAATGAACCGGGTGACGTGATCCAGATCCGCCCGGTACGCCGTCAGGTGGTTTCTTTCGCGTGGATCGGTGAACGTGTGTTCGTTGTGCAGTTTGTCGAGCGATTTCCCGACGAGATACACCACCGTTCGGAACTCGCCGCGCTCACTGCGGCTCAGCTCACGGAAGCTGCGCTTCCCGTTCAGCTGCTCCGCAATATATCCGTTCTTCATCTGCAGGGCGGCATACGTTCTTTCGCTGACTGTGCCGGCGCTGCTCAAGAAATTGGACAGCTCATCGTCCGCCTCTTCGGCCTTCAAGGCAGTCGCGCCGGCGTAGGACTTCAGGATGTCACCCGTTGTGCGGGCGGAGATATGTAGATGCGCAATCGCCGCCGCATTCGTTTCTAAATTCAGGGCATACGCGCCCGGCAGAATTCCAATGAGGATGAGCATGATCAGGCCCATGCCTTTTTGCCCGTCATTGGACCCGTGGGCGAAGCTGACGCCGGTGCAGGTCAGGATCAAGATGCTCCGGATCCATAGCGGCGGGGGGGTGTCGGGTTCCGGCGCACTGTACAGTTCAGGTTTTCTGAGCAGCGCCTTGGCCAGCAATAAGAGCAGCGCTGCCGCGCAAAATCCGACGACAGGCGACACGAGAAGCGACATCCCCACATCCTTGGCCCTGGCCCAATTCACTCCGTCGCCGAAGGCATGGTTCGCTGAGATGAGAGAATTGGCGAGGCCCACTCCCATGATCGAGCCGATCAGCGTATGGGAACTCGATGCCGGCAGGCCGAGGTACCAGGTTCCAAGGTTCCACACGATCGCGGAAATCAGCAGCGCGAAGACCATGGCGAAGCCGGCGCCCGAGCCGACATGGATCACCAGCTCCACCGGCAACAACGCAATGATGCCGAACGCCACTGCGCCGCTGGAGGTGAGGACGCCGATCAGGTTCCAGCAGCCGGACCAGACGACAGCGGTGTTGGGCTTGAGCGCATGCGTGTAGATGACCGTCGCCACCGCGTTGGCGGTGTCGTGAAACCCGTTGACGAACTCGAAGCTGAGCGCGAACGCAAGAGCCAGCAATAGAAACAGCGCCGCCTGGACGCTTAACGACTCACCGAAGAACAGGTCCATTGTCGTCCCGATCTCTTACGAGCCAACCCAGTTTATGATCCGTTCTCGTACATAGAACGACTCAACCCGGATCAACGGGCAGCGTAGAGTACAAGAGACACAGGTATGGGTATGGAGCATTACAGATAGATTAAATTGATACTATGAAGAGGTAAATTTATCTCGGGCGTCTCTCACCGATTCGTGTCATTGCTCCAGATACGCTCCCGCCGCGTATTGCGCTGTCTGCAGCAGAGGGAGGATGAACCAGTCGTCGCAGGGGAATCGCGTGGTCATGAAGAAGCCCCAGATCGACAGGATTGCGCCGACATATTGCGGATGGGGCATGAGGGAGAAGGGAAAGCTCCGGCACCAGGGGACGTGATACCCCAGTCTGTTTCCGTAGAAGACGCCGATCTTGCCCAGTTGCATGAACACGCCGACGTTGAGGATCTGGCCGATCGCGATCAAGACTCCTCCCGCGGCGACCCATGGCCCGTCCTCGCTTGGCGGAATGACCGTGCCCTCGCCATAGAGATAACACCAACCGAAGAACACGGCGAGTTGCAGCGTCTTGAAGCAGACGAAGAAGTTGCGCAACACATCCACCGGCTCGCCGAAGATGGCGAGGAGCGGTTTTGAGCAGAACCGGCGGAACGATTCCGGATGGTGCCAGATCCAGGCGTACCAGAACCGCTCAAGGCTCAGGGCGCCGGCCGCTATCAGCAAGCTCCAGATCGTCATCAGTGCTTTTGACTCATCTGACTCGCTGCATAGGGCGGCAAGAAGGCCCGCCAGTCGCCGGCAGACTTTGGTGCATAGGCCTTGATGTCGGTGAACGGGTCGGTCACGAGCTTCACAAACCAGATCATGGAAATGCGGAAATCGTGCAGCCAGGCCAGGTAGGCCACGCGCCCCAATACGACGACCAGTGTCAGCCCCCACCATTGCTGTGCGATGGTCGGCCACTTCTCGACGAAGGCCGTCCAGGTCCAGCTGCCGGCTGAGAGCATGTTGGCAAGCGGGATCAGGCAGTAAGCTGAGACGATCAGGGTCTTGTTCGGCGTGTTGAATCCGAGGAGGAGTTCTTCCTTATCGTGGCAGGGCGGTTCGACGATCGCATGGCCGAACTGACGGACGAACAGCGCCGCGAGGCTGGCCGTGACGGCGGTGGTGAGATCCGTGAAGATCAGGACGTAGCAGTAGATGAATACGCTCGAACTCAGGAGATGAAACAGCTGATTCAGCGGATGGCTGTGCGAGGCAAGATGATCGTCGTGTTTGCGGCGCATCACCTCGGTGTAAAACGTGCGCAGGGGTTTCGGAACCTGGACAATACTGCCGAGCATTTCCCACATTAAGCGAGACTTCATCGCCTTCCTCCGTTCTGGTTGATCGAGTCCTTCCAGCCACCAGCCGTCGACCTTCATGCGTGAAGCCGCCGCGACCAGGGCGGCCTGCAGCTCGTCGTAGTGCTCCCGGGTAAAGGCCATGTTGCTCAAGCAACGGCCTGTGCCGACCCAGCTCAATGTCACGCCTTCCGCGCGCAAATAATATTGCAGAAGCCAGTTGTACCGCCCCGGCTGTTGGAAGAGGATCGTCCACACAGTCGAGAGGTTGACCACACGGAGCGGCAGCGCTCTCGCCGCAAACGCCTGGTTCATCTCGCTCGCCCACTCCGCGCACAAATGATTCGCTTCGTCATACCGTTGCACCGACTGAGGGTTCGTGACCCAGCGCAAAAATTCGTTCATCGCGCCCATCACGGACGGATGGGCCGAGAAGGTGCCGATGACATAGGCCAGCCGCATCGGATGGTCGGGGTCGAAACGCCGCATCAGCTCTTTCTTGCCGCAACAGACGCCGATCGGCATCCCGCCGCCGACCGTCTTCCCATAGACCACCATGTCGGCCTGCACACCGAAGAACTCCTGCGCGCCGCCCGGAGCCAGGCGGAATCCCGAATACACTTCATCGAAAATCAGCGGGATATCGCAGGCGGTGCAGACCTCGCGGAGCTGCCGGAGCCATTGCGCGTAAGGCGCATGGGCGTCCTGCGTTTTCCGGATGTCGCTCGTCAATAAGATGGCATCGCTCGGGGGCGGCGAATTCGGATGGAACGATTGGATGGGATTCACGACGACGCCCGCGATCTCGCGTTTCATCCGGCGGATAGCATCCAGCGACGCCGGGTTGACGTCCTTCATCGTGAGGCAGTCCTTGATCTCCCGCTCGCTGCCGAGACCCGGTTGCACCCCGTCCCACCAGCCGTGATAGGCGCCCGCGAAGCAGACAATCTTGTCTCGGCGGGTATTGAAGCGTGCCAGCCGGATGGCGGCCATTACCGCCTCGGTGCCGCTCATGTGGAACGAGACTTCGTCCAGCTTCGAGATCGATTTGAGCATGGCGATATTGTCGGCTACGATCGGGTGCAGCGGTCCGAGGACCGGACCGAGATCTTTCACGCGCTCCCAGCCCTTCTCCATCCACTCCTTGTAGCGATCGTATCCTGCGACGTTGACGCCGTACGAGCCGGTCACATCCAGCGACCATTGTCCGTCGAGATCGCGCAGCTCCGGTCCTGACGAAGCGGTCACCACCGAGCAGAGATTGAATTTCTCCCGCATGACCCGCGCGAAGGGAAAGGGCACCCGGCCCGCATCCGTGAATCGCAGGTCGGAGAGACCGTCCCGGATGGCGTTGCCCCAGGCAATCGATTCCGCATGGTGCTGCTGGAAATAGGCCGCGAGGCGATCGAGCGCCCGCCGGCGCGCAGCGGCTGTGGCCTCGTCCGCGCCGTCGGCCCGGAAGAACGCGTCGCCGGTGTAGTCGTTGGTTTTGACCCACTTGGAGAGCCAGCGGGAGAGCAGCGGAGTGAAGGAGCGGGCTCGAAGGTTCATCAGCGCGCCGGCCGCCCGGACAAAGGCGGCGATGGTGATGCCGACGATGAGGCTGAGCGCGATGACCGAGCCGGCGTCGTCCCATCCGGGCCGGCAGGTTGTGATTGTGCGCAGATCCGCGCAGGCGCCCCATCGTTGCAGTGTCTCACCGAACATACAACTCTCCTCTCTCATCAGGTTTAGCCGGTATTTCCCTATGCCACATATCTGTCGCCCTTTCCGCCGCCCTTGGCGACGACGAGGTCCTCATCCGGGAACAAGGTGGCGCGTTCCCGGTCTCCCATGCGGGAGCGTTTCAGGCTGGCAACCTGGTCGGCCCATCGCAACAATTCGAGGCTGCCGTCGTGGTGCTCCACGAGCGCGCTGCAGCTCTCCACCCAGTCGCCGCAGTTGCAGTAGATCACGTCGTTCAGTGTGGAGATCTCCGGACGGTGAATATGACCGCAGACGACGCCGTCGACGCCGAGGCGCGCGGTCTCGTAGGCGACGGCTGCTTCGAAGTTGCTGATGAACTGCACGGCATTCTTCACCTTGTGCTTGATGAAGCCCGCGAGCGACCAGTACGGCAGGTTGAACCGGCGGCGGACGCCGTGCACGACATAGTTGGCCTTGAGCAGGTAGTCGTACAGACGGGTGCCCAGAATCGCCATCGCGCGCGAGCAGCGGACGACGCTGTCGAATTTGTCTCCGTGGGTGACCAGGAGCCGTCGCCCGTCGGCGTTCGTATGAATGGCTTCCTCCAGGATCTGCACGTTTCCGAACGTCATGTCGTGAAAGTCCCGCAGGAGCTCGTCGTGGTTGCCGGGCACATAGACGACATTGACGCCGTGCTTGGCTTTGCCGAGGATCGTGCGCACGACGTTGTTGTGCGATTGCGGCCAGAAGATCCGTTTTCTCATTTCCCAGATGTCGATGATGTCGCCGACGAGATAGAGATATTCGCAGTCTACGGAATGCAGGAAATTCAGCAGGTGATCGGCGCGGCATCCACGAAACCCCAAATGGACATCGGAAATCCAGACGGTCCGGTACGACAGTGCGCGGCCTCCGTGGGGTTTATGGATTTTATGCACCTGCGTCACCTCCCGCTGATGGTGATACTCGAAGGGACATCATGAGAAGAAGGCTATAACAGCCTTGTTTCGGCGTGGTTAGGACTGCCGTGGAGTTTGGTGAACTATTGATGTGAAAGTGATTACGGTCTAAACAAGTTCGTAACAAGCGGGTGCGCAACGGATGAAATTGACGAAACGCGTTACCGGACTGTGCGGAGCCGAACAAAGCGTGGCACGTGATGTCTCTCACTACGGCTATGCCGTCGTTGCACATCGTTAAGATTGCGTTACGGCCTAGTCAAACTGTTGACCTCAGTCTGTGCTCGCTCCAGAATTCAGCCGTGAGAGTCGATCGTCATCAACACGGAGATAGATGTCCTCAGATATGTCCATTCCCGCGACTCTGATCCTCTTGCCCGGCCTCGACGGCACCGATGTGTTCTTTCGACCGCTTCTTGCATCATTGCCGGAGTGGATCACGCCGATGGTCGTGCAGTTTCCGACCGCCGGAGCGAATGAGTACCCTGATTTGCTCCGGCTGGTCCGTAGCGCCTTGGCGGAAACGACCAGTTGCTACGTGCTGGGGTGGTCGTTTTCCGGACCGCTGGCGCTCATGCTGGCGGCGGCGGAGCCCGGTAAGGTCCAAGGTGTGATTCTGGCCTCATCGTTCGTGCGTCCGCCCCGTCCGATCTATGCGCGGCTGCGCTGGGGGGTGGTCGCGCCGACAATCTGGCTGATCCGCGCCTGCCGGCGCATTCCGGTCTGGTTCTCGAGGAGGCCGACGGATCGATTGAGGCGGGACAAGACTGAAACATGGAAACGGGTGAAGGCGTCCATGGTGGCGGCCCGGATCAGAGCGCTGTTACAAGTGGACGCACGAGAGCTTTTGAAGGATTGCCCGGTTCCCGTGCTCTGCCTTGCCGGTAGCGGCGACGGGATCGTGCCGCATTTCAACGTCGAAGCGATCGTATGCGCGCGACCATCCGTTCAGGTTCGGATGATTGACGGCCAACACTTCGCGATCTACACGAATCCGACCGCGGCGGTTGCGGCGATTGAGGAGTTTATTGAGGAGTTTATTGAGGAGAGAGGGTAGATGAAGAGTGTGGGATGGATCGTAGGTATTGTCATGGCGCTTGGAGTTGCCGTCGAAGCAGGGCAGGCATTTGCCCAGCGCGATGAAATGCCGCCAGGGTATCCGCAATCGCTAGTGCGTAATCTGGAATGGCTGCTTGAGCGGATGCGTGAAGGCAAGCCTTCCCCGGATTTACTGGTCCGGGTCTCATCGACCTATTTCGATCTCGCGGATGATTTATTGACAGAAGAGACGAAACGCCGGGCAGCCTACGAGTCTGGGGCGAAAGCCGCGGAGCAAGCGTTTCAACTGGATGACTCAAACGCGGACGCGCATTTTTTTCATGCGGCCAATCTCGGTAGTGCCGAACGGCTTCGGGGCATTACCAATGCCGCGATGGTCGTGAAAGAGATCAAGCACTGTGCGATGCGCGCGATTGAACTCAACCCCAAGCATGCCCAAGCGCTCCAGATGATGGGCGGATTGCTGATGGAACTTCCGTGGTTTCTCGGGGGAGACGAGAAGAAGGCCCTGGAATATCTGGAGCGGGCGATTGCCGCCGACGGGAATTTCACGAACGCGCGTATCCTCGCGGCAAAACTCTATAAGAAACAGGGGCGAGACGATGACGCGCGGCGGCAGCTTGAAGCTGTGCTTCATGCCGACGCCCCTCACTACCGCTATGCCTGGGAGCGGACATATAAGCCGGAAGCGGAGCGGCTATTGAAAGAGATAGCCGGAGGGACTGCTCGTTAAGCGGGTGGTTTAACGCGGCTTCGTGCCGCATCTGCTGAAAGCCCGCCTCCTCATCCTGACTCCCCGATAGCCGCAACAGTCATTTCGATTTCGTTCCTCCTCCTAACCCTCCTCAGCCTTCTGCATTCATCTCTTAACTCCGGTGTTACGAGTTTTTGATTAGGCACAGATCCGTTCGTAACGACTCCCTGTGAGAGTGTCGGCGGGTGTCGTGTCGCGCATCAGAGGGTGAATCGAAGACTGCAGCTTTGTTCACTCTCAAGCGACAGGCGGTGGTGGCAGCTCCGTAACCGCTCGTGTGTCGAGCGGAGGAGGGGAGGCTATGAAGCAGGAGAACGGAAGAGAGGGATTCGGTCGGCTATCCGTAGCAACAATCACCATGGGGCGTTCACTGCTGCTGGTCTCGTCCGGCGTGGTGAGATCATGCGACAAGGAGACCATCTTGCAGAAGTTGTGCCGACAGATCGCTCGATGGGGGCTATCGAAGCTGGATTGAAGCGAGTGCTTTGGCTTTATGGATGCCGCGTGGATTGTGCTGTTTGGCTTCCAAAGGCCTTGCCCGATCACTGGCAGCAGATCCGGGCTCGGTTCTGATTGCGGAGACGATTGTTTGGCAGGCGCCGTGTGAGCATCCGGCAGGTCGAGTGTGCAGCTATCGCGATATGCATCGCCTTCACGGGCAATGCAAAACGCATCCTCAACATTTGTAGAAGGAGAAAATGCTATGTCGATCATCGATGACGAGGGGGTCAGCAATCAATCAAACAATCAACAGTTTCAAGATGTCCTGGACGCGCGTTTGTCCCGTCGTGGATTTTTAACCGGCGGTTTCGCGACGGCGGCGGCCGTGTCGCTCGGCGGCATTGAGGCGCTGTTGAAGGCCGTGCCTGCTTCCGCAGACGAAGGGGCTGAAGAGGCTGGACAAGCCGATGAGGATGGTGGGCGACGACGGCCCGTGCTCGGGTTCGAAAGTGTGCCGGTGTCATCTGCGGATACCGTCGTGGTGCCTAAAGGGTATACGGCGGAAGTGCTTATCGCTTGGGGCGACCCCGTCTCACAAGGCCCTGCATTCAAGCAGGATGGAAGCAATTCCGCGGACGAACAGGCTCGTCAGTGGGGCATGCACAACGATGGTATGGTATATTTCCCGATCGTCGGATCCCAGCGCGGCATCATCGTGCAGAATAATGAATATACCGATGACGGA
>Ga0105096_10001104_pt1 | contig 10704 bp, 6 predicted proteins | sample PPLLak3cmMay2015_FD_87036 | JGI IMG/M metagenome (GOLD analysis project Ga0105096, IMG submission 87036) | Freshwater sediment microbial communities from Prairie Pothole Lake near Jamestown, North Dakota, USA - PPLs Lake P7 Core (1) Depth... | ecosystem: Environmental > Aquatic > Freshwater >...
GGCGTACGGAAATTGCTCGTGCGCTGGCTGTTGACCCTAAATTTATCCTGTTGGATGAGCCATTTGCCGGAGTGGACCCTATTGCCGTGGAAGACATTCAAACAGTGGTAGCCCGGTTAAAGTATAAAAATATCGGTATACTCATCACCGATCACAATGTAAATGAAACCCTGTCTATTTGCGACAGGGCGTATCTGCTGATAGAAGGCAAAATTTTCAAACACGGAACGGCGGAAGATCTTGCAGAAGACGAACAGGTTCGCAGGTTATACCTGGGTCGGAATTTTGAACTCAAAAGAAAAGATTATCTTCACGAAGAAGCCCGGCTGGATAGCCTTAGCTCAGAAAATCCCTGACCCATACTGAAAGGAGGAATCCTGGATTCTGATATCAAAAAAAGTAACCATTACATGAAATTACTTAGCCCTGCCATATCCCGCCTGGCCCGTTTACGTATGTGGCGGATTGATGCCACTACAGTACATCCGTTGGAAGCCCAGCGGGAGGTTTTGCAGGACCTGGTTACTACCGCCCAATACACCGAATTCGGTCGTAAATATAATTTCAACAAACTCTTTTCCCTTAAGGCTTTTAAGGAAGCGGTACCCGTTCATGAATATGAGGATCTTAAACCATATATAGAGCGGATTATGAACGGGGAGCAGCAAATTTTGTGGAACACCCCGGTTAATTGGTTTGCAAAAAGCAGTGGCACCACATCAGATAAAAGCAAGTTCATTCCCGTAAGCCAGGAGAGCCTGGAAGACAATCATTTCAAGGCCGCCAAAGATGTGCTAACATTATATTATAACTTTTACCCTGAATCCGATTTGCTTACCGGGAAGGGCCTGGTTATTGGGGGAAGTCACACCATTCATAGTATTAATGATGAAACCCATTATGGCGACCTCAGCGCTGTGCTGCTGCAAAATTCTCCTTTCTGGGGAGGCTGGATAAGGACACCGGAACTCAGCATCGCATTGATGGATGAGTGGGAATCTAAAATTGAAATGCTGGCCCAGAATACCATACTTGAAAATGTGACTTCCATTTCCGGAGTACCAACCTGGACCCTGGTTTTGTTTCAGCGAATCCTGGAAATAACGGGTAAGAAAAATATCCGCGAAGTATGGCCACAACTTGAAGTATATATGCATGGCGGGGTTTCTTTTGTGCCATATAAAGAGCAGTTCAGAAAACTCATTGGTGCAGATATACATTACATGGAAACCTACAATGCCAGTGAAGGTTTTTTTGCGTCTCAGGATAAGCCCGGTGAAGATGGGATGTTGTTATTCCTGGACCATGGGATTTTTTATGAATTCATGCCCGTAGAAGAGTATGGAAAATCCGATCCGCAAACAATAGGGTTGGCTGACGTAGAAATCGGTCGTCATTATGCACCTGTAATCAGTACCAATGGGGGATTATGGCGTTACCTGATTGGTGATACCATTCAATTTACAACCAGGTATCCATTCCGCATAAAAGTAAGCGGCCGTTTGAAACATTATATCAATGCATTTGGAGAAGAGCTCATAGCGGATAATGCAGACAAGGCAATAGCACATGCGTGCATGCAAACCGGGGCTATCGTTAAAGACTACACGGCCGGTCCTGTTTATTTCAGTGAGGGGAATAATGGAGCGCACGAGTGGCTTATCGAGTTTGTAAAAGAACCAGTCAACCTCCCTTTTTTCATTTATGAGCTGGATACAGCCCTGAAAACCGTTAACAGCGATTATGAAGCTAAAAGGTATAAAGACATTGCCTTGCGTTTACCCATAGTTCATTCCCTGAGACCCGGAATTTTTACAGAGTGGCTTAAACAAAATAACAAATTGGGTGGTCAGCATAAAGTACCGAGGTTGAGTAACGACAGAAAATATATTGATGAAATCATGGGGATGATTTGATCCTGCCTGCACCATGATAATCTTTGAGCAACAGCAATGAATTGTAATCCATTACATCAATTTCTGTTATCCCATCTTTAATTTATATTGCATTCATTAAACCCAAAACAGTTATAATTATGAAACTGCTTGAAAATAAAATTGCCATTGTAACAGGTGCAGCCAGGGGAATTGGAGAAGCTATTGCTTTAAAACTTGCTGAACACGGAGCACATATCGCCTTTACTTATGTGAGCGACAGCAGCGCGGAAAAAGCGGCTGTACTGGAATCCAGGTTGTCTGCCATGGGAGTAAAAGCAAAATCATGGAAAAGCAATGCCGGTGATTTTGTTCAGTCAGAACAGTTTGTGACCGATGTACTGAAAGAATTTGGCACCGTAGATATTTGTGTTAATAATGCCGGTATTTCAAAAGATAATCTTTTATTGCGCATGACCCCGGAGCAATGGGATGATGTGATGGAAATCAATTTGAAAAGTGTTTTTAATATGACCAAACAGGTGATTCGCCCGATGATGAAAGCAAAAAAGGGATCCATTATAAATATGAGTTCGATTATAGGAATACGCGGAAATGCAGGGCAATCGAGCTATGCGGCCAGCAAAGCAGGTATCATAGGTTTCACCAAATCCATTGCACATGAACTGGGCAGCAGGAATATTCGCTGTAATGCCATTGCACCTGGTTTTATTGAAACGGATATGACCCATTACCTTAAAGATGGTGATGCTTCTAAGGCATTTTTAGAAAAAATTCCGCTGGGAAGGTTTGGTTCTGCAGAAGAGGTAGGTAACGCCACCCTTTTCCTTGCTTCCGATCTCAGCTCTTATATAACAGGGCAGGTTATCAGTACTTGTGGAGGGCTTAATATATAATTTTAACAACATTGTTAAAATTCTTAACAAATTCAAATAGATTCCAGAGATTCTGGTTATTATTTTTGTAGCGATGGTGATCAAAAAAATGCTTGTTGGTTTTTTCCTGCTGTTATTTTCCTTCCAGCTGGCGCCTGTTCAAGAAGTAGGAGCTTTTTTATGCAATAACCAGATCACCGAAGAGATATGGCATGGCCAGAATGAATCCGGCATAAAATACCCGGACGATTCCTTCAAACAGTTATTACAAAACTTTTCTGAACAGGGAAATAATATACAATCTCCTGCCTCTTTTCTCAAAGGCAAAGCAGTTGATGTTAATATCAAAACCCGATCATCAGACGATATACAGACGCCCCCCCCAATTCCGCTACCTGAATACCCCGATTCCAATAGTATAAATAAAGGATGAAGAAAGATTCTGTATTATTTCTTTTCGCTATACCCAAATGAAAAGTTGTATTTAAGCCTGTCTTGTTTAAATTTCAGTTTCAATAAAAACGACCGACCTATTTATGTTTGCAAAACTTAAAAATGATTTTCCCGCGAGTATTGTAGTTTTTCTGGTTGCACTCCCTTTATGTTTAGGCGTTGCATTAGCAAGTGGTGCACCTTTACTATCGGGTGTCATTTCCGGCATCATTGGCGGAATTGTAGTTGGTATCCTGAGCCAATCGCATACAAGTGTAAGCGGACCGGCAGCGGGGCTTGCAGCTGTTGTACTGGCGTCCATAACCCAACTGGGCAATTATAATATCTTCCTGCTGGCAGTTTGTATTGCCGGTCTTATTCAACTCATTGCTGGTATTGCAAAGGTTGGCTTTATTGCCAATTTTATGCCGACCAATGTAATAAAAGGATTACTGGCTGCCATAGGTATAATCCTCATATTAAAGCAAATACCACATGCCGTTGGCTTTGACAAAGATTATGAGGGAGACTTTTCCTTTTTCCAGCAGGATGGCGAAAATACTTTTTCGGAGTTATTGAATATCTTTAATTATTTCTCCTGGGGGGCAATTATCATCTCCGGAATATCTATTCTGATAATGATTTTCTGGGATAAGACCCCGTTGAAAAAATTTAAATATCTGCCCGCCTCATTATTTGTAGTGGTACTGGGAGTATTATTAAATTTGATCTTTCAGAATTCTTTTCCCTCTATAGCCTTAGCGCAAGAGCACCTGGTGAATATTCCGAAACTGGAGGGCATAAGTTCAGTCGTCACCTTGCCGGATTTTAACAGCATAGGGAACTACCAGGTTTGGACTGTTGCCCTCACCATTGCGATTGTTGCCTCAATAGAAACACTATTGAACTTAGAAGCCGTTGAAAACCTCGATCCACACAAGAGGATAGCATCGCCCAATAAAGAATTGGTTGCACAGGGTATAGGAAACATGTTTTCAGGACTGGTAGGCGGCATTCCAATAACTTCAGTAATAGTGCGTAGTTCAGTTAACATCAATGCAGGCGCAGAAACTAAAATGTCTGCCATTATACATGGCATATTTTTATTGCTGAGCTTATTATTATTGAGTCCTGTCTTAAATCTGATACCCCTGGCGTCACTTGCTTCCATACTCTTGCTTACGGGTTATAAACTGGCCAAAGTATCACTCTTTAAAGACATGTACTCCAAAGGCCTTAATCAGTTTATTCCATTTTTTGTTACCGTCATCGCTATCGTATTTACCGATTTGTTAATAGGCGTATTGATAGGATCAACAATCAGTATCTTTTATATTCTCAAACGGAATTTCAAAAATGCCTATTATTTTAATAAGGAAAGTTTTCATTTCGGAGATATTATAACTATCAGGCTTTCTGAAGAGGTTTCTTTCCTGAATAAAGCAAGTATCAAGCAAACTCTTGCAGATGTTCCGGAAAACGCAAAGGTACTAATTGATGCCTCAAATTCAACTTATATAGATTATGATGTAATGGAAATAATCAGGAATTTTATAGATATACAGGCAAAGGAAAAAGGTATATCGGCAACGCTGAAAGGGTTTAAAACTTATTACCAGGAAGAAATTCCAAGTCATGTTGAATCAGTCCATTAATCAGGAGAAGTGAAAAATAAAACAAAAACTTATGGAAAAATCGTATAAAAGATTATTGGACAATAATAAAGAATGGGTTGCAAAACAATTAAAACTAGACCCTGGTTATTTTGAGGATCTGGCAAAGGGACAGTCGCCGGAATATCTTTGGATTGGGTGCAGCGACAGTCGTGTGCCTGCAAATGAGATAACAGGAACAAAGCCAGGCGAAATATTTGTGCATAGGAATATCGCCAACATGGTTGTGCATAGTGATATGAACATGCTGAGTGTCCTTTCCTATGCAGTGGAAGTATTGAGAGTAAAACATGTTATTGTATGCGGCCATTACGGATGTGGAGGAGTTAATGCTGCAATGGGCAATAAGCAGTTCGGACTCATCGATAATTGGCTGAGGCATTTGAAAGATGTGTATCGTTTGCATGCAGGAGAACTGGATAATATAAATAATGAGGAAAAAAGAAGAAACAGGTTTGTTGAGTTGAATGTAATGGAACAGGTCTTGGACCTGGGAAAAACCAGTATCATACAAAATGCCTGGAAAAACAACCAGAACATTCATTTACACGGATGGGTATATGATATTCATGATGGTATCATCAATGACCTAAATGTTACTATCACAAGTGTTCAGGACCTTCATAATGTTTATCATTTTGAGTAATTGGAAATTAATAACACATCCCGGGCTATGGCAAATAAAAATGTAAATGTTCATGACATACTACATGCGCTAAAACATTATTTGCCAACACAAACCCCGCTAAAGGATTTCATTCATCACAATTCCCTGCATGCATTCCAGGATTTAAAATTTTATGATGCCATTTTTAGGGCATCTAAAATATTTGGCTACCAGGCTACGCTGCCACTTATCGACTTCAGAAAATTGTATGAAATTGGCAGAATCAGTGATGCCATTTTAAACAGGGTTATTGAGAACAGAAAAGGCAAAGAAAACCTGGCCTTATGGAAAGAGAATGTCATTTCAGGGAGCTACGATGAGCATAATGAACAGAGGATTGGCAAGTTAAGATGCCACTGGAAAAGAAAATATAAACTCGATTTAGATAACCTGGTACAGCCCGTTTTATTCAGGCTGTTAAGCAATTACCTTGATCAGGGAATCGCAATATTTAGTTTCCCTGTAGGAAATAATGGATTTCTGAATGCCCTCAGGATCCTGGAAAAAAACAGTTTTACCAGCCTCTTTAAAACCCAAAGGGCAAGGACTTTGTTTTCAAGAGAGGATATTTCAATTGAAACATTATTGCAAATTGTAGTAGGCGATGAGTCATATTTTGAACAGTACCTGTTTGACCAACAGTTCAGCCATAGGGGCTGGAGTGGAATGGTGGCTACCGTGGAAGACAATCCGGAGAGCCTCTTTAGCAGAAGGGAAATTTCATTGCACGACCTGGTAGTTTTTGAGCTGCTTCTTGAAATCGATAACCTGGAGCAGGAGTTAGGCAAAAACTGGTTACCTCTTAGTAAGTGTATTAGCCAGGAGCCAATGGATATATTTGCTGATGTCCCTAAAACGGAGCTTCAGGATATATTACGGATTTGGCAGGATGCTTTTGAATGGAGTTATTACGACGAAATCCTGGCAGGTATAGTCCAATTAAACGAACATAAAAAAAATAACCCGGAATCAGGAGAGATCAAAAATATCCCGAGTTTCCAGGCTTTATTTTGTATAGATGAACGAGAATGCAGCCTGAGAACACATGTGGAAACCGTAGACAAAAATGCAGAAACATTCGGCTGCCCGGGTTTCTTTGGCGTGGAATTTTATTTCCAGGCAGAGCATGCTAAATTTTATGATAAGCTTTGTCCGGCTCCGGTAACACCTAAGTATCTGATTAAAGAATTTGATGTTTCGGAAAAAAGGAAACATGATTTATTTTATACAGATAAAACACATCAATTTATTACCGGTTTTTTGAGTGCGCTTACTTTCGGTTTCTGGGCATTTTTCCGACTGGTTAAAAACTTGTTCAAACCACATATGAGCCCGGCAATTTCCAATGCTTTTGCTCATATGAATGAACAAGGCAAATTGACGATCGAAAATAAAAACCCGGATGACAGGGAAAATGGTTTACAAATTGGATTTACCGTAGAAGAAATGTCATTGAGGGTTGAAAACTTATTAAGAGGGATAGGGCTGACAAAAAATTTTGCTCCAATAATATATGTAGTGGCACATGGAAGCAGTAGCGCCAATAATCCCCATCACGGAGCTCATGATTGCGGCGCTTGCAGTGGAAGGCCGGGGTCTGTTAATAGCAGGGTTTTTGCTTCGATGGCAAACCATCCGGGAGTAAGAAAATTATTATCAGAAAAAGGAATAGAAATCCCTTTCAACACCCAGTTTGTTGGCGCCTTGCATGATACGGCGGCGGATGAAATCGAGTATTATGATCTGGCTGAACTTAATGAACAAAACAAAAATGGCCATCGCCGAAATATAGATTGTTTTGAAGACGCATTGGATTTAAATGCAAAAGAACGGTCCAGAAGGTTTGCATCCATAAACATAAAAAGCGATATCAAAAAAATCAGGAAAGCAATTAAGGACAGGTCGGTTTCTTTATTTGAACCAAGGCCGGAACTGGGTCATGGCACCAACACATTATGTGTTGTAGGAAATCGTGCAATGACCAAGGGTATTTTTCTTGACAGGAGGTCTTTCCTGAATTCATATAATTACAAATCTGACCCGGATGGAAAATTCCTTACGGGTGTAATGAAACCCTTAGGACCGGTTTGCGGTGGAATAAACCTGGAGTACTATTTCTCGCGGGTTGATAATTACAAACTTGGTGCCGGCACAAAATTGCCTCATAATGTGGTAGGGTTGTTTGGTGTAGCCAACAGCAGTGATGGTGATTTACGACCCGGACTGCCCTGGCAAATGGTTGAAGTACATGACCCGCTTCGCTTATTGATCATTGTTGAGCATTTCCCCGAAATAGTACTTAAAACAATCCAGTCAGCACCTGATATGTATGAATGGTTCATCAATGAGTGGGTGCACCTGGTTTCTGTAAACCCGGATACCAATGAACTAACCTATTTCTCGGAAGGGCGGTTTATACCATATCAAACACTTGCCAGGGAAATTCATTTTTACAAGGATGTCCATACGTTACTGGAAACGGCCCAAAAAATGGAAACCAATCATATCTCGCATGCCACCCAGGAGAATTTACCAGTCTTTTTAATTAAGTAAACGTTTAAATGGAACAACTACTTCAGCTCTTTATATTTATACCGCTTATCGGTTTTTTCTTCAGCTTCATTTTTGTAAATAAGCAGGAGAAATTAATCTCTGCAGTTGCATATGCATCTGTTGGCTTGCAATTAGCCGGCGTCATATTATTTACGATATACTGGATATTCAATGGCTCCCCGGTGTTGGACTTGAAGCACTTTGTATTTTTTAAAGAAGATAATATTGAAATTTTCCTGAATTTTTATTTCGACTGGTACACAGCCATTTTTGCTTTGACCGGATCACTCATCACTTTTTTGGTAGTAATCTTCAGTAAATATTACCTGCATAGAGACGAAGGCTTTAAACGATTTTTCAATACTGTTTTATTATTCTTTTTCGGTTATAATGTGACAATTTTCGCCGGTAATTTTGAAACGCTTTTTGTGGGATGGGAATTCCTGGGCATAACTTCTTTTCTGCTTATTGCTTTTTACAGGGACAGGTACCTGCCGGTGAAAAATGCCCTGAAAACCATATCCCTGTTTAGGCTGGGCGATATCTGCCTGATGCTTGCCTTATGGACGAGTCATCATATCTGGCATGAGAATATTACATTCGCGAAATTAGAGAATGCAGAACTGGTAGCTTCTCATATTACGGAAAATTATGCTTCGGTCATTTTCCTGATCTCCATGATTATCATTGCCGCTTCCATCAAATCAGCCCAGTTTCCTTTTTCTTCCTGGCTCCCCCGTGCAATGGAAGGCCCTACTACATCAAGTGCCGTTTTCTATGGCTCACTTTCGGTGCATTTGGGCGTATTTTTATTGCTGCGAACACATAATTATTGGGAATCTATAATACTGATTAAAATCATCATTATCATAATTGGTGTGTGCACCGCAGTTGTTGCAACATCAATAGCAAGGGTACAGTCCACTGTTAAAACACAAATAGCCTATTCATCCATAGCACAAATAGGATTAATGTTCATTGAAGTAGCCATGGGCTGGCACTTGCTGGCAATGATTCATTTTTCCGGTAATGCTTTTCTGAGAACCTACCAGTTACTTGTATCGCCTTCGGTTTTAGGCTATATGATTCACGATCAGTTTTTTAATTACATACCCAAGTTGTACAAAAGCAAATTTTCATTTCCTGATAAAATAAGTAACAGCATTTATTTACTGGGCATCAGGGAATGGAATATGGATCGTTATTTGAAGAAATTTTTATGGGACCCATTTAAATTTGCAGGCAAGTCGTTTCAATTTCTCAATAACAAAAAAGGGCTTTATGTTTTATGTATTTTTTTCGTGTTAGGTTTTTTGCTTTTTGCTTTTGATGATCATTTGCCGGGGCAGGTAGATAAATACTTGCATTTGTTATTTGCATTTATTGGAACAATGCTTGTGTTGGTTGCTTTCACTGAAAAGAAAAATGCTTTAAAAGCCTGGTATTTCATCATCATCAGTCAGTTTTATTTAGTACTTGCCATTGCAAAACTTAATGATGAATTTGAATACGTTGAGATATTGCTATATTCAATCGGCCTGCTATTTGCGGCTACAGCAGGAATCATCATTCTCCGAAAATTAAAAGCTGCTGAAAAAGAATTGAAACTGAATGATTTTTATGGCCATATTTATCATCATCCTGTATGGGGAAACTGGTTCCTTGTTGCCTGCCTGGCTTTTGTTAGCCTGCCCTTTACCCCTTCATTTATTGGCATTGACCTCATGTTCAGCCATGTGGACCATGATGAATATATTTTAATAACCCTGATATCAGTGAGCTTTTTAGTGCTGGAATTATCCGTATTGAGAATTTATGCAAGATTGTTTTTAGGACCACATAAAAGGCAAACCCATCCGATTGCATACAGAAGTTCCTGATGAAATTAATCGTTTGCATGTTGATGAACATGCTGGTCATTTGATTTATCATTTCTCCAGTCGGGTGTGAAATAGAAAAATAACCGGAGGGTATTATTTGCATTATACTGATAGCCCGAGGTTCTTAACTGGTAGGTATACATATATCCGAAATCGAAACTCACCGTTTTACTGATTGGCTGAAAAATGCCCGCAAAAATGCGAATTTGCTCGAAATTGCTGTAGTTGACAGATTTACCAAAATGTACCATGATCTCGTTGGCTAAAACGATCTGAGGTATTTTTGGATTTTTACTAACAGGGATACGAATATTAAGTAAATAGCGAATTCGGTTTGTAAATCTAAAATTTCCGGAAGCAGAGTCATTCAATGTGTATTCAGTCCACCGCTGCTCATTTCTCAAACGGTGTAGAAATCTGGTTTTGCCGACGGGATGGGTATAGAGCGCCTGCTCATAGATCCTGTTCTCATTTAAATAATAAATCTTGTCTATAAAAGTTGACGCCAGCCACAAATGCGCATAACCTGCGGCTACAGCAAAATTTGGCCTGAATTTGTAATTCAAAGCTCCCCTTAAGACATAAAATCCCGGATCCTGCAAAAAATTATTTCTCCTGATGTGGAAATCTGCCAGCACAAACCATTTGTCAGAAATGCGGGCTGTAGTATTTATGGAAGTCCAGAATTGGTTGAAATGTTTCACCTCTTTAGGCGGAAGTTGTTGCGAA
>Ga0105096_10001106_pt1 | contig 10700 bp, 10 predicted proteins | sample PPLLak3cmMay2015_FD_87036 | JGI IMG/M metagenome (GOLD analysis project Ga0105096, IMG submission 87036) | Freshwater sediment microbial communities from Prairie Pothole Lake near Jamestown, North Dakota, USA - PPLs Lake P7 Core (1) Depth... | ecosystem: Environmental > Aquatic > Freshwater >...
AACTGCGAGAGCTGCCAGGACTGCACGTGGTGCCGGATCCGGGTGCGTTCCTTCTCATCGAGCCGGTTCCACACGGGCGAGCCGTAGATGGCGATCATCTCGTCCGGCATGCCGGCGGGATTCTCGGGGTCGAGGTCCTGCGACCAGTCGATGCGGGTGTCCGAGTCCCACTGCTGGCGCTTGCCCTTGCGATAGAGCTTGAGCAGCGAGTCGCGCCCGTCGGCGTACTCCCAGCGGAAGTTGGCCTCGAATTCCTGCGCAACCTGCCAGTCCAGACGGTCGATGTCGCAGACGTAGTGACTCTCGGTCGTCATTGCTCGTTCCCTCACTGCCGGTCCGTCTCGCGATTGCGCCGCCGTCGGTTCAGCTGGTCTAGCGTCGATCCGACGCGCGGCCGACCCTGAATACGGCAGCGGGCGGCTGGTGGCAATCCTGCACTGCAGCAGCGAACGCTCAGTCCGCCAATCACGGCAGAAACAAAAGCCCCGCTGTTGGGCCGGAGACTCTGTCCTCGGGCGCCGCCCTGGCTATCGGATGCTCCGCTCCGCGCCGTAGAGCATGAATGCCCCAAAGAACGGCGGTCCGTCGAGGTGCCGCACCAGGAACACCAGTTCTTCAGGGTTCTCCACGCAGGCCGTCGGCAGGTTCAGGAAGCCCTTCCAGTTGAGGCTGCCAACCCCCGCGGGAACAGTCGCATCGGCCCACGTCATCGGCCCGTAGCGCTCGGTCGAGTTGCAGACCACCGTCACGATCAGGTTCCCCGCAGTCGCCGGCGATGGGCTACCAAGCGGGCTGTTCACATAGTGGTTAGCGACGGCGATGCCGGTAACTCTGACTGACAGGAATCCGTTGACGAGATTGAGTTTGACCTCGCCATCCCCTGCAGTGCGCCAGCGACCACTCGCTGGGAACGGGCCGACCTGCACCGGCATGTAGTCGGCTCCGATGACACCCTCGACTCGATCCCAGCGGACGGTCGTTCCGTCGGCCAAGACCACGCTGGAAAACGCAGCAAGCACCAAGGCTGTTGCAACGAATATCCTTCTCATGAATCCCTCCTCATCCTCCCGGAGGGCTGGGCGCACCACAGTCGGCGCGTCGTCCGCCCCGTGGTTCCAGTCTAGACGCGCCGAATGAGGGCGCAATTCGGGGTTTTCGAATAGTCGGCGCCAACGTTTGCCTACGCTGAAACCCCGACCGCAGGCGCCGGCGAACTGGATCAGGACACAGAGATAAGCCGATGAAGCCGAAAGTCCCGCTCGACGAGCAGGCCATCAACGAACTCTACGGCCTCGAGCCCGTGATCGAGCCGGGCGGTGCGGGCGGGCAGGATGCCACCGGCTTCGCGACCGTCCAGTGTCCATACTGCGGCGAGTCGTTCGAGACGGCGGTGGACCTGTCGGCCGGCTCGTTCAGCTACGTCGAGGACTGCCAGGTCTGCTGCCAGCCGATCGAGCTCGCGGGCGAGACCGACGAGGCAGGTGCGCTGGTGGGCCTCACGGCGAGCCGGTCCGGTTAGGCGGGCCGCGGTACGGGGGTAAAGATGCAGAGGCTATTGAAAGCGCTCCACCAGATCGGTGGCATCGGCCTCGCCGGCTCGCTCGCCGCCTGCATCGTGCTGGTCGTGACGGCGCCCACGGACTCGCTGGTCGGCTATGCGGCCGTGCGGCAGGGCATCGCCGCGATCTCGCAGTGGCTGCTGGTGCCGTCCCTGGCCTTGGTGCTGGTGAGCGGCCTGCTCGCGATCGCGGCCAACCGCGCGTACCACGATGCCGGCTGGGCCTGGATGAAGGCGCTGCTCGGCATCGTCATGTTCGAGGGTACGCTGGTCACCATCAGCGGCAGCGCGCGCCGGGCTGCGGAGCTGTCGGCGCTGGCCGCGGCGGGCGAGGGCGACCCGGCGAAGCTCGCCGAGGTGCTGCGCACGGAGTGGGGCAGCCTGTGGCTCATCCTCGCATTGTCGATCGCCAACGTCCTGCTGGCGGTGTGGCGGCCGAAGCTCAGCTGGAAGCCTGCGGCCGACTGACGAGCATCCTCGACGCTCGGTTGCCGACACGACCGACGAGGGCAGTGGGCAAGCCTGCCCGGACTCACCGGCTAAGGATGTGAACCGCGACGGCCGCTTCCTCGACGCCCTGCATTCCGCCGCCGTTCTCCTGGATGGCGTGACGCGCACTCTCGACCTGGCGCGCCCCGGCTTCGCCGCGCAGCTGCGTGACGAGCTCGTAGAGCTGGCCGATGCCGGTGGCGCCGAGCGGATGGCCCTTGGACTCGAGGCCGCCCGACGGGTTGATCGGGATCCGCCCGCCGAGCGTGAATTCGCCGCGTTCCGCGGCCGGGCCACCGCCGCCGAGGGGCACGAGGCCAAGGTTCTCGGACTGGAGGATCTCGCCCATCGCGGAGGCGTCGTGCACCTCGGCCACGTCCATGTCCTCCGGGCCGAGGCCTGCCATCTCATAGGCCTGCAGAGCCGCGAGGCGGCTTACGTGCTTCTCGGGTTCGTCCATGCGCCGGTGCGTGAAGCTGCGGATGACGCTGGCGGTCACCTTGATGCAGCGCTTGCGGTCCGCGCCGATGCGCTTCAGTCCTTCCTCGGTGGCTAGGATCGCGGCGGCAGATCCGTCCGAGAGGGGGGCGCACATCGGCAGCGTGAGTGGGTAGGTGATGGGCGGCGCCGCGAGCACCTCGTCGATCGTGAAGGGCTTGCGGAACTGCGACCACGGATTATGCACCGAGTGCTGGTGGTTCTTGGCGCACACCGCGGCGATCTGCCGCTGCGTGGTGCCGTAGGTCTTCATGTGCCAGCGGCAGAACGCGGCGTAGACGCCCATGAACTTGCTGTAGGGGCGGTCGGACTCCGAGCCGGGCGGGGGCGTGATGCCTTCGCCCATTTTCACCAGCGTCTCGTAGGTCTCCTCGACCCGCGAGACGTCCCAGCCGCCCTCGAAGATGGCGAACGACTTCGCCTTGTCGGGGATGTTCATCTTCTCGGCGCCGAGGGCCAGCGCCACGTCGGTGGTGCCGGCCTGCAGGCTCTGCACGGCGAGGTTGAACGCCGTGCTGCCCGACGCGCAGGCATTCTCGACGTTGTAGACGGGAATGCCCTCGATGCCGATCTTGCTGAACACGACCTGGCCGGGGATCGAGATCTGGCCCTGCAGCGGGCCGTTGGTGATGCCGGCGTAGTAGGCGACGCCGAGGTCGCCCGCAGTGCAGCCGGCGTCTTTCAGGGCTCCCTGCAGCGCCTCGCCGGCGAGATCGTGCAGCGCGCGCTCGGGGTGGCGACCGAATACCGTCATGGCGATACCGGCGACGTAGATGTGATTCATGGCGATTACCGTGCGACGAGTTTGAGCACCGCCGGGTAGGTGCTGGGCAGGAGCCGGCTGAGCCAGAACAGAGTGGTGGATCGGTTGCCGGTGATGACGCCCTTCTTGCCGCGCTCGATGCCGGCGATGATATCCGCCGCGCAATCATCGGCCGTCGTCCGCAGCAGCTTGTCGGCCAGCACCGAGAAGCGGGCCTCTTCCTCGCCGGAGGCGGCGCAACGGCGGCCCGACTTCTCGATGTTGGTCCGGATGCCGCCCGGATGGACGCAGACTGCGCGCACCCCGGTTCCGTCGAGTTCGCTCCACAGACACTCGGTCAGTCCGCGAACGCCGAACTTGGAGATGTTGTACGCGCCCTGCGCTGGATAGCCGACGAGACCGAATACGCTCGAGATGTTGACGATGCAGCCCTCGCTCTGCGCCAGCATCATGGGCAGGAAGGCCTTGGTGCCGTAGATCACGCCCCACAGGTTGATGCCGAGCTGCCACTCGATCTCCTCGACCGTCATGTGCTCGATCGTGCCGATCATCGTGGTGCCGGCGTTGTTGATCACGCAGTGGGCCGTTCCAAAATCGCGCTGCACCTCCTCGGCGTGCGTGAAGACGGCCTCGCGGCTCGACACGTCCAGTGGGTAGCCGCGGGCTTCCGTTACCGCGGCCAGCGATCCCAGGGTTTCGTCCAGACCATTCACATTCAAGTCCGACAGGGCGAGACGGGCACCCTTCGTGGATAGTTGTTGCGCCAGCGCGCGGCCGATGCCTGAGCCCGCGCCCGTGATGACGACGACCTTGCCTGCAAATACGCTCATGCCGCTCTCTCCCTCGCCGCGCTCAGATCTTGCGGGCGGTGTCCTGCCAGTACTTCGCGCGCAGGTCCTTCTTCAGCACCTTGCCGATCGGGCTGCGGGGCAGGGCATCGACGAAGTCGACCGACTTCGGCGCCTTCACCGAGCCGAGCTTCTCCTTGCAGAGGGTGATCAACTCATCGGAGGTCACCTGCTGCCCGGCATTGAGCTCGACGATGGCCTTGACCGCCTCACCCCACTGCTCGCTGGGGATGCCGATGACCGCGCAATCCTGCACGGCCGGGTGGCCCCAGATCACCTGCTCGACTTCGCTCGGGTACACGTTGAAGCCGCCCGTGATGATCATGTCCTTCTTGCGGTCGGTGATGTGCAGGTAGCCGTGCGAATCGACGTGGCCGATGTCGCCGGTGTGCAGCCAGCCGTCGATGATGGTCTCGGCGGTCTTGTCGGGGGCCTTGTAGTAACCTTTCATCACGAGGTCGCCGCGCACGCAGATCTCGCCGGTCTCGCCCAGCGGCAGGATCTCGTTCGCGTCGTTCATGATCTCGACGCGGACCAGCGGATTGGGATGCCCGACGGACGAGAGGCGCTCGTCGGAGGCGAGCTTGCCATTCGCGAAGTGCGCGTCCGGCGGCAAGCAGGAGATCGTCCCCGGCGCCTCGGTCTGGCCGTAGCCGCCCATCATAACGGGACCGATCATCTCGATGGCCTGCTTGAGCTTCTCCACCGACATGGGCGCCGCGCCATACAGGAAGTACTTCATCGAGGAAAAGTCCACCTTCCTGCCCAGTTCCGGGATGTCGAGCAGGCGATAGATCACGGTCGGCGGCAGGAACAGCTCGGTCACCCGGTACTTCGGGATGGCCCCGAGCAGCACGGCCGGATCGGGCTTGGTCACGACCACCGCCGTGCCGCCGCGCGCCGTGCACGGCAGCGTGAGGAGCCCTGCGGTGTGGGTCATCGGCGCAGCGGCCAGGTTGACGGGCCGTTCATCGGCGCCGTAGCGGCAGCCGATCATCAGGTGCGCGCACATCGTCTGCAGGCTGCGGTGCGTGTTCATCACGCCCTTGGGCCGGCCCGTGGTGCCGCCCGTGGCCGACACGACGACGACGTCATCGAGGTCGACTGCCACGCCCGGCGCCGTCGCCGGCTGGTCCCTGACCCACTGCATCAGCGATTGCGCACCGGTGAACTCCGGCAGCTCCGCGTCGATGCAGATCCAGAGCCGGATCTTCGGCAGCCTCGGGCGCAGCTCCGCGACGACGGGAGCAAACTCCTTCTGGAAGAACAGCACCTCGCAATCGAAGGCGTCGAGCACGTGGTGGTTCTCATCCGCCGGGTTGCGCGCGCCGACGGGGATCCAGCACATGTTCGCGCGCCACAGCCCGAGCGTGCAGGTCCAGGCGATCACGTCGTTGGCCGCCCAGACCGCACCCTTCGTTTCCTTGGGGAATCCGGCGGCGAGCAGGCCGTTGGCGATCCGGCACGATAGCTCGCCGACCTCGTCGAAGCTGTAACGACGGTCGTCCTGGATGTACGCGGCGCCGGTCGGGTTGATGCGCCAGCCGCGGTCAAAGAAGTCGATGATGGCCATTACCGTTTTCTCAGAGAGGGGTGACGGTCGCCCGCGCGAGGCCGCGCTGCTCGAGGAACCCGAGCAGGTAGCGGTGGCCGAAGGCCTTGCTGGCCGAGGCGAAGCCGACTTTGTTCGTTTCGCCGTCGAGTAGCTTCATCACGGCCGCGGTCTGCACGGCGCCTGTCGAGATGTACGGCGTGATGCCGTGCACCGTGGCGCGTACCGCCGCGAGCTGACCGCGTCCGATGGCGAAGTCCACCGTTCGCGCGACGCTGGTGCGCTCGCGCGGCGGCATGCTCGGCGTGGTCGAGTCCACGATCTGCTTGATGACCGCGTCCTGATGCTCCTTCGGCAGGTTCTTGTACTCGGCCTCCCACTTCTGGCCGAGCCCGTGCACCTGCTGCATGACGTTGTTGTCGTAGAAGCCGACGTAGGAGGTGCAACTGCGTACGCGCGCGTCGTGCTCGAAGTGGACCGGCAACGAAGTGCCGCCCCACGGGATCGAGAACACGGGCTGCACGAAGCTTGGGTCGACGACGTTCGCACTGGCGCCGAGCGCGTGGGGCACCAGTTTCTTCTCCCAGAGGTAGCACTGCTCGGCGCGGAACAGTTCGAAGATCGACGCCGTGGAACCCACGGTGACGCCGGTCGCCGCGAACCGCGGGCCGCGGCACAGGGTCGCGGTTTCGAGTACGTCCACGCCGTGCGTCTCGAGCGCGAGCTCGGCCGCGATCTCCGCAAACGTGTACATGTAGGCGACCGAGGGTGACACCAGCAGCCCGGCCTGGGCGTACAGGTCGCCGAACTGCTCGCGCACCGCGCGGATGTAGCTCTGCTCGCCGGTCGTGTCGATGTGGTGGCAGCCGGCCTTGAGCGCCGCCTCGACGGCCGTCAGGCCGAAGTTCACGAACGGTCCGACCGTGTTGCAGACGACCTTGGCTCCTTTGAAAGCCTTCACCAGCGAGTCGACGTCGTGCTCGACCTCGATGATCTCGCAGGTGGCGGACTCGAGGCGCACGACGCGCTGGGCCATCATCTCCTGCACGCGCTTCGCACTGCGGGCGACCGCGGTGAACGGGATCTGCTGGTCGATCAGCCAGTCCATGATCAGCATGCCGGTGTAGCCGCTGGCGCCGTAGACGACGACGGGGTGCTTCGCCATGGGTTCTCTCCTCAAAGCCTTGGTGTGAGTGTGTAGGGTGCGGACGGTCACTTCTGCGACCAGCCCTCGGCGTAAAGTTGCTCGGCCAGGATCCCGAGGCGCATCGTCAGCACGTAGTTCTCGCCGTCCTCGATGAGCGCCGCGCGCGCGTCGCGGTACAGCCGCTCGATCGGGTATTCGCGCGACAGGCCCGTGCCACCGAACAGCTGCAGGGCCTCGTCCACCACCTTCATCGCTTCCTGGGTCACGGTCACCTTGCCCGCCGCGGTGACGTACGGGTGCGTCATCGGCGAGAGCCGTGCGTAGGCCAGTGAGCGTCGCGCCACCGCGCGGCAGAGCTCGACCCGGCGCAGCATGTCGCCGAGGCGGAAGCGGGTGAGCTGGTGGTCGATGAGCCGCTGTCCGCCCTGCTTGCGTTCGTGGCAGTACTGCAGCGCCAGCTCGAAGGCCGCCCGGGCGACGCCGGTGAACACCTGGCCCATGTGGGTGCCGGCGAACGACCATGCCGAGGCCATGCTGCCGTAGTACTCATCCTCGAGGGCGACGGCGAAGCGCTTCGGCACCCGCACGTTGTCGAAGTAGATCTCGCCCTGCGGCAGCGCGCGCTGGCCGATCTTGTCGAGCGGCTTGCCCTTGGAGACGCCCGGCAGGTCGAGCGGGAGGATGACGCACATGCCGTGCGGACGGCCGTCCTTCTCGAAGAAGCTGCCATCGTATTCCGCGCCGATGTAGCCGAGCGCGACCTGCGCGACCGAACCGTTCGAGACCCAGGCCGAGCACTGCCCATTGACGACGATTTCGTCACCCTCGACCCGGCCCCAGACGTTGCCCTTATTGCCGGGCTTGCCCGGCACCCAGTCGCGGGCCATGTCGAAGACCTGCACGTCGCTGCCCTTGTCCGGCTGCGTGATCATCCAGCAGCCGATGCGGCCGGCGCAGAGATCGACGAGTTCCTGGTTGCCGACGACGGCCGCCATCTGCTGCGGGAAGCCCGCAACGGTCAGGGACACGGCCAGGCCCGAGTCGCCCCAGCCGAGTTCCTCGCCAATCAGTGATTCCGTGCGAATCGCGATCTCGGGCGGGAGTTCGGCGAGCAGCGCCGGATCGAGACCGAGCTTCGCGTACTCGGCAAACAGGCCGTAGTAGGGCGAGCCGGGCGCGATGACTTCCTCGGGGCTCATCCGGTCGAGTTCCGCCCCCAGCGGCCGCATCACCTCCCTGGCGAAGCGGTGCACACCGGCCTGAACGGCCGCTTCCTCGTCCGACAGCGGCGTTTCGAAGCCGGACAGACCGACGGCGGGCAACGTGAGTTGAGGTTTCAGCTTCATCATCGGGGTCTCTCCCTGGGGTGCTCGTCGTCTGCAGTCTGGCGCGTCGGGACGCTGGTGCCTGTCAGGCAACGCGCGTATCTTTGTCGAAATCCAATCATCAGTGTCCGAGGCCCGGGATGGCCGCGCCAGGCTGGCTGAAAGTGCGCACGGAGCTCGGCCACCGGCCGATCGTCGAGGGCCGGATCGACGGTCGAACGCCGATTTTCGTCGAGCGCTATTTGTACCAGGCGATCGGCCGAACGGTGTCGGGCCTGCTCTGTACCGCCCTGGTGGTCCAGTTCGGCGGCAGCCGCGTCAGGGAAGGGGAGCCGGACCGGTGGCGCAGCATGAATCTGCCATCCCAGTCGCTGCTCGTGCCGCCGGGCGTCGCCACCCACTGGCACTATTCCGGGACGGTCGACTTCGCCGTGTTCTATTTCCTGGAGGGCGGTGGCAATGCGATGACGAGCCTCGAGGTGCTGGCGCAGTCGCGGGACGCGCCCGTGCCGTTCAGCGACCCGCTGGTCGGCGCCTCGGCCCTGGAACTCGTCGGCGAAGTGCAGAAGGGACCGAATGCCGACAGCGGTTTCATGGAGCGTCTGGCGGGCGTCATGCTCGAGCAGGCGTTTCGGGCCCTGACGACCCCGGGCAATCGCGGCATCAACCCGCGCCACGTTCATTTCTCGCGTTTGCAGGCGGTGCTGAATCACATCCACGCGAATCTCGCGGAGGATCTTTCCTCGCAAATACTCGCCGCCCGTGCGGATGTCAGCCTGGCGCATTTCAGCCGGATCTTTCGCGACGCGATGGGCGTTGCGCCACATCGCTACGTGCTGGCTGCGCGACTGGACCTCGCCCGCAGGCTGCTGACGCAGTCGACGCTGCCCATTTCCCGCATCGTCGAGGAATGCGGCTTCAGTTCGCAGAGCCACCTGACGGCGAGCTTCCGCGCCGCCCATTCGACGACGCCGGCGCAGTATCGGGCCCATGTGCGGCGCGCAACCGGCGTTCAGCCCAGAACCAGCACGTAGTTCTCGCGCCTGAGCCGGCGCGCGAGCCGGATCGCCATCACCCGCTCGCCGCGGGTCCGCTGCACCAGCGACTGGAATCGCGAGCCCGCTTCACCGCCCAGGCTGCGGGCATGGGAGGCGGCCTTGTCGAAGTGCCACAGCCCGTGCGGCGCGCTGGCGCGATGGATGGCACAGCCGCGCCACGTGTAGTCGATGAAGCCCAGCGTAGGGTGCACCTTGCGCTCGCCGCCGGCCGACACGCGGTGTCCGGCCGGCAGGTCCGGGTTGCGCTGCACCCAGTCGTTGTAGCTCGCGGTGTTCGCCAGCAGTTCCGGGCCCCAATCCTGGAACATCAGCGTGAGCACGGGCTCGAGGGTCGCGGCAATCGCGTCGTCCGGCAGGTACGTTTCGGCATGGTCATGGAACTCGCCGTCGGCGATGCCCGGAGCGTTCATGCGCTCGGTCCAGCGGTAGACGTTGGGCGCGACGTGCTTCATCAGCGTGGCCGGCACTGGATCGCGCGCCAGGTGCGCGAACAGCGGCGCCATGAAGCCGAAATCGGCGATGCTGGGCCGGCCGCCCATCAGGTAGGGATGATGCTGGAAGTGCACGTCGAGTGCGTCGAGCAGTTCGAGGTAGGCGGCTTCGACCGTCGGGACGGTCTCCGGCGTGACGCCGAGGACGGGCAGGAAACCGTTGAAGTAATTCATCAGCTGTTCGCCGGCAAGGCGACGCTGAGCCCGATCGGCACCCGCGTGCACGGCCCGGCCGAACTCGGCGCGCAGGAAATCCTCCTGCTGCGCGCGGTAGGACCACCGGTAATGCATGCCCGCCGGCAGCAATCCCTCCGAGCCGAAAGCGCCGAGCAGCCAGGCCACCGCACGCTGGACCGGAGTCTCCGGGATCATCAGCGGTTCGGGCCAGCGCGACTCGAGGTGGTCGATCATGTCGCTCGTGTCCTGGAGGATCTGCCCATCGGGCGTTTCCAGGATCGGCACGACCATCAGACCGACGGCTGGCACCACGACGGTCTGGAAGTGCGGGTGGGTCGGGTAGAGTTCGCGGAACGCCACCCCCTTCTTGACCAGGTAGGAGCGGATCTTTCCCGTGTAGAAGGAATGGGCAGTGCCCCAAAGCGTGTAGACGCCGGAATCGCGCGGATGGCTGGGCACTCGAACCTCCGGAGCCGTACTCGATCAAGGATTTGAGCCAGTTGCAATGTGCGGGTGCGGCCCTGCCCATCGCAGTCCGCAGCATCCCACCAGCGTCGTCCTGACGCCCCCCTCGCAAGGAGTGGGGCATGTCCCGACGCGTTAGACCAGACTGCAGCAATACACCCCGGAGAGTGACGACCATGAGCAATATCACCGGCGGCGAACTCCTTGCCCGCGCACTGGCCAACGAGGGCGTGCGATTCGTCTTCGGGCTGCCTTGCCCGGAAATCGATCCATTCCTCGCGGCACTCGAGGCGCAGCGGATCCGCTTCGTGCCGGTCCGGCACGAGGCA
>Ga0105096_10001107_pt1 | contig 10697 bp, 12 predicted proteins | sample PPLLak3cmMay2015_FD_87036 | JGI IMG/M metagenome (GOLD analysis project Ga0105096, IMG submission 87036) | Freshwater sediment microbial communities from Prairie Pothole Lake near Jamestown, North Dakota, USA - PPLs Lake P7 Core (1) Depth... | ecosystem: Environmental > Aquatic > Freshwater >...
CCTTGACGATGGGCATGAGTCGATCGTACCGCACCTTGGCCAACGGCGGGATCATCATCAGGATCAGTCCGACGGCAATAGGCCAGTTCGTGGCACCCGTGCTCATCGCACCGATCGACGCAGGAACAGCAGGCACAAGCCAGCCAAGGACGATGCCAAGCGCCATGGCCGTGAAGATCCACAACGTCAGATAACGATCAACAAGACCGAGGGTGGTCTGTGGTTGGTGGTTGGTGGTCTGTGGTTGGTGGTTGGTGGTCTGTGGTTGGTGGTTCATGGTCAGTGACTCGCTACTCGCTGTTCGCTACTAACTGACTAACCCAAGGCCGTATCGCATCTCTCACCATCCGATACGTCTCCAGCACGGCTTCATCGTTCGGGTCTTGTCCGGGTTCGTACGGATCCGGGAAGCTGTGGTGGATGGTGTGTTTGCCGGGGATGACGGGACAGGACTCTCTGGCGTTATCGCACACGGTGGCAATGGTGTCGAAGTCGGCAAGGTCCAGGTCATCCACCGACTTCGAATACTGGCCGCGGATGTCGATCCCCACCTCGTCCATCACCTTGATCGTGAGGGGATTCATCCCTTGTGGACGTGTGCCGGCAGAGGCGGCGTGGTGTTCCGGACCCCACAATGCGTGGGCCCATCCTTCGGCCATTTGGCTCCGGCACGAATTACCCGTGCAAAGGAAGAGTGCTTTCATGTCCAAAAATCGGAAATTGCGGTCATGCGCGACGCATCATCAACTCGAAACATCAGCCTGTCAACACTTGTGTTGAGCGTGATCGCCGTCGCAGCAGTGATGTATGTGCTCCGATCGATCCTCGTCCCCTTCATGTTGGCGGGCTTCCTGACCATCTTGTTCAAGCCACTCGTACAGTGGTTTCGAAAAAAAGGAATGCCGACATGGGTTGGCTTGATCATCGTCCTCATCATCAGCAGCTCTATTCTGTGGGGCATTTTCGCAATTCTTGCGACCGGCGTTGACCAGATCATCGTCAAGGCTCCAGAATATGCGAACAGGGTCGCGGTGATCATCGATCAACTGGATCGTAGCACCGGTGGCATGGTCTCAACCTATCTCCTTACCAACAGTGGGGCAGGTTCCGGCCAATTCATCTCTCAGTCGGCTGCCGTCGACATGGTGACCAGTTCCGTAGACTCTGTCTTCTCATTCCTGTCCGACGGCGTGATGACCATCCTCTATCTCATCTTCATGGTGTTAGGGGGCGAGCAGTTCGCGCGTAAACTCGAGAAAGCGTTTCGCAATACCCATGTACACGACCTCATCGATGTCTATGCGTCGGTGAATAACAAGGTGATCCGCTATCTGCGAGTCAAAACGTTCTTCAGCTTCCTTACGGCACTGATCTCCTGGATCGTGATGGTGTCATTCGGTGTCGACTTTGCAGCACTGATCGCCTTGTTCATCTTCATCCTGGACTACCTGCCGAACATCGGTTCTGCTTTTGCCGTTCTGATACCCGGATCCGTTGCTGCTCTGCAAACGGCCAACGTACCTGAAGCGCTGCTGATCATGGTGATCCTTACCGTTCTTCAGAATCTGATCGGTAATGTGATCGAACCAAAGATGATGAGTATCAGTCTGGACCTCAGTCCCGTTGTCATCCTTTTCTCGCTGTTCTTCTGGGGATGGATGTGGGGCGTCGTGGGCATGATGCTCTCGATCCCGCTGATGGCGATCCTCAAGGCCGTAATGGAGCATTTTCCGGTCACGAAACCTATTGCTATTCTGATGGGGAATGAGTCACCCGAAGACGCGTTATGACCATCACTCTTGACCATGCTACCGTTGCCTTCAACGGCATCGCGGCCCTCAGCGATGTTTCTGCAACCATCACCACGGACCAGCCGATGGTGCTTACCGGGCCGACCGGTGCCGGCAAGACGACGCTTTTGCGCCTGTTGTATGCCGACCTTTTGCCCACAGGCGGACAAGTGCTTGTTGACGGCGTCTCTACCTCGTCGATGAAGGCGAAGCAGCGTCGCGCCCATCGTCAACGCCTCGGCATTGTTCAGCAGGACTGCCGCCTGGTAAGCGACTACACGGTCTTCGACAACGTGCTCATGCCCTATGCGCTGCGTGGCGTTCCCAAGACCGATGCCGATCGTCAGTGTCTTGAACTACTCGCCGATCTCAACATCAGCTACGTCAAACACAAACTCCCGCGTCAGCTGTCAGGGGGCGAGCAACACCTCGTTGCCCTCGCACGCGCCCTGGCCATGCAGCCCGAGCTCATCATCGCCGATGAGCCCACCGGTACGCTTGACGACGTTACCTCCAACGATGTGGCGATCGCTCTCAAACATGCCATCAACCGCGGTGTTGGCCTCGTGGTCTCAACGCACAGCACGGCCTTTGCCGAGGCACTTGCCGGCGCACGCGTGCTCAAGCTTTCTGAAGGGAGCATCGTTCACAACCAACAACCGTCGACGGACGATGGACGTCGGACGCAGGACGAATTATGACGAAGATCCTCTTGATCGGCTATGGCAACATGGGTCGTGTGTTGCACCGCCTCGCCCCCTCCATGTCCTGTGAGATCGTGGGCATCGTGGATATCGACACACCATTCGATGCCGCAACGGTGCCTGACTTTGATGTGGCGATCGACTTCACACAGCCGGACGCCGTTGTCGAGAACGTACGCGCCATCTGCGGACACGGCAAGAAAGTCGTGATCGGCACTACGGGCTGGAACAAGCGCCGCGCCGAGGTTGAGACCATTCAACATCAGACAGGCACCGGCATCATCGTTGGATCCAACTTCAGCGTCGGCGTGCAGATGTTCTTCCGTCTCGTGCGGGAAGCCGGTCTCATGGTCAATGACCTTGCCGACCTTGATGTGATGCTGCATGAATGGCACCACCATCGTAAGAAAGACAGTCCGAGCGGAACAGCGCTAACCGCCGCCTCACTCTTGCTGGACGTGATCGACCGCAAGACGTATGTGGAAGCCGAAACGCAGCACGGTACGATCGACCCGTCGGCACTACATGTCTCCTCCACGCGCGGCGGAGAAGTGGTCGGACGTCACCAGCTCACGATCGACGGCGCCACCGATACCATCGACATCATCCATAACGCCAAAAGCCGTGATGGTTTTGCACAGGGGGCTCTCCTGGCCGCCACGTGGATACACGGGAAACAGGGCATGTACGACTTCACGGATGTATTTCCGGACATTCTGCGATCAGCCCGATCATGACACTCTCCCTGCTTCTCAACATTGCACTATTCGTTGCGCTCGGTGCAGAACCATTCCACGGTCCGCAGACCGCTGCGCGGCTTGAGTTCGAGCCTGCCGCCATTGACGTTGTTCGTGATTCAACGGGATACGTCCAGCAGATGATCCGGTTCTACAGCAGCACGGGCGACACGGTTCGCGTCACCAGCGTGAATGGTTCCTGTCGGTGCGCTAACGGTTCTGTTCAACGTCCCATCACGCATGACAGTACGGCTGGCAAGATCTTCCTGGCCATCAACGCACAGCACTTCACCGACTCCGTCAACTACGTGGACTTCACTGTCGGACACACCGGCGTCAACTCACCGGCGATGTTCCGCGTGGTCGTCCGCCTACAACCGTAACCTTCATCATTCGAACAACATGCAATACTGGCTCGTCAAGACCGAACCCGATGTGTATTCCTGGGACACGTTCGTCAAGGACAAGAAGACCTTCTGGGATGGCGTGCGCAATTATCAGGCGCGCAACAGCATGCAGGCCATGAAGAAAGGCGACCACGTGATCTTCTACCATACCGGTGATGAACGCCAGGCCGTCGGCATCGCCGAAGTGGTCAAGGAAGCCTATCAGGATCCAACCACCGACGAGACCGCCTGGGTCTGCGTGGACCTCAAACCTGTCCGCAAGCTCGCCAAACCCATCACCCTTGCCGAGATCAAGGCCGATCCCCACATGAAGGATTGCGGGCTGATCAAGAATGGACGGATTTCGGTGATATCTCTGACCAACGGAGAGTTTAGTCGGTTAGTCGGTTAGTCGGTTAGTCGGTTAGGGGATGTCACGATTTAGCAGGTTGATCACACCTTGGGTGTATGAAGAGACCCGACTCCCCACTGATGATGAAAGCCTCGCTGTTCGCAGTGTATGGACTTGCTGTTTCAAGGATCCTCCGTGAGCACGGCATGATGCGGACGGCTTCACAAATAGAGGGCGCATCGCTCTCGATCAAAAACAACGTGTCCGAAGCGCAATTGCCGGAAAGTAGGCGCGACTTCATCCACAAGCTCCGCATCGCTCAGAAAGAAGTGTGTGAAGCCGAAGGAATCTGCGAGCTGCTCACAATGAGATACGGCGTCTCACAGAACCAGAAAGAGACACTGCTCGCACTTACAGATGAACTCGGCCGACTCATGTCAGCATCGATCAGCACGGCCAGTCGAAACCTACACTTGGACAAAGGAAAAGGCCGATCCACCACAAGATGAACCGGCCTATTAACCGACTAACCGACTAACCGACTAACCGACTAACCGACTAACTAACTCCTCAGCGCCTTCTTCAAGAACTCCACATCCTGGCGGATCTTCTTGTCCGTATCGATGTAGTTCATGATCTGCTGGCAGGAGTGCAGAACCGTTGTGTGGTCACGACCGCCGAAGTGCATGCCGATGCTCTTCAGGGACATCTGCGTAAGGTTCTTGGCCAGATACATGCTCATCTGTCGTGCAAGTACCACTTCGTGCTTGCGGGTCTTGGCCGAGAGGAGGTCTACCTTCTGATTGTAGTAGGCCGCCACTTCCTGTTTGATCTCGTCGATCGTGAGTTGACGCGACGATGGAGCGTTCGTGACGGAGCGGACCACTTCCTTGGCCAGGTCGAGGGTGAGCTGGCGATTGTCCAGCGTGACCTTGGCAAGGAGAGAGATCAGGCAGCCTTCGATCTCGCGGACGCTGGACGTGACGTGGCGAGCCACGTATTCCATGATGTCGCCCGGGAGCTCGACGCCTTCTTCCTGCGCCTTCTGCTGCAGGATGGCCATGCGGGTTTCAAAGTCCGGCGGTTGAATGTCGGCCGTCAGACCCCACTGGAAGCGGGAAATGAGGCGTTCGTCCACATCGGCAAGGTCCTTCGGCTGCTTGTCGCTCGTCAGGATCACTTGTTTGCCGGCCTGGTGGAGAGCATTGAACGTATGGAAGAACATGTCTTGCGTGCGTTCCTTGCCCCCTAAGAACTGAATGTCATCCACCACCAGCACATCCACACCACGATAGAACTGCGTGAATTCCGGCAGCTTGTTGGTCTGGATGGCATTGATGTACTCCATCGTGAACTTCTCGGAGTTCGTATAGAGCACCTTGGCGTTACGATTACGCTGAAGGACGCGGTTACCGATGGCCTGTACCAGGTGGGTCTTGCCCAGGCCGGTAGGACCGTAGATCACCAACGGATTGTAGCTCGTCTTCTCCTTATTATCTTTTACATTCATGGCTGCCGACGTGGCAAGCTGGTTGTTCTCGCCGCGGATGAAGTTCTCGAAGGTATACCGCGGATTGAAATACGTCGGATAATGCGTCGGCGACGCTGCCGGCTTCGGTCCTGTGGACGGTTGATCCTCGAACGGGAGCGGCTGCTGTGCCTGCTTGCGGAAAGCCGGAAGTTTGATGGTCCGTTGCTCTGGCGACGAATCACCTTCATCGACAACGACCTGGTACTGCAAACGGGCTTTGGCGCCAAGAACCTTTTGAACGGTCTTCTGCAGCAGGGAAGAATAGTGCTCTTCGATCCACTCGTAGAAGAACTGGCTCGGCAGGTCAAGCGTCAGCTGGTTGCCGTCCCAGCTTTGAGGGCGCATGGACTCGAACCAGGTCTTGAAGACCTGTTCCGATACATTGTCGCGAATGATCTCCAAGCACCGCGCCCAAAGGGTCTCGGCATCTGAAGAACCGCCGCTATGTTCCGTGCGTCCCATGCGCTTTGTAGACGAGTCCGTCTCCACTGCAGTGGTCGATCCGGCAGAAAATAGATTCAAGGTCTCACTCTTTTTCACCCAACTAGCTCTCCTCCGCCCAACGGCGGGTGAATGGAACGTGATGCGATGTTAATGCGTTGTGTACATCTTCAGGGGGTGCAAATTTGTTCGTTGTGGGTACCACCGAACAAGCAAAAAACTTGGTCCAAGTGAATATTTTTTCCTTGCTTTTGTCATACCTGTCGTAACGATTCATTGAATCAACAACTTCCTCGTTTCGGCACGGTTGTTGTGCCTGTTCGCCCCCTTCCACAGCCTGATGGTCCGTATCTTCGCGACGATGTCCGATACGCCCGACACAGAACACAAGGAAATGAGCTTTCTCGGCCACCTCGAGGAGCTCCGATCGCGTGCGTTCAAGGCGATCATCTGGGTCCTGATAGGCAGTGCGATCACCGCCTACTTCCGCGAATGGATCATGAACGAACTGCTCTTGAAACCTGCAACGGATGCGGGTATCAACCTACAAAACCTGGAGCCTTTTGGACAGGCTTTTCTGTTGTTCAAGGTGATCTTTTTTGCTGGCTTGATCTTGTCGTTCCCCATGGTGATCTATCAGGTATGGTCCTTCATCGCCCCGGGACTCTATGTTCATGAACGCCGGTGGGCACGCTGGGTGACGCTCCTCACAACGTTCTGCTTCCTGCTGGGTGTGGCCTTTGCCTACTTCCTGATGATCCCCAGCATGATGAACTATATCAACGTGGTGGCCAACCCGAACATTGAGGATAACATCTCGACCAGTGCGTATTTCTCGTTCTTCGTGAATATGTTGCTGGCTTCCGGACTGATCTTTGAACTTCCGATGGTGACATGGGTGTTGTCGAAGGTCGGAATGGTGTCGTCGAAACTGATGTCGAAGTACCGCCGCCATTCGATCGTGGCCATCCTGATCATTGCTGCGGTGGTGACGCCGACGCCGGACCCGGTGACGCAGATCATGGTTGCCATCCCACTGTATATCCTGTATGAGATCAGCGTGGTGATCTCCTATTACACCAATCCACGATCACGAGAAGCATGACCTCTTCCGCATCCATCAAAACGATCAGCGCGCCGGTGACGAGTGAGCTCGACAAGCTCGACGTCTTCATGCGCGAGCAGATGCGGACACGTACGGCCCTGCTCGATACGGTGGTACGCTACATCATGCGCCAGCGCGGCAAGCGTGTTCGCCCCACCCTGGTCTTCCTCACGGCAGGCATGACGGGCGGCATCACCGAACGTGCCTATATCGGTGCGGCCATGGTGGAGCTGCTTCATACGGCTACGTTGGTCCACGACGATGTGGTGGACCAGTCCGAAGAACGTCGCGGCGTCGCCAGCATCAACGCTGTCTGGAAGAACAAGGTCGCCGTGCTCGTGGGCGACTACCTGCTGTCCCGCGGCCTCCTCATGGCCGTGAAGAACGACGAGTTCGACTTCCTCAAGGTCACCTCCGAAGCCGTCCGCCGCATGAGCGAAGGCGAATTGCTTCAGATCCAGAAGTCGCGCCAGAAAACGATCGACGAAGAGACCTACTTCAAGATCATCTCCGACAAGACGGCATCGCTCATCTCCACATGCTGCGAGATCGGCGCCATCAGCGCCACGTACGATCCGGAGATCCGCAACACCATGAACCAATACGGCGAGCTGGTGGGCCTGGCCTTCCAGATCCGCGACGACGTTCTGGACTATACCAGCAAGACGTCGATCCTCGGTAAGCCGGTCGGCAACGACATCAAAGACCAGAAGATCACCCTCCCGCTCATCTATGCCTGTGCTACGGCGCCCCCTGCGGATGGTCGTGCCATCGTCAGAATGATCAAGGGCAAGAAACCCACACGCGTTGAGATCGACAAGGTCATGCGCTTCGTTGAACGGTACAAGGGTATCGAGGCAGCGCAGGACAAGGCCATGGAATTGCAACAACAAGCAGTGCAGCTCCTCGTCAATATGCCGCAGTCAGTGTACAAGACGTCGCTGATCGATTTTGCTAATTTTGTCGTTGATCGAACCTCATGAACTCAGTCCATACCCGCCCCTTTGCCGGCGTTGTTGACGCCACAGCCCTCCGCACCTATGTCCAGCGCGTCTACGCCTGGATGGTCGGCGGTTTGATGACCACCGGCGTTACGGCATGGATCGTCGCCAGCTCCGACACCCTCCTTGCCGCCATCTTTGGCACTCCCCTCGTCTGGGTGGTCCTCTTCGCCCCGGTCGTGATGGTCTGGGTCCTGGCCGCCAAGGTCGACTCCATGAAGCCCAGCACCGCTGCCGGCATGTTCATCGCCTATTCGATGCTCAACGGCCTGGCCTTCAGCTCACTCTTCGTGGTCTACGAACTCGGCAGCATCTTCCAGGTCTTCCTCATCGCTGCCGGCATGTATGCCGCTGCAGCGGCCTATGGCTACACCACGAAGCGCGATCTCACCAGCATGGGATCGTTCCTCTTCATGGGACTCATCGGACTCATCATCGCATCCGTGGTGAACATGTTCCTTGGCTCCGGTGCCTTCGACTGGGCCCTCAGCGTACTTGGCGTGGTGATCTTCACCGGCCTCACGGCATGGGACATGCAGCGCATCAAGGAACAAGCCGTGGTGATGTACGCCGGCGACGCCCTTGCCGCCAAGCGTTCTATCGTGGGTGCACTGTCGCTCTATCTGAACTTCATCAACCTCTTCCTCTTCCTGTTGCGCCTGCTCGGCGATCGACGGTAACCCCGCCGCCCATGAACGCCGCTCCTGTCGTCACACCCTCCTTTGCCCGCGAAGCCCTCGCTCTCCTGGGTAGGGGGCAAGCAGAACCGGCACTCCAACTCGCCGCCGAAGGCGTCAAGACCTATCCGTCATACCTCGGCGGCTACATCGCCCTCGCCGACGCCTATGCAGCGCTCGGCCACACCGACGATGCGACCATCATTCTCAACGAAGCCGAACGTCGCTTCCCAACGTTCTCGATCGTCGCCCTCCGCCGTCAACAACTCCGTTCTTCAACTCCGTTCAACAACGAAGTTCAACAACAACGTTCAACAACTCCGTTCAACAACGAAGTTCAACAACAACGTTCTTCAACGCAGCTACACAACGAAGTTCCTCAACGCAGTTCTCCCCTCGCCGAATCTCCGCTCCGTGTGATCAACCTTGCGCAGCCCGTGGCCGACGCCCGCGTGATCCGCAGTGCATCGATGCGGCTGATCCCGGGCCTGGAGTACACCACGCTGCGGTTTGAAGGCAGCAAGACGCGCGGCAGTCGATCGATCCAGTACCTGCCGGAGCCGCCGGCGTTTCGCGAGTTTCACAAACCCGGACGTCCTGCGTTTGGTCTGCCCCCTACCCAACCATTGCGTCGGGTGTCGTTGGAAGAACTTGCCGACAAGATCGGCCGCGTACGGCTGACCGCCGAAGAGTTGGAGAAACGTCCACCGGCGCCGGATCCGCTGCAGGAGGAACGCCACAGTGTGGTGACCGAGACCCTGGCGCGGATCTACATGTCGCAGAAGAGTTACGACAAGGCCATTGACGCCTTTACCAGGCTGCAGGATGTGTATCCGGACCAGCGCGAGAAGTTCGCGGCGCTGATCGACGAGTGCACGAAGCTGCGTCTGGCCGAGGGATAAGGACGCACCATGATCCTGTGGCGCTACATCCTGCGTGCCCATGTTGGTCCGTTCTTCTTCGGGACGATCGTGGTGACGGCGTTATTCCTGACGCAGCTGGTGATCAACTGGCTGGGCGACCTTACCAGCAAGGGCATCGACGTGATGACGATCGCCGAGTTCCTGCTGCTGAACATGTCCTGGATCGTTGTTCTTGCCGTACCGATCGGAATTCTGTTCTCCACGCTCATGGCCTTTGGCGGCCTCTCGGCCACGCACGAGGTCACCGTGATGAAGGCCAGCGGCATGGGACTGTTCCGCATGATGGTGCCGATCATCGTTGTTGGTGCCGGCCTGTGGATGTTCACGTTCTGGTACACGGACAACGTGCTGCCCGATTCGAACCTGCGGTTGGCCACCATGATGCGCGACATCAAGCGTCTGAAGCCATCCTTCGCCGTGGACCGTGGCAAATTCTCGACGCAGATCGAAGGCTTTACGATCCTTGCCCGCGAGGTAGATACGACCGGTCTGATGCGCGGTGTGACGATCTACGACCGTTCCCGGGGCGACCGCGTGAACATCGTCAGCGCCGACTCCGGACGCCTGGCCTTCTCTCCATCGCTCACGCGTCTGGTGCTGCAGTTGTATCAGGGCGAAGTGCATCAGTCGCAGACGCGCAACCCCAACGATTACCGCATCGTCCGGTTCACGCAGCATCAGATCGCCATGCAGGCCGACCGGTTCTTCTACGAAGAGTCTGACGTCAGCGGCAGTTCGCGCGGCGACCGCGAAATGCGATCATCGGATATGTGGGCCATCGTCAGAACGGCCGACTCCAACATCGCCGCATCGGAGCACCGGCTGGATTCGATGCTCACGGAGCACATTACGTCCCTCTTCTGCCATTCTGACAGCGTTGCCGGGGAAGTAAGTCTCCCGGCATCAGTCAGTTTTGTCAGTAACATCCGCAGCAAGCTCGAAGGCGAATCCTATCGTCGGCAGTCCGAGTATCGCACGTCGAACCGTTATGCCGTGGAAGCGCACAAGAAGTATGCGATCCCGTTCGCCTGTTTTCTCTTCGTCTTTGTA
>Ga0105096_10001109_pt1 | contig 10696 bp, 11 predicted proteins | sample PPLLak3cmMay2015_FD_87036 | JGI IMG/M metagenome (GOLD analysis project Ga0105096, IMG submission 87036) | Freshwater sediment microbial communities from Prairie Pothole Lake near Jamestown, North Dakota, USA - PPLs Lake P7 Core (1) Depth... | ecosystem: Environmental > Aquatic > Freshwater >...
ATCAACTCCTGGATCTGGCTTCGAAGGAAAAAACAGCACTGAAAAAATCTGTGGAACAATTAAAGGCAGGCAGACTCATCATAGTGGGTGAACTTCACACCAACGAAGAACACCATCAAAAGCAACTGGCCGTGATTGAGACTTTACATGATGCAGGTGTCAAGGTGTCCATCGGCCTTGAAATGTTCCGCCGGGACAGCCAGGAGGATTTGGACCGCTGGGTGTCGAAAGATATTTTGCCTGATGAATTTTACAAGCTTTATTATGATAACTGGAATTATCCGTGGCCGTTCTACAGTATGATTTTCGAATATGCCCGAGATAATAAAATTCCTATGATAGGTCTGAATGTCGGAAGGGAAATTACACAGCAGGTGGCTCGCAAGGGGTTTGATTCTTTATCCGAGGAGCAAAGAGGTAAACTGGAAGATGTGATCTGTATTGTGGATGAAACATACATGGCATTTATCAGGAAAGCTTTTGGAGACCATTCGCATGGAAAATTGAATTTTATTCATTTCTGCGAAGCGCAACTTGTGTGGGACAACATCATGGCAATGCATGCACTGGACTACCTAAAATCAAATCCTGAAAGAGTCATGGTCCTTTTGACCGGAATCGGCCATGCACTAAAACTGGGCATTCCGGCACAAATTAAAAGACGCTCCGACTTGCCGTATGTGGTCATACTTCCGGAAACACCCGGATATATTTCCCAGGAGGAGATGACCTTAGAAGACACGGATTTTTTAATTTTAAAATAAATCACCAAGGAAAGCTAATTTTAAAATGATCACCTATTGCAGCAACTGTGGGAATCCCACAGTAACAATAACACCTCCGGGTGATGACAGGCTAAGGCAGGTGTGCCGCGATTGCGACATTATCCACTATGAAAATCCGAAAGTGGTTGTGGGATGTATTCCCCAATGGGAGGAAAAAATTCTCCTGTGTCGGAGGTCAATTGAGCCGCGATACGGCAGATGGACCTTACCCGCTGGATTTCTGGAAATTGGAGAAACGGTTGCTGAAGGCGCCAGGAGGGAAACCATTGAAGAGGCATGCGCAAGAGTCGATAATCTTGTTGCGTATGCGCTCTACAACCTGTCTTTCATCGGCCAGGTTTATATCATGTTTCTTGCCCGTTTGATCGATACGGACTTTAAACCCGGGCATGAAAGCCTTTCAGTCGAATTGTTCAACGAAAATGAAATCCCCTGGGACAACCTTGCATTTCCTGTGGTTGAAAAAACATTAAAAAAATATTTCAAGGATCGCAAAATCGGAACCTTCCCTTTTTTCATGGGAGATATCAGCCCATTATAGATTCTCATCAAGAAGTCGCATATATTCGTCGGCTTCCTGGTGACGTCCGCGTTTTTTGCACCCAGTTGCATAGATAATGCATTTTTCCTTAAATTTTGCCACAGCGGCCCGCCGCTGGTCCTTTGTCAGGATGTCTTGATTGAGAAGGTTTTTAATGGCCTTTATGCGGTATTTATCAAGCATAAGATTACCGGAAAGCTGATCACCATGGCCTCCCCGCTTGATGATCAATGCCTCATCAATTAGATAAACAGGATATTTGAGGCTGACCCTGATCCAAAGGTCATAATCCTCACATGCGGGGAGAGTCTCATCAAAAAATCCCACCCTATCCACAAGTTCCCTTTTAAACATGACTGCCGAAGGGCTGACCAGGCAAAGGCTCAAGGACGGTTCAAAAATCATTCCTGCCGGTTTCTTGTGGTGTTTGCAGGGATTGACTCTTTTGCCGTTTCTGATCCAGATTTCCTGTGTCTGGCAAATCATGGCATCCGGGTTGTTTTGAAAAAAAGATACCTGCCGATTCAGTTTTTCAGGAAGCCATAGATCGTCTGAGTCTAATAATGCAATAAATCGCCCCGAACTTGAAGTTATACCACGGTTTCTTGCCGCACTGACCCCGTGGTTTTCCTGGCGTATGATCCGAATTTTCTTGCCGCATTTATCTAATATTTCGGCTGTATTGTCATCGGACCCATCATCAACGACAATCAGTTCATACGAATCAAATGTTTGAGCCAGGACCGAATCAATCGCCTCCTTTATAATCCACCCACGATTGTATGTAGGGATGATCACACTGACGTCAAATTTTTTTTTCGTGTGCTTTAATACCATTTTTATAATCTGCCAAAATGTTAGCTAAAAAGTATTATGGATATATGTCTTCTTCGAAAACATCAACTGGATTTTCAATCAATAAAATTGTTATTATTGAAAAATCTTGTTAAGCTAAATAAAATGCTCTTGAAGATATATTTTCTTTGATTTTTCACAATAGGAGAAAACCAATGCCTGGAATTTTAATGCGGTGGCTCATTCTTACGGCAGCCATTATTGTGACTGCTTATTTACTTGATGGAATTCAAATAGACGGATTTTTTTCGGCGATCTTTTCCTCCGCACTTTTGGGGATTTTAAATGCATTTTTTAGACCGATCCTTCTTGTTTTGACTCTTCCTATAAACATTCTGAGCCTCGGACTTTTCACTTTCGTCATCAATGCTCTTTTGCTTTTAATGGCTTCAGGAGTTATTCCCGGATTAACAGTCAGCGGTTTCTGGACAGCTCTCTTCGGTTCACTTCTGATTAGCCTGGTCAGCTTTATACTAAACACATTTATTGGCGAACACGGCACTGTCGTCTATATAGATAAGAAAATAACAGGCGACAAAAACCCATGGGAATAAATTCCAGAGGTAACTGAAAAAAATCCTTTGACCGCTATGAATGCCTATTTCACAGCACCAGTCATGTAAAAAAACATACGCTCACGCCAAATGTCATCATGGAATATACAAACATCCCCTCCTTCATGCCTGGAGGCCACCACGGTTCCGAATAGCTCTGGAGCAAGATCGGAACAAGCTTCACCTGTCCATTGATTAAATTCGGGTTTGACCGATATGAATTTTTCAAACTGTTCCGGTGTGACTGCTACCCTGCAACCATTATCCGGCAGCACAATGCTGTCTTGATTTTTCTTTTTGTCATAAACAAAATATGCAATCATTTCCATCCTCCTTTTTGGGGGTCATATATTTTCATTATAATAATCATAATTAATCCGGAGGCGAATACTTCCGCCAAAAAAAGAAGGGAAAACACAATATTCCACACCCACCCTATCTGAGATAACTAAATGATTTTACACTTTAATCTAAGTTGGCTTTCGCTACTGATGTTACCTCGATTATTTTTTTTCAGCCTGTCGCAACTTACCGGTGTTGTTTATGTTATCAGAATAATAATGGTTTTAGGCACCTGAAAAATGAGCCGATGGTTACCCAATTTGCACATCATGTGGTTACAAAAATTCCCATATCGCCATTGCGCTATGAGGACAGCTTGACTTGATTGCGGCGTTTTGATATTTTCTTTTTTAAATATGGAATTCAGCCATCGGGCTTGGTCATTCATTTGGCCATAACCAACTCCCAACATTTTACAATTGAATCGGTTTTTAGATTTTGCTCATACATCGCATTTCCGGCATAAAAGCCAAGTTATTCATATGGTTTTTTTTGTTTGTACTCATCTTTTTCAGCACAGTCTTTGTGCTTTATATCAATGTCCATAAGATGATGAAGATATCCGAAAATATAGTAAACAAAAACCATACTATTGCGTCTGCATCAAAAAAAATGGTTGAACATTTACTCAGCATGGAAGAAAATGAAAAAAAATATTTTGTATTAAAAAAAACATACTATCTGGATAATTTTTTTTCCGCTCAAAATGAGTTTGAAAAAAACTTGAAGGATATCCTCCAGATAGAAGCGATGAGTGCAAAGAACTCTCAAACCTGGTATCAATTGTACGATCAGTATCTTTTGAAAGCATTACTCCCGAATGATTTGTCAAGAATCGAACAGTCAAATGATTTGTGGATATCCGAATCCGATATCAACTCATGGCTTGATACCATATCCTCGGCCCGACTTGAAAATGAAATAGAAATGGAGCGAGCCAACACAGAGCTGAATAGGCGTGGCATTTTCACCGTACAAACCGGGCTGGCCGGATTAGGGATTTCCATACTTGTGGGCGTTTTTGGTGGGATGATGTTATCACACTCAATGATCAGACCGATGGGGGAGTTGCTTAAAGGCATTCGTTCCATCAGTAGAGATCGGCCAATCGATCCCATTAAAATTAATTCTTCGGATGAACTGGGTGAACTGGCAAGTTCTTTTAATGAAATGGCCATGAGACTTAAAGAGGAACAAAGAATGCGGTCCGATTTCATATCCATGCTGAGCCATGAAATAAGAACTCCTTTGACATCTATTCGAGAATCCATCAATTTGATCAATGAAGGAATCATGGGAGACGTCAATGAACGTCAGAAACGCTTCCTGGAAATCGCCGGTTTCGAGATGGAACGAGTCAGTGAACTGTTGAACAGAATTATGCAGGTTTCATATCTTGAATCAGGAGCCCTGGAGATTCAAACAGAGCCGGTTCAGGTTTTTGACTTCGTAAATGCATGTGTTGATCAGATGAGGCCCTCTCTTGAAGGCAAGGGGATTTCCATCGAGGTAAACATAGACCCTCATATTTTGAATGCCATGGGTGATCCCAAGTTTATACAACAGGTATTTGTCAATCTTATTGGGAATGCCATCAAATTTTCCCCATCTAACAGCGCTGTGACGGTGGCTGCAACATTGCATCAAAATCGAAATTTTTTACAGTTTAGTGTCGCCGATAGCGGGCCTGGGATCCCCGAGGAAGAACAACCGTTTATTTTCAATAAATACTATCGGGCCAAAGGTGTTCGAGGCCATATGGACGGCGCCGGTTTAGGGCTCAGCATCGCCCGGCATATTATTGAAGCCCACAGCGGAACCATATGGGTAATAAGTGAAATGGGCAAGGGAACGGCCTTTTATTTTACTCTTCCAGTTTTTCCCCAATACCAGTAAAAAAGAAAGACAACCATGAATCAGAAAGCATTAAAATATAAAATAAGAATATTTTTCCGGAACGTATTTGTTTTGACGTTCTTTTTTCATCTTTTTAGTTGCATGGGACATCTTCCTGGTCAATATCCAAGTGAAAAGGGGGAACAAAAGATTCTGGCGGATGCAAACGATGCCTTTAAAATTAAATCATATATAAATGCAGAAAAATTGTTCAAAAAATTGTATGGGGAAGCTTACAGCCACGATGTCAGACGTAATGCTCTCTACGGATTGGCTTGCACCCGATTTGCCCTTGCCCAAAACGATGATGAGTTTAACCGGGCTTTTGATTTATGGTATTCCTGGTATCAAATTCCTTCGGGGAATATGTCAGTGGAAGATCCGCGGATGATGGAGCCTTTTTTCGAAAAAATTATTTCTCACCAATGGACTTTCGATACCTTGAACAAAAAAACAGCAACGGATGAAACGTCTGATGCAATTATCAACAATGATTATCTGCAAAAATTTCCGGCCAACCTTGTTGAGGATGTGTCCGAGAAACAGTTCGGCTATGAAAAACCGCCGGTGGATAAAAACCAGATCCCGGTCAATGACATTGAAACTTCAAGCCCCGGTATCGAAATTCAATATCTTCTAGAATCCAGAGAACAAGAGATTTTAAAGTTAAGACAACAACTTGGAAGCATGGAAAAAAATATCAAATCACTTAAAAACCAGATTCACGCCATCGAAGAAATTCATCAAGAGATATTTGAAAAAAAGAAAGGAATGCGTCTTCGATGAAGCCAACTCAAAAAAATTGCTCCAAAAATTTGTCTAAAACCGTGTTGGTGGTGGATGACGATTTGCACATTCTTGAAGTAATTGAAGCTCGATTGGTAGCATCCGATTTTTTCGTCATCAAGGCATGGGATGCCGAAAGTGCCATGAAAGAGTTTAAACGACATAAGTTTGACCTGATGATTTGTGATGTCAAACTGCCTGATCTCAACGGTTTTCAACTATTCAAAAAAGTCCGGGCCATTCACGAAGGGCTTCCCGTAATTTTTTTAACCGCTTTTGGAAGCATACCCGATGCGGTACGCGCCATGAAAGCCGGTGCAGTGGAATATCTGACCAAACCCTTTGACGGGCGTGAACTGGTTCATAAAATTAACGAAATCCTCAAACAGGCAAAGACTGTTCATCCAAAGTTCGCAACGTTGTCGCAAACGCCATATTTCGGCAAAAGCCCCGCAATGAAAGAACTTCATGATATGGTTCAACGTGTTGCCGCCATTGACGTCAATGTATTGATCCTTGGAGAAAGCGGTGTCGGCAAGGAAGTCATCGCCCACATGCTCCATGATCTTAGCAGTCGCCGTGAAAAGCCGTTTGTTATTGTGGATTGTGGTTCAACTCCGGCGGGGTTGCTCGAGAGTGAGCTCTTCGGACATGTCAAAGGATCTTTTACTCACGCCATTCGTGATAAGAAAGGTCTGATCGAAATGGCCGACCAGGGAACACTCTTTCTGGATGAAATCGGTAATGTATCGCCTGAAATGCAAATGCGCCTTTTGCGATTTTTGGAGGATCACAAAATTCGGCGAATCGGAGATATTCATGAAATATCTGTGGACTGCAGGGTCATTGCCGCAACAAATACAAACCTTCTGGAAGATATCCGATCCGGTGAATTCAGAGAAGATTTGTATTATCGGCTCAGAGTGGTGACCTTAAACATTCCTCCTTTAAGGGAAAGGCCGGAGGATATCCCGGGATTTGTCAAATATTTTGTGGAAACATTTTGTTCAAACAAAGGTATACCGCTTGTCGAAATTCTTCCGGAAACCGTCGGTGCGATTTGCGATTACCCCTGGCCTGGAAACGTCAGAGAACTTAGAAATACTTTGGAAGCAGCCGTTGCATTGTGCCCGGATGGCGTTTTACGTCCAAAAGACATTCGATTGCCTTCAATCTCTGAAGTGGATTCCGACGAAGAACTTTCTGAAGGTTCATTTTCTCTTGAAGAGAGTGAACGACAAGCCATAATTCGCGCATTAAAAGAGACCGGAGGGGTGCAAAAGTCTGCTGCCGAGCTGCTGGGAATCAGTCGTCGGGCTATCCATTACAAAATTAAAAAATACGGAATCAAACCATCTTAAATATGAGGTTGCAAAGCGATGAGCCTTATCAAGAAATGGAATTGGAAAATTATTATCCTGATAGTAATTGCGGCAGGAGCCATTGGCGTTTTTTTATCCTTTGGCCCCCCCAAGCTTATCGCAAAGACAGAAACTCCCATTTTTTGTTCCTCCTGCCATGTGATGCAGTCGCAATTCGAGGCCTGGTTTCATGTTGGAGCACATCGATCCATTCGCTGTGTTGATTGCCATCTGCCTCACGAAAATATGCCTGTCTATTATTTCTGGAAATCCATTGACGGGGCCAAAGATGTGATCGTCTTTTATTCCGGCAGGACTCCGGAGCAAGTCACCATTTCAGATCGCGGAAAAAATCATGTCCAGGGCAACTGCCTGCGATGCCACTTCGAACGCGTGGCAATGATTGACCAGGATCGTCATTGCTGGGATTGCCACCGGTTTCTTCAGCACAGCCAAACCGGACTTCGCATGACGAGGTAGGCCTTTTCGATTGAATTCTTTTAAGGAATAAGGGAGGAAAATATGACTTTCGGCGCAAGAAACATTTTAGCGGTGTGTCTGTGTATGGCGTTGGTTTTAACCATGGCAGGCTGTCAGCAACCTCAGCCACAGCAGGTGAAAACGGTCGAAATCCCCGACGGAGAAATCGATCCCAAGATCTGGGGTAAGGCTTATCCCGAACAATTCGAGCTGTGGGAAAAGACCGCTATACCTGTAGAAACGCGGCGCAGCAAGTATAAGACCGGATTGGACAGCAGCGTGATCGGGGTAGACAAGCTGTCCCAATTTCCCTATATGGCACTCTTATTCAACGGATGGGGGTTTGGGGTAGAGTACAATCTGCCACAAGGGCATGCCTTAATGGTCCGTGACCAACTCAAAATCGATTCTTCCCGCTTAAAGGCCGGTGGTGTCTGCCTGAGCTGCAAAAGCCCATATGCACCCGGACTTGAAAAAGAGATGGGTGAGGACTATTATCGAAAACCTTTCATGGACGTTATAAATAAAATACCTGAAGAAACCCGTGAACTGGGAGTTGCTTGTATCGACTGTCATGACAATAAGGACATGAGCCTCAGGATATCCCGTGGATTTACCCTTGTGGAGGCTTTCAATTCCATGGGGGTGGACCCGTCCAAGTTGACCCGTCAGGAGATGCGATCAGCGGTATGCGCTCAATGCCATGTCACTTATAACATTCCCAAAGACAAAGACGGGCAATCAATCGGGCTGTATTTTCCATGGCAGAACTCTAAATTCGGCGCCATCTCCATTGAAGATATCATCAAGCAAATCCGTTCCGATGATAGTATCAAGGAATGGACCCAGAGTGTTACCGGTTTTAAAATGGCTTTCATCCGGCATCCGGAATACGAGTTTTGGACCAACGACAGTCTTCATTTCAAGGCCGGTGCATCGTGCGCTGATTGCCATATGCCCTATACAACCGCCGGTGTCTTCAAAGTTTCGAACCACCGTGTTATGAGCCCGGTACAAGGTGAGATGAGGGCCTGCAAGCAATGCCACGCTTCGAGCACGGAATGGCTGAAAGAAAGAGTCTTTACGATCCAGGACCGGACTGTTTCAATGATGATTCGATCGGGATACCAGTGCGCCACCGTCGCCAAGCTGTTCGAAATGACTCATGATGCTCAAAAAGCGGGAAAAACCATAAACCAGCAACTTTATGACAAGGCTAAGGAGTTTTATGAAGAGGCTTTCTATCGATCCCTTTTCATGGGTGCCGAAAACTCCATCGGTTTTCATAACCCAACAGAGGGATTACGAATCCTGGGAGACTCTATCGCCTTTGGAAGTCGAGCCGAAGCTTATCTAAGGCAAGCCCTTGCCGGTGCCGGTGTCGATGTTCCAATGGTTGTGGATCTCGAAATCCTCAAATATGTCGATCAACGTGGTGAAAAAGGTCTAAGATTCAGACCCGAACTTGAATTAAAAGATCCCTCAGGACTCCAGGACAGGTTTTTTTAAGGAATCGGGAAATATCAAAATGCATTGAACTTTTTCTAATTGCAAAATTATCTGACAAATTGTAAAAAATACTGACACATCTTGAATTCAAACCCACTATATTACCGACCCTAAAAACAACATATCGATAAAAATATCGATATGTTGTTTAAAAACAAATCTTTTTTTTTCCTCGGCATAGAGTTTGCTTTTAGCCCCCTGATGGCAGCCAATGAGGGAAAATTTTTGAGACCAGAATATACCATACTTATAGCGGATCGAAACTCCCACGTAAGGGAGTTTTTGAAACGGGAAATGACAGAGGAAGGTTTCAGGGTTCTTCAAGCGGAAAAAGGCATGGAGGTTATCAAGATGGTTTACCAAGATTTTCCTTTGGATCTGGTTATTCTTGATCCTGATTTACCCGATATGGAAGAAACAAGATTATTGAAAAAAATCGGAGCCAGGATTCCGCCTCTTCCGGTAATCATTCATGCTTTTGATTCCGAAGAAATAAACTATTTTTATTATTTAAAACAGGCGGCTTTTGTGAAAAAAGCCGGCAGAAGCATTGAAAAACTTAAACAGGTGGTGCTGGAAATACTTGAGACAAAAAAATGATTTTGAACAAGAGCGGAGGAAATTATGAAAACAGTGCAAGTTAAAGATGTAATGGTTACGCTTGAGGATTATGCAACAGTATCCGAAGACGCTACCCTGGATGAGGCGGTAATGGCCCTGGAAAAAGCCCAGGAGCAATATGAAAAAAGCCAATATCTTCACCGGGCCATCCTCGTTTATGACAATAAAAACAAAATCGTAGGTAAAATCAGCCAGTTGGATATACTTATGGCCCTTGAGCCTAATTACCGGATCGTGGATCTGGAAAAGTTATCTCGCTTCGGCTATAGCCTTGATTACATTCAATCCTTTGCCAAGACAGCTCTCTGGGATAAACCACTCAGAGATATCTGCAGAAAGGCCGCCACATTAATAGTCAAAGATTTCATGCACACCCCCAAACAAGGCGAGTTCATCAAAGAAGACGCTAGCCTTGATGAAGCCATTCACCAGTTAATAGTGGGAAAACAAAGCTCTCTCCTGGTCACACGAAACCAGGATATTGTCGGCATTTTACGTCTGACCGATGTCTATGCCCTTGTTTCCAAAAACATTAAAGCCTGTAAGATTTAACATATAAAAAAGGAGAACCATGATGGTCACAATGGTAAAAATGAGAATAATGCTTGTGGATGATGAAGAACGTTTTTTACAAACCACGAAAAAAATGATCGCCAAAAAAGGCTACGATGCTATAACCGCAACCAGTGGGGAGCAATGCTTAAAAAAGCTTGAAGAAGAGCTGGTGCATGTGGTGATTCTGGATGTCAAAATGCCCGGCATGGACGGTGTCGAAACCCTCAAACATATCAAGCAGAGGTTTCCTCTGGTGGAAGTCATCATGCTGACAGGACATGCCACCGCAGAATCAGCCGTGGAGGGCTTAAAGCTTGGTGCGACGGATTACCTGACCAAACCCACCAACATTGAGGACCTTATCACCAAGGCAGAGGAAGCGTATAACAAACGCGTTATTTTGGAACAAAA
>Ga0105096_10001110_pt1 | contig 10693 bp, 10 predicted proteins | sample PPLLak3cmMay2015_FD_87036 | JGI IMG/M metagenome (GOLD analysis project Ga0105096, IMG submission 87036) | Freshwater sediment microbial communities from Prairie Pothole Lake near Jamestown, North Dakota, USA - PPLs Lake P7 Core (1) Depth... | ecosystem: Environmental > Aquatic > Freshwater >...
GAGCGCTTCATCGACCATCCATGACAGCTCGCCACGGGTCACCGGGACGCTCCTGATGTGCCTCGCGGTCCTCGCGCTGGACGCGCACCGCCGCTACGCGCTGGTGGTGGCAGCCAATCGCGACGAGTATCACGCGCGCCCCGCGGCGGCCGCGGCATGGTGGGATGCCACACTCCTCGCGGGTCGCGACCTCGAGGCCGGCGGAACCTGGCTTGGCATGACCCGTGCGGGTCGCTTCGCGCTGCTCACCAATGTGCGCGAGCCGCACCGGATCGACCGCGATGCGCCCTCCCGAGGGGCGCTCGTCCCGGGGGTGCTGACGGACCCGTCCCCCGTGCCCGGGGCGCTCGCGACCGCCCGCGAACGTGGCGCACGGCACAACGGCTTCAACCTGATCGCAGGCAGCGCCGACACGGCGGCGTGGACCTCGAACCGCGCCGAGCGCGTGGTCGAGCTCGCCCCCGGAGTGCACGGGCTCTCCAACGCGCTCCTCGACGCACCGTGGCCGAAGGTGGTGCGGACCGAAGCCGCGGTGAGCGCCTGGCTCGCCGCCGCGCGCGACGACCCCGAGCCGCTGTTCGATGCGCTGGCCGACCGCTCGACGGCCCCGGACGCCGCGCTGCCGTCGACGGGAGTCCCGCTCGAATGGGAACGCCGACTGTCGGCGCCCTTCATCGTCTCCGAGGGCTACGGCACGCGCAGCTCCACGGTGGTCACGATCGACCGCGCAGGGCACGTCAGTTTCATCGAACGCAGCTTCGACCCGTCGGGCCGCCGCTGCGGCGAGGTCGTGCACCGCTTCGACGTCGCGGGGTAAGCGCCTCACGCGCCCGACTTCAGCGCAACGTCAGCGTCATCTCGCGATGCGGGATGCCGGCCTCGTCGAATTCGGGACCGCTCGGGACGAACCCGGCGCGCGCGTAGAAGGGCATCGCCTGCGTCTGCGCGTTCAGCACGACGCGCGCGTCACCGCGCTGGCGGGCAAGCCCGATCAAGAGGTCGAGGATCGACCGACCCACGCCGTGCCCGCGCCAGGGCGCGCGGACCGCCATGCGTCCGATGTGCCCGTCGGGCAGGAGCCGCCCGCAGCCGATCACGTGCCCGCTCGCGTCGAGGGCGAGCGCGTGGACGCACTGCACATCGATGCCATCCCATTCGAGCGATTCGGGCACGCGCTGCTCGACGACGAACACCTCGTAGCGCACGTCCCGCAGTGCCGCGGCGTCGCGCGTCCAGTCGGCGACGCGCACGTGCGACCCCGTTGCGTCGCCGGACTCACGCATGGTCGCGCAGCACGAGCTCGACCGCCCCGTCGCGGGCGATCAGCGTCGCGCGGCCACCCACCGGCAACGTCAGCTTGTCGCGAACGTGCCCGAACGGGAGCCCGGTCCATACCGGCACCCCGAAGCGTTCGCGTGCGTGCGCGACGACGGCGTCGAGGTCGTAGCCGTCGTCGTGCGCGTGGAGCTCGTAGTCGGTGAAGGCGCCGAGCAACACGGCCTTCTGCCGGCGGAGCACGCCGGCGTGGTGGAGCTGGTAGAGCAGACGCTCGACGCGATACGGGTGCTCGGCCGTATCCTCGAGGAACAGGATGCCGCCATCGACCGCGGGCAACCACGGCGTGCCGACGAGGTGCGCGACGATGGTGAGGTTGCCGCCCCAGAGCGTCCCCTCCACGACAGCGCTCGACGGCCCGTCCATCGCGAGCGACACGCCGTACTCGCGCGCATCGAGCATGCCGATGCAGTGCCTCCACGTGAACTCGCTCGGCACCCGCGCACCGAAGTCGTAGGCGGCCATCGGGCCCGCGTAGCTGATGACGCCCGCGCGAGCGAGCGCCGCCAGGCCGAACACCGTGAAGTCGGAGTGGCCCATCCACCGCTTGCCGGACCGCGCCAGCTTGGCGAAGTCGATCCGGTCGACCAGCCGGGTGAGGCCGTAGCCGCCGCGAATCGCGACGGCGACGTCGACGTCGTCGCGCTCCGCCATGCGCCGGATCGCGGCGAGGCGCGCGTCGTCGCTGCCCGCGAAACGCTGCAAGCGCTCCCTCGCGCCGCTGTCCTCGACGACGCGGTGGCCGCGCGCAAGCAGGTACTCGGCCGCACGCGTGAGCGCATCCGGATCGCTCACCGCGCCGGCGGGTGCGAAGAAGCCGAAGTCGATCGCGTGCGGCATCGCGCTACCGTCGCGCCGCGAAGAACGCGGACAGGAGCGCGCCGCACTCGTCCGCACGGACACCGCCGACGACCACCGTGTGGTGGTTGATGCGCCGCTCGGCAAAGAGGTCCACGACCGAACCGCAGGCGCCGGTCTTGGGATCGGGCGCGCCGAACACCAGGCGCGCGATGCGCGCGTGCATGATCGCGCCGGCACACATCGCGCAGGGCTCGAGCGTCACGAACAGCGACGCCTGCGGAAGGCGGTAGTTGCCGAGCGCCCGCGCCGCCTCGCGCAGCGCGCCGATCTCGGCGTGGGCGGTCGGGTCGGACGCCGCGAGCGGCGCGTTGCCGCCGCGGCCAATGACCACCCCGTCCTGGACGACGACCGCGCCGACCGGAACCTCGCCGCGCGCTGCGGCTACCTGCCCGAGCGCGAGCGCTTCACCCATCCAGCGCGCATCCTCGGCAGACCGCGGCGCGGGCGTCGTGTCGCGACGCGCGCGCCACGTCTCATGCCGCGCCTCGCGGGCCTCGCGCTCGCTCTCGCGCGCCTCCGCCGCGAGCAGTCCGAGGTCGACGCCCCCCAGTCCTGCGAGCTCGTACGCGAAGTCGTCGGGCGCCGGCGTGGCGCGGGCGTAGTGTCGCCCGAAGCTGTCGCGCCGCACCAGTCCGACATCGACGAGCCAGCGTCGCAGCTCGACGTGATCGACGTCGACCATCGCGCCGGGACCGTCGAGCCACGCCTTGAGTCGCGCATTGACGGAAGGCTCGTCGTAGCCCGCGCCTTCGTCGAGCGCGAGCGCGGCTGCAGCCAGCAACGCGCGAAAGTCGTCCTGGCGCCCGGAAGCGAGCCCGCCGAGCGCAATGCCGCGGCGGACGCACAGGCGCCGGTATACGGCGAGCGGATCCTCGCGCGCAGAAGTCAAGTCATGTCCACCCACCCATCGGCCGCCATTCTAAGCGAGTGCGCAGCCGCAGGCGCCGGCGCAGTTCGTCCCCGTCGCACGCCATCGCCGCGATCACGCGGGGAATCCGTTCGCCGTCTCGTCTGGCAGCCCGATAGCGCCACCGTTCCCGGAGCAATTCGATGAACCGTTATACGAGGCCACTCACCGCGGCGATGCTGACCCGGACGCGCGCCACCTTCGCCCTCAACACCAAATCGACGTATGATTGGCAGCGCACTCAGAGGACCGTGCCGAGCAACTTCACCGTGGCGCAACTGCTGAAGATCGGCGTCCAGCTTCTGCCGGTCGGCGTCAGCGCGCGATAATGGGTGAATCGCTCCGACGGTGCCGAGACCGGGTGGGCGCGCGTTTCACCCTCACCCTGCATTTTCCAAGGTAGATCACGATGGCCAACATCGCACCCGCAGTTCTAGGACGTCCATTGTGCGCACTGCCGATCGCACTCCTGGCCCTTGCCTTGTCAGGCGCGCGGCCGGCTGCGGCCGGCGGCATCCTGCTCTACGAATTCGGCACCGCCGAGGTGGGCCTTGCCGCGGCCGGCTACGCCGCGCGCGCGCAGGACGCCTCGACCGCCTTCACCAATCCCGCCGGCATGACGCGCCTCGACGGCACGCAGGCGCTCGCGGGCGGGCAGCTGATGTGGCTCAGCAATCGGTTCTCCGTGGGCTCGGGCACCTCGCCGGGGCTCGGCGGAGAAAGCGGCGGTCGCGCGATCGGCGCCAACGGCTTCGTGCCGGGAGCCGGGGCCTTCGTCACACACCGCCTCTCGCCGGACCTGTGGCTCGGCTTTTCGGTTGCCGGCAACTTCGGCTCGATCATCGACTACGACGACAACTGGGTCGGACGCTACCGGGTGCAGCAGGCCACGCTGCTCGGCGTCCAGTTCGTGCCGTCGATCGCCTACCGCGTGAACGACAAGCTGTCCATCGGCGCCGGACTCAACGCGGTCTACGGCATCTTCGACCAGAAGGTGGCGATCAACAACGTGCTGCCCGCGCTCGCCGACGGCGGGCTCGAACTCGACGACAAGACCTGGGGGTTTGGCGGCAACGTCGGGCTGCTCTACGACGCGGCGCCGGGCACACGCATCGGGCTCACCTGGGCCTCGCAGGTCGACCTCGACTTCGAATCGCGTGCGCGCTTCTCGGGGCTCGGGCCCGCGCTGAACACGCTGCTCGCGTCGCGCGGGCTGCTCGACGCCAATGTCGCCATCGGCACCAAGATTCCGCAGCAGGTGATGGCCAGCGTGGCTTCGCGCATCGACGACCGCTGGACGGTCCTCGGCAATGTCGGCTGGCAGCAGTGGTCGAAGCTCGGGCAGGTCGAGATCGGCATCGACAACACGCTCAATCCCACCGGGCTCACCACCAGCCTGCCATTCAAGGACACCTGGCACGCCGCCGTCGGGGCGCAGTACCGGCTGTCCGATCCGTGGACGCTCAACATGGGCATCGCCTACGACTCGGGCTTCCAGGAGCGCAGCGACGTGACGCCGCTGCTGCCGGTGAACGCGGCGTGGCGACTGGGCGTGGGCGGCGAGCAGCAACTCGGGCCGACGACGAAGTGGGGCATCGCCGGCGCCCTGCTCCTCGGCGGCTCCATGAACGTGGACAAGACCAGCCCGCTCCCGCCCGCCCTCGGCGGGCGCGGCAATCTCGCGGGGTCGTACGACGACACGGCGAGCGTGATCGTCTCCGTCTACGGCAACTGGACGTTCTGACCGCGCCCCCGTCGGATTTCCCGATGCCGCGAAGCGAAAGGTACCGCATGAGATTGACACAACCGACCCTGCGCGCGGCGCTCGCTTGCGCCGTCCTGGTTTCGTGGTCTGGCGCGTTTGCGCAGGCGGTCGAACCCTACGAGTCGACGCCCACGCTCGCGGGCGGCGACCTCGCGCCCAAGGAACTGCTGAGCGGCCCGCTGCACACGGTGGGCGAGCCCATCGTGGTCGAAGGCTTCATGGGCCGCTACGAGATCCGCTCCAAGTTCGGCAAGTTCCAGGTGGCCGGCGTCGAAATGCTGGCGCTCCGCGTCCGCGAACTCGCGGCCATCGAGGCGCTCGACCAGGTGGAGAAGAGCACCGAGTTCCAGCAGGCTTTCGTCCGGTCCGCGCAAGCGCCAGTGCAGTTCCTGGGCAGCGCGGTCACTGACCCCGGCGGGACGGTGGAGAACGTCGCCGCCGGCGTCGGCACCGTACTGCGCCGCGCCGGCCGGCTCGCCACGACCAGCGCCCAGGCGGTCGGCGACGCGACAAGCGACGCCCGCAGGCCGAGGTCGCAGCCGCAGTCGCCGCCGGCTCCCGAAGGCGAGGCGGCCCCGCCAACGTTCACTGGCGATCCGTTCGGCTTCAACCGGGCGCGACGCGAGTGGGCGGCGCGACTCGACATCGACCCGTACACGACCAACCCGGTGCTGCGACCGAAGTTGGACGCGGCGGCGAGCGCGACTTTCGCCGGCGGTCTGCCCGTCAACGTGACGCTCGGCGTCGTGGCGGCACCGCTCCAGTACGCGACCACGTTCGACGGCGTCGTGAACGACTCGGTGTGGAACCTGCCCGTCATCGACCTCGTGGCCCGCAACGAGGCCACCCTCCGCTCGATGGGCATCACCGGGCGCCCGGTGCGCGACTTCTTCCGCAACCGCTGGTTCACGCCGACGATGCAGACCAGCCTCGTCGTGGCGCTCTACGAACTGCGCGACGTGCCCGGCCGCGACGCGGTCATCCTGAGCGCCGCCAGCGTCCAGGGCGAGGCTCGCGCACGTGCCCTCGTGGGCGCCGTCCGCATGCTGGGACGGTACCATCGTGAAGTGGCGCCGCTGTCGGGAATCCGTGCGAGCGGAATCGTGGCAGTGGGAAGCACCGCGCAGAAGGCGCTCGTGGTGGCGACGGACCTCGACCACGTCTGGTGGAACGCCGAGGCGGCAGATTTCTCGGCACGACGCGACCTTGCCGCGAAGCGACGCACGCTGCTCGTGTCGGGAAGCGTCAGTCCGGCGGCGGGCCGAGGGCTTGCGGGTGCGCGCTGGGACGTCAAAAGCGGATTCCGTCCTGTTTCGCGACCCTAGGGATCCACTGCGAAGCGAAGTGCCGAAGCTGCCCGCAGTGGACGAGGTGCGCGCTTCCCTGCACAGCCGGGCGGCCGCACACCCACCCGCACTCGCCTAGAACGAGCCGAACGCGGACCCGAGCACGATCACGGCCACGAGGCCAAGGATCGCGCCGACGATGCCGACCATCACGATGTCGAAGTAGCTGCGTCCGTGGGTCGAGCCGCTGAGGGGTAGCCGTCGGGCGTCTGCTTCGGTCTCTTCCGGCCGACTCGCCCGCAAACCCGCGCCAATGCTCATGCCAGCGACCGAAGCGCCGGCCGCGGGTGAGAGTAAAGTTGCGCGAGCGTCGGGTCCGGCTCGCCTTGCGGTCGGCGACGACGCTGGGGAACGTGCAGGAGACACCGTGTGGACGAGCGCCAACGATCGCGATGCAACTGCAACGATCGGCCTGGTAGCCCTTGACCCGACGCTGCACGCGGCCGCACCGGCCCGCTTCGAATCGCTGCTCGCGGCCTTCCGCGCCGGCTACGCCCGAACGTTCGCCGGCGACGAGGCCGAAGCCGACGAGGCGTGGGAGGCGCGCATCCTCGGCATGCCGCCGCCGCAGCCGTTGATGCGCGTCGTCGCGGCCGTCGAACGCAACGGAACGCAGCAACGGCTGGCCGGCGGCGCGGCCATCGAGTACTACCGTGCGAGCGGCTGCGCGCTCCTCACGTACCTGTACGTCGAGGACACGGGTGGCCATCGCCGTCGCGGGCTGGGACGCCGCCTCGGCGTGGCGGCGCGCTCGGCCTGCGAGTCCATCGGGCCGGTCCACGCGCTGCTTGCCGAAGTGGAGTGGCCGCGACGAATGCCGCAGCCGCCGTTCGCGCCCGACGACGTCGCACGGGCGCACGCGCGGCTTCGCTTCTTCGCGCGGATCGGCGCGCGCGCGGTCGACATCGACTACGTCCAGCCTGCGCTCGCACCGGGCCAGCAGCCCGTGCCGTGGCTGCGCCTGCTGGCGATTCCCGGCCCCGCGCCAGTGGACGACGAGGCCTTGCGCGCGCCGCTCGCGAGCTTCCTCGACGAGTTCCACGCCGCGCTGTCCGAGCAGAACGGCATGACCGTCGACCGGGCCACGCTGGCACGCATGAAACGCGGAATTGCAACGTCTCGCCCGCTGACCATGCCCCTCGCCGAATCGGGCGCGGCCGTTCGCGAGGACGAGCCACTGTAGACTCGGGCCGGAGATGATGGCGACGACGATGACGCCGACCGCGCGTGGCAGATCAGGGCACGATGAACAGGAACTCGCGACCCACTGCATGCCGTGCCACGTGTATGATGCCGGCCACCGGCGGGGTCGTCGAAAGCGGTTGCCGAAACGTCCTGCCTGAGATTGCGTCGACCCTTCTCCGCCCGGCCCGCTTCGCCTCGAGAAACCCTCTCCGGAACGACCGTGACTCCCCTTCTCGCGCGGCTTCGCCGCTTCATCGTCGTACTGGCGTGTTTCGTCCCGGCCGTAGCCGGGGCCCAGGACGACTACCGTCCGTTCAGCAAGGAGCAGATCGACCAGCTCACCGCGCAGGTTGCGCTGTTCCCCGACGCGCTGCTCTCGCAGGTGCTGATGGCCGCCACCTACCCGGCCGACGTCGCCGAAGCGGCGCTCTGGTCACGCGCCAACCCGGACGAAAAGGGTGACGCCGCCGTGGCGCTCGTCGACGACAAGCCCTGGGACCCGAGCGTGCAGTCGCTGGTCGCGTTCCCGCAGGTCATCGTCATGATGGGTGAGAACCCGACGTGGGTGAAGGACCTTGGCGACGCCTTCCTGCTGCAGCCCGAGGACGTGATGGACTCGGTCCAGCGGCTGCGCACGGCAGCGCAGCGCGCGGGCAACCTCGCCTCGAACGAGCACGTCAACGTGACCGTGGAGTCGCGCCCGCCGGCGGACTTCGTGCAAGTGGTTGGCGCGCCGCCACCGCCGCCGCAGGTCATCGTGATCGAGCAGCGCAATCCGCAGGTCGTCTTCGTGCCGATGTACAACCCGGTGCACATGTTCGGACCGTGGATGTGGCCCGCGTTTCCGCCGGTGTTCATCCCGCCACCGGTTGGGTTCTGGTGGCACCACCCGATCTCGACCGGCATCTGGTGGGGCGTGGGCGTGGGCGTGACGCACGCGATCTGGGGCCACCCGCACTGGTGGAGCCGGCGCGTGACGATCAACGTGCACCACCACAACAGGATTCACGTCCGCCACCCGATCGACCGCTGGGATCCCGGACGCGGCGACGTCAACTGGTCGCACCGGCCCGACCGCCGGCGCGACATCCCCTATCGCGGCGGCGACCGCACGCGCGACCAGTTGCAGCGGCGCGCCGATCGGGTGGACCGCGAGCAGTTCCGCGGCCGCGACGTCGATCGCAGCCGCGCCGAGCAGGCGCTGCGCGATCGCGGCGTGTCGACCGACCGCGACGCGTTGCGAGATCGCAATCGCGACGACCTGCGTCGGCAGGCGCAGGGGCTGGACCCCGGCCGTTCACGCGAGCTGGACCGCGGCGCGGCGCGCGACCGTGCGCAGAGCATCGATCGCGATGCGGCACGCGACCGCGCTCAGAACATCGATCGCGATGCGGCGCGCGACCGTGCGCAGAACATCGATCGCGGCGCGGCCCGCGACCGTGCGCAGAACATCGATCGCGATGCGGCGCGCGACCGTGCGCAGAACATCGATCGCGGCGCGGCACGCGACCGCGCACAGGGCATTGATCGTGATGCGGCACTCGACCGCGCCCGTGCCGCTGACCGCGGTGGTTCCCGCGACCAGCGCGTGCCGGCACTGCAGGGCGTCGACCATCGCCAGGCGCGCCAGGAGATCGATCGCGGCCGCGCGAGCCGGGAGTCGATCCAGCGTCCGGCGGGTGCGCCGGCGCAGCGTCCTGCGGGCACGCCGACGCAGCGTCCGCGTGGCGCGGAGGCACGGCCCGCGCAGGGGCAGCGCCCCGGCGGCGCGCAAGGTCAACGTCCGCAAGTCCAGCGCCCGTCCGGCGCTGCGCAGGCAAACCGCCCGCAGGGCGGCTCGAGGTCACGCTAGGAGTCGGCGCCCGATGATCAAGCTCGCACTTGGCGCCGCCCTCGGCGCCCTCTTTGCAGTCGCACCGGCGGCGTTCGCGCAGCAGGCGTTTCCCACCCCCCTCGCCGCCGCCGAAGCGCTGGTCGACGGCGTCGCCCGCCACGACGACGACGCCATTGCGCGCACGTTGGGCAAGGATCACGCAAAGTTCCTTCCGGTGCCCCGGACGTCGTCCGAGGACGTCACGACGTTCCTCGCGTCGTGGGCCGAGGCGCGCCGGATCGTACCGGCCGGCGATGCGAAGGCCTGGCTGGAAGTCGGCCGCTACGGCTGGACGCTGCCGATCCCGATCGTCAAGGGCACTTCCGGTTGGTCGTTCGACGTCTCGGCCATGGCCGACGAGCTGCGCACGCGGCGCATCGGCCGCAACGAGCTGGACGCGATCCAGGTGATGCGCGCGTATGTCGACGCGCAGGACGAGTACAAGGCCGGCGAGGGTCGTGGCCGCTATGCCACGCGCCTCGTTGCCGCGCCCGGCAAGCGCGATGGCCTGTACTGGCCGTCCAAGGTCGGCACGCCGCCCAGCCCACTCGGGCCGTACGTCGCCAAGGGGGGGCCGTACGAGGGCTATCGCTTCCGTCAGCTTCCGGCGACGGATGCCGCGGCCGCGGGCGGCGTCCCCGTGTTCGTCGGCTGGCCGGCGAAGTGGGACGACACCGGCGTGAAGACCTTCGTCGTCGATCGCGACGGCGTTGTCCGGCAGAAGGACCTGGGCCCGGAGAGCGCCGCGCGCGTACGCGAGATGTCGGTGTACGCGCCGGACGCGTCCTGGCAGAAAATCGACTGACAACGCTCGCGTGCGGGACTGCGGGGGCGGATGCGCCCCCGGTTGGGCCCTGCAAGGGTTGTCGAGGCTACCCGCGGGGCCGCTGCGTGAACATGGCAGATGCAACAGTTCGTGTTCGACGCCGCTAGCGCGAAGCACAGCGCGCGCAGCCCAGGGACGGCGAAGATCGCCGGCACCGAATCGACGGCGAGTAGGGCGCGCGCTTGGTTTCCCAGACGCGGAGTCGCTGTCGATACGCCTCTGCAGCGCCTTCCTGCAGGGGATGGATGCGAGCGAGCAGTTTGTCGGGAGGGCTCATCGATTCACCGCCCGCCGGCTGCGGCCGGACGGCGGATCATCACCACCACCAGTGTCACCAAGGTCAGTGGCACGACGAAGCCCAACATGAGGCCCGAGAAGGTCCGCAGCGCGTCATGCTGCTGAGCGGCCAGGATAAGGTAAGCGACGTAGGCGACGTAATAGCCGAGGAAGACGCCACCTTCCCAGCGCGCGATCTCGCGGCCGGTCATGAACACCGGCAGGCAGGCCAACGCCACTGCCAGCATCACCCAGATGTCGAAGGCCAGCAGCGACGGCGCCATCACCAAGCCCACGTCGCCCGACACCAGCCCCGACA
>Ga0105096_10001111_pt1 | contig 10685 bp, 7 predicted proteins | sample PPLLak3cmMay2015_FD_87036 | JGI IMG/M metagenome (GOLD analysis project Ga0105096, IMG submission 87036) | Freshwater sediment microbial communities from Prairie Pothole Lake near Jamestown, North Dakota, USA - PPLs Lake P7 Core (1) Depth... | ecosystem: Environmental > Aquatic > Freshwater >...
CTGAGGTTACATACTCTCTTGCGGAGATATTTGGGGTCTGTTTGAAAGGTGTGGCGGTAGGTACATAACCGTTATACTCAACAGCCAGGGCGCCACTCTTCTTAGAACCTCTTTTAGTAGTAACAAGGATTACACCGCTGGATCCGCGGCTACCATAGATAGCTGCAGCTGATCCGTCCTTTAATACGTTAATAGTTTCTATATCATTAGGATCCACATTGGACAAAGATGCACCCAGCACACCATCAATAACTACCAATGGCTCTGTGTTGGCTCCCACCGTTGAAATACCACGTAAACGAATTGTTGCGTTGGTATTGGGGTCTCCACCTCTGTTGTAAACACTAAGTCCTGGTACCTTACCTTGTAATAACTGGCTTGGATCGTTAATGTTACCTTTGTTAAATTCCTTCTCACTCAACGATACAACAGAACTTGTAATTTCCTTCTTCTCCTGTGTGCCGTAACCTGTTACCACCACTTCACTAAGTGCTGTAACGTCAGATTGCATTGATACGTTGAGGCTGGATTGAGATCCTACCACAACTTCCTGAGTAGCGTATCCAACGAATGAGAATACAAGCGTTGCATTGCTACCTACACTTACCCGGAAATTTCCATCAGAATCAGAAACCGTACCATTGCTGGTTCCTTTTTCAAGAATGTTTACACCCGGAATTCCGGAACCGTCATCTGCTGACGTTACTTTACCTGTCACCACTCTGTCTTGTGCGAAACTTACCAATGTTCCGAACACAAGAAGAACCGCGACATACCTGCGAACAAACAGATACAATTTGGTCATACTTTAATTGTTTAGGGTTTTAATTGTTGTTTTAATAAGTACATTCAAAATCTAATTTGTTAATTGCATAACCTAACAAATCGGAATTTGACCTCAATAATACCTTATAAAAACCACCTGGCAAGCCTCAATTTTGAATTTGTTGGCACAAATTTAATGGAAACGGTTTCGCAACCGATTGCGCTTTTTCAGTTACCTTTAAAAATCTATTAGAAACGATGAGATTTAATCAGATTACCATCAAAGATATTGCCCGCGAACTCGGCATTTCACCTTCAACGGTATCCCGTGCATTCAAGGATCACCCGGATATCAGCGTGCAAACAAAAAAAGCGGTGAATGAGCTGGCTGAGAAACTAAATTACCAGCCTAACATAGTTGCACTTAATCTGAGACAACGAAAGACCAACACGATCGGGGTAATAATACCCGAAATCGTCCATTTCTTCTTTTCTACGGTGATCAGCGGTATTGAAGATGTTGCCTATACGGCAGGTTATAATGTGATTCTGGCCCAATCAAATGAATCATACCAGCGCGAAATGACCGATATGAAGGCACTTTTTAACAGCCGTGTTGACGGTATGCTGCTTTCGGTATCCAGGGAAACCACCAATTTCGATCACATTGAATCCATCATTTCAAAGGGGGTTCCGATCGTATTCTATGATCGGATGTACAACAGCCCTACTTCCAGCAAAGTGATTGTAGATGACTACACGGGTGCCAAAGAGGCAGTAAACCACCTGATTGAACAGGGCTGTAAAAGAATAGCCCATCTGAATGGAGCTCCTAATCTTATCATCAGTGTTGATCGCTTTCGCGGCTACACCGATGCACATCAGGAAAATAAAATGAATGTTGTAGATAGCCTTGTCATTAATTGCCCGTCAGGCACGTTTGAAGAAGGTAAGAAAGCTGCTGCGAAACTCCTCGCGATACCAAATCCTCCTGATGCCATATTTGCCAATAATGATCCTATGGCAATGGGTGCTATGATGGCTATTAAAGAAAAAGGCCTCAAAATACCGCAGGATATAGCCATTGTGGGTTTCAGTAACTGGTTTTTTGGTGAATTGATGGAGCCTTCCCTAACCACGGTTGATCAGCCTGGTTTTGAAATGGGTCAGGAAGCAGCACGTTTGCTGATCCGTCAGATTGAAATGAAAGAAAAAGATCAATTTGAAATTCAACCGGAAACCAAAATTCTCAAAACAAGGCTCATAATTAGAAATTCTTCCCTTAAGAAGGGCAAGAAGTAGCAACGCAATCGTTTTCTGATCTTTTGAAGTCACTTTGTTAGGTTAAGTGGTCATAATTCAATTTACTTGAATGCCTAAACCCCCGAACCTTTCAATGATTTCTACATTTAAGCAATCAACCAGTAAAAGCCTCGGTAAATTTCTATCCTATCAAAATATACCTTCAGGTATCAAGGGAGAATCCACCTATGGGAAATTCAGGGTTATTGTTTATTCCGAATCAATCATTCGCATCAGCATTACGTCAGATGAACAATTTGAAGACTTCTCCTATTCTGTAATCGCAAACCCTAACGAAGATAAATTTGAACTTACCGAAACGGAGAGTCATCTGGAGATTCGCACGGCAGTATGTCAATTGATTATCTCCAGAGAGCCTGTTCGTTTCTCCTTTCAGGATCTTCAAGGCCGGGTGATTAATGAAGATGATAATTTTGGTACTTCATGGATTGGTGAACAGGTTACGACCTACAAAAAGCTGCAACCTGGAGAACGTTTCATTGGCCTGGGTGAAAAAACAGGCCCGCTGGATCGTAAGGGCGCTGCCTATGAAAACTGGAATTCAGATGCCTATGCCTACAATAAAGGAACGGATCCGCTGTATTCTTCCATGCCATTTTATATTGGCGTGCACCATCCATTCACCTATGGTATTTTTCTTGATAACACCCATAAATCATTCTTCAACTTTGGTGCTTCAAATAATCGCTTCGCAAGTTTTTCTGCAGATGCCGGTGAGATGGATTACTATCTCATGTATGGAAATTCTGTAAGTGAAGTAATCCGACATTATACAGCATTAACAGGCCGGATGGAATTACCTCCACTGTGGAGCATTGGTTATCAGCAATGCCGCTATAGTTATTATCCCGATAAGGAAGTATTTGCCGTAGCCCAGACCTTCCGGGAAAAAGATATTCCAGCTGATGCCATTGTCCTCGATATCCACTACATGGATAGGTACAAAATTTTTACGTGGGATGAAAAGCACTTTTCAGATCCTAAAGGATTGATCGATGCTATTAAGAAACAAGGATTCCGCGTTGTGATCATGTGCGACCCTGGCATAAAAGTAGAACCCGGTTATGATGCGTATGATGATGGCATCAAAAACGATGTATTCCTGAAATACCCCGATGGAGAAAATTACCAGGGCCAGGTCTGGCCAGGCTGGTGTCACTTTCCCGACTTTACCAAACCCGCTGTGAGGGCATGGTGGGCAACTAAGTTTAAGGATTATGTAGAACTGGGTGTTGAAGGATTCTGGAATGACATGAATGAAATCGCCACCTGGGGAAATGCCTTACCCGAAAATATTGAATTTGATTTTGAGGGTAATAAAGCTACCATGCGCAGAGGCAGAAATGTGTTCGGTTTTCAGATGGCGAGAAGCACCTATGAAGGCACAAAAAAATTAATGAATGGGAAGCGACCTTTTAATCTGACACGCTCAAGTTTCTCGGGTATTCAGCGCTACTCAGCAGTATGGACAGGTGATAACGTTGCCTATGATGAACACATGTTGCTCGGTGTGCGGATCGTAAACAGTATGGGACTTACCGGTGTCGCCTTTGCGGGATATGATGCCGGTGGCTTTGTCGGGGAAGCGAATCCAAAACTCTTTGCCCGATGGATTTCAATCGCTTCCTTCGCTCCTTTCTTCAGGGCACATAGCATGATCAACACACGCGACAGTGAACCCTGGTCGTATGGTGAGGAGGTTGAAGGTATTTGCAGAAACTACATCAAATTCCGATATCAGTTAATGCCCTACATCTATTCGCTGTTTTACGATGCATCACAAACCGGAATGCCCGTGCAGCGATCTCTGGCAATACATTACGCGCATGATCCACGCGTATACAATGGATTATATCATAATCAATATTTATTTGGACCTTCCATTTTAGTGGCTCCCGTTGAAAGTAACAAGGAACTTGTAAAAGTCTTTTTACCCGATGGTGACTGGTTTGATTTATATACCGGAAGAGTATTTAGTGGCGATCAGGAGATAATCGTTGACTCCCCTATTCACAGGCTTCCCGTGTTCATCAAAGCTGGAAGTGTATTGCCCATGCAGTACGCCACCGCGCATACAGGCATCAGACAGAAAGAATGGATTCTTCATATTTTCTGTGGAAAAGATCCAAGCGATTTTCTTTATTATACAGATGATGGCCAGACCTTCGATTATCAAAATGGGAAATCCATGAAGCGGTTGATTCAATATCTTGCCAGCGAGAATAAGATATTGATCTCGGCAGAAGATGGAAGTTATCAAACCGATTTTAAAACAATCAAGATTGTATTACATGGCACTGATGTGAATGAAATATCATGCAATGGTGATCAACAAAAGTTAACACACCATGTACATTCATTCTTTTCTCCGCTTGAAAAGTATGATCCGATCAATGATCCGGATACCATGGGCGAAGAAAATGTTAAGGTGGCTGTTATTGATTATTCAAAATCTAAAATTGAAATAACCTGGTGATGCTGGAAATACAAAAAAAATTCTCGAATACCTTTTATGCACTTCTGAGCCTTCCGGCAACAGCCATGGGCTTTGCGTTGTGTGTCCAGATCTCAGCGCTCAGCTGGATTTTATCCACCCAGTATAAACTGGATATTCACGAAGTAGGAATTGTATGGGCAGCCGGTCCCATAGCAGGAATCATTGGCCAGGTACTGGTAGGCATAATCAGCGATAAAGTCTGGTTCTGGGGAGGCAGAAGAAGACCTTTCATTTTGATCGGTGGAACGATTGCAGCTATCAGCCTGCTCGCCCTCACCAGTCTTGGAGCCATAAGCAATTTCACTGGAATCAGTTTACTGGCAGTGGCCATTATTGTTGCCCTCACCCTGGACTTATCCATCAACATCAGTTTTAACCCAACGCGCTCCATCATTGCAGATGTAACACCCGAAGGAGAGCAAAGAACAAAAGGGTACACCTGGATGCAAACCGTTTCCGGAATGTTTGGTGTATTAGCGTACGCCATCGGAGCATACTTTGGCAACTATGAACTCATCTATTTTGGAATAGCTTTGGTTTTTCTTTTCTCGGTCATTCCTGCATTCTTCATTGCCGAACCTAACTTGCTTACAGATACTTCCGATACTATAAAAGAAGTCAAACGCAGTCCCTCACAACTCAATCAACTGTACCGCATATACCTGGCACACGGATTTTGCTGGCTTGGTGTGCAAACCATGTTTGTTTATATGTTCTTCTATGTGAAAGAAAGCATGGGCATTGCTTCAGATAATGAAGCAGGACAAGTCGTCTCACTTGCGTTTCTTGTTTTGAATACCGTTGGATTTATATTACCTGCCACAGTACTTGAACCAATGGCTAAAAAAATAGGTAGAGTGAAAGTTCATGTGATGGCCATTGCATTTATGGCCCTTGGTTATTTACTGATCACCCTCTTTGGTTCAAGTGTTATGCTTGTGTATATTTTCATGGGAGTGGCAGGAATAGGCTGGGCTGCAACGGTTAGTCTGCCATTTGCCATCATGACTGAAAAAGTAGACAAATCAAAAATGGGGTTGTTCATGGGTATCTTTAATCTATCTGTGGTTATTCCTCAACTGATCGTGAGTCTTGGGTTTGGTACTTTTATTCAAAATACATATAACAAAAATATCATCTTTGTAATCTGCACGGTTTGTCTTGCTATTTCTACTGTTCTTTGGAGTCTGGTGAAAGAAGATCGTGCCGGCAAAGACACTCATATTCAACCCACTTCATCACACTAACCATCTATGAGCCAACAACAACCCTTTAAACCACGATTGAGCTTCTGGCAAATCTGGAATATGAGTTTTGGTTTTCTCGGGATTCAATTTGGATTTGCCTTGCAGAACGCAAATACCAGCAGAATATTTGAAACCCTCGGTGCCGACACCGCCAACCTTGCCATGTATTGGCTTGCCGCTCCCATTACAGGCTTGATCGTGCAACCTATAATTGGTTATTACAGTGACCGCACGTGGCACCCAACGTGGGGCCGCAGAAGACCTTTCTTCGCAGTAGGTGCATTGCTTGCTTCGATTACTCTTATTCTTATGCCAAACTCACCTGTGCTTTGGATGGCAGTAGGTGTCCTCTGGATGATGGATGCTTCCATCAATATTAGTATGGAACCGTTCAGGGCATTTGTTGGTGATATGCTTCCACCATCACAACGCACTACCGGATTTGCCATGCAAAGTTTTTTCATAGGTATAGGAGCAATCGTTGCATCCTTCCTTCCCTATATTTTTACAAACTGGTTTGATATTTCAAATTCATCAACAGTTAAAGGTGATATCCCTGATTCTGTCCGCTACAGTTATTATATCGGTTCATTCATGCTATTTGTTACCGTCATGTGGACAGTATTTTCAACCAGGGAATATCCCCCCACTGAAGTAGCAAAAGAAAAATTAAGAAATCGTGAACATCGGAAAATTGAAAATGAAAAATCCTACCGAACCCGTTTTCAAAAGACCGGTTTAATTCTGCTGCTAGCAGGTTTACTGATTACCCTTGTGGTGTACTTTTTCAATCTTGAAAAGGAGCTGTATGTTTTAGGTGCCGGACTTGGCATGTTCGGAGTAGTACATGCACTTGCTGCCTACTTTATAGGCCAGGACAAAGCTTATCTTGGTATTGTGCATATCGTTAAGGATTTTAACTCCATGCCTAAGACCATGGTGCAACTGGCGTATGTTCAGTTCTTTTCATGGTTCGCACTATTTGCCATGTGGATATACACTACCAGTGCAGTAACGAGTTATATTTTTAACTCAACAGATCCTACCTCGCAAGCCTATAATGATGGAGCGGATCTGGTTGGTCTCCTTTTCGGAATTTATAATGGAATCGCTGCACTGGCCGCACTGATGCTTCCTGTAATTGCAAAATACACCAGCAGAAGGATGACGCATTTCATTGCCTTGATTTGTGGTGGAATCGGACTAATTTCCATATACTTTATCTCTGATCCTTTCTGGTTGTGGTTCTCCATGATTGGAGTTGGTATTGCCTGGGCAAGTATATTATCAATTCCCTATGCCATGTTATCGGGTTCACTTCCCGCTGAGAAAATGGGATACTATATGGGTGTCTTTAACTTCTTTATTGTGATCCCTCAAATTGTTGCCGGAACAATTCTTGGATTTATGTTAACCCATCTTTTTGGAGGTCAACCTATTTATATAATTGTTTGTGGCGGGGTTTCAATGGGCATTGCTGCACTATTAAGTTTGAGAGTTGATGATCGTGATGAGGTAATCATCAAACAAAGTTAACCGATAAATGATGAGGTGGATATTGATATTCATTTGTCTCTTCCTCACGGCTGATGCTACCGCTCAGAATTATCAACTATTAACAGATCGCTTAACCGAACTTACGTCATTAAGTAAAACTGATTCGCAAGAAAATATTCAGAATTGGTGGTATGCATTAAGTAGTGCCGGTCAGATTCCATTGATCGCAGAAGATTCCGTGTATTTTTTTTACCAAGGCTCAGCACGATCAGTAGAGTGGATGGGCGATTTTAATGGATGGGGCTATGATAAAAATTTTCTGACTAAAGGAAAGCGTATCAACAATACTGACATCTGGGTTCTCAAAGCATCATTTCCAAAAGATGCAAGGCTCGACTACAAAATTATAATTAACGGAACGGACTGGATTCTTGATCCTGAAAACAAATTCCAGCAATGGTCGGGTGTGGGTGGTGGTAGTCCCAACTCTGAATTGCGCATGCCTGCATGGAAAGAGGATGAAATTTTAACTTCGCGCCATAACAGCAGCAAAGGTACACTCATCAGTGATGTACTTATTAACAGCAAGATTCTTGGATATCAGATTATGTATACGGTGTATTTACCGCATGGATTTTCCAGATCAGATAAACTACCCTGTATTTATGTTACGGATGGTTATGAATACCTCCATCCAAAAATGGGCAATATGAGCACGGTGCTTGATAACCTGATTGAAGATAAAAAAATTAAACCCGTTGTAGCAGTATTTGTTGATCACCGCACCCCAATAGACAGATCGAACAACAGAAGGATGCAGGAACTGGCAATGAGTTCAAAATACCGTGATTTTTTTATTAGCGAATTCATACCAGGTATTGAATCAGTATATCCGGTTATAGGAGATTCCCGTCATCGTGCTATCATGGGTAATTCCATGGGCGGATTAGCCGCAACCTATTTTGCTTTTTCCCGACCTGATATATTTGGAATGGCTGGTATCCAGTCGCCCGCATTTTATACAAGGCCCCAGATATATTCGCTATGTTCTGATAAGGCACATCCGAAAATGAAAATCTCTATGACATCGGGGTTGATCCACGACACCAGCACTGAAAGCAGAAAAATGAAAGATTTGCTGGAATCAAGCAGTTGTGTCTATAATTACAGGGAAGTTAATGAAGGGCACTCATGGGGAAACTGGCGTGGTCTGATTGACGATATACTTGTTGATCTTTTCACCCAAACCAATTAGTTTTAGCTAATCACCTTGTTATTTTTATAAATTGAGGCATTTAATTTGTTTATAGCGTCATTATGAAAACCTATTTACCCTATGTAATTCTCCTTTCACTGGCACTGCTCGAGTCATGCTCATCAGGCAAAGTAGCACTTAAACAGGGCGATTACTATTCCGCTGTATCACAGGCCGTAGCCCGTCTCAGGCAGAATCCAGATCATAAAAAATCTCAGGATGTATTACGCACCAGCTACAAAATGGCAGTCGATTACCTCGAGACAGATGCGCAGAATCAAATAGCATCCAATGCTAATTTCAAATACAAGAATGCGGTACAAAACTATGAAAGCATTAATAACTTGTATGAACAGATCCGTACATCACCCGGAGCCCTCAAAATCATTCCTAATCCGGTCAATAAATATAATGAGTTAACAGAAGTTAAAAGTAAGGCAGCGGAAGAGACCTATGAGGCCGGGATTCAGGCCATGCTTAAGAATAACCGTCAGGATGCAAAACGTGCCTACTTTCTTTTTTCAGAAGCAAATAATTTCTTTCCCGGGTATCGTGAGTCCATTGAAATGATTGAACAATCTAAATTTAATGCAACGCTGAAAGTGATCGTTGATCCGGCTTTTCAGAATTACAATGACTGGAATTTTGAACCCGTGGTTTTTGGCGTGAGGCCAGGTCAGTTTGTAAAATTCTATACGCCACGTGAGGCACAGGATGCAAATCTTACGCAGATAGATCAATTTGTGAAGGTGGTTGTCAATGGATATTCTGAGGGAAAACCCACTACCACCAAAAAGGTTGAAACCTTTAAGGACAGTGTTAAGGTGGGTGAGAAAACCGTAAACAATCAAAAGGTGCCAGTATATGAAAAGGTTACTGCCACCATCACAACTTTCGAAAAAACAATCACATCACGCGGGTCCATCACACTCTATATTAAAGATGCCATCAGTAATGCAGAACTCAGAAATTCAGATATTATCAGCGAAGAGCGGTGGTCTGACAAATGGGCGATATGCACGGGAGATTTAAGGGCACTGTCAGAAGCAAACAAGAAAATGTGTGGTGCGAAGGAGCCATATATGACACGCGATTTTCTGCGTAATCAAACCAAAAAAGAACTGGATAATAATCTGGCGAGGGCACTTTCGGGATTTTACAGCCAATACTGAATGGTGTATTTGTAAGCGTGGTGACAATTGTTGTTTTTTCTAAAACCATTTGATTCTATTACTGGTTATTAAGGAGTATGAAAAAGATTCAACTTTTAGCGCTCATTTGTTTCACTTCCTTTGCCGTGGTGGCGCAAACAATAAAACCAAAAAATATGAATAATGAAATGCAGTCAGCCACCCTTGGTTCGGGTTGCTTTTGGTGCACTGAAGCTTTCTTTTTGAAATTAAAAGGAGTTGAATCGGTAGTCTCCGGATATACAGGCGGGAAAGTTAAGAACCCAACTTACCGGGAAGTTTGCACAGGATTAACCGGTCATGCCGAAGTGGTGCAGGTAAAATTTGATCCCAGTGTAATTTCATATGAAGAAATCCTGGAGGTTTTCTGGAATACCCATGATCCAACTACGTTAAATAAGCAAGGTGCCGATGAAGGTACACAATACCGATCAGCCGTTTTCTATCATAATGATGAACAGAAAAAAATTGCTGAAGAATATAAAATTCAATTAGATAAATCAGGCGTCTACAAAAACAGAATTGTTACAGAAATTACACCATTCTCATTATTTTATCCTGCGGAAGATTATCACCAGAACTATTATGCACTCAATCCGAATCAGGGATATTGTCAATATGTAATACGTCCCAAGGTGGAAAAATTCAACAAGCAGTATGCTTCAAAATTGAAAAAGTAGTTCTCAAATTAAAAAACCATTAAAACCGTCAACCTGAATGAAACTTAATAGTCTTGCCTCCGTTAGTAAAGCAAGAGTGTTAAAACTCTCATAGGTTTAGGTTACAATAACCCCTCAGACGGAGGGGTTATTGTATTTATAGCCAATCTTAAAAATTTATCAATAATGAAACCATTAAATATAACCATCATACTCCTATCACTTTCCATGTTTGCCTGTGGCCAGGAAAAA
>Ga0105096_10001112_pt1 | contig 10684 bp, 10 predicted proteins | sample PPLLak3cmMay2015_FD_87036 | JGI IMG/M metagenome (GOLD analysis project Ga0105096, IMG submission 87036) | Freshwater sediment microbial communities from Prairie Pothole Lake near Jamestown, North Dakota, USA - PPLs Lake P7 Core (1) Depth... | ecosystem: Environmental > Aquatic > Freshwater >...
AGCTCTTTCGATTTATATTTTCTGATTAATTCATCAGACATTCAATATCTAATCTTGTTTAAGTTCGTACTTCTTGATTTTAGTGTAAAGCGTTTTGGGGCTAATACCTAATTGATTTGCCGTTACCGTCCTATCCCATCGATTTGCATCTAACACTTTAGCAATGTGCCATTTTTCAAGATCTTCCATACTTAATATTTCTGATGGAATATCCAACATAGTGCCCCTGGCTGCACTGCTTTTATAGCCAGCCGAATTAGGTAAACTCAAATCTTCAGGAATTATTGTATCCCCTTCAGCAAATATTATTGCGCGCTCAATAATATGTTCCAGCTCTCTAACATTTCCCGTAAAATCATATTCTTCTAAAATCTGAGCTGCTTCAATAGATAATTTTTTAGGTGATCTGATTGGGGATTTTGAGCTGAGGAAAAAATTTGCAAGTATAATTATGTCTTCTCTTCTATCCCTTAATGGAGGAATTGTAATTGTAATAACATTCAATCTGAATAGAAGATCCTTGCGGAAGTTTTTTGCATCAGCCTCCTCTAATAGATTCCTATTAGTTGCACCTATTACTCTTACATTAGAATTTAAATTTGTAACGCCGCCAATTCTTCTATACTCACCATTTTCTAAAAATCTTAATAACTTCGGTTGCAGAGTTAAACTAAGCTCACCAATTTCATCTAAAAATAATGTGCCGCCATGAGCAATTTCAACTAATCCCTGCTTTGTAAATTTAGCATCAGTAAAAGCACCTTTTTCATGACCAAATAATTCACTTTCAATAAGCTGATCTGGAAGAGAAGCACAATTAATAACAACAAATGGTTTGTCTTTTCTTGCGGACTGCTTGTGAATGTATTCAGCAAAAAGTTCCTTACCTGTTCCGGTTTCACCCTCAACAAGAACATTGGAATCAGATTGTGCAGCTTTGTTTGCTAGATTCAGCACCCGATGTAATGATTTACTATCACCAATAATTTTTTCGGAATGTTTCTTACTAATTTCTTTTGAGAGCAGAACGGTTGTTACTAGTAAATTTCTATGTTCAATTGCTCTGTTTACGGTTAAGACAAGTTCTTCAAACTCATAAGGTTTGTTTATATAATCATAAGCACCATTTTTAATACACTGGATAGCTTTCTTCATATCAGATTGAGCTGAAAGAATAATAACCTGAATGTTATAGCCCGAATCTTTGATGAATTTTAAAACGTCTTCTCCCTGTACTTCCCGCATATTAAGATCAAGAAGAATAATATCATAATTTTTTGCCTTGACTGCCTCAATTGCGTATTTACCGTCATAAACGGCGTCAACAGTAAAACCTTCTTCTAATAATTGCTCTTTGAGCAAATAACATAGAGTTTCGTCGTCGTCACAGACAAGAATTTTAGAGTTTTTTGAACTTTCTGCCATTTCCCACCGATAAAAAATCTGTTAGTTTGGATTAAAAATGCACATTAATTATATTTGTTGTTCAAGTTTTTGGGCGCGTAGCTCAGGGGTAGAGCATCTGCCTTTTAAGCAGAGGGTCGGTGGTTCGAGCCCACCCGCGCTCACGATAGATAAAGCCACAATCTGTGGCTTTGTTTATTTTAAACAATTTTTAAGAACTAATGTTTAATAATAACACATATTAGCAAAAACAGCAAGTTTAAGTGTTTTTAAGTATTTTCAATCTTAGTTTAATATCGATTAAATAATATACTTTACGGTTTATATTAGGATTAGTTTTGGGTGAGATAGTATACAAAACATTAGTCAGGTTTATCATAGTATTAATTACACTATGGTTCAGTAAAGACTTTTTTGGCGAAAAGTTTTTCTGGATAATAAGTGTTCTGGCCATATATTTATTTATTTTTCATCCAGCATATTTATCTTACACGAAATTTATTGAAGAAAATAAAAACGTAGTTACCAATAGTTTGTGCTCCTCTTGTAAACATTTTGATGAATCGGCTGTATTGTGTACGAAGTATGATAAACATCCCACAGAAAATTTTATTCCCTGTGAGGGAACAGCGTGGGAACCCAAGTAAAATAGCCTAAACTATTTTAGTAATTAATGGTTTGTCGTTCAGATAAAAACAGTTTAATGTTAATTTAACAAATCAACTTTACTCTTTTTAGAGATAACTGTAACTATATGATTTGATCGAATGAAAGATTTTATACGTTTGGTTTTAACTTTTTTAACATATATTAATTTATTTGCATAAGGATTTTTACATACACAGGGAAATAAAAAGATTCTTTTAAAATAACATCTAACTTTTTTGGATAAGACAAAAAAAAATAAAGTTGTTTCTGATTTAGCTGAAAAGGGAATTCACACCACCATAATTGGAATAGTTACAAGCATCGTGCTTGCTGCAATAAAAGGAATAGCGGGAGTAATGGGTAACTCCTATGCCCTAATTGCGGATGCTATTGAATCAACCTCTGATGTGTTTACATCAATTATTGTTTTAACCGGATTAAAAATTGCACGTCGTCCCGCTGATGAAACTCATCCATACGGACATGGAAAAGCTGAACCTTTTGCAGGTATTATAGTTGCCGCTGCTTTATTTATTGCAGCAATAATTATAATTATTCAAAGCTTGCACGAAATAATTACCCCGCACCATGCCCCTGCACCGTTTACATTAATTGTGTTAGTCTTAGTAGTTATAACAAAAGAATTTCTTTTTAGATTTATAATAGAGGTTGGGAATTCGGTTGACAGCGTCGCCGTAAAAAATGATGCATGGCATCATAGGAGCGATGCCATAACATCTGGAGCCGCATTTATTGGAATTGCTATTGCACTCATTGGTGGTCCTGGGTATGAACAAGCGGATGATTATGCTGCTTTGTGTGCTTCGGCTATTATAATTTTTAATGCATATAGATTATTTAAACCTGCATTGTTTGAAATTATGGATGCAGCACCATCACCGGAAGTAATAAAAAAAGTTATTGAAGCTTCACTTAAAGTTAATGGTGTTGTAGCAATAGATAAATGCTTTGCAAGGAAAATGGGATTCCAATATTATATAGATATGCATGTAATTGTTGATGGAAACATTTCTGTTCACAGGGGGCATGAAATATCACATAAAGTAAAAGATGACTTAGTTAATTCTTTTCAGAACATTTCAGATGTTCTTATTCACATAGAACCAGCTACTGAGGAAAGATTAAAGCGCAAGCATATTATTGAGCAAACACATGCTAAGTAGGCATCAATAATTTGTCAGAGGGTGTTAGTCAATAAATCATTTAAGTTCATTCTATTTGATAAACAATGACTGCTAGCAACTAATAATTCTCATTTCTTTTGCACCCTTGTCACTATAATTGGCATCTAACACACTAAGTAATTTGATATTTAATAGTTTAAGTTTAAATAACCTAAAGGAGTTCATCGTGAAAGCAAATGTCGGTAGTTCAGATCGTATTATTCGTTTTGTTTTAGGAGCAGTTATTATTGCTCTTGGATTTTATTTCAAAAGTTGGTGGGGAGTTGTTGGTGTAGTTCCAATAATAACCGGTTTACTAAACTTCTGTCCTGCTTACAGTCTAATCGGTGTTTCTACAAAGAAAAAAATCGAAACTGAAAAATTAAAAGTTTAGTGTAATTAAAAATAAAAAGGGTGCTCGTGCCCTTTTTATTTAACTTCTATTTGTTTCTCTTTTTTAGATTTAGTAAAAAATCCCGGAATCATCATTCCGATTAGAATTCCAACAACTAATGTAATTATTTGCAAAAGGAGTTTGGATATCTCTACTTTCCAAAATAAAAAGTGAACAGGAATAATCTCAACATTTTGAATGCACACTATTATAAATAGTGCCAGCAAAATTATTAGACTGATATTTTTAAGTTTCATTTAATTCTCCATTCACAGTACTTAACTTAAATTTTATGTTTCTTTAACATTTTATACTAAAAAAAATGCCATATCCTTTTGGATATGGCATATAAAAGATTATTACAAATTATTACTCAACGTAAGCCAGCCAGTAACCACTAATGCTGAATATTTTTGAGTCTGCCCAAGTGCGGATTTTAACTGTAAATCCATCACGGGAAACAGAAATAACTTCAACATTATATCTGCTGTTAAAAGTTTTATCAGCATCTATTTGAGTAACAGAGAGCACAACCTTGGGTTTTACTTCATAAGGAGTTGCAAAATCAACCTCAATTGTCATAGCCCTTTCGCCGGTATTAGTATCTAAATTGTAGCCTGAATCACCAGCTTTGGTTGACCACTGACCACTCTGAGTTTGAGCAGAAGCCATTACTGAAAAAGCAACCACGAATAAAACAACTGCAAGAACTGATAATTTTCTCATTTTTCCTCCTGGAATATTGTTAATGAATTTGAACTGTTATTATTATTTAGTGTAAATCTTAATTAAAATTTAATTGTTTGAAATTTTATTTCCTAATCGATTTTAATATTCGGAATATCATTTTTCCCAAAATTTTGTAGATAAATTATCCCTGAAAATACCAGTTTTGCAAATAATCAAATATCAATTTCCTAAATGCAGGGAACAATAAAAATTCATATTAGTATAAAAACCAAAATCATTAATTCTTAAACTTTATTAGGAGAAGTGATCATGGCAATCTTAAAAACAAAAAAAGCTGATTTGAATATTCACTACAAAAAATATTTTCAAACTAGTACAATTATTGTTCTTGTGCTGCTAATAGCGGCTTTCAAATTTTCACCAAAGGCATCTGAAACAATAATGTTAAAAGAAAAGCCTGGTGTTATTATAACTACAATTGACATTCCAATTACTGATCAAAACGCAAAGCCGAAACCGCCTCCTAAACCACAAATTCCAGAAGTTGCCGTATTAGAGGAAATCGTTGATATTGAATTTGACCCTACAGATATAGATTTGAATGCTAACCTCAATTTACCACCACAGATAGAAAAACCGTCTAACAGAATTGTAGAAGAGGAGGTTGATATTCCATTCTTTGCTGTTGAAGTTAAGCCAGAAATAATCGGCGGATTAGAAAGTCTTCTGAAGAATGTTCATTACACTGAAATTGCAAGGAGAGCTCAAATAGAAGGACGAGTAAGTATTGGTTTTGTTGTTAACAAACTGGGAGAGGTTGAAGATGCAAAAGTGTTAAAGGGAATTTCTGAGGATTTGGATATGATTGCTCTTAATGCTGTTAAAAAAGTGAAATTTACTCCGGGCTTGCAGCGAGGAAAACCAGTAAAGGTCATAATGGTAATTCCAATATTATTTAAATTAAAATAACATTTTAGAGGTTAGTTTACTTTACAGACTAATCCTTTAAGATAAAGTCCTTCAGGAAAACTTGTTAACATTGAATGGTCGGGAGATTGAGTTAAATATTTTAAAATATGAACCTCTCTTCCGGCATCTGCTGCAGCATCGGCAATTATTTTGTTAAAGAGATCCGGAACAATATGACCTGAACAAGAAAAGGTAAATAACAAGCCATTCTTCTTTAAAAGTTTTAATGCTAAAAGATTAATGTCTTTATATCCTCTAGCAGCTTTATCTATCTGGCTAACTGATTCTGCAAACTTTGGCGGATCAAGAATAATAACATCAAATTGCTTATTTGTATCTCTAAGTTTTCTTAGATACTTAAAAACATCATCTTGTGTGTTTTCGTATGTTGATGAATCAATTTCATTCAAAGCAAAGTTTTTTTCAGCTAAGGAAAGAGCTTCTGCAGATGAGTCGACATTAATAACTTTGCTGGCCCCAGATTTAAGAGCATACACAGAAAATCCACCAGTGTATGAAAAACAATTAAGTATTTCGCTTCCTGAAGAAAAGTTTTGCAGTAATTTTCTGTTGTCTCGCTGATCCAGATAGAATCCTGTTTTATGCCCAAGAACAATATCCACCAAAAATTTATTTCCATTTTCAAGAATCTCTATAAGTCCCTCTGGTGCTTTACCATAGAGAATACCTTTGGATTGCTGCAATCCTTCTTTTTCTCTTACCTCCACATCAGAACGTTCAAATATTCCGGTTGGATTAAAAAGACTGATAAGAATTTCAACTATTTCTTTTTTCCAGAACTCGGCACCTGCAGATAAAAATTGACAGACCAAATAATCACCATACTTATCAACAACAAGTCCTGGTAATGAATCACTCTCAGCATTAACAAGCCGAAAGGCATTTGTTGTTTTATCGGTTATAATCTGTTTACGAAATTCTGCTGCATCTTTCATTCTCATATGAAAAAAATCCAGATCGATTTTTTCATCCGGATTGAAAGACAAAACGCGCACAGAAATTTGCGATTGTGAGGAATATGAACCATATCCTAAAAATTTACCATCTCCCGAAATAATATCAACAGTCTCTCCGTTTGAATTTACGTCCTTCACAGAATCAATCGCCCCGGAAAAAATCCATGGATGTTTTCTGTTAAAAGATTTATCACGACCCTTTTTTAGTTTTACTGACGGCATATTATGTATCTCAATTTTATTTAGCGCAAACAAAAAAGGGATCAATTAAATGATCCCTTTAATTCTTAAAGACTAATTTTGTTAAATTTTAAACAACCTGGTTGTTTCCTGTTCTGGCTGATTTTCATTTATTTCGGAGGAATCATCAACAGAAATTTTTCTGCTAATAGAATCCTGCCTGTTTTTTAAAATCGTCTGTTCGATCTTCAACTTTTCTCTTATTTTCTGATAACGCTGAAGCACTCGCTGGCTCTTAGATATTTCTTCTTGCAGTTTCTTTTTCATTGATGCAAGCTTAACAATATTTCCCCGATGTTCTTCATGCTCTACCTTAATCATACTTATTGCAGATTGAAGTTCAACGAGTTCATCCATCGAATCAGAAATTTTATGATTAAGGTCATCAACTTTTTCTTCATATCCTCTTACTTCTTTTTCAACCTTCGATCGTTTTTCTTTAGCTTCTACAAATTTTTGATTCATATTGTTAATTAGTTCCTGCAAACTTTGCTCAACAGAAATTCTCTTCTTTAAAATCAGTTCAGCCTCAAGTTTCATATCATCATTAGAGTTTTTCTTTTCAAGTATTTGTTCATCAAGTTTTAATAAATCATTTCTAAGCTGCTCTTTTTTTTCATTAAATGATTTTAGTAATTGTTCAAATGAATCGATCTCAGCCTGCCGCATATTTAATAAACGATCGCTTTCTTCAATTGCATTTATCTTTTCAAATAAAAGCTGATCTTTTTCTTCAATATCTTTTTCTTTCTTCTGAACGATTTGATCAATAACAGATCTTTTTTTAGTTATCTCATTCATTTCAGAATTAAATTTCTGAAACATTTTTGTAAATCGGTTTTCAAGATCAAGGTTGCCCTTTTCAATCTCTTCGCGGCGCTGCTCTAAAAGAGGGAGTATCTCTTTTATTTTCTCTTTATCCTTGTTCAGCTTGTCATAAGAATCCTGCTCAAGTAAAGTGCGTTTATGTAACTCGTTTTTAAGATCCTCCAGTCGCCTTGTTTCATCATAAAGCTCTTTATGACGATTTTCAATTTCAGTTACTTCAACACTAAGTTTAGCTAATCTTTTTGTTTTAATGCTTAGTGATTCTTCGGTAGCAAAAAGTTCTTTCTGCTTAATTTCGATTGTCTCAAATATTTTTTGCTGGCGGGCATTTGTTTCATTCATCTCCCTCAACTTCTCAGCCATTTGAGATTCTAAAAGCTGAGATTCGTTTTCACGAGCAACAAAACTATTTTCTATCTGGTTCAGCCGATCAACTTTTTCCTTGATCTGCTCTGCAAGTTCATCAACTTTTAACCTAGTGTTTCTCTCTGCCTGATTAAGTTCCGAAAGGACATGACGAATTTTATCTGCTTCTGCATTCTGCAGCTCTATTTGATTTGTTAACTCTTCTAAAGCAAGTCTTTTTTCACTCTCGCTGCTTTCAAGAGCTATAATTCTATTTGTAACACCAGCCGTCTTCTCATCTATTTCTGCACTAATTTCTTCAAGCTTAATCTTTTTCTGAATGTTTTCATCTGTAAGTTTTTCAACTTCTCTTTTTAAAATTTGGGATTTTTGTTCTTCCTCATTCAACTTGGATGAAAGATTTTCTATTCTAAACTTTATTTCCTCTTCGTCTTTTTCAAGTGCAGATAATCTAATTACTTTTTCATCAATCTGTTCCTGATTTTTAACCAAATCAAAAGATAGTTCATTAAACTTACTTCTCTTCTCATCTTCTTCTTCAGATAATTGAACGATAACTGCTTTCAATGAATCACACTTTTGTTCCCGGGAACTTATTTCATTACTTAACTTTTCAAGTTTTTCGGAATACACTTTTTGTTGAAAATCTAATTCATTTACAACCTGTTTTTGCTTCTCTAATAATGGTTCTTCTCTTTCTAATTGCTTTGTTAGCCCTGCTAATCTCTCTCTCTTGTTATTAATTTCAATGGTGAGTTTCTCTAATTCTGCTTTTGCAGGAATAATCTCTTCAATAAACAAAGATTCGGTTGCATTCAATTTTTCCGTTAATTTACTTAACTCCGCCTTAGTCTGTTCCTCTGTCTGTGCAAGTTGTAATAAATTTTCCCTGATCAGTTCAGCTTTCTGTTCCTTTTCCTCTATTTCAATATTTAGCTCTTCAATTCTAAAAACCTTCACTCGTTCCTCAGAATCAAGGTTTTTATTTAGTAAGATTTTTTCATTGTGATAATTCTCATCATTTTTTATCTGAGTTGATAAATCTACTACTATTGCTTTTTTATTTTCAATCTCATTAACTAAAATTGCAAGTTCTTTTCTTAGCCCATCTGATTTTGCTTCATGTAAATTTATATCGGCAGATAATTTTTCAATCTTTTCGATTCTATCCTGCTCCATTAACTCCAGTTCTCTAAATGCGATTCGCTTTTTATTTAACTGAGTTTCATTAACATTGATAAGTTCTATTAATTCATCTACTTTTTGGGTTCGTGATTCTAATTCTTCAGATAGTTGATTAACCTTTTCACTTCGCCCCCCTTCTAATAACTCAAGTTCCCTATACTCAGTTCGTTTCTGATTTAATTGAGTTTCATTTTCTTTAATCAGCTGGTTTAGTTCATCCACAATTTTGGTTTTTGATACTTCTTCTTCAGATAATTTATCAACTTTATCTTTTCTTCCCTGTTCTAATAATTCAAGTTCTTTTACCTGGTTTTGCTTTTCATTCAATTGAGTTTCATTAACACGAATAAGTTCGTTTAGCTCATCTACTTTTTTATTTCTTGATATTTCTTCTTCGGACAGTCGTGCAATCTCAGAATTGATTACTTCAAGCCTTAGTTCCTGCTCTTTTGCTTCACGAGATAACTCTTCAATCCACTGAATTCTTTCTTTGCCAACTTTATCAAGATCGTCAAGATTCTGTTTTTTATCTTGTGTTAAATTTTCTTTAAACTTAAGTTGATCAAAAACTTTTGACAGCAATGATTTCTTTTTGTGTTCTTCTTCTTCAAGACTATCTATTCTGGATTGTAAGTTTTCAACTTTTTGTTTTTGTTCATCCGCTTGTCTTACCAATTCTCGAAGCTGTTTTTTTCTATTCTCCTCCTCCTCATAAAGAATAGAGATTTTTGATCCGAGATATTCTGCTTGTTTTGTCTTTTCTTTAACTTCTTCATCCAGCTCTTTTATCAAGTTAACAGAATTATTCTCCTTTTCCTTAAGATCAAATAATTTCTTATTCAACTCTGTTATTTCATTTTCCTTTTCGTGAATTTCATTTAAAACTCTATGCTGTTCCTCTGTTAATTCACTTATTTTATTTTCAACATCATTAATATCTTTAATGGACTTTTTAAGCTTTTTATTATTTAATGATTCAAGTTCTTTTTTCTTTTCACCTATTCTTTCATTCAATTCATCTTCAAGCGAATTAAGTCCATCTATCTTTTCTTCCGCTGTAAACATTTTATCTTTAAGATCATCGTACTCTTTATTAAGCGCTTCAATTTCTTTGTTTCTATCATTAATTATCTCATCACTGGCATCAAAGTTTGTATCTCTTAAGCTTTCATCATTACTTATTTGATTTTTAATTCGATCGATACGAGAGGAATAATCAAGCAGGGTATTTTGTTCTTCTAATTTTAATTGGCGCAGATTAAGAATTTCTTTATTGAATCCCTCGATATCTGCTTTATTTAGTCTTTTTTGTTCACGCAGTGATTCTATCTCGCCGGATAAAGAAAGCCTACGTTCGTTTAGATCAGAAACTTCCATTCGCATCTTTTTTAAAACATCATTTAGATTGCGAACGTTATCTTCTTTCTCAGCAATACTGTTAATTCTAAAGAGAAGTTCTTCGTTTGCTTTCTCTAATTCACGTAGTTTTTTATTCTCAAACAAACCCATAATGGCTCCTATTAAGTATGCCTATATTAGCGAAAATATTAGATAATTGTAAAAAAATTCAAGATGAAATTAGGTATTGTGATGCTAAATTTCAATTAAACAAAATTTTACACCATGTAAATCTTACACACGATTTTAAGTCGTTAAAAGTTGTCATAAATTTCCTTCACGGTAACGCTTACGGAAGTTTATTTTTTCGATCTGCCGTTCAATTATTAGATCAGCAAGTTTCTGTGGAATGGATTCTTTATTCTTAGCGGAAAATAACTCTGCTAATTTTTTTTCACTTA
>Ga0105096_10001113_pt1 | contig 10680 bp, 10 predicted proteins | sample PPLLak3cmMay2015_FD_87036 | JGI IMG/M metagenome (GOLD analysis project Ga0105096, IMG submission 87036) | Freshwater sediment microbial communities from Prairie Pothole Lake near Jamestown, North Dakota, USA - PPLs Lake P7 Core (1) Depth... | ecosystem: Environmental > Aquatic > Freshwater >...
CTGGTCGATTTGGTCCGCATCATCTTCCATATGCCGCTCAATGCTCTTCCGCATGCTTGCCAGGATTTCCCGGTTAGCTTGGCTGGGACTGTGCCGAACAACTCGTCCTCGTGATGTGGGCAATTTCATCGCATCCTCTCCTTTTAGTTTCTTATCCGTGAAATTGAATAAAACGACTCCTTGGTCTGAAAGCCGGAGATATTGAACTCCCCCTGCAGTAGTGCTTGGAACACGTCCGTATCATCGCCGGCAAACAGGTAAAGCCGCGCAGCGAACGCTCCCCATCGCGGTGGAAGTTAATGCCGAAACGTTGCTCAGACAGAAGAAGGGAGGGCGGGCCGCCGTCCAGGATCAGATTATTCTTTTGGCCCGCTAAAAATTGAAAATCGCATTCAGGGCATGTATGTCTTGGCCGGTCAAAAAATTGTGCAATTTCGCGCAGAGCGCCTGGCATCACAGACCCTGGATCGTTTCATCGATCTCCGCCAGGGTGAATGGCTTTGAAATCACCTGGTCCACTGCGGTGCTCTTTCTGGAAAAAACGGTTTCCCTTCCGGCGCCCGTCATAATGATGACCCGCGTGCAGGGGGCGCTTCTTTTAACGCTGCAAGCCAAAGCGACCCCATCCATCCCCGGCATTTCATAATCCGACAAGACGATGTCGATTATGTTCTCAAGAAAAATGCTCAACCCTTTTTCGCCGCTATCGGCTGAGAACACCACGTGGCCAAGCAGGGAGAGCATCCGGGAAACGACATCGCGAACGACGCTGTTATCATCGACAACCAGAATTTTTGCGCCGTTCTTGTTTTTCAATCTCCCCGCCCGATATGTTTCTCGTGAAGTCACGCAACATCCCACTTGATTATTCCACCCCGGACCGAATCCAAACACTTTGCTGCTCTTCGATGCCACGGCCTATCCTTTGAACTTGGCGGCGGTGTTTCGAATAGCGGCGCTCAATGACCCCCAGGCACTCTCCACACCGTCCTTGAACTGCTCCCAGACGTCATCGCTGGCCTCGGCCAGTTCATGCAGCTTGGCCTTCGTGTCGCCAACCTTCGCTTCAAGGTCGTCAACCTGCTTGGCATGTTTGATCTGCGAGTCGGCTGCAGCACTCTTCGCTTGGGCCTTGAACTCGGCCAATTTGGCTTGCGCCAGTTCCAACTCGGCTTCCATCTTCTGTTTTTAGGCTTCTTTAGTGTTCATAACGGGTCTCCTTTGTTAACGGATTTGGGGCGCATCAGGCTTTGCGGCCAGGTTTTCCTGGGAAAGATTCCAATGTGTTTCCACGGCCAGGTTTCTTTAGACTGATACTAAAAAGCGCCGCGGCTCAGGCAGATCGGAATGAAATAAGCACGGAATCAGGCGGGCTGTATCACTATTAAAAAGATACGAACCATGCGGGGGAAAATCAACGTTGGATAATTATGTGGACAATATGGGGACCAAACAGATACTGTTTGATGAAAGCCAAACAGGTACGCAGGCCGATTTTTTTTGTTCTTGACGCTCAACTTCGACCAACTCCCCCGGATCGTCGCGCAGATCATCGACTTTTGGGTGTCTCAGGTCAGCACCGTCGATTCGTCCCACCGCCCCGGCCTGCTGTTTGGCGTCCGGCCTCGATCAGCTGCGTGGCGACGCGCCCGGTCGCCACCGCCGCCTGGCGCAAAACCTGCCCGGCGTCCGTCATCCGCTAAAGCGGCACGCGGTCAACGCCCGCAACCCGTCGATTTGAGAAAATTTTCATCTCACAGTGCTTCGCGCAGGCGCGCCAGTCGGCTCTCGACCCGTGCCCGGTCGTGCGGGGACTCGATGGTGCGTTCGGCCAATTCGGCGATCCATTGCACTTGCTCACGGAGCACCCGCCGCCGGTTCGGGCTGGCCGTCAGGCTGGCAATGGTTTGAAGCGCGCCAAGCATCCGCGACATGATGGCGACGTTGCCTGCAGCATTCTGCCGGATCTGGTTGAAGGCTTCGGCCACCAGGCTTTCGAAGCTCGGGCCGCGGGCGATGACGCGCAGCTTCCCCTGATCCAGCCGGGGGGAGACCGCAATCCGGCGGGCCGCAAGCCGAACCAGGATCGCCCTAGATAATCCACGCACATCACCGCGGTCGTGGTGTCGTTGATGCCGGGCGACAGTGCTTTCATGGCGATGTCCACGATCTGCCGGATCCCGAACCCGGCATCCGCTTCCACCGTGCGCTGACGGCTGATGACATACGCCGCGTTGATTTCGGCCGTCGTCTCGTCGTCCAGACCGCCCGGGTCGACCACCGAGGCGAGCGGCGCACCCTCGATGACAAACTCCCCGATACCGCGTTCCATGCGCAGGATTGTCCCGCGTTCCCGGGCCACATCCAGAAGCGCGTCCACGTCGACAATCTCGATGTAACCGGTCTTGCGGGCCGGGACGTCAGACCAAGGCTGATTCGCAAGAGACATCCGGCGGCTGCCGTCCGCCTCTTCGTCCCCGTCTTCACCCAGCTCTTTGGGAAACAGGTGATCCACGGCCGCGATGGTCTCCCGTGCGGTTACGGCGATAATGCTCGACGCCTGGATGGACAACGCGATGTGATGAATGAAGTGGACCAGAAAGGCGATCCCGACGAAGGCCAGGATCAAGCCGGCCACAACCGCCAGCGATGGGACGAACCCCCCTTCGTCATCCCCACGAATCGCCCGGAGCACCACCAGGCAGTAGGCGAAGATGCCGACGAACACGCCGAGCACCACCTGGTTAAGGCGGTCACGCATAAAAATGCGGATGACCCGTGACGTGTACTGACTGGACGTCAGGGAAAGGGCAACCAGGGTGATGGAGAACACCACCCCGGCGACCGTCACCATCGAGCCGGCGACGGTCGCGAGCAGGCCGCGGGCACCGGCCGCACCGGCGCCGAAGAACAGGGGCCAGCGCTCGACAAAATTCAGATCGACGGTCGCGTCCACGGCGATCAGGACGGTGGCGAGCACCACGGCACCCAGCACGATCGCTGCGGGTATGAACCAGAAGCTCGACCTGATTTGTTGCCACCAATGGCGCAGTTTCATCATCATGCGCCGACACCCTTGGGGTTACGGTTTGGGTTCTTTCATCTGTTTCTCAGAAGGTGGGGCACCGCAAACAACCGGCAGGGGATTCTCCCCGCCCTGATTTTTTGGACAGACGCTGATTATTTTGAGGGAGTCGGTAGGATGCAAATCCTTGGTCGATTCACCCTCTACCAAAATCACGCTCTCGTCTGTCTCAACCACCCCTGCCTTTGCCATAAAGCGCACAGCCATGTCCTCGGCGTTCTGCCGTCTCGAGCGCAGCGGGCGGCAAATAGATGTTAGGCGGTATGCATCAGTACCCTGAAACCATGTTTTCAAACAACCTCTCGGCATCCTCCCTCCGGCACAACTCGGTTCCCGGCGTCATGACGGCTGCCGTGCCGGCTGCCACGCCGAACAGGACGGACTCCCTGAGCGGCTTGCCCCGGGCAAGGCTCAAGACGATGCCGGCCACCATGCTGTCCCCGGCCCCGACCTTGCTGACAATCGGCACGGTCGGCGGTAGGATGTGTTCGGCGAACTGCGCTGAAACCATCAAGGCGCCTGCCGCGCCAAGCGAGATGACCAGCACCTCGCAGCGGCCGCTCTTGACTATTTTCTGGGCCTCTGCCCTGATTTGTGATTTCTCTTTGATGTTCTTCCCAACCAACTCCCTGAATTCGCCGACATTGGGCTTAATCAGATACACGCCCTGCTTGAGGGCCTGCTCCAGGGCTTCACCCGCAACGTCGATGATCGTTTTTGCTCCCCTGTCCTTTCCGATGCGCGCCACTCGCGCATAAAAGTCGGCGGGCACGCCCGGCGGAAGGCTCCCGCTGGCCACCAGATAATCCGGTGAAGGGTCAATGGCCGACAGTTCATGAAGAAATTGTTCCCATTCTTTTTCCTGAAGCTCAGGCCCCGGCATGCCAAAACGATACTGCTGGCCGGTGGATTCCTCCAAGATGACAAGACTCTCCCGGATCAGCCCCTTAATGGGAAACGGCCGATGGTCCAGGCCTTCCTGATCCAGGAGTTCTTTAAGCTTCTCCCCTGCCAGCCCCCCTGCAGGATAAAGGAGGATGGATTCCCCGCCCAGCTTTTTGATGGCCCGGGAGACATTCACCCCGCCCCCTCCGGGCTCGAAACGCGGGGGTTTGCAGTACAGCTTGCGCTCGGCCACGACATGTTCCACGCTTGAACTCTTGTCGATCGCCGGATTCAAGGCCATGCTTACGATGGTTTTCATAAATAACCCTCCCTGCAGCAACGGCCCACAGATGCGGCCTGTGTTCGCCGCCGCCGGTGTTGACCCAGGGCCACGCCTTCTTTCATTCTTGCGAATTCCTCCAACCGGCAGGTCTGGCCTTCTCCATAAACAGGCCCTTAGCGGCCATGAACTCGGCAAAATCAACGAGGCGCGCGGAGTAACCCCATTCGTTGTCGTACCACGCAAGGATTTTAACGATTCTATCTTTCAGAACCATGGTACTCAGTGCATCGACGATGGATGAGTGGGGATCGCCGATGATATCCTGGGAGACCAGCGCCTCGTCCGTAACCCGCAGGATCCCTTGCAGGGGGGGCCGCTCCGATGCCTCCCGCAAGGCGGCGTTGACCTTTTCGGCAGTCACGTCTTTTCCCAGGGAAACCATCATGTCGGTAATCGAGCCGTCAGGGACGGGAACCCGCATGGCCATGCCGGTCATCTTGCCCTTCAACTGCGGCAGGACCTTTTCGGCGGCTTGCGCCGCCCCGGTGGTGGTCGGGATGATCGACAGGGCGGCCGCCCGGCCGCGGCGGCGATGGCGTGTCGGCATGTCCATCAACGATTGGCTCGATGTGTACGCATGCACTGTGGTGAACATGATGAACTCCACGCCGAAGGATTCGTGAAGGACCTTGGCAACCGGGGCCAAACAGTTCGTTGTGCAGGAGGCCATGGAGACAATCCGATGGGATTCCGGGCGGTAGATCTCCTCGTTGACGCCAAGCACGATCATTGCGTCAGCATCGTCGGACGGGGCGGAGATGATCACGCGTTTTGCCCCCGCCTGCAGATGACCTGCAGCCTTCAGACGGCTGCGGAGCGCTCCGCTGCATTCGATGATGATGTCCGCCCCCGTCTCCTTCCAGGGTATTTTTTTCGGGTCCGGGGCTGAAAAGAAAGGAATCGTTTGCTGGTCCACCTGGATGGCGTTTTCCTGCGCGGCAATCTTCCTGGAATACCAGCCATGGACCGAATCATACTTGAGAAGATAGGCGAGGTCTTCAAGGTTTGCCAGATCATTGATTCCGACCACCTGAAATTTTTCCTTCTGAAGCAATTGCCTGAAAACCGTCCGTCCGATTCGGCCAAACCCATTGATTCCCACCCGGATGACTTCTTGTCTGCTCATACGTCCTCCTTTAGCGAAATGTTAAAAAAATGGTAGCCAATTTCCGCTACAGGATAAAATCGGTCGCCAGGAATTTGCTTTTGTGATCCCGCACGATGCGGGTGATGATCTGCTTGTTCAGATCCGTTTGCTTGGCGGCGACCAGCGTGCGAATGGAAAAAACCCGCAAGGCGTCGGATACGGAAAGGGTTCCTTCGGCGGAATCCTTTCGCCCCGTGAAGGGAAACGTGTCCGGTCCCCGCTGGCATTGGCTGTTGATGTTGACCCGGCAGACCTGGTTTACCAGCGGGTCTATCAATCGCGCGATCTGGTCCGGATCGCTTCCGAAAATGCTGACTTGCTGGCCGTAGTTCGAGTTGATCATATACGCGATGGGCTCAGCGATCTGGTCGAAGGACAGGACCGGAATCACCGGCCCGAACTGCTCTTCATGATAGACTCGCATGTTATGGTGGACCGGATACAGAATGGCGGGAAAAAAGAAGCTGCCGCAAACCGTCCCTCCGGCTGGATTGACGATCCGTGCGCCGTGCGCGACAGCGTCCGACACCAGTTCCCGCAGGTAATCGGTCTTGCCTTTTTCCGCGACCGGTGTCACGAAAACCCCTTCCCGCCATGGCATCCCAAAGGACAGGGCGTTGACGGCGGCGACAAAGCGTTCGAGAAACGCGTCCGCGATAGCGGCTTCCACAAACAGGATCTTAAGCGCCGTGCAGCGCTGCCCGTTAAAAGAAAGGCTGCCGAGAACGCATTCTTTGACGGCCAGGTCAAGATCAGCGCCTTTCAGCACAATGGCCGGGTTCTTGGCCTCCATCCCCAGCACGCAGCGAAGCCGATTGGGGCTGGGGTGCAGTTTTTTTAAAGCGTTCGCCGTTTTGCTCGTCCCGATCAGCGCCAGCACGTTGATTTTGCCGGATGCCATGAGGGGCGGAATCACTTTTCGGCCCTCGCCAGTGATGACGTTGATGACGCCTTTCGGGAAAACATCGCGGAGGGCCGCCAGCAGCGGTGTATAGAGAAGCGCGCCGTGCTTGGGCGGCTTCAGGATCACGGTGTTCCCCATGACTAGCGCCGGTATCAGGGTGGTAAAAGTCTCGTTGAGCGGGTAATTGAACGGCCCCATGCAGAGCACGACCCCCATGGGGGCCCGCCGAATCTGGCCGACGATTCCCTCCTCGATGGTGAACCGGGAAGAAATTCGATCCAGGTCTTTCAGCGCGGAGAGGGTGTCGTTGATGTATTGAATCGTCCGGTCGAATTCCTTTTCCGAATCCTGAAGGGATTTGCCGACCTCCCACATCAGAAATCTCACGACCCGGGCCTTTTCTTCAATCATTCGAAAAACGAAGCGCTGCAGGTGATCGATGCGCTCGGCCACGGGCAGGGTGGGCCACACACCCCGCCCATGGTCATAGGCGGCAACCGCCGCATCAAGGGCCTGAAGCGCTTGCGCTTCCGTCAGCAGCGGATATTCACCAACGCAAAGGGGCTTCGGGCCGGTGCCGCCCGCCACCCAGACGGGCGAGAGCACCTCCTGGCGAGGACCGTCCCAGATCCGAATCTCACCATCCACGAGATAGCCCGTCTGAACGTAGGGAATATCCTCTAAAAGGGGTTGCGGTATGTCGCTCGCCCGCGGAAACACGTTTTGGATTTTCTCGATCAACATCATGTCCGCTTCCCTCCGAAATGCATGACCGGCTGATTGGCCCCGATGCCAGGGGCGTTTTTTGCTTCAAGCCCCGGTTTTTTCCCCGGGGCGCGCATCTTCCTGTTTTCCTTTATATCGATGCCAGGCACCCAAGCCCTGGCGGCGGCTTTCATGGACCGTCGGAAGAACCGGCAGTCCTGGGTGCTTTGGGCGTGTAGCCTTTTCTCAAACCGGACAGAAAGCCGGCCATTTTTTCCGGAGAAACCGGTTTCAACTCGGCAAAGGGCCGGTCGGTGATCTCATTTCTGAACCGGCCGGCAAAGGGTTTGCGCGGCGCGGCGCGGAACAGAATGCCGGCGGCGATCCCTTCCCCCGTTTCCATGGTTTTCTCCAAGGCCGCTTTTCGATCGGCCGGGTCATACGCGTCGCCCAGGGTGTAGACCCTTTCCCGGTACCAGCTCAGCGGGTGGGTGCCCCAGGTGATGCACGGCTGGATTACTTCCACAACGGACAAGCCGGGATGACCGATGGCTTCCACCAAAAGCGATTTCAAATGATCGCCGTCGCCTGCAAAGCCCCGGGCCACAAACGTGCAGTCCTGGACGATGGCAATCGCCAGCATGTTCAGGGGCGCGATTTCGACGCCGTGGACAGCGAGGCTGCGTTTCTCGCCAACCGGCGTGGTCGGGGACGCCTGGCCTTTGGTGAGGGCATAAAACCCGTTGTTATGGACCACCAGCGTGATATCGGGGTTGCGACGCAGGGCATGCAGGAAATGGTTGCCTCCCTCCCCGTAACAGTCTCCTTCCCCGGTGACAACGATGGTTGTCAGGCGTGGATTGGCCACATGGATGCCCAGGGCCGCCGGCAGGGCTCTTCCGTGCAAGCCATTAAAAAAATTACACTTGAGATAGTGAGGCAATTTGGCGGCCTGCCCAATGCCGGAGACCAGGCAACACTCGTGGGGCCGCTTGCCCAATGCCGTCAAGGCTGTCTTGAGGGCGTTCAATATCCCGAAATTCGGGCAACCGGGGCACCACTGGGAAGGAACATCGTTCTTGTAGTCGTCGATTTTTACCATTTCAGCGCCTCCACAATGTATGCTCCGGTCACCGGCAGACCGTCATAGCGATGGACCTGGCCTGCGAACGCAATTCCGTACTCGGAGCGCAACAACCTCGCCAGTTGCCCGGTGGCGTTGTTTTCGACGCTCCAGTAGGTTTTGCCTTCGGGAAACCGGTATGCCGGCAGAGGCCACATTTCCGTGAAATGCATCATGCCCGCCCGGATTCCATTTTTGTGAAGCCGATCAAGGGCTTCCAGCAGGGCCGGGCGCGAAGACCCCCATCCCACCAGAATCCGCTCAGCTTCCGCGACATCGACCTCCTCGGGCGGGCGGATGGCGGCCTTCAGCGCCCGATGCTTCGCGAGGCGCTTTTCCACCATCGTCGGCACGGTTTCGGTTACGTCTTCGGTGATGTGGCCCCGGGAATCGTGTTCATCGCTGTCCGCGGTCACCAGATGCAGGCTTTGACCCGGATACAAGCGCGGAGATATGCCGCTTTCCGTCACCCGATAGCGATGGTAATCGTCGATGACGGACGGGTCCGCCAGATGGAATTCGGGCGCATACTGCTCCAAACGGATGTCTTCCACTGAAAAAAGAGAATCCAGCAGGAACTGATCGGTAAGCACAATCGCCGGTATCTGATAGCGGTCGGCCAGATTGAAGGCGCGCACGGTTTGCCTGAAGATGTCTTTTAAATCGGCAGGCGCCAGCACCAGTTTGGGAAATTCACCATGCCCGGCGTGGACCGCGAACAAGAGCTCGCCCTGAGCGGTGCGGGTCGGAAGCCCGGTGGCCGGTCCCGGCCGCTGCCCCAGGACGATGACCAGGGGCGTTTCGATCATCCCGGCCAGACTGAGGGCTTCCACCATAAGGGCGAAGCCGCCGCCGGAGGTGACCGTCATGGCCCGGGCTCCGGCAAAACCGGCGCCGATGGCCATGTTGACGGCCGAAATCTCGTCTTCCGCCTGCTCGGTGAACACTTCGAGTTCCTGCTGGTTTTCGGCCAGAAAACTGATGATATCGGTCGCAGGCGACATGGGATACGCCGCCACGAAGCGGCACCCGGCCAGAGCGGCCGCCATGGCGAGGGCTTCTGCCCCCGAGACGAGTTGGTAGCGGGTATCCCGTTGCGGCAGTCGCCAGGGACAGACGCCCCGGCAGCCTTCCTGGGCGAGGAGATAGCCTTTCTCGGCCGCAACCAGATTGGCCGCCACCACCGAATCCCCTTTTGCGCCGAATTTTTGAGCAAGTACCGCCTGGAGAACCTCGAGATTCATGCCGATCGCTGCGGCCAGTGCGCCAATGGCCACCGTGTTGGCGTATATCTTGTTGCCCAGTTCCTTCTGGGCGATATCCCCAAATGCCATCGGAATCATTCGGTCCCGACTCTTTTTGCCCGCGATGAGAATACCGTCCGTTTGAATCAGCCGCCCGTATTTCATGGCCGCGCCGTCATTCAACGCCAGAAGAATATCCGCCCTCATGGCCGGCGCATTGGCCGGTTTTTCGCTGATCCGGATGGAATAACTGTTCTGGCCTCCCCGGATTCTGGATTCGAACTCCTGCCAGGCGAATACGGCATAGCCGTGCCCTGCAATGGCTCTCGCAAGCACCTCCCCGACGGTCTGCACACCTTCACCGGCCGCGCCGGCGATGACCACATTCAGATCCACCATCATGTGATGCCTCCAATGATAAGAGTTTTTATTGTTATTGGATCTTTTTGAAATCGATAAACCCTTTCTCCACATCCGTGTGAACGAGTTGTACCTTGAGCCGGTGGCCTACATCGACGCCCTCAAACCCGTAAAGCAGCCGGCCTTCGAGCGGCGGCTGAAAGATCCGGACCCATGTCCCTTTGTCGGCCGCACCTGTGCAGATGGCATCAAACCGGTCTCCGATCCTTGAAGAGAGCAGAATGGCCGCAGCCGATTTGGTAACGAGCCGCTCCACCTTGTTGGCATCATCTTCTTTCTTGGTGCAGTGACGGGCCAGTTCCGTCAATTCTTCCCGGCTGTAAGGCAAGGGCTCCCCCTCCAAACCGGCCTTCAGGATGCGCTGAGTGATCAGATCCGGGAACCGCCGGTTGGGAGCCGTTGAGTGGGTGTAATCTTTAACCGCCAGGCCGAAGTGGCCGGGAGTCGCCTCGTCCGGGGCTTCGACGACATACTCACCCGAACCGAGCAGCTTGATGACGGTCAGGGACAGATCGGTAAAGCGGAGCGGGTCGGCGGCTTTCTGCTCAACCAGGAACCTTTCGAGCGACTTCGAATCCGGCTGCGCCGGAAGCTTGAAATTGAACTCGGCCGCGACCTCGACGATGCGGTCCCAGCGCTTGGGAGAACGGACCATGCGCCTCAGGGAAGCGAATTTCTTTGCCTGCAAAAACCGCGCGGTCACGCCGTTAGCCGCTATCATGAAGTCCTCGATGATCTCCTTGGGTCGGTTGCGCTCATCTGCCCGGAGATCCAGAATCTTGTCCCCGGCAAAGACGGGGCGGGCTTCTATCGTCTGGAGATCC
>Ga0105096_10001114_pt1 | contig 10678 bp, 7 predicted proteins | sample PPLLak3cmMay2015_FD_87036 | JGI IMG/M metagenome (GOLD analysis project Ga0105096, IMG submission 87036) | Freshwater sediment microbial communities from Prairie Pothole Lake near Jamestown, North Dakota, USA - PPLs Lake P7 Core (1) Depth... | ecosystem: Environmental > Aquatic > Freshwater >...
CTCGATGCCTGCGCGCTCGAAAGCCACCGGCGCGCCGCGGCAGCGACCCGCGCCGGCCGCTTCGCCGGCGAGATCGTGCCGGTTCCCGAGCGCGGCGCCGACGGCGCGTCGAACGGCGAAATGCACCGGGCCGACGAGGGCATCCGCTTCGACGCTACCCTCGACGGCATCGCTGCCGTCAAGCTGCTGGCCGCAGGCGGCCGCATCACCGCCGCGACCGCGAGCCAGATCTGCGATGGCGCCGCGGCGCTGGTCCTTGCCAACGAGCGTGGGCTGAAGGCGATGGGAAGTCCCAGGCCGCTGGCGATGGTGCGGCAGATGACGGTGATCGGCCACGACCCGGTGATCATGCTCGAAGGGCCGATCCCGGCGACCCCCATCGCGCTGCGCAAGGCGGGGCTGCGCATCGAGGACATCGACCTCTTCGAAGTCAACGAGGCCTTCGCCTCGGTGCCCCTGGCCTGGCTCGCCGCGACCTGCGCCGACCCGGCGAAACTGAACGTCAACGGCGGCGCCATTGCTCTCGGCCACCCGCTCGGCGCCTCCGGCGCCAAGCTGATGACGACGTTGCTGCACGAACTCGTCCGCCGCGGCGGCCGCTACGGGCTGCAGACGATGTGCGAAGGCGGCGGGCTGGCGAACGTGACGATCGTCGAGCGGGTGTAGCGCCCAGCGCGCGGAGGCGTTAGGTCCGATCTAATCATTCCCCGATGCGCCGCGCTGCGACTTCGGGCATCGTTCGAGGACACTGAGCCCATAGGAGGCTGCCAATGTGCCGCTGGCTTGCGTATTGCGGCTCACCGGTCGACGTCGACCGCCTGCTGCTTGCGCCGAAGAACTCACTGATCGCGCAGAGCCTGAACGCGACCATGGGCGCGACCGTGTCCAACGGCGACGGTTTCGGCCTCGGCTGGTACGGAGAGCGCGAAGCGCCGGCGCTGTTTCACAGCATCGAGCCGGCCTGGAGCGACCGCAACCTGCGCGAGCTTGCCGCCGCGATCCGCACGCGGCTCTTTTTCGCGCACATCCGGGCGGCGACCGCCACGCCGGTGCAGAAGACGAACTGCCACCCGTTCCGGTACGGCCGCTGGCTGTGGATGCACAACGGATTCATCCGCGAGTTCGCGCGCGTCAAGCGCGAGCTCGCCTTCGACGTCGCGCCGGCGCTGTATCCCTTCATCGAAGGCTCGACCGACTCGGAGCTCTTCTTCTACCTCGCGCTGACCTTCGGCCTCGAAACCGACCCTCCCGGCGCTGTTGCACGGGCGGTGCACCGGATCGAGGCGATCGGACGCGGGCACGGCGTCGAGCACCCGATCCGGATGAGTGTGGCGACCTCGGATGGCGAGCGGCTGTGGGCCTTCCGGTACTCGACCGAAGGCAACTCGCCGTCGCTCTTCTTCAGCACCGACGTTCCGACGCTGCGGGCGACCTATCCCGACAACCCGGACTTCGCTGGCTACTGCGACGACGCGCGGCTCATCGTTTCCGAACCGCTTGGCGACCTCAAGGGCGTCTGGAACGAGGTGCCCGAGTCGAGCTACGGGATCGTGCAACGCGGCGCCGCCGACTCGCTGCACCCGTTCGGGCCAGCGCCGGCATAGCCATGCAGGGTGCTTTCGCCGCCACATGCTTCAGGTCTGCGCGCGGTGCAGGAAGATGTCGATGGTGCGGACAAAGATGAAACCGAAGACGCAAAGGGCCCATGTCAATGCAACAGCGTAGGGGCCGACACCCGGTGGGAACGGCATCCCCACGGCATTGAGCCAGAGGCCGGCAACGGCGGCGAACGAAAGCGCGTAGATGATGACGACCCAGGGGGGAAAGTGGCCGGCTTCGACCACGCGGCGGCGGCGAAGCTGGGTCAACAACAGGACGCTCAAGACCGCCGCAGCGGCTGCACTGGACAAGCGCCAGGTGACGGACTCGGAGATATGCAGGAGGTCCAGCAGCGCGGGCAGCAAGGCCAGGGCGGTCACCAGGAATCCGCCTTCGATGTAGAGACGCACTAGGCGGAGATGGCGCTCGGAGATCTCCCCTCCCAGCGCTCCTCGAAGGGTGACCACCACCGAGGAAAAACCGACGAATGCCAACGAGAGGCCCGAGAGGCCGAGCAGGAAGGCAGATTCTGCGGACGTCACGATCGCATCCTCACTGGCATTCGCCTGGCGTGTTTCACAACCCAGTCGAAGGGCTGGGACCGTCCGCAAATTGCTGCTTGCGATCGTACGCAATTCATCCCGGCCCGGCAGCACTGAGTGAGGTCCCAGGTCGCGCATCGACCTGGATCACGCTGTAGCAGCGTCGGACAAGGGTGTCCGGCGGGGCGACACTGGCGAGAGTCTTGAATCGTCGGCTCGCGGCCCATTACCGACGGCGCCGGATCAGCGTCCGATGGACTTCGGCACTGCCTGACGAAGCTCCCCTGCACCAACTTGTACGCCGCCTCCATCGCGGCGGGCTCCAACTCCAAGTTCAGCGCGCCTGAACGACGGTCATTGCCGCCGACGGGCTATCGATCCGCCCTCGCCACAGTCGGCCGGGGCCGGCAATCGCAGATGCCGGCAGCAGATCCCGCGGTACCTCGTAGACGGCGACGATCCGATAGTCGCCGGGCGGCAGGCGCCAGACGCAGCTCTTGTCGGACGCATCGGCGAAACGCAGCCTTGCTTCCGCGTCGGGCGCGAGTTGCAGCGCGCCCTGCCAGGGATCGACCGGAGGACCCGGGCGGGGCACGTACTCCGCCCTGGCACCTTCGATGCGCAGCCGTACCAGGTTCGGCAGGATCAGGATCGGAACCGTATCGCCGTTACGGATGTCGACGACGATGTCGCGCGATTCCCCGTGGCCGGCACGGGCCAGCGCCGAAACCTGCAGGACAGGCGCCACCGGAAACGCTGCCTCTGCTGCCCTCCGGTGTGCCGCTCTGACGTTCGGCCATCGCCGCTTCGGTGGTCGCCGGCACCGCGCCTAAGCGCCCGGTGGATGCGAAGCCCGCCTACTCGGCGGCGAGGTACTCCGCCTCGCGCAGCTTGGCGTGCGCCGCCGCCAGCCGCGCGATCGGCACCCGCGGGCCGGAGCAGGAGACGTAGTTCAGGCCGGCATGGTGGCAGAAGCGAATCGAGGTCGGGTCGCCGCCGTGCTCGCCGCAGATCCCCACCTTCAGCTCCGGACGCCTGCCGCGGCCGGCGCCGATCGCCAGCTTCATCAGTTCGCCGACGCCCTTCTCGTCGAGCACCTCGAAGGGGTTGTCGCGCAGGATGCCGGCCTCGTAGTACGACGGCAGGAACTTGTTCTCGGCGTCCTCGCGCGAGAACGAGAAGGTTGCCTGCGTCAGGTCATTGGTTCCGAAGGAGAAGAACTCCGCCGTCTCGGCCAGCCGCGCCGCGCGCAGGCAGGCGCGCACCACCTCGATCATGCTGCCGAACTTGTAAGGCACCTTGACGCCCGAGGACCTCTCGACCTCGGCGTGGATGCGGTCGACGTAGGACTTGATGCGCTTGAGTTCCTCGACCGTGGCCAGCTGCGGCACCATGATCTCGGGCTGCACGTCGACGCCTTCGCGCACGCAATCGGCCGCGGCATTGAGGATGGCCCGGATCTGCATCTCGTAGATCTCGGGATAGGTGATGCCCAGCCGCACGCCGCGGTGGCCGAGCATCGGGTTGACTTCAGACAGCGACTTGACCTTCTTCAGCGTGTCGGTCTTGCGGTTGATCACCGGGTCTTCCAGGTGCTTGTCGCGGAACTCGGTCAGCGTCGCCACCACCGGGCCCATGCTCTCCTGGTACTGGTGGTGCAGCCGCGGATTGAGCAGCTTCAGCGTCTCGGGCGCCTCGCGCATGGCGTCGACCGTCTCGCGGAAGTGGCGCAGGTGCGCGATCTCCAGTTCGAGCTGGGCGGCAGTCGGCAGGAACTCGTGCATCGGCGGGTCGAGCAGGCGAATCGTCACCGGCAGCCCGTCCATCGCCTTGAAGATGCCCCGGAAGTCCTCGGTCTGGATCGGCCGCAGCCTCTCGAGCGCCGCGATGCGCTCCTCGCGGGTGTCGGCCAGGATCATGTCCTGCATGATCGGCAGCCGGTCGATCTGGTTGAACATCCGCTCGGTGCGGCACAGGCCGATGCCCTGGGCGCCATACTCGCGCGCCCGCTGCGCGTCGTTCGGCGCGTCGGCATTCGCGCGCACGCCGAGCCTTGCCACCTCGTCGGCCCAGGCGAGCAGGGTCGCCATGTCGTGCGAAAACTCGACCTCGACGGTCGGCACCTCGCCGAAATAGACGGCGCCGGTCGAGCCGTCGATGGTGATGATCTGCCCTTCCTTCAGCACCGCCGGGCCGACCTGGGCGACCCTCTCGTGCACATCGACGACGATGCTTTCGGCGCCGGAGACGCAGGGCTTGCCCATGCCGCGCGCCACCACCGCCGCGTGCGAAGTCTTGCCGCCGCGCGAGGTCAGCACGCCCTGGGCGGCGAAGAAACCGTGAATGTCCTCGGGCTTGGTTTCCTCGCGCACCAGGATGACCTTCTCGCCGGCGCGGCCGCGCAGCTCGGCGGTGTCGGCGTCGAAGACGATCATCCCCGACGCTGCGCCCGGCGAGGCGGGCAGCCCGGTGGCCAGCGGCTGACCCTTGAAGGCTGGATCGAGCCGCGGCACCAGCAGTTGCTCGAGCATCTCCGGCGGCACGCGCAGCAGCGCGCGGCGGCGGTCGATCAGGCCCTCGCGTTCCATCTCGACCGAGGTCCGCACCATCGCCTGCGCGTTCATCTTGCCGCTGCGCGTCTGCAGCGCCCACAGCCTGCCGCGCTCGATGGTGAACTCGAAGTCCTGCACTTCGCGGTAGTGCGACTCCAGCTTCGCCGCCAGGTCCATCAACTGGCTGTGCAGCGACGGCATCTCCTGCGCCATCGCGGCGATCGGCTTCGGCGTGCGGATGCCGGCGACCACATCCTCGCCCTGAGCGTTGGTCAGGTACTCGCCGTAGACGGCGCGCTCGCCGGTGCCGGGGTTGCGCGTGAAGCCGACCCCGGTGCCGGAGTCGGCTCCCATGTTGCCGAACACCATCGTGCAGATGTTGGCGGCAGTGCCGTTGGCCATTTGCGGCGTGATCTTGAACTGGCGCCGGTAGTCGATCGCCCGCCGGCCGTTCCATGAGCGGAACACCGCGGCGATCGCGGTTTCGAGTTGCTGCCAGGGATCGTCGGGAAACGGCTGGCCGGTCTGCTCACGCACGACGTCGAGGAAACGCCGCGACAGCGCCTGCAGGTGCTCGGCCGACAGGTCGACGTCCTGCTGCACGCCGGCTTCCTTCTTGAGCAGAGTCATGGCGCGGTCGAAGGGCTCATCGGGCACGCCGAGCGCCACCTTGCCGAACAGCTGGATCATCCGTCGGTAGGCGTCCCAGCCGAAGCGCGGGTTCCTGGTTGCCTCGATCAACCCGACCAGCGTCTTCTCGTTCAGGCCAAGATTCAGGATCGTGTCCATCATCCCGGGCATCGAGATCGCCGAGCCGGAACGCACCGACACCAGCAACGGATCGTGGGCGGCACCAAAGCGCCTGCCGACCGCTTTCTCGACCGCCGCCAGGTTCGTGCGCACCTCGTCCATCAGGCCCTCGGGAAGACGGCCTTCCTTCAGGTAGGCGAGGCAGGCCTCGGTGGTGACGACGAAGCCCGGCGGAACCGGCAGGCCGATGCGGGTCATCTCGCACAGGTTGGCCCCTTTGCCGCCGAGCAGCAGCTTGTTGCTGCCGTCACCTTCTCCGAAGGCGTAGACCCACTTGGCCTTGCTGCCCATTTGATTCCTCCCTCAATCGACTGCAGTGCCCGATCCCATGGAAAGAGGATGCACTGCCCTGGCGGCGGCCTGTTGACGCCCGACATTACTAGCAGCCGACTGCGAGCGGAATCGGCCGACAGCACGGGTCCGGACGGCCGAACTGCAGCTACCGGTAGACGGCCAGGCAACTGCCGGCAGGCAGGCCGGTCGCGTCAGCGCAGCGTTGCCGTTGCCTGCATTCCTACCGCGCCGGCGTTGTTGGTCGACCAGAGCTCGACCGTGCCGTCGTCGCCGGGACTCGCCGCGTGCAGCGCAAACGGCGCGATGTCGAAGGTCGGCCGCATCGCCCGGAACTCGTAGCGCTCGACTCGCCGCCCCGGCGCCACGGTCGCCTGCAGGAACTCCAGCAGCAGCGTCGCGATCAGCGGCCCGTGCACCACCAGGCCCGGATAGCCCTCGATGTCGCGCGCATAGTCGCGGTCGTAATGGATGCGATGGCCATTGAAGGTCGCCGCCGAGTAGCGGAACATCTGCACCGGCCCGACGTTCATCTCGCGGAAGAAGTCGCCGCGGCGCTCGATCGTCACCTCGCCGGCGCGCACCTGCGCCGCCATGGCAGCCAGCGCCTTGCGCTCGTCGTCACCGGCTTCGTCCCGATAGACGATGTCGTGCTGCTCGTCGAGCAGCAGCGCTCCGCCGGCGAGATACTGGTGGCCGACGGTAACCAGCACCATCTCGCCGCTCTTGCCGCGCTTGGCCTCGCACTTGAGGATCGTCGAGACGCGCTCGACCGCCTGACCCGCCGCAAGGTTGCCGTGCCAGTGCAGTCGGCTGCCGGCCCACATGCGCCGCGGCTGCCGCGTCGCCGGCAGGAAACCGCCCTTCTTCGGATGGCCGTCGCGGCCAAGCGCCGACATCGGCTCGACCGCGTTGAAGTAGATCCAGTGCCAGGTAGGCGGCAGCGTCGCGCCTTCGCCGGCCTCGAGCAGGTCGTCGCGTTCGAGGATCGCCGCCAGCCAGCGCACCAGCCTCGGATCGAGGGTTTCGGTCTGCCGCTGCGTGCGGCCGACCCATTGCGACAGGTCGTCCATGGCCCTGCGCTCAGTGCACGTGCTGGCTCAGCTCTCCGGTGTTGTACTTCTGCGCCACCGCGGCGAGCGACAGCGGCTGCACCTTTCCGCCCTGGCCCTCGCAGCCGAACTGCAGGTAGCGCTCCTTGCAGATCTTCTTCGCCGCCGCGCGCGCCGGCTTCAGGAAGTCGCGCGGATCGAAGTGGCTCGGGTTCTCGAACAGGAACTTGCGCACCGCCGCGGTCATCGCCAGCCGGATGTCGGTGTCGATGTTGACCTTGCGCACGCCGTGCTTGATCGCCTCCTGGATCTCCTCGACCGGCACACCGTAGGTCTCCTTCATCTGGCCGCCGTACATGCGGATCTCCTCCAGCAGGTCCTGTGGCACGCTCGACGAGCCGTGCATCACCAGGTGCGTGTTCGGGATGCGGCGGTTGATCTCCTTGATCCGCTCGATCGCCAGGATGTCGCCGGTCGGCTTGCGCGTGAACTTGTAGGCGCCGTGGCTGGTGCCGATGGCGATCGCCAGCGCGTCGAGCTGGGTCTTCTTGACGAAGTCAGCCGCCTGGTCGGGATCGGTCAGCAGCATCTCCTTAGTCATCGTGATCTCGGCGCCATGGCCGTCTTCCTTGTCGCCGCGCATCGTCTCCAGCGAACCGAGGCAGCCGAGTTCGCCCTCGACGCTCACGCCGAGCTGGTGCGCCATGTCGACGACCTTCCTGGTCACCGCGACGTTGTAGTCGTAGTCAGCGACCGTCTTGCCGTCTTCCTTCAGCGAGCCGTCCATCATCACGCTGGAGAAGCCGAGCTTGATCGCGCTTTCGCAGACCGCCGGCGAGGCCCCGTGGTCCTGGTGCATGGCGATGGGGATCTTCGGATAGCTCTCGATCGCCGCCTGGATCAGGTGGGCGAGGAACTTCTCGCCGGAGTACTTCCGCGCCCCGGCCGAGGCCTGCATGATCACCGGCGCATCGACCTCGGCGGCGGCCTCCATGATCGCCTGCACCTGCTCGAGGTTGTTGACGTTGAACGCAGGGATGCCGTAGCCGCTTTCCGCCGCGTGGTCGAGAAGCTGTCGCATCGATACCAGTGCCATGGGTTCCTCCTGATGGGTTTTCGGGAAATCTTGTCGCCGGCGCCTCAGAGGCGGCCGCCGACCTTGACGATCTTCAGCGTGTTGGTGCCGCCGGGCTGGCCCATCGGCTCGCCGCAGGTCAGCACGATCGTGTCGCCGGCGCGGACCCGGCCGTTCTGCAGCAGCAGGTTCTCGGCCTCGGCGAGCGCCTGGTCGCGGTCGGCGCGGGTCTGGAAGTTCAGTGGCCGCACGTTTCGGTACAGCGCCAGCCGGCGCTGCGTCGCCACGCTGGGCGTCAGCGCGTAGATCGGAATGTCGATGTCGTGCCGGCTCATCCACAGGGCCGTCGAGCCGGAATCGGTCAGGGCGACGATGGCGGCGCAGTGCAGGTGGGCGGCGGTGAACAGCGCGCCATAGGCGATCGACTGGTCGACGCGGAGGAAGGTCTCGTTGAGGAACTGCTGGTCGAGCCCCGGCGTCTCGGAGCGGTCTGCCTCGAGCACGATCGCCGCCATCGTCTCGACCACTTCCACCGGGTACCTGCCGCTCGCGGTCTCGGCCGACAGCATCACCGCGTCGGTGCCGTCGAGCACGGCGTTGGCGACGTCGCTGACCTCGGCCCGCGTCGGCGAGGCGTTGACGATCATCGACTCCATCATCTGCGTCGCCGTGATCGCGAGCTTGTTCGACTTGCGCGCCATGCGGATGATCCGCTTCTGCAGCGCCGGCACGGCGGCGTTGCCGACCTCGACCGCAAGGTCGCCGCGGGCGACCATCACGCCGTCGGAAGCGTCGATGATCTCCTGCAGCGCGCCGATCGCCTCGGTGCGTTCGATCTTGGCGATGATCATCGGCGTGATGCCGAAGCGTTCGCCCGCGATCAGCGCCAGCCGCCGCGCCATCTCGATGTCGGTGCCGGTCTTGACGAAGGACACGGCGATGTAGTCGGCGGCGAAGGACATGGCGGTCTCGATGTCGCGCACGTCCTTGGCGGTCAGCGCCGGCGCCGAGATGCCGCCGCCCTGCTTGTTGATGCCCTTGCCGTTGGACAGCACGCCGCCGACGCGCACCGTCGTCTCGATCTCGGCGCCGGCCACGCGCTGCACATCGAGCACGATCATGCCGTCGTTCAGCAGCAGCACGTCGCCGGCGTGGACGTCCTTGGGCAGGTCCTTGTAGTCGAGGCCGGCGCGTTCGGCGTTGCCGAGTTCGCAGCCGGCGTCGAGCACGAAGCGGGCGCCGCGCTGCAGTTCGACGCGGCCGTTCTCGAAGCGGCCGACACGCACCTTCGGCCCCTGCATGTCGGCCATGATCGCCACCTCGCGGCCGACTTCGGCAGCCAGCTCCCGCACCAGCCGGGCGCGGTCGACGTGCTCCTCCGCCTTGCCGTGCGAGAAGTTGAAGCGCACGACGTCGACGCCGGCCGCCAGCATCCGGCGCACGACCTCCGGCTCGGTCGAGGCCGGTCCGAGGGTGGCGACGATCTTGGTGCTGCGAAGCATCGGGTTCCCCCGGTTGGACGTCTATCGAACCTCGAACCGCTTCGGCGCCGGCGCGGCGGACCCGGCGCGAGGCGGCGTGCCGCGGCTCCGGCGCGATCAGCCCGCGGCGCGCTGTTCGAGCACCTCGATCGCCGGCAGCGTCCTGCCTTCGAGGAACTCGAGGAAGGCGCCGCCGCCGGTCGAGATGTAGCTGACCCGGTCACCGATGCCGTACTTGGCGATCGCCGCCAGCGTGTCACCGCCGCCGGCCAGCGAAAACGCGCCGCGCGCCGTCGCCTCGGCGATCGCCAGCGCCATCTGGTGCGTGCCGTTGCTGAAAGCCTCGAACTCGAACACGCCAACCGGTCCGTTCCAGACGATGGTGCCGGCGGCGTTGATCACCCGCGCCAGGGCGAGTGCGCTCTGCGGTCCGATGTCGAGGATCATCTCGTCGTCGCGCACGTCGTCGGCGCGGCGCACCGTCGCTTGCGCATCGGCGCTGAACTCCCGGGCCACCACGACATCGATCGGCAGCGGCAGCGTGCCGCCCTTGGCGGCGAGCGTCTGCATCACCTTGCGGCACTCGGACAAGAGGTCGGGCTCGGCCAGCGACTTGCCGATCTTCATGCCCTCGGCCAGCAGGAAGGTGTTGGCGATGCCGCCACCGACGATCAGCAGGTCGACCTTCTCGGCGAGGTGGTTCAGGATCGTCAGCTTGGTCGAGACCTTGGACCCGGCGACGATCGCCAGCAGCGGCCGCTGCGGCTTTTCGACGGCCCTGCCCAGTGCCTCGATCTCCGCCGCCAGCAGCGGCCCGGCACAGGCCACCGGTGCGTACTTCGCAATGCCGTGCGTCGTCGCCTCGGCCCGGTGCGCGGTGCCGAAAGCATCGTTGGCGTAGACGTCGCAGAGCTTCGCCATCTTCTGCGCCAGCTCGTCGCTGTTCTTCTTCTCGCCCTTGTTGACGCGGCAGTTCTCGAGCATGACGACTTCGCCCGGCGCCACCTCGACGCCGTCGACCCAGTTCGAGCGCAGCGGCACATTGCGGCCAAGCAGTTCGCCGAGCCTTCTCGCCACCGGCGCCAGCGAGTCCTCGGGCTTGAAGGCGCCTTCGGTAGGCCGGCCCAGATGCGAGGTGACCATCACCGCCGCACCGGCGTCCAGCGCCATCTTGATGCAGGGCACGCTTGCGCGGATGCGCGTGTCCTCGGTGATACGGCCGGCGTCGTCCTGCGGCACATTGAGGTCGGCGCGGATGAAGACGCGTTTGGCGGCC
>Ga0105096_10001115_pt1 | contig 10676 bp, 3 predicted proteins | sample PPLLak3cmMay2015_FD_87036 | JGI IMG/M metagenome (GOLD analysis project Ga0105096, IMG submission 87036) | Freshwater sediment microbial communities from Prairie Pothole Lake near Jamestown, North Dakota, USA - PPLs Lake P7 Core (1) Depth... | ecosystem: Environmental > Aquatic > Freshwater >...
AGGTGGTAGCAGTGTAGCAAGAGCAGTAGGCGGTGCATTAGGTAGTGCAAACTTAGCAGCAGAGAATCAATTTGCGGCACAAGGAGCAGGACTTGCAAGGTCAAATAGAAACTTAGGTTTTGGCAGATTCATGCAAGGTGCAGGTGTAGCACAAGGTGTAGACCAAATGAACACTCAACAAGCATTGCAAAGAAGAATGATGCTAGAACAAGCATACGGAGCAGCATCAAGACAAGCAGCTGACCAACAAAGACAGTTCCTTCAAGGAATGGGTAGTGACTTATTTGGTGCAGGTGTAGGATTAGCGGCTAACGAATTTGCGTATAGTAATAATCCATTTGGAATGAACAAGACAGCAGATGCATTACCAAGTTCATCATTAGTTTCATCAGCAGGTAAAACGGCAATGTCATCAACTAGCCCATCAGCAGTGTCATCAGTAGGCAGAGCAACAGGTGGAGGAAGAAGACGTTACAGATTAGGTCAATAACTATGGCAGAACCAATATTAGGACAAGCACTAGCACTTCAAAGTGAGTTTAGGCCCGATACATCGCAAGTATTAACAAGAGCTGTTGATAAGATAGGTAATGTAACCTTAAAAAAGCAACTAGCAGAAGCAAAGGCAGAAGAGGCAAAGGCAAAGAGATTGCAAGAAATAATGGGAGCTGTTAAGCTAGATGGTGCAAAAGTAAATAGACACTTCTTACCTGAAGCACAAAGAAGATATGCAGAAGGTATAGCATCATTGCAAGAGTCAGCCCTTAAAGGCGACATAATGGGCGTAAATGCTAAAAAGGGCCAATTAGAGATGGAGTTTGCTAATATGGCAAAACAATCTGATGCAATGGATAATTTCCTTTCATTAAAGAAGCAAGGGTTTTATATTGCACCAGAAATAGAAGCGGCATTCTCAATGCCAAAAGCAGAGGGGCAAGCGTACTTAAAAAAGGTATACGAGCAAAAACCTGAACTAAGAGGGATTGTTGATGTGAACGAATATGGTGATTATGTATTTAATCCTATAAAAGATTTAGACTTACAAGCAGACTTTAGGGATGTAGTAACTAAGAACGAATGGTTATTAAAACCAACAGGCACAAAAGTAATAGACCAAACTACTAAAGACCAATTAGAGGTTTACAAGATACCAAAAGCAAATATACAAGAGTTTGCGTTGTTAAAATCGCAAGACCCTGAGATTAAGGCAAACATTATCTTAAAGGACAAAGCAGGATTTTCAGCTTACGTTAATCAAGTTAAAACTGCTAATCCTAACGCAACCCCTGAGCAAGTAGAAAACACTGCTTTAGTAGCTTACATAGGTGATAAGTTAGAGAAGATAAACGAAAAGACAATTAAGTCTAACATACCACAAGGTAAAGGTGGATTAGACTTTAATGTGGGTGGCGGATATAAATTTGGTAATAACATCTTCAATCCTACATTAGCTGACCCTTCACAAAACTTAGGTGCTTACCAAAAAGCTGGAGTTTTATCAGAAAATTATATTGAAACTTTTAATAAGCAATCACCAGAAAAACAACAAGAAGCTATTGCTAGGATACGAAGTAGAGCAGGAGATTTATTATCAATATCAGGGCCAAACAAAGGCGGTTATAGTTTATTAAACGAACAAGGAGATAAGGTTTACTTAGATAACATTGATTTTGTGTACGTACCTAAAGCAGCCGAAGGCAAAGGTGGACAATGGATGGTAAAAGGTGTATCAAGAAGCACTGATGCATTAAATGATGTGCAAGAGAAAATAGAATTTATACCTATTAACGAAAAGACGTATGGTAATGTTATTTCTATTTATCCACAAATGACAAATGATGACATCGTTAAAATGTTTAATCAACGTATGAAAGATGGTAACATTAGAAATGATGTATTCGCATTAAGCACAAGCAAAGGTAGACAGCCGCAAAGACAAGGAGCAACATTATCAAAATCAACAAGTACACCTGCATCAGAAACACAGCCAAAAACAACCATAAAGGCAAGTGATATTGCAGCAAAAGCAAAAGCAGCTGGATACACAGATAGCGAGTATAGGAAATTATTAAAAGATAAAGGAGTTAAAATAATATAATATGGAAGAATTAGACGAGTTTGGTATTCCAATTAAAAAGATATCTACACCTCAATCTGAAAAAGTAGAGATGGATGAGTTTGGTATTCCTGTAAAAAAAAAAGAACCTTCGAACAATTTTTACGAAGTTACTTCGGAAGCTATTGGGATAAAGCCAAAGCAATTATCCCAATCACCTTTAAAGACTGCGGAAACTACTATTCCATCCGTATCTACAAAAAGCGCAGAGATAAAGCTACAGCCTTTAAACATAGAACAAATAAAGGCAGCTACTACAAAAAGTACAGCAGACATTGGTAAGCCTGATGTTCCTAAACAGGTTATACCTAAGACAGATATAAAGGCAGACCAAGGAAGCATTGCTGATTTAAGTATAAAAAAACAGAAGTATACTGACGATTTAAATCTAGCTAACCAAGAATACTTACGTTTAGAGCAAGAATATGCGCCTATAATGGAAGAGCTTGACGTATTAGGTAAAGAATACGAAGCAACTCAAGACCCAGAATTAGCAAAGCAATACAATAATCTTTATCTGCGAGCAAAGCCTGCTTTAGATAAAATGAAGATGTTTTCTGAAAACGAAAAGATATTAAGTGCAGGGCTAAGAAATGTAGAACAAATGCAAGATGCCAACTACGAGAAGAATTACGGAGTTAGAAGCATGGTAAAAAGAGGATTTGGGAATACAGTAGCTAATATTGTAAATTCTACAGGTAAAATTATTGAAACATTTGGTGATTTAGCCGCACAAAATAGTTTTGCCGCTGCATATGCACCAGAAGCTTTAGCACAAGAAGATGTTAAGTTAACTGACCAATTAGCAAGAGATATAGACGAATATTACAAACGTATTAATGAAGCCGTAAACAGAGAAGTGCCAAAATCATTTGCTAGTTACAGCCCATTATCAGACAAGCCAAGTGCTGCTAAGTTATTAGATTTTGGTATTAATGCTTTTTCCCAATTAGCCCCAACAGTAGTAGCTGGTCTAACAACAGGTGGAGTGGGTGCAGCAGCTATGGGTTTTACTATGGAGTTTGGAAGCGTTTACGACACTTTCCACGACCCTATTAAGCAAAGATACATTAAGCAAGGATTAAGCGAAAAAGAGGCAGAAGTAAAAGCTGATTTAGAAGCAGGATTAATGTCAACAGGAGTAGCAACTATTATTGGTCAATTAGACAAATTTGGTGCTACTGAAATGATAAACGCAGTAAGCAAGAAAGCACTTGCTAAAAAAATTACCCAAGATGCATTAGTTGAATTAGGTGAGAAAACTGGCAAAGAAGCCGCAGAAACAGCTATAAAGAAATCACTTGTACAAAACCTTGCAGCATTTGGCAAAGGTTATGGGAAAACTGTTTTGCCAGAAGCGACAACAGAACCAATACAAGAATTGGTAGCACCTGCAACGGCAGATGTTTACGAGGCTTTGACTGGTGAAGATGTATTTGAAGAAGGTTTAGGCGATAAACAAACCTGGATAAATGCAGGTAATGCAGCAGTAGGTGCATTAATGGCATCAAGCCCAATGGGAGTAATAAGCGGTGCATCAGGCATAACCACGCAAGGTTATAAGAAAGCTGTATCTATGAAAGACCCTGCCGAATTTGATAAGTTTAATGCTATTTTAACAGCAGAAGTAGAGTCAGGGATAACAACGCCTGAACAAGCTCAAGAAGCTATTGAGGTTATAAAGAAAGTGCAAGCAGCAGACAAGCAAATACCAAGCACCATACAAAGTGAAGTTGAAAGAACTACTGCCGCTAATTTATTAATTGAAAAGCAAAATATAACAGCCGAAATAGAAGGTAAAGATGCCGCATTAGTAGCACCTCAAAAAGAGCGAATAAAAGAAATAGATGCTGCTTTAAGTGATATTGCAAGTGGAAATTTTATTAAAGAATTAGAAACAACAGAAGAAACAGATGGAGAAGGAACAATTGAAGGAGCTGTCAGTACAGGAACTGATGTGGCTGAAGAAGGACTTGGAGTGGCAACTGAACCAAGTAGTGAAGGTATTACGGGAGAAGGTGTACAAACCGAAACAGTACCCCAAGCACCAGTAACAGCTGAAGAAATAGAAACAAGAAGACAAGAAACAGAAGATAAAATAAAAAGAAAAGATTTGTTTATTGGAGTTGGAGAATTTTCAACTGAATTAGGTGGTAGTGATTTAGCAGCAGTTCCCTTTTCTCATAAAGAAAAAAATGGGATTGAATTTGTAGAGTATGCGCATCCTAAAACGGGTAGTGTAGATGTAATAGTTACAGGTAAGTCTGATAATGATTTTGTGGGATTCTATCGTATCTACGAAAATGGAAAGCCAACTAATAAGTGGAGTTCAAAGTTTGAAAATCAATCAAGGAACAAAGAAGATTTTAAAACTATGATTAGTGGCGTTCAAGAAATGCTACCAGCAGGGCATGAATACACCGAGAAAACATCTATATCTACTGATGGGTTAAGAGTATGGAATCAGCAATTAGAACGTGGATATGAATTGCAATATGACGAAAATGGCAAGTTAATAACAAATAGCGTTTTCATAAATGGAGATGCTATTGTTAATGAATTAGGGATACCTGTTGATAAAGGTAATTTTGATAGAATAAGAGTAACAACAAGAGAAGATTTTGAAAAGGTGAAAGCAAAACTTTTGCCTTACTTAGAAAAATTTGGATTAGACGAAAGTAGTATAAAATGGATTTCTGGGAATGCTGAAATTACTCCACAAAACGAAAAGGCGTTTGCATCAACAGCCTCAGTTAAAATAGATTTGCCTGTATTAAAAAATAATAAAGTAGCAGAAGTAGTCTCGAAAAAGGTTACGGAAGTTACAGCCCCTGCAATAGAGGTAACACCAACAGCAGAAAAGACTGTAACAGCACCTAAAGTATCGGAAGCATTAAAAGATGTAGAGAGTACATCTAAGGCATTAGAGGGGGTTGACATTAAAAAAGCAGGTGTTATTGATTACAATGCTAAAAGATTATCATTAGAAGAAAGGGAAAAAGAAGATAAGCCTATTATTAAGGATAATTCACCTTTAGGAACTCTTGCAAAAAATGACATGGGGGATGCTTATGAATTGCAACTTGTTGACTTGAAAAGTTTAACACCTTCAGAAACTGGGCAAAAATTAGACTTAGTAGAAAAGTATATTAATTGGAAAAAACAAGGCAATGATTTTCCTCCAATTACTGCTATAAGAAAATCTGATGGAACTTTAATTATTGTTGATGGGCATAATAGATATAGAGCAGCTAAGTTAAATGGTGATAAAAATATAAGAGTTTGGGTTAGTTTAAATGAAGGGAATGCCCCAAAATCAATAGATAAAGCAATTTCTGAAGCCTATCACAAAGCAAAAGCAGACGGTAGTAATCCTGAGCTTGTAGCAGCAGTAGAACAACTATTAGGTAAGCCAACAGCAGAAGCAAAGACAACTGAAGCCGCAAAGACAGAGCCTGTAAAAGAAGTTCCTAAGCAAGAAATTAAAGGAGGTGTAACTGAATTATTTAACGCAATACCTGAATTATCTAATATAGGTTCGACTCAGCAGTATTCAGATTACTTAGATACGGTATTCCCTGATAGCCAAGTGAAAGATATTGTTTATCACGGCAGTAAGACTAAAAAACCTACTGATATTTTTGTTGAAACTTTTATAGGAAAGAACAATAAATTACTTGGAGCTGGTAAAGGATTCTATTTTACCAAAGATGCTAATTACAGCAAGGTATACGGAGAAACTACATCTAGCATAATTGATATTAAAAATCCAACTGATTTCAATTCAAGCGAATATGATACTGCACAAGAGCTTGAAGCCGCAGTTAAGGGATTAAGCAACAAAGGTGATGGGGTAATAGATTCAAGAGAAAACTTTTATTATCCTAAAGGAGAAGAGAAAGTGAAGCTATCAACAAGCCCTGACTATATTGTTTTTAAACCAGAGCAAATACATATACTAGGTTCTAAGCAAGATATAGATGGATTTAAAAATTTTACATCCCAAAATACAGAGACTGTAAAAGAAGTAGCTAAACCTACTAAAGCAGAGCGTAAGGCAATAGCAGAAGCTAAGATAGATGATTTAGCAGCCAAGGCAAAAGAGTTCTTACGTAATAAGAACTTACCCGAAGGAACACAAGTATCTGGTGTAAGTCAAAACAAAGTAATTGATTTAATGGCAAGTACTGTAAAGGCACTTGTTAATAGTGGTATAGAAATAAGTGAAGCCATCAAACAAGTGCGTGAGTTCTTTGAACAAGACTACGATACAAGTGCAGTTAAAGATTACGAAATAGCACAAGCAATTGCAAGAGATGAATTAACGGATGTTGCAAAAGAAAATGGTTTTACTTCGTATAAACACGCACTAAATGCAGTAAGCAAGTATGTGCGTGAAGTAGGTGAAGAAGATGTAATAACTGAGGATGAAATAATCAAAGCAAAAGAAGCTAAGGATAAAGAGGCCGAAGCTCCTAAAAAGGGATATACATCTAAGAAGAAGAAAGCACAAGCAGGCGAAAAAGAAAGTGTAGAAGACAAAACAGGCACAAGAGCATTTGCGGCAAAGGCTATGGGTAGAGCAGGTGTGCCAATAAGTGAAATACCTGTTAATTTAAGAAACTATACCACAACAAATGTAGAAGAACAAACAAAGATAGCAGAAGAGTTTATAGCCAAGTATGGTATAGATAATACAATACAGCTACTGAAACAAAAAGATGCAAGTATAGACCCAAGAAATAAGCCTGTATTAGCATCTGTATTATTAAATGCACTTTACGCAGAACAAGGTAAAACAACAGACGCAGCAATACTTAAAAAGATTGCTAATGATGTTTACGATGTAATAGATGCAACACTAACAGCAGCGACAAATGCAGCACAGTTTATGTCATTTATGCGTGAGTTTTACAACTCAAACCCATACAACTTTGTAGCACAAGTTACAAGGTTAATTGAAAAGAACATAAACCAACCAATAGAAACAAAAATATCTGATGCTGTTGTTGAGATAAATGAAGAAAATAAAAAAGCAGCAGGCAAGGCGGCTAGTAATGTGGTTAAAAATATTGTATCTCCAAAAGCAACAGCAGCAAGAGAACAGTATAATAAGAGCAAGGCTAACTTAAAATCAATATGGAATAAAGGATTAAAGGTAGGTATATCAGCCAACCAATACGAAAACGCAAAGAATGATGTACAATTTGTAAAGGCATTAAGCGTGATGGCGAAAGACTTTGTTGTATATCAAAGCGTTCAGTTTAGCGAGTTTTTAAAAGAAGTAGCAACAGAGTTAGGATTAAAAGAGTCTGATATTGACCAAGACCATTTAAAAGGAATATTCGAAAAGGCTAAGTCTGAAAAGATAACGTCAGGCATTAAAGTGGGCTTAAAAGAATTAGAGTTAAAGTTAAAAGATTTAATTGAAGAGCATTATACAAGTGCTGAAACTATTGAAGATAAATTAGTAGATAAGCTAGTAAAACAATTTGGGTTAAGCGAAAAAGATGCAAAAGAAGTTGAAAAAGCAGTAAGGTACGAAATAAAAGTATTGACTGCAAAGCAAAAAATTAAAGCATTAAAAGCAGCAGGCATAAAAGATAAAACGTATATTAATGAATTACTAGTATTATCAGAATCAGGATTGCTAGACACCCAAAGCATTATTGAGGAGTTTGGCAAAAAGCTAGGCATGAAAGAACTTACCAAAGAAGAAATGGATAAGTTAGTAGCTTTAGCACAGGCGGTTGCGGATTCAAAAGAAGACAGGGTAAAGGCTAGGAATGTACAGAAGTTTGAAGATTATAAGTTTGTGTTAAGCAAACAGTACAAGATATCAGACTTTTTAGTATCAAATTACCTGACAAATATATTTGGTTCACTTGGTGCAAACTTAAAAAACATTGTAGGTAACGTATCTGAAACGATGTTACTTACGAGTGAGTTGATGGGGAACGCACTTGTAAGTGGTAATCCAAAAGAAATGTTAGCTGCCGCTAGAGCATTGGCAGATGGAACAGCAAGAGGATTTGACTTTACAAAAGAAGTGCTAGCAAAAGGAACTGCATCTTACAAAGAATTAAGCCAAATACGCCCTCGTGGTATGTGGGAGCTTATAATGGACAGAGATGTTAATCTAACTAGAATAGAGCGTACTTTGCAATTTCTTTTTAAAATACCATACCTTGGGCCTGCTAGTTTAGCTGAAAGACGTTTTTGGAATAGAGCTTTACTTTCTATGGATTCATTATCAGGAACAACCAACAACGAGTTGGGTTCTTTGTTAGCAGCCACAAAAGAAGCAAACAAGCAAGGGTTAAAAGGCAAAGAAAGGGCTAACTTTATTGCTGAACAAATGGCGAATAGTCCAGAAGCAATATCTGAAGCTAAAGCTTACGCTATATCATTAGGTTACAAAGAAGGCACAAAAGCTTTCAGAATGGCGTACAAAAATTATTTAGTATCAAAAAGACCTGAAGCAATTAAAAAGGCAGCAGCAGAATATTCAGGTAGAGCTACATTAACGCAAGAACCTCCAGTACATACATTAACAGGATTCGTAGCTGATACTATAAACAACGCCATATCTAAAAATCAAAAGCTTAAATTCATATTTCCTGTTGTAAATACATTTGCAAACTTAATTATAAAAAACATAGAACGTAGCCCATTTGAGTTTTTCTCGTTAGGGTTAGACGTTGTAAGAGCAGGAACAGACGCAAAAGTAAAAGAAGCTTTAACACAAGAGGAGATAGCAAGGCGTATAAAAACAGCAACTGTTTGGACTGCTATTGCAGTGTTGTTATTTATGGCAGCAGGAGGCATGGGGGATGATGAAGAAGAAGGGTTTGAAATATATGGTAGTGGAACAGGCAATAAACAAATAGATGCGATTAGAAGAGCGACTGGATGGAAACCAAATTCTATAAGATTTGGCAAAGACGGTGGATACTGGAGTTTTGAGTTTTTGCCTTTTGGTTTCTTGCTTAGTATGGTAGGAAATATGCGTGATTATTTTAAATATAATGACGAAACTGGTCTTGCTGTTAAAAAAGCGCAATCAAAAAGGTTATTTGGCAAAACCTATGATTCATTAACTGAAACTGAAAAAATGAAGTTAGAGTCAGAGTTAATGACTGGCAAGTATAATTATTCTGAATTAAAAAAGAAGGAGCTTGCAAATCTATCATGGAATGTCGTAAAAACACCAGCTACATATACGGCTCAGTTGTTTAAGTCATTAGGTGACGTTATAGGAGTTCTTTCAGAGCAATCAAGATTTCAAAATATAAAAAGCATATTAGGTAATATTGGAAGGGGAGTAGCATCGCCAAGGTACATGGGAGAAGTAAGGGATATCACTGATAATAAGTTATATGATTCAAAAGAGTTTTTTAATATGCTTGGGTCTAATGTGCCTTTTGTAACATTAGGTAATGTGAGATTAGACGCATTCGGTAGAGACGTAGAAAAATACAAAAAAGAAACAATATTATCTGGCGTTAAATATGCGTTTCAACGTGGATTTTATAACCCATCAAAAGGAACACCGCTTGACCAATTTTTATGGGAAAATAAAATAGGTATAGGCATACCAGACGATACAGCTACATTAGCATTGCCAGAAGATGCTTACAGAGAATTTATTGTAACAAGGGGAAAGATACTAATGGATGACCTTTCAAAGGCATTAGAAGACAAATCATTAACAGAACGCAAAAGTATTAGTGGTAAAATAATTGAACTTACGCCTGATGAAATAGTTAAAAGAATAAACAAATATGTTACTAAAGCAACCGAAGAGGCAAGAAAAGATATAGACAAAAAGTTAGGCAGAAATAATAAAATAGAATAAAATGATAACACCTAAAAAACTAAACAAAGGGGCTGTTGAGTCCCTTTCGCAAAGATTAAAAGATGAGCAGACAGCTTATCGTTTGTACAGATACTTTTCAAATTGCCTAAGAAACAGCGGATATCTAATAGCTGCTAAGTACTTTGAAGGAGAAGCAATGGAAGAGTTAGAACATGCACATATCCTTGAGAAGTATGCAACAGATTGGAATACGGAGTTAGAGTTTCTAACTTTGGAAACTCCTGAAGAAGCAGATGGCATGGTAGAGATATTTGAAGCATCATACACGCTAGAGTACAACTTATTGCAAGAGTATTCAAAGAACGCAGTAGAATGCCTAGAAGATGGTGACATGAGCACGTTTAACTTCTTGCAACAATTCATTGCTATCCAAACCAAGGCAGTAGCAGAATATGCGGACAAGTTGAATATGCTTGAGCTATTTGACCAAACTGACAAGAATTGGCTATTTAACTTTGAGAAGAAACTTGTAAAATAATTTGCTTATATTTGCAATATGGCACTTGATGTAAACTATACGTATAGTATCTATAACTCTGATGGGGATAAAATGGTATTCGTAGATACTACCCCTCCGTATTCAGCTAATGAAACTGGCGGTTATGGCTCACCTAATATTACAAGGGCACAAGTGTCAATGGTAAGAATCCAATTTGGTAACTACCCTGATATAACTGCACAA
>Ga0105096_10001116_pt1 | contig 10676 bp, 7 predicted proteins | sample PPLLak3cmMay2015_FD_87036 | JGI IMG/M metagenome (GOLD analysis project Ga0105096, IMG submission 87036) | Freshwater sediment microbial communities from Prairie Pothole Lake near Jamestown, North Dakota, USA - PPLs Lake P7 Core (1) Depth... | ecosystem: Environmental > Aquatic > Freshwater >...
GCATTATCCTCTACCGTTCTGTGTGCGTTGGTAACAGAAATATTCTCGGTGGCCACGGGGTTATCAGATGGGGTTGTAAAATCTGCTTTTACCCAAAATGCCTGAAAAGGAGCGATATTGCTGGTAGCCGTAAAAGAGCCTACCGTATTCCAAACAATAGTAATACCATCAGTTATCGAAGCATATTGTTGCAACTTGGCATTCCAAACGTGCACAGCCTTGTACGCTAAATCAAAATTAGCAGCGTCAGCCAACAACGTGCTAACATCAATATTACTTGGGTACGGGTTCGGAATTAGATTCCAGCCGGTTATTAGTTGTTGGTCAACAGAAAGTGGTGTCATTCCTGCCTCAAAAATAACATCATGCGTGCTGTAGCAATCAAACGTATATGCGCCATTACCAAAAATACCGGTTACATCAATTTGACCAGGAGTGATTGGATCTAACGTTGGGAAACTTCCATCTGAATAAATGTTCCATGCCCGGGCATTGTTGGCGGGGCCAAAGGCTTCTGCATTATTTGAGGCTACTGTCCAATGCTTGGCATTGGCTGAACTAAAAGTGGTTGCGGTATTCGTATTGGCAAGAACTGAAGCGCTATTGGTTCCGCCAGGAAAAGTAGCGGCAGGGCCTACAGGCTGTGCATCGTACCAAAACACACTTTGCTGCGCTGGGCTTGCTGCGGTTGTGCCATTAAGTATTGTTAAGTCATCATCTAAAGCGGCCAGTGTTGTGGTAACTGGGCTGCTTAGTTGGCGCCAACCTGTATTTGCGTCTGCGGTTAAATACTGCTCAGCCAACATGGTGCCGTTTACAGCATTGGTAACCGCACCTACAGTTAATAATTGGCCATAACCGCTTGCATCAGCCAGCAGCGTAACAAACGTGCCGGTATTTGTATTGGTTAAGGTGCCTGAAACGGTTAACGAATTACCCGCAGGTACTTCTACAAAGCCTGCAGGTTGTACAACAAAGTTGTTTAAAACTTCATTGTTTTCTGTGGGGCTATTCCAAGACGTTGACCACGTGCCGTTGTTAAGGGTAAGGTTGGTTAAATCACCAAAGCTAATTCGGTTATCACCAGTAATCTCTCCGTTTATAACGCAGTTGGTTTGTACGCTTGTTGCTCGCACATCAAGCAAGCCGGGCGTAGCAGAGTTATCGGCAACAACACCGCCAAAAAAAACATCAGTGCCTTGCAAAACGGTAACCGTTTCGCTTGGGCCAACGTATAGTTGCGCGTGCACCCCCAAGGGTATGCCTAATAATAATAGGTATGCTATTTTTTTCATGAGCTTTTCTGTTTTTAGTTAAACATGATTATGCTCACGCTTAGTCTGCAAATGCTGATATACGTGTAATGCTATCTACCCAAATTTGTTGGCTACCAGAACCTGAACGGAATTCTAACACATAACCGTTGCCTGTACCAAATGGAGGTGGCAAACTGGCTGAATCGGCTATGGTAACTAAAATAACGGTTTGCAAGTCAGAGCCTGCAGCGGGTGAAAAAAGGGTTACTGCAGAAGTTTGGAAGGTTGAGCCTGGGGCCGCATTCCTTAAACGTACGTTTACGATTTCTTGAGATGAAGAACCTGAATTATTTCTAATGTTTATTCTCCAAAAATGCACTTGGCCGAGCACTCCATTTTCTACAAAGGCGTCTGCCGTTCCACCAATTGATCCACCAGCAACGGGATTTGCGGCTACAGTAAATGCGTTATCCTTCCAAATCGAGGTAAGTACGGGGCTAGCTTCGTTTTCTGGCCAAGAAGTTACAGGAGGTGGTGAAAGAGTAAATGAGGTTGCAGGTGGGGTAGCAACATTTAAGCTGTACCAACGATCTTGACCACCTACTGCAGCCAAGTTAATATAGCCAGGATCAGTTGCTAGATTAGCTGCTGGCGGATCGCTTATGGCCAAATTAAGTTTTACCGCACCGCCATTACCTACTGCACCACCAGTTACAATGGCTAAACATTGAAAAGAAGTTCCATTCCACCGTTGAATACAAGGTATTGTCGTGTTTTCAATTAACATACCGGCAGGTTCTGTAGCTGCTAATAAAGTGGTTGCTAATGCATCTGCTTGTGTTTGGTTAAGCCTTGGTAGCAGCAACCCTTTAGTTGCACTAACAACGTCTAGCTGAGCATTAACGTTAGGGGTTGTAGTACCTACCCCCACTTGGGCACTCAAAAAATGTGTAAAAAATAGCACTAGGGCTATAAGTGTAAACTTTTTCATAGTTTTAATTTTAAGGCTTATAAGTTTATTAAAGGCGGCTAAATTAAAAATATCTTCAAAAGAAAGTTAGAAATCTTCAAGAAATTGAAAAAGACAACTTTTAGTTAACATGACCTTGTTCAATTCAAATCCTCTGTATTTGCACTCATAGCAGGTTTATGGGTAAATGAACGCAAGGTTTAGGCTTCAAAGGCATTCATTTTGAAAGAATTTTAGACGTTTTAAAAACGGGTGGCAACTTTTTTACAAGAAATTGCAACATATCTGCAAGTGGTTGTTTTTGCTTCAAAAAGTGAAAATTGGTTGTTAAAATTGAATTTCTTAACAAATCAAATTTTCAAGTTGGGTTAAAAATTGCCTGCTGTTTGTTTTAAACGGAGTAAAGTCACATCGAAACTGCAGAACCATTTCTATATTGAACTTATAAGAACTTGGTAGTAGTAGCTAAAACTTAAGGAATATATGGTAAATGTTTACTCAGTTAAAGGTAAAAACTTACTCGTTAATGGCGAAATCTTCTTTGTTAAAGGAGTAACGTATGGCACGTTTGCCCCCAATGCCTTGGGTTTTCAATTTCCGCCTGCCGAAGTAGTTGAAGCTGATTTTTGGTGGATGGAACGCAGCGGTATTAATACTGTGAGAACCTACACCGTGCCGCCAGATTATGTTTTTGAAGCTGCTGGCAGGCACAACGTAAAGCTAATGGTTGGCTTGCCGTGGGAGCAGCATATAGACTATTTAAAGAGCAAGAAGCTACAGAACCAAATTGTGGCAAGGCTAAAGGCTGAAGTAGCCACGTGTAGCCAATATAGCAGCATATTATGTTTTGCCATAGGCAATGAAATACCTGCTAAAATAGTGCGCTGGCACGGCAAGCGCAGAACTGAAAATTGGTTAAAACGGCTTTATGGCGCAGTTAAAGAGGTAAATCCGCAGGCGTTGGTTACCTACGTTAACTACCCAACAACAGAGTACTTGGATTTGTCTTTTTTAGATTTTGATTGCTTTAACGTTTATCTGGAAGACAAGCGCAAGCTAGAAGCGTATTTAGGCAAGCTGCACAACTTGGCAGGCAACAGGCCGCTTGTGCTTGCAGAAATAGGTTTAGATAGCATGCGCAATGGCGAAGAAGCCCAAGCAGAGGTTTTACAATGGCAAGTAGAAACCGTTTTTGAAAAAGGTTGTGCAGGTGCGTTTGTTTTTGCTTGGACAGACGAGTGGTGGCGCGGAGGCCACGAAATTTTAGATTGGGATTTTGGTCTTGTAGATAGAGATCGAAACCCGAAACTAGCGTTGCGTTCAGTAAAAGCTGCTTTTGCTAATGCGCCCTTTTACCTGCAGCGATATCCGATGATTAGTGTTGTTGCATGCAGCTACAATGGTTCTAAAACCATCCGCGATACGCTTATAGCATTGGCCACATTGCCCTATCCTAATTTTGAGGTAATTGTTGTTGATGATGGGAGCACCGATGGATTGGCAGAAATCGTTAGCGAATATCCGGTGAGGTTAATATCAACAAAAAATCAAGGATTAAGCAATGCCCGAAACCGAGGCATGTTAGAAGCCAAGGGAGAAATTGTTGCGTATATAGATGATGATGCATATCCGGATAAATATTGGTTGCATTATTTAGCAACAGCGTTTGAAAACTCTGATTTTGGCGGAATTGGGGGCCCGAATATTGCCCCCCCAGAAGATGGCCCAATTGCGGATTGTGTAGCAAATGCCCCGGGAGGCCCAATACATGTTATGGCAACCGATGAAGTTGCGGAGCATATACCGGGCTGCAATATGGCTTTTAGAAAAGAGGCCTTATTAAAAATTGGTGGCTGCGACCCGATATTTAGGGCGGCAGGAGATGATGTTGATTTGTGCTGGCGGATTCAAGAAGCGGGCTATACGATAGGCTTTCATCCTTCGGCTGTTGTTTGGCACCACAGGCGTAATTCTATAAAAACATATTGGAAACAACAGCAAGGCTATGGCAAAGCCGAGGCTTTATTGGCTCAAAAATGGCCCGAAAAGTACAATAGCTTAGGGCATGTGGCTTGGGCTGGCCGTATATATGGTGCAGGCGTTACGTTGCCACTGCAGATAAAAAGCAAGCGGATATTTTTTGGTGTGTGGGGCACAGCACCTTTTCAGAGTATCTATTCTATTTCGCCACGATTGCGTAGTTACATACCGCTTATGCCCGAGTGGTATTTTATAGCCGGTTTGTTAGGTTTTATTGCCCTGCTCGGTTTTAGCTGGCCAGTTTTAAATTGGTTTTGGTTGCCCTTTGCACTTACGCAGGCCATTGTGCTGGTGCAGAGTGTAATTAGTGCAAAACGGGCTGTTTATAGCCGCAGCCCTAAGGGTAGGCGCAAGTTAAAGTACTTAGCCCTTACAACTTTTTTGCATGTAATACAGCCATTTGCGCGGTTACATGGTAGGCTAAAGCATGGTATAAACCCATTGCGTTTAAACGCCATTAACAAAGATCAGGTAAAGGGTATTCTGAATTTTGGTCGGGTAAGTATGCATTGGTCAGAAACCTGGAAATCGTTAGATGAATGGATACGTATAATGGAATGGAATATGGTATCGCACCATTGTAAGGTAGCTAGAGGGTCGGATTTCGACCGGTGGGATTTACAAATTACTACCGGAATCTTTGCCAAGGTTCGTGTGCTTTTTACAGTTGAAGATCATGCCGAAGGGAAGCAGTATTTAAAAATGCGCAAAACCCTTTTTCCTTCAGGTATGGGGCTTTTGTTACTAGCAGGATTAATTGCGTTGGGGGTATTAGCTGCATCTAGCAATGCCTTAATTGCAGCTGGTGGTCTTGCGTTTTTGGCCTTTTATTTTTTAATAAAGTATCTGAACGATATTATAGGCGCCAATAAAGAATTGCGCCTTGCCTTTGCTAAACTACCACAGGGAATTGAGTTTATAAACGAAGATGCTGATAAGGAGCTGCAGACAGAAAAAGTCGTTGAATATGCTGAAAATGAGACTTTCGAATCGATAAACTCAGATTATGTGTTGGTAGAAAGAATTAATATTTTGCCGGCTTTAAGTACCTATAGCGCTACTCGAAAGTCTCAATTTAACAAGCTTGGCTAACCAATTATTACGGTAACATGAATTGGAGAGTTCTTGTAAAACTACTTGCATATCCTCTGCGGTATAAAATGTACATTGTTTTTTTGGTAGGCATATCAGTTCTTGGGGTTTTTTTGGCGATTTTAAAACCATTGCCAGTAAAGGTTGTAATAGACAATGTGCTTATTGGCGATCAGCTTTATGGTGCCTATAAGTCGGTTTTTGACTTTTTTAGTATTTATAGTCGCGAGGGCATGCTTTGGTTTAGCATCTCGCTTTTGGCAGGTATTACAGTTTTGTCTTCTATACTAAGCTATTTAACAGTTAACTATACAGCCAAGCTCGGTATGCGCCTGTTATTTGAGTTGTCTGAAGACCTTTATGCTAAGTTGCAGCGGCTATCACTCAACTTTTATGCAAAGCAAAAAATGGGCGACATTATTCAGCGCATAACGGGCGATGCCTTTGTTGTTTATCTTTTAGCTGCGCAGATAACGCTGCCAATAATAACTTCTCTTTTTACCTTTTTTGCCATGTTCTATATTATGGCAACAATAGATCTTACCCTTGCTGTAATTGCCATATCTGTAATTCCGATTTTGGGTTTGGTTTTGGTATTTATGTCTAAAAAGTTGAATGACACAACACAGCAGCAATACCAAAAGCAAGGTGATTTAGCTGCCTTTTTGCATGAAAGCCTTAGTTCTATAAAAATTGTTCAGGCATTTGTTCGAGAAAAATTCATGTTCTTAAAACTGCAAGATAGAGCACATAACTATGAAAGCGCTTATCTAAAAGCAATTAGAACTGGCGAAGTGTATAAGCAATACATAGCCATAATTACAGGCATAGCTTCTGCTGCGCTTGTGGGTTTAGGGGCGTACAAAGGTTTGCATGGCGATGTTAGTGCTGGTGAGTTGTATATTTTTTTAGGTTACTTGGCAGCGCTTTACGGGCCGGTAAATTCATTATCAACAGCCATAGGCACGGCCATTAGTTTTGGCGCACGTGGCAAAAGGGTTTTAGAAATATTAGACTCTCCTGAAGTTGTTTTAGAAAAAGCAAATGCTCTACCAATAACAAATACGAAGGGCAGTTTGTCCTTTAAAAATGTATTCTTCAGATACAGAGAAGCCAATCAAGATATTTTAAAAGATATTTCTTTTGACATTGAAGGCGGAAAAACAATTGCCATAATTGGCCCAACAGGAGCTGGCAAAACCACGCTGATTTCATTACTTTCTCGCTTTCATGACCCCACTGCCGGAGAAATATTGCTTGATGGTAAGCCATTAACTGATTTTAAATTACACAGTCTTAGAGAGGCAATATCGTTGGTTTTGCAGGAGCCATTTTTGTTTCCGATGAGTATTGGCGAAAACATAGCTTTTGGAAACCCCGATGCATCAGAATATGAGATAGAGAAAGCCGCTAAGCTAGCTGAGGCACATGAGTTTATTATGGCTTTACCGCAAGGATACCACACGCAAGTGGCAGAGGCGGGTACTTCACTTTCAGGCGGAGAAAAGCAACGAATTTGCTTGGCACGAGCCTTCTTGAAAAAATCACCAATAATGATTTTGGATGAACCAACATCGGCATTGGATGCGCTTACTGAATCCAGAATATTTGAACGATTATCAAATCATACGGCAGGCAGAACGGTAATTCTAATTTCACATCGTTTAAGTACAATTAAGCATGCAGATGAAATATTTATTTTAGATAAAGGGAGCATAGTAGAAACAGGCAAGCATAGCCAATTGGTGGCAAATGGAGGTCTTTATGCCGATTTGTATCAACATCAACATATAGGCGTATGAAAGGCAATGAATTGCTAACCTACAAAGTAGCAACAGAGGCACACTACGAAGGCGTTTTAGGGTTATGGAAAAATCATAGCGAATGGGGAACAATAAGCACAGAGCAATTAAAAAGCTGGCTTGCTACCCCTTATGAACCCGCTTTTTTAGTAGTTGCTGTTAATGACAAAGAGCAGGTTATGTGCCAATGTTTTGTAACGCCATCAAGGCTAAACACACCGCATGGTGAACGTAAGGCGGCCAGAGTTTCGGCTCCAATTGTTCATTCAGACTTAAAAGGTGGAAATTTATTAGATCCACACCATCCTATTAATGAAATTTTTATGCTTGCTTTTAGCGCGGGCGTGCAACAAGGTATTGAGGTGTTTTATATGTATCCCTTTGCTTCTTGGACAAGGGTTTTACAAATTTCACATTTGCACGGATTTCCGCGCTTTTCTATTAAGACATCCACCACATATCAGGCACAACTTGATTGGTTAAATGCTGATTCGGGTTTGACTGCAAGACTATGCTCTACCTATTTAGAAGAACACAACTTAATATGGCGCACCTTTATTGCTGGCCAGCAATTGTTTGCTATTAAGCATGAATCAGTTTGGCTAAATTATAAAGCCGCAGACTTTTTAAAAGTAGAAGTTTTTCAAGATGATAATCTTGTTGCGCTTTTAACCTTCAATCAGAAGAAAAATTTGGTTTATGATGTATTTGCCAATACTGAAGACTTACTGCCAACTGCCGTGGTAGAAGCGTTAAAGTGTTTGGCCGTTTCGGGCTTTATAAAAGCCTCTGGGGTTAAGTTTTTAGGCACGCCAAACTTACTGTATGCATTTAGTTTGCTTAAAGTAAGCCCACTAGAGTTTAAGCAAGTATTCGCTGCGGCATCTTTTTCTGACGAATTTACATTTGACGAATTAGAAAATGGCCCTTGGTATTTAACAAGTCTAGAATAAATAGTGCAATGAAAAGTAAAGGAACAGTAATAGTTGGCGGTTTTATTGGCATTCTGCCTGCCGGAGGCGTAACTTGGGATTATATTCAATATGTACTTGGGTTTAAAAAAATGGGCTTCGAAGTAATTTATCTAGAGGATACGCGGCTCTATCCAATATATCAAGAGGCGAACCAACGCTGGAATGACAGCAGCCCTGTAATTGCCAACCTTATGAGAATTATGGAGGGCTTCGGATTAGGAAATAACTGGATATATAGAGATGAAGTAACCGGCAAAAGTTATGGCATGGATATGATGCTTTTTAGCGCAGCCTGCAAGAGAGCAGATTTTTTTGTAAATGTCTCATGCTCAACTGTTATGCGAGATGAATATGCAAATATTCCTTGCCGTATTTTAATTGACTCTGACCCTATGTTTACCCAAATACAAATGGTATCAGAACAGTCATTTACCTCAACAGAGGGTAAACTTATGTCATTGGTTCATGCGCATAATCATCATTTCACCTTCGGTGAAAACATTGCTGATGAAAAATGCAAGATTCCAAAAACGGGTATAAACTTTATCCCTACCAGGCAGCCTATAGTGCTGGATTATTGGCGTTATTCTGTTCCAAATCCCAATGCTCGTTATACAACAATAATGAACTGGTCAGCCGGTAAAAACCTGCAGTATGGTGGTGAACAATGGGGACAGAAGGATCTAGAGTTCCATAAAATTGCCGAAGTTCCATTAAACTGTAAAAATCAGGATTTTGAAATTTCGGTTTCAAAATCAAATGGAGGTTTGAGTGAGATTGAAAGGGCCTTTTTTAGTAGCAAAAGATGGAATTTAATTGAAAAACAAGAGGCTTCAGGAAACGAACAGCGCTATCAATCCTTCATTTCAAACTCAAAAGCCGAACTCTCAGTGGCAAAGCAAACGTATGTTAAGGCAAAAACAGGATGGTTTTCTTGCCGTTCGGCATGCTATTTGGCAACTGGTCGCCCCGTTGTTCTACAAGATACAGGTTGGTCTAAGTACTACACCTCTGGCATTGGCCTTTTTGCTTTTAAAACCGAAGAGGAAGCTATTGATGCTCTGAAAAAAATAGAAGGGGATTTGATAAATCAAAGTAAAGCTGCCAGGCAAATTGCAGAGGCGTATTTTGATTCAAATTTGGTTTTAAACACGATGTTGAAGACGGTACAAATGGCAATAGCAAATTGAAAACATTCCACCCCTTAATTCCTGGAGGAACCATACCACAGGATTGGTATAACGGGAAGTTGCCCCAATCCATTCAGGTAGGTATAGGGTGTTTAATCAACACCTCGCATTGTTTTAAAAACTATTTCTCTACCCGAAATCCCGGAATTATTATCGGCAATCAATGTGTGTTTTATGATACCTCTTTGGCTGTTGAGCAAAATGGGCAATTAATTATTGGCGATAGGTGCTTTTTGGCAAGCGCTGCTATTGTTGTTGCTAAGGAAATACGTATTGGTAACGATGTATACGTAAGTGGGGGTGTAACTATCGTGGATTCTAATTTCCATCCACTCGAACCAGAACTTCGGAAAAAAGACATTTTGGCCTTATTGCCAAGTGGCGATAAAATGAAAAGGCCTCCGATTCAATCAAAAGTTGTGCGGATAGACAATGGGGTTTGGATTGGAATAAACGCCACGATAATGAGCGGGGTGCATATTGGTGAAAACGCAATTATTGAACCCGGGTCCGTAGTAATTTCTGATGTGCCTGCAAACGCTCGGGTTATGGGTAACCCGGCCTCAATAATAAACTAAATATTAGTGTATATGCACACAGCAAAAGGCAGAATACAACTTGAAAATGATTGGTATGGGAAGGGAATTCCAGACAATGTTTTACTTGGCCGTAACTGTTTCATAAGCAGCAGCAAAGGCTTTGAACGGGTGCGCTCAAAATTGCCAGTTGCCATACACCTTGGTAATCATGTGGGGTTATATGATCAATTTGATTTCGAGCTTGGTCGAAATGCTTTTTTTAAAATAGGCGATTATTCGATTTTAAACAGTGCACGCATTCGATGTGCAGGAAACATAATTTTAGGAAAGTATTGCATGATTTCTTGGGGCACCTACATTTCTGATTCTTGGCCCTTGCTTACTGATAACAGAAAAGAAGTATTGCATAAAATAGTAAAAGACCCGGAAGATGTGTTAGCATTGGCTACGCCATTGCCAATAATTATAAAAGACAATGTTTGGATTGGTTTTGGGTGCGTGATAATGCCCGGAATAACAATTGGTGAAGGGGCTATTGTGGCCAGTAAAACAATTGTTGATAAAAATGTTGAGCCTTACACCATTGTTGGCGGTGCACCCATGCGAGTATTAAAGAACTTAGCCATATGATTATTACTGATAAATTTATATATGTTCATCAGCCCAAAACAGGTGGCAGTTTTGTGGTAGATTCTCTTCTTGAATTGTACGGTGTAGCTAATATATGGCCAGAAGGACAACCCGAAGATTTTCCAGAACCAATCATTTATCAAACAACGCATGGTATGTTTTCACTTCAAGGAGCTAAGCATA
>Ga0105096_10001117_pt1 | contig 10672 bp, 9 predicted proteins | sample PPLLak3cmMay2015_FD_87036 | JGI IMG/M metagenome (GOLD analysis project Ga0105096, IMG submission 87036) | Freshwater sediment microbial communities from Prairie Pothole Lake near Jamestown, North Dakota, USA - PPLs Lake P7 Core (1) Depth... | ecosystem: Environmental > Aquatic > Freshwater >...
CTCGGGGCCGATGCCGGCCGGTTCACCGCTGGTAACGACAATGACCGGCAAGGTCATTTTTCGTCGAGGCGGTTCTCGACGTAGGTGCGATCGCGCAACTGGCGCAGCCAGTCCTGGTAGGCCTCGTCCAGCTTGCGTTCGCGCAGCGCCTGGCGCGCCATCGTGCGCTGGCGCTCCTCCGAGACGTCGCGCTTGCGCCGCTCGGAAACCTGGATCAGGTGCATGCCGAACGACGTCTGGACGACCGGGCTGACGTCGCCCTCCTTGAGCGCGTCCATCGCCTTCTCGAACTCGGGCACCGTGTCGCCCGGGCTGATCCAGCCGAGGTCACCGCCCTTGGCGCCGGAGCCGTCCTGCGAATAAAGGCGCGCCAGTTCGGCGAAATCGCCGCCATTGACGAGGCGCTCGCGCACGTTTTCCATCTTGCGGCGCGCTTCCGGCTCCGAGACGACCTCGTTGACGCGGATCAGGATGTGGCGGGCCTTCGTCTGCTGGACGGAAACCTGGACGCTGCCGCCACGCCGGGCGGCCAGCTTGACGATGTGAAAACCGGCCGACGAGCGCAGGAGGTCACTGATCTCCCCCGACTGCAGGCGGGACGCCGCCTCGGCATAAATGCTCGGCAGGCGGTCAGCCGGCCGCCAGCCGAGGTTGCCTCCCTGCAGGGCATCCGGCGCATCGGAGAAGGCTGCGGCCAGTTCGGCGAAGTTCTCGCCGGCCCGTGCCCGCTTGAGCGCCTGCTCGCCGCGCAGGCGAAGCTTCTGCAACTGCTCCGGGGTCGCCGACTCCGGCGCCCGCAAGAGGATGTGCACCAACTGGAATTCCTCGCCGCCACTGGCGGTCTGGTTGGCAAGGTAGGCATCCACCTCGCCGTCCGAGATGACGAGCCGGCTGTCCACCTCGCGCTCGCGCAGGCGGACCATCGTCATCTCGTCGCGGATTTCCTCGCGGAAGCGCGCATAGCGGACGCCGTCCTTCTCCAGCGCCAGCTTGAACTGCTGCGGGGTCATCCGGTTGTTCGCGGCAATGCGGCCGATCGCCTGATCGAGCTGGGCGTCGTCGATGCGCAGGCCAGTGCCCTGCGCGAATTGCAGCTGGATGCGTTCCATGATCGCCCGCTCGAGCATCTGGCGCTCCAACTCTTCCCGCGGCGGCAGCGGCGTCCCCTGCTTCTGCAACTGCTTGAGCGCGGAATCCACGCGGACTCGCAGCTCGACCATGGTGATCACTTCATCACCGACCACGGCAACGATGCGGTCGGCCTCGACCGGAGCGGACGGCGCGGCAGCGACATGGCCCCCGAGAGCGGCGAGGAGGAAGGCAAAAAGGAGGAACAGGCGGTGGAAAGCGATGGGCATGGTCGTCATTGTGGCATGAGCAGGGCGCTGGAAGTGGGCAACTCGTTGGACTTGCCGTAACCCGGGATCGACCGGCGCAGGAGGCTGATCGGGTTATTGCCGATGCTGGCGAAGTCGCTGAATTCGAGCTGCAGGAAGATCGCGTTGTTCGGCGGCCCGGAGATCGCCTCGAGGCGCTGCCCGACGGCCCGGAACGCCCAGCAGCCGGCGTTGTACTCGAAGCCGGCGATCGCCTCGAGCAGCTGGCTGTCCTTGAGCGAACAATTGTAGCGCCCGACGAGGTAAAGGCGCGACGTGAGGGGCCACTGGCCGGCGATGTCGAACTGGTCGGTCTGTGCGGTTTTCTGGTCGAGCGGATTACGCGCGAAGCGATAGCTGGCGCTCAGCGCCTTGGTCATTTCGGGCTGGTAGCGCATGCCCACCGAGAGGCGCTCGTTGACTGCGTCGCGGTAGTTGTATTCCCAGTTGGCCTGGGCATAGGTCTTGGGCATGACCAGTCCGTTGAAGGCCATCAGCAGATTGGACCACCCTTGCGGAATCGGGGCCTCGCCCGGCAAAAGGACTCGTGGCGCAGTGAAGTAATAGCGCTGTCCGACCAGCGCCTTGAAACGCTCGACACCCGTCTCGGCATCGAGCATGCGGGTGGACACCGCCGCCGTCATCTGGTTGGCGTCGTTCAGCCGGTCGAAACCGCTGTAGCGGTTCTCGGCGAAGACTTGCGTGAAGTTGAAGTCGTTGATAAAGGTGTCGAACACCGGGTAGGCGTCCTGGTTCTTGTACGGGATGTTGACGTAGTACAGGCGCGGTTCGAGCGTCTGGATGAAGCCCTTGCCGAGCAACTCGGTATCGCGTTCGAAGTTCAGGCTCGAGTCGACCGAGAACACGGGCAGCGTGCGGGTCAGGTTGTAGGACTCGCCCACCGACGGCGTCATGGCGTATTGGGTGGCCTGGACGCCGATTTTCGGAATCAGGGTGTACGCCGGATGAACGAAGGGCAGCGACAGTTGCGGATAGATGAACGCCCGGTCGCCCTCGGGACGAATAGCGTTGATCAGGCGGGACTGCGGGGTGACCGTGAACCGGGTGTACTGGCCGAGCAGCCCGAAATCCATGCCCAGCACGTCCGACTTGAACCCCAGGACATTCATCTGCGGCTCCATGAAGTAGGGAGGCAGCACCGGGCTCGCCGGATCGGTCTGCAGGGTCTGGAAACGCTGGAAGACCAGGTTGCTCTGCAGGCCAGGCAGCGGCGCATAGTTGAGGGTCACATTCTGCGGCAACTGGACCTGCGCGGTCTGGCTCAGCCGCGACGACATGTCCTGCCAGTAGAAGTCGTCGGAAACCGCGTTCCAGTTGACCGCCGCCGAGACGCCGCGCCCGAGGTTGTGCGCATGCACGACGGAGTATCCCCAGCGGGCGCTGTCCGTCTGCTGGTCGTGCGGCATGTACTCGAGCTTGTAGCTTCCCCCGGGGACGGGGACGTTGTGGTCAAGATAGCGCGCGTCGATGCCGATCTGCTCTCCGCGCTTGCTCATGTAGCGCGGGAAGAAGGTCACGTCGTAATTGGGCGCGATGTTCCAGTAATAAGGCACCGTCAGGTCGAACCCGGTACGCGTCGAGGCGGCGGCGAGCGGGCTCAGGAAGCCCGACTGGCGCTGGCTGTTGAGCGGGAAGGTGGCAGCCGGCGTGTAGAAGATGGGAACATCCTTGAACCAGAGCGCGGCGTTGCTCGCGTTGCCGACGCCGCGATCGTAGTCGAGATGCATCCGCGAGGCGCTCAGGTACCAGTCGGTCTGGCCCGGCTTGCAGGTCGAGAAGGTGGCGCCCGACAGCAGGATCTGGTTCTCGCCCTCGAATTCGGCTCGCTCCGCCGTCCCGCTCGCCAGCGACGGGCGGGACGGCGGGTTCGTCGTCGGCAGGCCGTAGCTGGCGGGGATGTTCGTCAGCATCGCCGAACTGGCGGCGATCGCCACGTTGGAGGTCGACGCCGTGGCGGGGACAGCCGTCAGCCCATAGAGCCTGCTCTTGACGTCCCTGACCATCAGGTAATCGGCCGACTCGGCGAAGCCGACCTGCTCGGAGAGCTTCAGGCGCAGGTGCGGCGTCGTGAATTCCTGGCCTTCCTGGAGCAGGCGGACGCGGTTGCCGCTGGTCGCCTCGATTTCGTCGTCGAGCGGCCAGTAGGTCATCCGGTCGCCGTAGACCTGGGTTCCCGCCTTGCGCAACTCGACGTCGCCGCTCGCCTCGGTCACCTCCTCCGACCTGCCCTCCATGCGATCGGCGCGGATGAACAACGGATAGGCGTCGCTCTTGTGCAGGCTCGCCGGATAGGGAACGCCGACCGCCGCAGGCGCCGCCTGCCCCTTCTTGCCGAGCACGTTGAACCGCCGGTCGGCGCGCAGCTTGAGGCCATCGTCCGGCACCGCCGGCGCGCCGGCGTCGTCCGCCGCCATGCTTGCCGTGGTAACGGCAAGCATGCAGCAGAGGAGCAAAACAGGCGGACGACGTACCGGAACTGGCATGCAGCAGGGGAGGGGATCGATGAGCGCCGGAACACAAGGCGCCCGAGTGTTAAAATCGGGCATTCTACAACGAACCCGCCCCCAACCCGATGCCGCGCGATCAACTCGTCAAGGACTGGGTCGCCAGTCGCTTCCCCGGCCAGAGCGTCCTCATCACCCCGGCCTCGGCCGACGCCAGCTTCCGCCGCTACTTCCGCCTGACCTGGCCGGACGGCAGCACGCGCATCCTGATGGACGCCCCGCCCGACAAGGAGGACTGCAAGCCCTTCATCCGCGTCGCCGGCCTGCTCGCCCGCGCCGGCCTCGCCGCGCCGCGCGTGCTCGACCAGGATTTCGACAACGGTTTCCTGGTCCTCACCGACCTCGGCCGCATCGGCTATCTCGACGCGCTGAACGCCGATCTGGCGATGGCCGACCTGCTGATCCGGCCGGTGCTCGACGTGCTGGTCACCTGGCAACTCTCATCGACCGCCGCGACGCTGCCGCCCTACGACGCGACGCTGCTGCGCCGCGAGCTCGACCTCTTCCCGGAATGGTTCGTCGGCCGCCACCTCGGCGTGACACTGGACGACAGCGAAAAGTCGATGCTCGACCGGACCTTCAAGTTCCTGATCAATTCGGCGCTGAACCAGCCCAAGGTCTTCGTGCACCGCGACTTCATGCCGCGCAACCTGATGGTGGTCGAAAGCGAAGCCCGCCTGACACCTGGCATCATCGACTTCCAGGACGCGGTCTACGGCCCGATTGCCTACGACGTCGTCTCACTGTTTCGCGACGCCTTCATTTCCTGGGACGAGGAGCAGGAAATCGACTGGGTCGTCCGCTACTGGGAAAAGGCCCGCGCCGCCGGCCTGCCGGTGCGCGCCGACTTCGGCGACTTCTGGCGCGACTACGAACTGATGGGCCTGCAGCGTCACCTCAAGGTGCTCGGCATCTTCTGCCGGCTGAACTACCGCGACGGCAAGGGCAAGTATCTCGAAGACCTGCCGCGCTTCTTGAACTACGCGCGCAAGACGGCCGGCCGCTACCTCGCGCTGAAGCCGCTGCTTGCCCTGCTCGACAAGCTGGAAGGCAAGACCGGGGAAGTCGGCTACACCTTCTGATGAAAGCGTTCATTCTTGCCGCCGGGCGTGGCGAGCGCATGCGCCCGCTGACCGACCATACGCCCAAGCCGCTGTTGCCGGTGGGCGGCAAGCCGCTCATTACCTGGCATCTGGAACGGCTGGCGGCAGCCGGATTCAGCGAAATCGTCATCAACCACGCCCATCTCGGCGAGCAGATCGAAGCGGCGCTGGGAGATGGTTCGCAATGGGGTTTGCACATCCAGTATTCGGCGGAACCGCCGGGCGCGCTGGAAACCGCCGGCGGCATCGCCAACGCGCTGCCTCTGCTCGGCAACGAAGCCTTCCTCGTGGTCAACGGCGACATCTATTGTGATATCGATTTTGGCCGTTTTTCCGGGTTGACCGTAGCGGGCCGACAGCCAACCGCCCACCTCGTCATGGTCGCCAACCCGACACACCACGCCGGCGGCGACTTCAGCCTTGACGGCGAGCGCATCGCGGTCGCGCGGGGCGAGGAAACACTCACCTACGCCGGCATCGCGGTCTTTTCGCCGTCTTTCTTCGCCGACGTGCCGCGCGGCTCGGTCATGAAGCTCTATCCGCTGCTCGCCGCCGCCATCGCCGCCGGCATCCTGACCGGGGAACGCTTCACCGGCCGCTGGGTCGACGTCGGTACGCCGCAGCGTCTTGCGGAGCTGGATGCCGAACTGACAAAGCCATGAGCCACGCCCATTTCATCGCCCGCCGCAAGCGCCTGCTGGAAGCCATCGGCGACGGCGTCGCCATCGTCCCGACCGCGCCCGAAGTCATCCGCAACCGCGACGCGCATCACCCTTACCGCTTCGACAGCTACTTCTGGTACCTGACCGGCTTCCCGGAACCGGAAGCGGTCGTTGTCCTGATCGGCGGCAAAAAACCCAAGTCCATCCTCTTCTGCCGCGAGAAGCATGACGAGCGCGAAATCTGGGACGGCTACCGCTACGGCCCGAAAGCGGCGAAGCCCGCCTTCGGCTTCGACGCCGCCTACCCGATCGCCCAACTCGACAAGAAACTGGCCGAATTCCTCGTCGACCGCGACACGCTGTGGCACGCCATCGGCCACGATGCCGAATGGGACGCCCGCATCGCCAGGGCGCTCAACGAAGTCCGCGCCCAGACCCGGGCCGGCAAGCGGGCGCCGCGCGCCATTCACGATCTGCGCGCCGAACTGGACGCCATGCGCCTGGTCAAGGATGCCGCCGAGGCCGATATCCAGCAGCGCTCGGCCGACATCGCCAGCGCCGGCCACGCCCGCGCCATGCGCGCCTGCCGCCCCGGCCTGGCCGAGTACGAGCTCGAAGCCGAGCTGACTTACGAATTCCGCAAGCGCGGCGCCGACGGCCACGCCTACACGCCCATCGTCGCCGGCGGCGCCAACGCCTGCGTGCTGCACTACGTCGCCAACGACAAGCTGCTCAACGACCACGCGCTGGTGCTGATCGACGCCGGCTGCGAAGTCGAAGGCTACGCTGCCGACATCACCCGGACGTTCCCGGTCAATGGCCGCTTCAGTGCCGCGCAGAAGGACGTTTACGAAATCGTCCTCGCCGCCCAGGACGCCGCCTTTGCCGCCACGGCCCCCGGCCGCCACTTCATGGAAGGCCACGACGCCGCTGTCCGCGTGCTGACCCAGGGGTTGATCGACCTCAAACTGCTCAACGGCGACGTCGATACGCTGATCGAGAAGGGCGGCTACAAGCGCTTCTACATGCACCGCACCGGCCACTGGCTCGGCCTCGATGTGCACGATGCCGGCGACTACAAGGTCGGCGACGAGTGGACGACGCTCGTTCCAGGAATGACGCTGACCGTCGAACCCGGCCTCTACATTCGCCCGGGCGCCGATGTCCCGCCTGGACTGGCGGGTATCGGCATCCGCATCGAGGACGATGTGCGCGTCACAGCGACGGGTTGCCGCATCTACACCACGGCGCCGAAGACAGTGGCCGAGATCGAGGAAGTGATGCGCCATGACTGAAGCAGTCGCTGAACATGTCGACATCCTGATCGTCGGTGCCGGCCCGGTGGGCATGACGCTGCACCTGGCGCTCGCCGCCGGCGGCTTGAAATCACTGCTTCTGGACCGTCGACCGCAGCAGGCCCAGCAAGCCGACCCGCGCGCCCTCGCCCTGTCACACGGCGCCCGCCAGTTGATCGAACAGATCGCTGCCTGGCCGGCACGCGCCGCGACGCCGATCGAGACCATCCACATTTCGCAGAAGGACGGCTTCGGCCGCACGCTGATCGATCGCACTGACTACGATCTGCCCGCCCTCGGCTACGTCGTCCGCTACCGTGACCTCGCCGGCGCGCTGGCCGCCAACCTGGCCGACGACGCCGTGCTGTCGGAAGCTGAAATCCTCGACATCACGCCGGGCGACGATCATGTCACTGTCTCGCTGCGTCACGCCGGCGAGTTGCGCAGCATCCAGACCCGATTGCTGGTTCATGCCGAAGGTACGCCCGGTGACGACCCGGACGTCACGGTCAGCGATTACGCCCAGCATGCGGTCATTTGCGAAGTCACCCCGACGCCCGGTCACAACAAGCGCGCCTGGGAACGCTTCACCCCCGATGGCCCGCTCGCCCTGCTCCCGCTCGGCAACGAATACTCGGTCGTCTTCACGCTGCCGCCGGCCACGGCCGACGCCGTGCTGGCGATGGACGACGCGGCCTTCACCGCCGCGCTGCAGGCGCAGTTCGGAGGCCGCCTGCGCTTCACCAAGCCCGGCCAACGCAGCCGCTTCCCGCTCACGCTGCGCCTGCGCGACCCGCTGGTCAAGGACAACGAGGTGTGGATCGGCAATGCCGCCCAGACGCTGCACCCGGTCTCCGGCCAGGGCTTCAACCTCGGCCTGCGCGATGCCTGGCAACTTGCCGAAATCCTGCTCGCCGACGGCGTCGACCGCAGCAGCCTGACGCGCTATGCCGCCCACCGCCGCCTCGACCGCAAGGGCGGCGCGCTGTTCACCGACGGCATCGTGCGTGCCTTCTCCAACGATTTCGCCCCGCTCAGGGTCGCCCGCGGCCTCGGCCTGCTCGCCCTTGACCTGTTCCCGCCTGCCCGCCACTTCGTCGCCAAGCGGATGATCTGGGGGGGACGCGCCTGGCCATGACGCCAGGCCGTGTGCAGGCCTGGTTCCTCGCCTGCCGCCCGAAAACCCTGTCGGTGTCGCTGTCGCCGGTACTGGTCGGCACGGCGGTCGCCTGGCACGACACGCATGCCCTGCTCTGGCTGCCGCTGCTTGCCGCGGCGCTCGGCGCCGGCTTCATCCAGATCGGCACCAACCTGTTCAACGACGTCGGTGATTTCCTGCGCGGCACCGACACGTCGGGCCGCCTCGGCCCCAAGCGCGCCACCGCCGAGGGCTGGCTCAGCGTCGACCTGGTCCGTGCCGGCGCCTGGCTGGCCTTCGCGCTCGCCTTCCTGTGCGGCACCTACCTGGTCGCCCACGGCGGCTGGCCGATCGTCGTCATCGGCCTCGCCTCGCTCGCGGCCGGCTGGGCCTATACCGGCGGGCCGGCGCCGATCGCCTACCGTCCGCTCGGCGAAGCGTTCGTCTTCGTCTTCTTCGGACTGGTCGCCGTCGGCGGCAGCTATTACCTGCAGACGCTGACGCTGACGCCGACGGCGCTGGTCGTCGCCGTGCTGGTCGGTTTGCACGCGGCGGCGGTCATCACCGTCAACAACTTCCGCGATCTCGACGGCGATGCGCGCAGCGGCAAGAACACGTTGGCCGTGCTGCTCGGCCGCCCGGCGACACGGCGCCTCTACACGGCCGAGATGCTCGCCCCCTACGCCCTGCTGGCGCTGCTCGCCGACCTCGGCTGGCCGGCGGCGCTGCCGCTGCTGTCACTGCCGCTGGCGCTCGGATTGATCCGCCGTTTCCACCACGCAGCCCCCGGTCCGGTATTCAACGCCATCCTCGCCGCAACCGCCGGGCTGCAACTCGTCTTCGCCGTCCTTCTCTCCCTCGCATTCGTCATCTGACTATTTCCTGCGGGCCGACTCGGGTAGAATGCGCGGTTTCGCCGCCTCGCCCGACCTCCCCAACGCCCATGGAATTCGCCGGTTTCCAGCTTCGCAACAACCTGTTCGTCGCCCCGATGGCCGGCGTGACGGACCGGCCGTTCCGCCAATTGTGCAAGAAGATGGGCGCCGGGCTGGCGGTGTCGGAGATGGTCACCTCGAATTCGCTGCTCTACGGCAGCGCCAAGACGCTGCGCCGCGCCAACCACACCGGCGAAGTCGAACCGGTCGCGGTGCAGATCGCCGGCGCCGATCCGCGGATGATGGCCGAGGCCGCACGCCACAACGTCGACAACGGCGCCCAGATCATCGACATCAACATGGGCTGCCCGGCCAGGAAGATTTGCAACGTGATGGCCGGGTCGGCGCTGATGCAGGACGAGGAACTGGTCGGCAGGATTCTCGATGCAGTGGTTTCAGCCGTGCCGAACACGCCGGTCACGCTGAAATTCCGCACCGGCTGGAACCTGGCCAACCGCAACGCGCCGACCATCGCTCGCATTGCCGAGAGCGCGGGCGTGCGCGCCGTCGCCATCCACGGCCGCACGCGCTGCCAGCAATATAGCGGTGAAGCCGAGTACGACACCATCGCCATGGTCAAGACGCTGATCCGGATCCCGGTCATCGCCAACGGCGACATCACCACGCCGGAAAAGGCGAAGCATGTGCTCGACGTCACCGGTGCCGACGGCATCATGATCGGCCGCGCCGCCCAGGGCCGCCCCTGGCTGTTTCGCGAAATCGAGCATTACCTGAAGACCGGCGAGCATCTCCCGCCGGCCGGAGTCATGGAGATCCACGGCATCCTGTTGGCCCATCTCGAAGACCTCTACGCGTTTTACGGCCCGGAAACGGGTTTCAAGGTCGCCCGCAAGCACATTTCCTGGTACACCAGGGGACTGGCAAGTTCGGCGGCCTTCCGCAAGGAAATGAACGTCCTGCCCGGCATCGACCAGCAGATGCAGGCGGTGAACGACTTCTTCTTCCGCTTGGCGGAACAGCACGACCACCTGAAATACGACACAGAGGAGGCGTTGGCAGCATGAGCCAACATGATCTGGGGAAATGCGTCACGGATTCGCTCGAGCAGTATTTCCGCGACCTCGATGGCGAAAGGCCCGCCGCCATCTACGACATGGTCCTGAACAGCGTCGAGAGGCCGATGCTCGAACTGGTGCTCGCCAAGGCCGGCGGCAACCAGACGCTCGCCGCCGACATGCTCGGCATCAACCGCAACACGCTGCGCAAGAAACTGACCGAACACCAGTTGCTCAAGGATCAAGCGGTCAGCCATTAGCGGCCAGCAAGAACCAAGACCCCAGGCAACTCGACCCTAACGACTCGATCCTAAAATGACCATCAAGCAAGCGCTGCTTTCCGTCTCCGACAAGCGGGGCGTCCTCGAATTCGCCCGGGGCCTCGCCGCCCAAGGTGTCAATCTGCTGTCCACCGGCGGCACCGCGAAAATACTGCGTGATGCCGGGTTGACCGTGACCGAGATCGGCGACTACACCGGCTTTCCGGAAATGCTCGACGGCCGCGTCAAGACCCTGCACCCGAAGGTGCATGGCGGCATCCTCGCCCGCCGCGACCTGCCCGAGCACCTGGCGACCATCGCCGCGCACGGCATCCCGACCATCGACCTGGTCTGCGTCAATC
>Ga0105096_10001120_pt1 | contig 10660 bp, 12 predicted proteins | sample PPLLak3cmMay2015_FD_87036 | JGI IMG/M metagenome (GOLD analysis project Ga0105096, IMG submission 87036) | Freshwater sediment microbial communities from Prairie Pothole Lake near Jamestown, North Dakota, USA - PPLs Lake P7 Core (1) Depth... | ecosystem: Environmental > Aquatic > Freshwater >...
CAGGGCCACCGCGGACCGCGGCAAAACCAGTCTGGCGGCAGCAAATTCGATCTGCTAGAGTGACCGGCGGATGATAGCCGCGAGGTCGTCGTCCCCTGCTTTTCCTCCCTGAGCAGGTGCCTTAGCGTGATGACAGCGATAAGGCTTCCTGGCCCCGGCCCCGCGTCGGGGCTTCTTTTTCGGGCACCCGCGGGCGTCGCGATAATGCGCCGATGCGCAGCGGCTGTCTCTGCATCTGATGCCGTCGAAGGCCGCGACGCGCCACCGCAGTTCGGCCACGCCGCTGGCGCTGGCCTATGCCGCGCTGGTGATGTACGCGAGCCTGTACCCGTTTGCCGGCTGGCGCTGGCCGCCGGGCCAGACGCTGGCGACCATGGCCGCGCTGAGCTGGCCGCCGTGGCGCGCCGAATTCGACAACTGGTCCAACCTGCTGGGCTACCTGCCGCTGGGCGCGCTGCTGCTGTTCGCCGCGCGGCGCAGTGGCCTGTCGGTGGCGACGTCGCTGCTGCTGGCCGTCGGCGGACCGGCGCTGCTTTCGTATGCGATGGAGGTGCTGCAGCACTTCGTCGCCGGCCGCCATCCATCGCTCAAGGATCAGGCGCTCAACAGCGCCGGCGCACTGTGTGGCGCGCTGCTGGCCTGGCTGTGCCAGGCGGTCGGTCTGGTCGACCGCTGGCACCTGTTGCGCGAGCGCTGGTTCACGCGCGACAGCGCGGGCGCGCTGTCGCTGCTGGCGCTGTGGCCGGTCGGCCTGCTGTTCCCGACGCCGGTGCCGTTCGGGCTCGGCCAGGTCGGCGAGCGCCTGCGCGAGACGCTGGCCGGCTGGCTGCAGGACGTGCCCTGGGCCGCGACGGCGCACGCGCTGCTGGCCACGCCGGCGCCGCCAGAGACGCCGCTGCGCCCGCTGACCGAGGCGCTGATCGTCGCCTGCGGCCTGCTCACACCCTGCCTGCTGGCCTACACCGTCGTCGCGCCGGGCTGGCGGCGCGTGGCGCTGGCGTTGGGTGCGGTCGTGCTCGGGGTCGGCGGCATGTCGTTGTCGGCACTGCTCAACTTCGGGCCCGCGCACGCGCTGGCCTGGCTGACACCGGCAGCCCTGCCCGGCCTGGCCCTGGGCATGGGGGCGGCGCTGACGCTGGCGCCGCTGCCGCGGCGGCTGGCCGCCGGCGTCGGGCTGGTGGCGATCACGGGGCTGGTGGTCGGCGTCGCGCAGGCGCCGGCCGACCCCTATTTCGCGCAAAGCCTCGTCGCCTGGGAGCAGGGCCGCTTCGTGCGCTTCCACGGCCTGGCGCAGTGGATCGGCTGGCTGTGGCCCTTCGCGGCGATGGCCTGGATGCTGTCGCGGCTGGGGGCGCGCGACTGAGGACGCACCGGGGGCGCTGCCTACAATCCGGGTCATGAGTTACTACAAGCACCATCTGTTCTTCTGCCTCAACGAGCGCACGAACGGCGAGGCCTGCTGTGCCAGCCACGGCGCCCAGGCCGCTTTCGACCACTGCAAGGCCGAGGTCAAGGCCGCGGGCCTGGCCGGCCCCGGCGGCGTGCGTGTCAACAAGGCCGGCTGCCTGGATCGCTGCGCCGGCGGGCCGGTGGCCGTGGTCTACCCCGAAGGCACCTGGTACACCTATGTCGACAAGGACGACATCGACGAGATCGTCGAGCAGCATCTCCGACGGGGTCGGGTCGTCGAGCGGCTGCGGCTGGCACCCGATGTCGGCCGCTGAGGCCGGACGCGGCCGCCGCGGGGCCGCACGTTGAACCCGCGCACGCGACGCGCCTCGATGGCCGGACCCGCCGGCACGCTGGAACTGGCGCTGGACGACACGCTCGGGCATCCGCCGCGCGGCCTGGCCGTGCTGTGCCACCCGCACCCACTGCACGGCGGCACGATGGACAACAAGGTCGTCGCGACGCTGGCGCGCTGCTTCGCGGCGCTGGGCTACAACGCGGTGCGCTTCAACTACCGCGGCGTCGGCGCCTCGGCCGGCGGCTGGGACGAGGGCCGCGGCGAGGTCGACGATGCGCTGGCGGTGGTCGCCGCGCACCGCGCGCCGGGTCAGGCGCTGGCACTCGGCGGCTTCTCTTTCGGCGGCTTCGTCGCCGCGCAGGCGGCGAGCCGGCTGCGCGCCGGCGGCACGCCGGCCGAGCGCCTGGTGCTGGTCGGCCCGGCGGTCGCGACCTTCGACACGCCACCGGTGGCGGCCGACACGATCGTCGTGCACGGCGAGGCCGACGAGGTCGTGTCCCTGGCCAGCGTGCTGGACTGGGCGCGCCCACAGGCACTGCCGATCACCGTCGTGCCCGGTGCCGGCCACTTCTTCCACGGGCAGCTCACGCTGCTCAAACACATCGTCACCGGCGCCTGGCATCCGCGCGCCCCGACCTGAGACCCGATGAAGCTCCTTCCTGCCCTCCTGCTTGCCGCCTTCGCACTGACCGGCCATGCGCAGACCCCGCAGCCGCCCGAGATCGCGGCGCGCCAGTACATCCTCGTCGACCTCGCCAGCAACCAGGTGCTCGCCGAGCGCGACGCCGACGTCCAGGCAGAACCGGCCTCGCTGACCAAGCTGATGACGGCCTACCTCGTCTTCAACGCCGTGCGCGACAAGAAGCTCGCGCTCGAGCAGACGCTGCCTGTCTCCGTGCGCGCCTGGAACGAGCGCAAGGGCGGCGCCTCGGTGATGTTCATCGATACCAAGATGACGCCCCAGGTCAGCGAGTTGCTGCGTGGGCTCATCGTGCAGAGCGGCAACGACGCCGCGGTCGCGCTGGCCGAGGGCGTGGCCGGCTCGGTCGAGGCTTTCGTCGAGATGATGAACCGCCAGGCGAAGGCCTGGGGCATGAAGAACACGCAGTTCAGGAACGTCACCGGCATGACCGAGACCGGCCACTACAGCAGCGCGCGCGACGTCGCGCTGGTGGCGGCGAAGATCATCACCGAGCACCCCGACTTCCACCCGCTCTACGCAATCCGGCAGTACACCTACAACAACATCAAGCAGGACAACCGCAACCTGCTGCTGGGGCGCGACCCGACGGTGGACGGCATGAAGACCGGCTACACCGACGCCGCCGGCTGGTGCCTGGTGACCAGCAGTTCGCGCGAGATGCCCAACGGCCGCCGCCGCCTCGTCAGCGTGGTGCTGGGCGCGGCGTCGCGCGAGGCCCGCGCCGCCGAGAGCCAGAAGCTGCTCAACTGGGGCTGGCAGGCCTGGGACGCAGTGCGCCTGTTCGAGCCAGGCCAGGCGGTGGCCACCGTGCCGGTCTGGAAGGGCGACAAGTCCGAGGCCAGGCTCGGTGCGCCCGGTGCGCTGTTCGTGACCGTGCCCAAGGGCGAAGGCGGCAAACTCAGGACCACCGTCGAACGCACCGACCCGCTGCTGGCCCCGCTCGCTGCGGGCCAGCGCGTGGGCAGCATCCGCGTCGAGACGGCAGCCGGCACGGCGGTGACCTCGGTGCCGCTGGTGGTGCTGGAGCCGGTCGGCCTGGCCGGCATCTTCGGCCGTGCCTGGGACGCCCTGCGGCTCTGGGTGAAGTAGCAGCGGCGCGCCCGGCCACGGCGCGTCCTTGCCCACCCTGCGTGACACAATCCCGGTCATCAACCGGCCCACGACCATGACCGATCTGCTGTGTTACCTGAACGGCGAGTTCACGCCGATCTCGCAGGCCAAGGTAAGCGTGCTCGACCGCGGGTTCATCTTCGGCGACGGCGTCTACGAAGTGGTGCCGGTGTACGGCCGGCGCCTGTTCCGTTTCGACGAGCACATGGCGCGGCTGAACCGCTCGTTGGGCAAGTTGCGCATCGGCAACCCTCACGGCCGTGACGAATGGCTGGCGCTCGCCCGCCGGCTGGTGGCCAGCGTCGGCGACGCCACCGGTACCGGCGACCTGCTGGTCTACATCCAGGTCACGCGCGGCGTGGCGCCGCGTGACCACGTCATGCCGCCGGGGCTGACGCCGACGGTCTTCATGATGGCCAACCCGATGAAGCCGGCGACCGCCGAGCAGCGCCACCACGGCGTGGCCTGCGTCACCGCGCGCGACTTCCGGTGGGAGCGCGGCGACATCAAGAGCATCAGCCTGCTGGGCAACGTGCTGGCACGACAGATCTCGGCCGACCACGGTGCGCTGGAGACGATCATGTTCCGCGACGGCTGGCTCACCGAGGCCGCGGCCAGCAACGTCTGGATCGCGCACGAGGGCGCGCTGCTCGGGCCGCCGAAGAGCGAGCACGTGCTGGAGGGCATCCGCGTCGAGCTGCTGCGTGAGCTGTGCGCCGACTGCGGCATCGCCTACAACCTGCGCCCGATCTCCGAAGCCGACGTTGTGGCCGCCGACGAGGTGATGCTCAGTTCAGCCACCAAGGAGATCCTGCCCGTGACGCGCATCGACGGCGAGCAGGTCGGCCACGGCGCCATGCGCGGCAAGCCCGGGCCGGTGTATGCGCGGTTGTACGAGGCCTACCAGCAGGCCAAGCTGACCATGTCGCTGTGATGCCGGCGGCCCCCGACGACAGCCTGATCCCGTTTCCCAGCGCCTTCCCGGTCAAGGTCATGGGCGTGCATGCCGAGGGTTTCGAGGCCGCGGTGGTGGCGGTGGCACGGCAGTTCGATCCCGCTTTCGACGAAGCCACCATCGAACGCCGGCCGAGCCGGGCCGGCCGCTACCTGGGCCTGACGATCACCGTCACCGCCACCAGCCGCGCGCAGCTCGACGAGCTGTACCGCGCGCTGAGCACGCACCCGATGGTGAAGGTCGTCCTGTAGCAGGGGCGGCCCGGTGGCCGGGCGCGCGCGGGTCGGCCCGGCCATGGTCCAATCGCGGCATGGCCGACCGCCCCAAGCTCAGCGCGCGCCCCGCCCCGCGCGACCCCACCCGCCGCCCGGTGCGACCGGGTGCGCCGCGCCCGAAGGCCTCTGGCGGCCGTCAGGATGAGCCGGCGGTGGCGCGCACCGAGGCACTGGCCCAGCAGCCACGACGCGAGGCGACCGGCCCCGGCCGATCCGCTTCGCGACCCGCGGCACGGCCCACGCCGCGACCCGCACCCCGCGCCGCGCCGCGGCCCACGCCGCCGCGCCCGGCTCCGGCACGGCCCGCGCCCGACCGGCCGGAACGCCCCCGCACGCCCGCCACCGACCTGGCCACGGGCGTGCGCATCTCCAAACTCATCACCGAGCGCGGCATCGCGTCGCGGCGCGAGGCCGACGAGTGGATCGAGGCCGGCTGGGTGCGCGTCGACGGCCGCCTGGCCGTGCTGGGCCAGCGCGCCGCACCCGATGCGCGCATCGACATCGACCCGCGGGCGCGCAATGAACAAGCGCGCCGGGTCACGATCCTGCTGCACAAGCCGATCGGCTACGTCAGCGGTCAGGCCGAGGACGGCTACGAGCCGGCATCGGTGCTGGTCACCCCCGACAAGCGCTGGTCGCAGGACCCCAGCGGCATCCACTTCGACCGCGGCCACCTGCGCCACCTGGCGCCGGCAGGCCGGCTGGACATCGACTCCACGGGCCTGCTGGTGCTGACGCAGGACGGCCGCGTCGCCAAGCTGCTGATCGGTGACGAAACGCGCCTCGAGAAGGAGTACCTCGTGCGCGTCGAACAGGCGCAGCCGGGGCCGCCGCCGGAGCGCCAGCTCGAGCGGCTGCGCCACGGCCTCGAGCTCGACGGCGTGGTGCTGAAGCCGGCGCAGGTGAGCTGGTCCAACGAGGACCAGTTGCGCGTCGTGCTGCGCGAAGGCAGGAAGCGGCAGATCCGCCGCATGTGCGAACTGGTCGGGCTGAAGGTCGTGGGACTGAAGCGGGTGCGCATCGGCAGCGTGGTGCTCGGCGCCCTGCCGGCGGGACAGTGGCGCTATCTCGGCGACCACGAGCGCTTTGCCTGAGTGCGCGCACCCGGCGCGCCGAACCCACCTGCCCAGCCCCGACGCATGAGCCCGAGCCCGCCGGCCGCCGCGGTCCCGCGCGCCACGGCCACGCCACCGGTCTCGCCCGGGCTGGCCGCCTTCGCCCTGGCCCTGCTGCTCGGTCTGCAGCCGGCCACGACGGACATCTACCTGCCGGCGCTGCCCATGCTCACGCGTGACCTCGCCGCGCCGATGAGCGCCGCGCAGCTCACGATGTCGGCGCTGATCCTGGCCTTCGGCGTCGGGCAGCTGTTCTGGGGCCCGGTGGCCGATCGCGTAGGTCGACGCCCCGTGCTCGTCGCCGGACTGCTGCTGTACACGGCAGCCAGCATCGGCACGGTGCTGGCCGGCAGCATCGGCTGGCTGGTGCTGTGGCGCGTGCTGCAGGGCGCCACGATGGCCGCCGCGGTGGTGTGTGCGCGCGCCATCGTGCGCGACCTGTACGAACCGCACGAGGGCGCGCAGGTGATGTCGCTGGCCTTGTCGGGCCTGGGCGTGATCGCGATCGTCGGGCCGGTGCTGGGCGGCATCGTCGCGGCCACGCTGGGCTGGCGTGCGGCGCTCGGCGTGGTGGCCGCCTTCGGTGCCCTGACGCTGGCCTTCGTCGTCTGGCGGTTGCCCGAGACGATGCGGCACGGAAACCCGCTGGCCACGCGGCCCGGGCCGCTGCTGGTGCAGTGGGGCCTGATCGCGCGTCACCCGACCTTCGTGGCGTGGACGCTGCTGGTGTCAGCCACCTATGGCGGCCTGTTCACCATGCTCGCCGGCTCGTCGTTCATCTACATCGACGTGCTGGGCCTGAGCCCGGGCTGGTACGGGCTGGCAATGGCCTGCGGGTCGCTCAGCTACCTCGCCGGGACCTTCGTCTGCCGGCGCTGGATCGTTCGCCACGGCATCCTCGGCGCGGTCGCGCGCGGCGGCGGCTTCACGCTGGCCGGCGGCGCGCTGATCGTCGTGCTGGCGCTGGCCGGCGTGCAGGCGACCTGGGCCGTGCTGCTGCCGCAGTGCCTGTTCGCCTTCGGCCACGGCATCCACCAGCCCTGCGGCCAGGCGGGTGCCGTCGGCCCGTTCCCGCGCGCCGCGGGAGCTGCATCGGCGCTGGCCGGCTTCGTGCTGGCGATCACCGCCTTCGGTGTCGGCCTGTGGCTGGGGCGCGCGCTCGACGGCACGGTGCTGCCCTACGCGCTGGGCATCGGCTTCTGGGCCGCGGCGACCACGCTGGTGGCCTGGACGCTGGTGCAGCGCCACGCGCGGTGACCGTGGCCGCGACGCCGCGTGCACTGTGCCTGGCCGGCCCCACCGCCAGCGGCAAGACAGCGGCCGCGCTCGCCTTCGCGCGCGCCCTGGCGCCCGGATGGGCCGTGGAGATCGTCAGCGTCGACTCGGCGCTGGTCTATCGCGGCATGGACATCGGCACCGCCAAGCCCAGTGCCGCCGAGCGCGCCGAGGTGCCGCACCACCTGATCGACATCCTCGATCCATCGGAGACCTACTCCGCGGCGCGCTTCGTCGCCGACGCCACGCGGGCGGTCGACGAGATCACGCGGCGCGGAAACCTGCCGCTGCTGGTGGGCGGCACGATGCTGTACTTCAAGGCGCTGCGCGATGGCCTGCACGGCATGCCGCAGGCCGATGCGGCAATGCGCCAGCGCATCGACGCCGAGGCGGCCGCACGCGGCTGGCCGGCGCTGCACGCCGAGCTGGCGCGCGTCGACCCCGACACCGCGGCCCGCCTGGCGCCGGGCGACATGCAGCGCATCCAGCGCGCGCTCGAGGTCTGGCGGCTCAGCGGGCGGCCGCTGTCCGCCTGGCATCGGGATGGCACGCGCGGCGTGGCGCCGGCCGCTGCCTGGCCGATGGTGTCGCTGGAGCCGCAGTCGCGGGCCTGGCTGCATGCGCGCATCGCCGGGCGCTTCGACGCCATGCTGGCCGCCGGCCTGCTCGACGAGGTGCGCGCGCTGCGCGCCCGTGCCGAGCTGCACGCCGGCCTGCCGGCGATGCGCTGCGTCGGCTACCGCCAGGCCTGGCAGACGCTGGACGCCGCGCGGCCGCAACCATTGCGCGACACCGGCATCGCCGCCACGCGCCAGCTCGCCAAGCGGCAGTTGACCTGGCTGCGCTCGATCGCGGAGCGGCGCATCGTCGCCTGCGACGCCCCCGAGGCCACCGCGGCGGCGGTGCAAGCGCTGCGTGCGGCGCTCGAGGGGCGCTGACGGCGCGCCGGTGGTCGGCTGGTCCGGTGCTTGCATGCAGTGCCCGTGGGCCTGCGCTATCAGGAATTTCTAGGGTGATGCCCCGGGACGGGGCGTGGGTCGTTCACGATATAGTCGCGGGCTTCGTCCGTATCGGGATGGGGCGGCATGCGTGCCGTGGGAACGTTTTTAGCAGTGCCTGGCGCCAAACATGCGCCAGGTCGACTGGAGACATCGAGTGGATTTCGCCCAACAACAGCGCAACCCGGGCCGGCACCTGCTTGGTTTCGGCATCGTGGTGGCCCTGCACGTGCTGCTCGGTTGGGCGCTGGTGACTGGTCTGGCGCAGCGGATGATCGAGGTCATCAAGGCGCCGATCGAGACCAAGATCATCGAGGAAGTCAAGCCGCCCGAGCCGCCGCCGCCGGAGAACCTGCCGCCGCCGCCGAAGTTCGCGCCGCCGCCGCCGTCCTTCGTGCCGCCGCCGGAAGTCAACGTGAATCCGCCGCCGACGCCGGCGCCGACGATCACGACGACGCAGGTGGCGCCGCCGCCCACGGCCTTCACGGTGACGCCGCCGGCCCAGGTGACGGCCCCCGCTGCGCCGGCAGCGCCGCGCGCCCCTGCCCGCACCGAGCCGCGCATCGACTTCCAGAACGTCTGCGCGCGCCCCGAGTACAACACCCAGGCGCGCCGGGCCGAGGCGCAGGGCAGCACGACGATCCTCTTCACGATGGACACCACGGGCCAGATCTCTGAGGCCACCGTGGAGAAATCCTCCGGCCCGTCGCGCGAGCACAAGATGCTCGACCGCCTGGCGCTGGAAGCGGTGCGCGCCTGCAAGGGCACGCCGGGCACGCTCGACGGCAAGCCCGAGAAGCTGACCTCGCGCATCACCTACGTCTGGCGCATCACCGACTGATCCCCTTTCCCCAGCGCGCGGCTGAAGGGTCGCGCCAGCCTGTCCCATTGGAGTCAACATGTCCATGAACCAAGAGATGCACACCCGCTCGCGGGCCACCCGATGGCTGGCGGCCCTGCTGGCCGGCTTCGTGCTCACGCTGAGCCTGCCGATGCTGGCCTTCGCCCAGGCCGCTTCGGAGCCGGCCGCCACCGCACCGGCGGCGGCACCGGCGGCGGCACCCGCCGTGGCCATGACCGAGGAAGCGATCGAGAACCCCTACGGCCTGCAGGCGCTGTGGGGCCAGGGGGACTACGTCGCCAAGGGCACGCTGGTCATCCTGGTCATCATGTCGATGGGCAGCTGGTACATCATCTTCACCAAGGTCTTCGAGCAGCGCGCGATGATGAAGAGCGCCCGCAGCTCGACCGAGGCCTTCTGGAAGGCCAGCTCGGTGAACGCCGGCGTCGCAGCGCTCAAGCCCGGTTCGGCCATCCACTTCATCGCCGAACAGGGCATCAAGGCCAGCGAGCACCACGAAGGCACGATGGTCGAGTCCATCGACAAGCACACCTGGATCACGATGTCGATGGACCGCGCCGTCGGCAACGTGCAGGGTCGCCTGCAGGACGGCATGGCCTTCCTCGCGACGGTGGGCTCCACGGCACCGTTCGTGGGCCTGTTCGGCACCGTCTGGGGCATCTACAACGCGCTGGTGAAGATCGGCATCTCGGGCCAGGCCTCGATCGACAAGGTCGCCGGCCCGGTGGGCGAGGCGCTGATCATGACCGCCATCGGCCTGGCCGTCGCGGTGCCGGCGGTGATGGGCTACAACTGGCTGCTGCGCCGCAACAAGGCCGTGCTCGACCAGACCCGCGCCTTCGCCGGCGACCTGCACAACGTCCTGCTGGCCGGGAAACGGTGAACATGGGCCCCAAGACGCCTGCGGCGTCGCCTCCCGAGGGGAGCGAATCCGCTTGGGGCGGCCCGGCGCGGATTCGGTCGCGCTGCGGCTCAGACTGGAGATAGTGCATGTCGATGAACGTGGGTCCGGCCGACGAAAGCGGCGAAGACCAGCTGAACAACACCATCAACACGACGCCGCTGGTGGACGTGATGCTGGTGCTGCTGATCATCTTCCTGATCACCATCCCGGTGGTCACGCAGAGCATCAAGCTCGAGCTGCCGCAGGAACGCAACATCCCGCTGCAGACCAAGCCGGAGAACATCGTCATCGCGGTCAACCGCGAGGGCGAGATCTTCTGGGGCATCGAGCGCCTGCCCGACATCGAGACCCTGGTCACGCGCCTGAAGGTCGAGTCGGTGAAGGAACCGCAGCCCGAGGTGCACATCCGCGGCGACCAGGAGGTGCGCTACGAATCGGTCGGCCGCGTCGTCGTGGCCTGCCAGCGCGCGGGCATCTACAAGGTCGGCTTCATCACCGAGCCACCCGCCGGCGCTGCCGCGCGATAGCACGAAGGGACCCCCAGCCATGGGCATGAACGTAGGCACGTCCTCGGGCGACGAGGATGGCGACGTGATGATGGACATCAACACCACGCCGCTGATCGACGTGATGCTGGTGCTGCTCATCATGTTCATCATCACGATCCCGATCCAGACGCACGCGGTGAAGATGAACATGCCGGTGCCCAACAACGC
>Ga0105096_10001121_pt1 | contig 10660 bp, 4 predicted proteins | sample PPLLak3cmMay2015_FD_87036 | JGI IMG/M metagenome (GOLD analysis project Ga0105096, IMG submission 87036) | Freshwater sediment microbial communities from Prairie Pothole Lake near Jamestown, North Dakota, USA - PPLs Lake P7 Core (1) Depth... | ecosystem: Environmental > Aquatic > Freshwater >...
CTCGGACATGACCTCATCGGCCGCCTGGCCAAGCGCCAGGTGCTCCTGCATACCGCCCGCATGTAAAATATCCGCCCTCGCCCGGACCGGCTCCCAGAACAGCGCGGCAAACAGGAATGCAGGTGTAACCGGGCGGTCCGCGGCAACCCGTTCATCGGTATTTTTCAGGGCCGTTTCCAGCATGGGGCTGAGCTCGGCCTGGCCCGATTTACCCTCGGCCCTGAGCACCGGAAACAGGGCACGGGTCAACTGGAACCGCTGCAGTGCGTGCATGGTCTTGAATGCGTGTCCGGTCATGAACAACTTGCAGACCTCTTCGAATAAACGCGCCGGGGGGATGTCCTTCAGCAACGGCGCCATCTCAGTGATGTACTTTGCCGTCTCGCCCTCCGGTTCAACACCCAGCTTGGCAACAAACCTTGCCGCGCGCAGCAAACGCACCGGGTCTTCCCGGTAGCGGGTGCGGGCATCGCCGATGAGCCTGAGCTTGCGCTCGGCGAGATCCTTGTAGCCACCGACAAAATCCTGGATGTCACCACTGACCGGGTCCATGAACAGGGCGTTGATGGTGAAGTCACGCCGCGCGGCGTCCTCCTCGAGACTGCCCCAGACGTTGTCCCTCAGGATCCGCCCACTCGCATGCATGCGGTCGTCATCATCATTGACCTGCGGCCCCCTGAAGGTTGCAACCTCGATCAAGGACCCGCCCATGCGTACATGCGCCAGCCGGAACCGGCGTCCGATCAGACGCGCGCGCGGGAATACCGTTTTGACTTCCTCCGGTATCGCATCGGTGGCGACATCGAAGTCCTTGGGCACTTTGCCCATGAGCAGATCGCGCACGCTCCCCCCCACGATATAGGCCTCGTAACCTTCATCCTGGAGGCGACGGACGACCTCGGTTGCGTGCGGACACAGTTGCCGGACCGCGATACCGTGTTTGGCGAGTGGAATGACGATGTGCTTTGTGATGATGAATTCCTGACAAAAAAATATATTTACCGGTCCAACCGCGTTTCGAGGTTGAATGAAATGAGCGCGGTAGTTTAACATGACCATCCTGTTACAAAACAGCTAAACGCTCCCTTCGTCTAGCGGTAAGGACGTGGCCCTCTCAAGGCTAAAACACGAGTTCGATTCTCGTAGGGAGCGCCAAATAAAATCAACAGCTTACGATTTCTGATCCCCCTCGTTTCTGCTACCATGGCGCATGGGTGGCGGATTGCGCTCGATTGACCGCTATAAACTTCCCAATACTTACAAGTTTGTGCCAATATGGCTGCAATGCTATCGATACTCAACCCCCAATGACTTCATCAAGGCAGCGCGGTACCACCCCAGGCATCACCAGGTCCGCCTGGTTGTGGCTGCTGTTGCTGGCGGTTTGCCCCGGGGCCTGGGCGGATAGCCTCGAAATCCAGGTCGGCGGCGTCGATGAGCCGCTGCTCGGCAACGTGCGCAGCCGGGTCGCCACGCTGCAGGTCGGCGGCGACATCCGGCTGACCCAGCGCCGCCGCGGGCGTCTGGCCGAGCAGGGCGAGATGGCTGCGGCAGCGGCCTTGCGGCCCTATGGCTACTATCACGCCACGGTGCGCAGCCAGTGGGTTGCAACCGCTGAGAACGCCTGGCGCCTGCAACTGACCGTCGAGCCGGGCCCGCCGCAAATGGTGGCCAGCGCGCAGGTGGCGGTCATCGGAGCGGGTGCTGGCGAACCGGACCTGCTCGACTGGCAAAAGAAATGGCCGTTGGGTCCCGGCAAGGTCATGGACCAGACCGTCTGGGAAAAGCAAAAGCAGGCAGGCCTGGACGCAGCGCATGCGCAGGGCTATCTCAGTGCCAACTTCAGCGAACGCGTGATCGAGGCCGACCTCGTAAACAACACCGCCGCGCTCCGCTTGGTGCTGGACACCGGGCAGCAGGCGGTGATGGGCGAGATCCGTTACGAGCAGGATGCGGTGCGGCCCGGCATCCTGGCACGGCTGCCGCGCTTCAGCCCGGGCCAGCCCTACGACGCCTGGCTACTGGAGAAATTCCGCCTGGATCTGTGGCGCACCGGTTACTTCGCAAACGTCGATGTGATCGAGGAGCGGCGGCTTGAAGACGACCCGCCCAAGGTCAACCTGCTCGTGCGCGGGGACCGGCGCACGCCCAACTCCTACCAGGGCAGCCTCGGCTGGGGCAGCGACACCGGCATCCGCGCCCAGGTGCTGTGGAGTCGCTACCTGCTGTCGGATCGCGGCGACTTCTTCGACATGGGCCTCGGCTGGCAGGAAGAGTTCAGCCAGTACGCGTTTCGTTCCAGCTACCGCCTGCCGCGCGAGACCCGCGCGCGCCAGTTCTGGACCGCGGACCTGCGTATCAACCGCCAGCGGCAGGATGTTGAGATCAAGGAAAACGTCACCGACGAGGAGTACATCCAGCTGACCAGCGGCGACATCACGGAATATTCGGTGAAGGCGGGCCGCCTGATCGTGCGCGATTTCGAGCGTGGCTACCAGCAGATCTTCGAAACCTGGTACGGCCAGTATGTCTACGAAACCGTATCCTTCGCCGAGACCGAACGGGCGCAGCAACTCGGTTATCTGGATCCGGATGGCGTGCTTGACCAGTACAGTGACGGCATCAGCGCGCTCGCCCTGGGCGTGAACTGGGACTGGCCGAATATCCGGGGTTCGGGGTTCAAGACAACCGGCCACCATCAGCGTGCCTGGATCACTTTCGCCAACCAAGCCTGGGGTTCCGACCGGGAGTTCAACCAGGCCTATGTGTCGAGCAGCTGGAACCGGCTGCTTGGTGAGCGCTGGAAGCTGATGCTGCGTGGCGAGGTCGGTTATTCCGACGCCAACGTGCAGGACGCGGAGTTCCTGGTGGACGACCGCCTGTTGCAGCTGTCGATCACCGAACTGCCCAACCTGTTCCGCTTCAAGGCCGGGGGCAGTCGCAGCGTCCGGGGTTATGACTTCGAATCGCTTAGCAACAACAGCCTCGGCTCCAACAACATCGTCACGGCCAGTGCCGAGATCGAGATAAAAATTCGCCGGGACTGGTCGCTGGCGGCGTTCTTTGACGCCGGCAACGCCTTCAACGACTGGGGCGATTTCGAATTGCTCAAAGGCGCGGGCATCGGCGTTCGCTGGTACAGCATCGCCGGCGCCATCCGGCTCGATGTCGCCCAGGGCCTGGACCTCGAGGGCAACCCCTGGCACGTGCACTTCACGATCGGGACGCCCTTGCTATGACCCGCCGCCGCATCACCCTGTTGTTTCTGCCGGCCCTGCTGATCCTGCTGCTGGCCGGCGGTTTCGCCTGGCTGCTGCGCAGCGAATCGGGCGCGCAATGGCTCTGGCAGCGGCTGGCGGCCGCCACACCGGGCCAGTTGCAGGCGCAGCGGTCGCGCGGCGATCTGCACTCCGGGTTGACACTCGAAGGCTTCAGTTATCGTGACGCGGGCGTGGCGTTGGCAGTGGACACGATTACGCTGCGCCTCGGTCTGGACTTATGGCCGCCGGCGGTCGCGGTCCGGCACCTGCGCATCGGCGAGTTGTCACTGCATACCGAGCCGGCGCCGCCGGACGCTGCCGCGAGCAGCGTGGACGAATGGTTACCCGCGCTGGCCCTGCCGGTGCCGGTGGCTTTCAGGCACGCGGAAGGCGCACGCGTGACCTGGACGGTCGGCGCAGACGAGCCGCGCATCGATCTGCGCGACCTGTCGCTGTCCGGCGACTGGTACCGGCGGTTGGTGCTGCGTGAAGCCAGCCTTGAAAGCGGCGGATCGCACTGGAACGCCGGCCTGGACCTTGCCCTGCAGCCCCCATACCGCCTGGAGTTCAATGCCTCGGGCAACGTCGCTCTGGCCGCACCACCGGCCGGGCTGACGGAGTTCCCAATCCGGGCGCAGGCCTCGGGCGACCTCGGGAAGTCGCAGTGGCTCATCGAAGCCGACGATCCGCAGTTCAGACTCAGCGGCGAATTGCGCGGCCTGCTCACCGGGCCGGACTGGAACCTGCGACTCACGGCCGGGCGGCTCGATTGGCCACCGGCTCCTGCGCAACCGACGCTGTCACTGCACGGTTTGGTGATCGACAGCCAGGGGACCTTGGGCAATCACGCTCTGCAGGCGGAGGCGCGGATCGACGGCGCTGGGCTACCGGCGCTGCAAGCCCGCGTGGTCGGATCCGGCGACCGCACGGGTGTGGCGATCGAACGGCTGGAACTGGCGGGCGAACCCTTGCAACTGGACGGCGCGGGCCGTTTCGACTGGTCGCCGGCATTGGGCCTGCGCCTCGATGCGGCCGTCGCCCGCTTCGACCCGCAACCCTGGTTCGCCGCCTGGAATGGTGCGGCGCCGGCCAGTGGCCGCATTGCCATCGCCTGGAGCGCGGGGTCTTTGGAATTCCAGGTTCTCGAGGCCGTCGCGCCCGGTATGCTGGAGGGACTGCAGGCTTCCGGCAGGCTGGCCGGCAGCGACAGTCCGGCTGGCATTGTCAATGCCGAAATGACCTGGCAGGGATTGGCCTGGCCGCCGGGGTCCGCCGAGCCCCGCGTCTTCAGCCGTGAGGGCTGGGCCCGAGTTGGCGGCACACCCGGGGCGTGGACCGTTGCCGGCGAACTGGAACTGAGTGGTCCGGATTTCCCAACCGGGCGTCTGAACGTGGAGGGCTCGGGTGATCGCGAATCGGTACGCCTGCAGATTCCTCGGGGCGAGGTTCTGGGCGGCAGCCTGGCCGGAGCGCTGAATCTGCGCTGGTCGCCGGAGTTCAGCTGGTCAGCCAACGCGCGACTGACCAATGTCGCGACCGCGCCGCTCGCGCCATCCCTGCCGGGCCGGCTCAGTGGCGAACTGGCGGCGCGCGGACGCGCGGAGCCGGCAGAGCTGGAAATCGACCTGCGGGAGCTGACGGGTACCGTGCGCGACCGGCCGGTCGGCGCGCGTGGCCGGCTGGTGCTGGAGGCAGGCAAGATTCATGCGCGCGGTCTAAAGGTCCGCAGCGGTGGCTCCGAGCTGACCGCGGATGGTCACATGGACACGCCGAAAGGTTTGACTGTCGAGGCGCGCATCGCCTCGCTGGCCGACCTCGTGGACGGCGCCTCCGGCGTCTTCAATGGCCGCGCAACGGTGTCGCTGAACCCGCGCCGGCCACTGCTGCGCCTGGACGGCAGCGGACAGGGGCTGACCATTGGCGATACCATCATCGGGCAGCTGGTTCTGAGTACGGACCAGGCCGGCGAGGCCCAGACGCGCCTCGAGTTGCGCGAAGTCGTGCTGGGCGGCCTGCGCGTAGATTCGCTGACCGTGGTTACGGCCGGTGCGCAGCCGCTGGAGCAGCTGGACGCGCGGCTCGAGTCCAGCGCAGGCAACGTCACATTGCACCTCGCGGGGGCCATGCGGGACTGGGGCACGCCGCTGGCTCGCGGCTGGCGTGGCCAACTGGATTCACTGCGGCTTGAGAGGTCGGTGCCGGGCCTGGTAGAGAAGCGCGTGATCGAGCTGCTGGAACCCGCGGCGGTCAGCCTGCACGCCGGCGGAGCGTCGCTCGCGCAAGCCTGCTTCAGCTTTAGCCCGGCGGGGCGTTTGTGTATCGAGTCGGAGTGGCGCACCGGCGCGGAACGGACATTGTCGGCTTCGTTTGAAGACATTTCTCCGAGCTTCGCGCTAAACCTTCTCGGTTCGGAGCTGGGCGTCACACAGCAGCTGAGCGGGGTCGTTGATTGGCGCCAACGGCCGGGGCGTCCGACCGAAGCCCGCGTGCGTCTCGACGTTTCGGCCGGCGAGGTCACACTCGACGATGACGTGCCCCTGTTCACGACCGGCGCCGGTCTGATCGGCTTCGAGATGGCGGACGGCCACCTGCATTCGGGCAACTTCGACATTCCCCTGCCGGGTGTCGGCGGCATCGATACCGATTTCAGCGTACCGGATATGTCGCGCGGCCTGGATTCATTCATCCAGGGCCGCCTGCGGATCGGGCTCAACGACATCGGCCCGATCCTGCGGCTGTTGCCACCCGTCGAGGGCAATTCCGGGCCGGTCACGGTCGACCTGCGCTTCAGCGGCACGCTGGGGGAGCCGCGCGTGAGCGGGACCGCCTCCCTGGTCAAGGGCCGCATTTCACACTTTGCCTCCGGGTTGCTGCTGGAAGACCTGCAACTGGCCGGTGCGGTCAACGAGACCGACCAGCTCGAACTCAACGGGACGTTTCGCGCCGGCGAGGGTCAGGGTGCGCTCCGCACCGTGTTGAATTTCGCGGACCTGCGGCAGCCGGAATTGCTGCTCGAACTGCACGGCAAGCAGCTCACCGTGGTCAACGTGCCCGATCTGAACGTGGTGGCGAACCCGGATGTGCGGCTGACCCTGCGCCCCGGGGCACTCGACGTCAGTGGCCGCGTCGTCGTGCCATCGGCGCGCCTGTCGCCCAAACTCCTGCCCACGGCCAGTGTGGCCGAGAGCGCTGACGTGGTGATCGTGGCCGGGCAGGATCCGCAGCCCGCTGCGCCGCAGCAGCAGGCGCTGCAGCGCAAGGTCCTGGGGCAGCTGGAACTCGACCTGGGGGAAGACGTGCTGCTGCAAATCGAAGGGGAACGCGGGCCGCTGCAACTCGAGCAGGCGGCGTCCGCTCGCATAACCGGAACCACGCTGTTCAGCTGGGAGGACGGCCGGCCCATGCCCGCAGGCAATGGCAGCTTCCACCTGACTGGCAAGATCGCCGCCTATGGCCAACGCCTGGAGGTTACCAAAGGCAGCGTCAATTTCTCCAACCGCCCGGCCGACAACCCCTTCCTCAACATCCGCGCCGAGCGGGAGATCTACGGCAACACCCAGGTCACCCGGGCCGGCGTGCTGGTCACGGGAACGCTCAAGCGTCCGGAGCTGGAGACCTACACGGTGCCGATGACCACGAGTGAACGCGCCCTGACCCTGCTGGTGACCGGCAGCGACTTCAACTACGAGCAGGGCATGGGCAGCGTGGAGGTCGGCATGTACGTCGCCCCGAAGCTCTACGTCAGCTACGGCATCGGCCTGTTCGACGAGCAGAACGTGATCAGCGCGCGCTACGACCTCGGCAAGAGCTTCGGCATCAAGACCACCTCCGGCCAGCGCGAAACGGGCGCCGACGTCACTTACACCATCGAGAAGTGAATTTGATTACCAGCGGCGTCCAATGCCCGCACGGACCGCGGTGCCGGTGTCGTGCCAAGCCTTCGACCCGCCCATGCCGGTTTTATACGAGCGTGCCGGAGCGCGCTGAATTCATGTAAGATTCCAGCGTTTACAAAACCATTGCAAGCTGTGCAGGACCATGACCCTTAACACCCCGTTGGACTTTGAATTTCTGCGCCGTGAGCTGATCGGCGCCGATGCGCTCATCCAGACGCCATTCGGTGAGCGCCTGATGATGTACGCGGATTACACGGCTTCGGGCCGCTGCCTGTGTTTCGTGGAAAACTACCTGCGCCAGCTACAACGCATTTACGCCAATTCCCACACCGAGGACGACATCAGTGGCCGCTCGATGACGCAACTGCTGAGGGAGGCGGAAGCGAGCATCAAGCGTTCCGTCAATGCCGGCGCAAGTGGCCGTATCGTCTGTGTCGGCAATGGCGCGACGGGGGCGATCGACAAGTTGCAGCAGATCATCGGGGTGGCGCTGCCGCCCGTCACCCGCCAGCAGTTGGGCGGGTTGCTCGGTGCCGCGCTCGGCGCGGATCGACTGGAGCAATTCAAACATTATCTGCGCGAACACCAACCGGTCGTGTTCGTCGGCCCGTACGAACACCATTCCAATGAAATCTCCTGGCGCGAAAACCTCGCCACGGTGGTCTCGGTACAACTGGACAAGGACGGCGGTATCGACCTGAACCACCTCGAAGCATTGTTGCAGGAGCCGGCCTACCGGGACCGCAGACGCATTGGCTCATTTTCCGCGGCATCCAATGTCACCGGCATCAAGTCCCCGGTGCACCAGATCGCCGCCCTGCTGCACCGCTTTGATGTGATCGCCTGTTTCGATTTTGCCGCCAGCGCGCCGTACGTAAAAATTGACATGAACCCGCCCGCCGGTCAATACGCCGGCGATGCCTCGCTGGATGCGATATTTATCTCGCCGCACAAGTTCCTCGGCGGCCCCGGTTCCAGCGGTGTGCTGGTATTCAACGAGCGGCTTTACCACCGGGAACTGCCACCCACGGTCAGCGCGGGCGGCACGGTCGATTACGTCGGCCCGACCCACCAGGATTTCATCACCCACATCGAAGACCGTGAAAAACCCGGTACGCCGGGCGTGCTGCAGGTCCTGAAGGCGGCCATGGTTTTCGAGATCAAGGACAACGTCGGCGTCGCCCGCATCGAACAGCGGGAAGACGAGTTGCTGACCAGGGTATTCGAGCGCTGGCTCGCCAATCCGCGCATCGAAATACTCGGCAACCAGGACCCGTCGCGGAGGGTCGGGATTGTTTCTTTCAATATCAGGGCGGGCAGCGACAAACCCGGCGGCAGCTATTATTTACATCCCAAGTTCGTCACCACGTTGCTGAACGACCTGTTTGGCATCCAGTCACGCGCGGGTTGCTCCTGCGCCGGTCCGTACGGCCACCGCCTACTGGGTATCGATGAGAAAACCTCCGATGAATACCGCGTCTGTGTCACGGATGGTTATTCCGGCGTCAAGCCGGGTTGGTGCCGGGTCAGCCTGCACTACGTGATGGACGATCTCGAAGTCGGTTTTCTGCTCGACGCGGTTGAATTTGTCGCCCGCCACGGTGAGTCGTTTTTACCGCTCTACGACTTCGACCTGTTTGACGGCGCCTGGAGCAGAAAAAACGATTCAACCTGTCTCAGGCGCTTTTCACTGCAGGCCGCCCTGAAGGCCGGCGGGGTTGATGAAACACCTATGCCTCACGCGGAAAGGCAGGCGCGTTATGCGGCTTACCTGCAAGAGGCCATGGCATTGGCCCAGGAACTTGAGCGGCAGGATCAGTCCGGGCAGCATGTCCTCGAAGGCACGCTGGGTGAGTTGCAATTCTTCACCCTGCCGGAATGTTGCATCAACCCGGAAACCAGGGCAAAACACCGGCAACTGATGGGCAAGATCAAGGTCATGTTCAACCGGTAAAAAACCCGTCTCAGTCCCACCTCAGTCGACTTTCAGATTGACCTGGTCCAGCGGTAAAACTGTCGTGCTCTTTTGCTCTTTCAGGGCAAAGCTGGTGTTGACCGTGCGCACCACGCCGATTTTCAGCAGGTACTCACTGAGAAAGTCCTGGTAGGACGCCATATCCGGCGCCACGACTTTCAACATGTAGTCGTGTCCGCCGCTGGTGGCGTGGCATTCCAGCACCTGCGGCGCGCTCATGATGGCGCGGTCAAATTTTTTGACGTTTTCGGAACTGTGATCGTGCAGGGTTACATGCGTGAAACCCATGATGGACAAACCCACCTTGTGACGGTCGAGCACCGCCGCGTAATGACTGATGACGCCCGCTTCTTCAAGGGCGTGCAAACGACGCCAACTCGGCGAAGGAGACAACGACACCTCCCTGGCCAGATCCCGGTTGGATAGCCTGCCGTCCTTCTGCACGGCCTTGAGGATTGACACATCCCACTTGTCCAGTTTCATGGCAATTTACTCATTCGTTATTTAAATATTTGGAAATTATATACCGCAATTCATCAATTCATGGTATCTAAAAACAATTATATGCTTAACGAAGGGGTATATAATTTTTACAGGAACCAGTCAACGGAGTATCGAGTATGCCAACGGTCAGGTCCATCACTCACCTCGATCATACAAAACATACCCATGCCACCGGGCTCGACTGGAAACGCATTGCCTACCTGACGCTGTTATCACGCGCCATCGACGACCTCGAGGAACAGGAACTCCTCAAGAACCGCGAAGTACTCTACCAGTTTTCGGCGCGCGGCCACGACATGGCCCAGATCATACTGGCAACCCTGCTCGACCACCCGGGTGATGCGGCGACCGGCTACTACCGTTCACGGCCGTTCCTGCTGGCGCTTGATCTGGACCTGGAAGATGCCATCGCCGGCCCGATGATGCGTTCCGGCGGCATGAGCGACGGTCGCGACATCGGCGTGGTATTCAACCTGCCAAAAAGGGATGGCAGACCCTGTTTCCTGCCAATGAGCGGCGGCGTCGGCTCGCAGTACGGACCTGCTTCAGGCTGGGCCGAGTCGATCGTCTACAAGAGCAGGCAACTCGCAGACACCCGCAGCGCGGGCGCCATTGCTGTCGCGCTTGGCGGTGACGCCTCGACTTCGACCAGCGGTTTCTGGGCGGCCCTGAACAATGCCACCACCCGCAAGCTGCCGATGCTGTTTTACATCGAGGACAACGGTTACGGCATCTCGGTACCTTCAGAGGTGCAAACGCCGGGTGGCAATATCGCCAAAAACCTGGCGTCTTTCAAAAACCTGTACATCCTCGATGGCGACGGTTGCGACCCGGTGCAGTCCACCACTTACCTGTCACGCGCCGTGCAGCATGTCCGCGAAGGCCACGGCCCGGCGCTGGTGCGTCTCAGCGTGCCACGCCTGTCCGGACATTCCGGCCAGGACACCCAAAAATACAAGAGCGAAAAGCAGATCGCCGCCGAAAAAAGCCGCGATCCATTGCCGCGTTTGCATGATTTTGTCATC
>Ga0105096_10001123_pt1 | contig 10651 bp, 11 predicted proteins | sample PPLLak3cmMay2015_FD_87036 | JGI IMG/M metagenome (GOLD analysis project Ga0105096, IMG submission 87036) | Freshwater sediment microbial communities from Prairie Pothole Lake near Jamestown, North Dakota, USA - PPLs Lake P7 Core (1) Depth... | ecosystem: Environmental > Aquatic > Freshwater >...
GATACGTCTTCCAGTTGAATGAAGGCAAACACGTCGAGTGTTCCACGGAAGAAACGTGGATCGTTGGCGCCTATGCCATGCTTGCGCACGACATGCACGATGCAAGCTTTGCATCGTCGGGAGGCGTGAGTGCTGAAGGTACGTTCCAGAACGGCGGAGAAGGGCTTGGGTTTGGCGGCGGTGTACTTGTTGGACGCCGCGTGATGCCAGATCTGATCCTCAATGCTCGGTTGGGCGTTGCCACACTCGGCGGAGACCTTACGGCACCGGATACCACGATTGGCACGGTCTACGACACAGCGTCGAAGTCCTACCTTCCGTATCAGGAAGCCACTATCCTGGCCATTGATGCTCCATACCTGAGAATTGGCGCCACGGCACAGTGGTTTGCACAGCGATACTTCTATCTCACCGCCGGCTTCGACGTCTCCATACCGATGGGATCGGCAGCCGATGTACAGCGCACGATCCTGCGTCCTTCGGGTTGGGAATATGCCGACGGTACCATTCCGGGTGATCCGCAGCCAACAGAGATCTCGTCTCTCAGCAGCATCGGCTTTGATGTTCTTGCCGGTCTTGGATTATCCTATCCCGTCTCCTACCACGCCTCGGTCTTCATGGAGGCGATGTATCGTGTCCGCTTGAACAGTCTGGTTTCCGATGCAACCTGGAACACCAGTGCAATTGGCCTGAATGTTGGCCTTCTGTGGAGACTGTAAGGAGCCGGCGTGTCCATGCTCCACCAACTCCGTCGCGTAGCTGCCGTCGTTGAAAAGGACGTTCGCAGTGAGCTCCGTACTCGGTATGGAGTCACTGCTCTCGGCTTGTTCGTTCTAACATCCGTCACACTCATCGTCTTTGCTGTTGGCGAAGAGCCTCTGCCGCGTCCAATGGCTGCGGGGATCCTTTGGGTGATCATGTTCTATTCGGCCATGACGGGACTGGGACGCGGCTTTATCAGTGAAGAGGAGCGTGGCACGGCACTCTTCCTTCGGTTGAACAGTAACCTCACGAGCATCTTCCTTGGCAAGCTCGTCGTGAACATCGTACTTGCCGTTGTGACGTCGATCGCCGCTCTCATGTTGATGATGTTGTTCTTCTCCCAGGTTACCATCGGTTCGTGGCTGGTGATGGTGGCTGCTGTGACCATAGGCAGCATCGGACTGGCAGCGGTGTTGTCGATCGTCTCGGCCATCGTGGCCAAGGCGGGCACGCGCAATCCTATCCTTCCCGTGTTGTCGTTCCCACTACTGGTTCCCCTGGTCATGCCGGGCGTCAATGCCATGATCCTCGGACTTGCCGGATTCACACTGGCCGAGGCAGCGTCCGACCTGTTGTTGATGACCAGCTACACCGGCATCGTGATCGTTGTGTCCGTTGTTGTGTTCGAAGTGGTATGGGACGAGTGATCCGATCTGTGGCCCTGCCCCTTGTGATGATCGTTGCGGCCTGTGCCACTGTGGTCATGGCGCCGCAGTATCCAACGCAGATCCAGACGCACCGTCCCAATGCGCGCGTGGCGGTCGTTGGCGATGTTCAGCGCACCGGCATCGTTGAAGTATGGCGCGAACGCAACGATGTGCAACGCGTGGCCCTGATGCGTCAGATCCGCTCCGAACGTCCGGACGTACTCGTTACGCTTGGTGATCACGTCTTCTGGGGGGCATCCGACAGCGACTGGGAATATTTCGATCGGCTCATGAAGCCCATCCGTGATGCGAAGATCCCCGTCTTTCCCATTCTTGGCAATCATGAGTACTTCGGTTCGGATGCAGACATGCTGGAACATGTCAAGCATAGGTTCCCGACGTTCGACTCCACGTACTACTACAAGGTGATCGATTCCGTGGCCTATGTGTTTCTGAATACGAACTACCGCGATATCGGAATGAAGGCTATGTCCGATCAACGTCGTTGGTACTTGCGCACCATGATCCGTCTGGATCATGATCCAGGCGTGCAGTTCATTATCGTGTTTGGACACCATCCGCCCTTTACGAATAGTACCGTTGTGTTCGACGACGACATCCTGCAGTCATACTTCGTACCCGTGTTCACCCACAGCACCAAGGGGGCGATCTGGTTCAGCGGCCACTGTCACGCCTATGAGCACTTCTACAAAGACACAAAGCACTTTGTTGTGTCAGGGGGCGGTGGTGGCCCGCGTCAGCACTTGTTAACGGGCACTCTTTCTCAGCATGACGATATGTACGATGGAGAGGTGCTGCGTCCCTTTCACTACTGTACTGTCGAACGTGTCGGAAACATCCTGAAGTTTGAGATGCATCCACTCCATACGGAACCGGACACTCCGGGTGACGTCTTTGCCGTGCAGCGAAGGGAGGTGTGGCGTGACCTGTAAAAGGAAGATGGTCGGTGGTTGGTGGAAGATGGTCGGTGGTTGGTGGTTGGTGGTCTGCCTTCTGGGTGGTGTACTTACTGCACGAGCTGGAGATGTTGACACAACGAGCGAGCGTCACTATGTATTCTCGGCACGACCGGCAGACGACTGGCGATTACGTGGATCAGTGGGTCTGTCGTTGGCGATCCTTCCACAGCCCCTTACCGAATATCCAACGCCGGCTCCCATGCTGGATGTTCGATATCGATTCACCATGCCGATGGGGATCACCGCATATGGGCGTCTTGGTTCCAACGTGGCGACATCGATCGCCCAACTTGGCGGCATGTTCTCCATGCCGTCGGGCAATCTCTCCGTTGGTGCCGGTTACTCCGTGGCCTTTGTCTACGGCTACCTCGTTGATTATGTCGATGGCTTCAACACCACGCAGCAGCGATGGATCAATTATCCGATGCTGACGGCGTCATTCCGGTTTCCGGCAGCTACGCTCACCGTACGTGCCGAAGCCGAACTCACGACGTCGGTTGTTTCAACCATTGAAGATCAACCAACCGGAGGTGATCGAGACGTGTTGACCGGTGGGGCGTTGACCGTCGCCTTGGAACAGCCATTTTTCGGAACCACACATGTTGTTATGGGGTTCACACTACAGAACTCTACGCAACCCTATCAAGCATGGTTCTTGTATAACACCTTCAAGGACAAGCTCTTCTCATCAGAATTCTTCATGGGGATCATCTTATGAGATCAATGGTCACCATCATCGCTCTGCTCGTGCTGCTCTTCCTCGGGTCCTGTGTTTCAGAATTGGATCCGGTCATGATGCCCAGCATCAATATGTCTACCATCGACGGCACGGTCGGACTCGACGTCACTGCCACCAAACAAGTCATCGAAGGCGTGTATAAGGTCGTTTCCGAAGAGTCTACAACGTCGAGATTCGATTCCATCATCAGCGTCAACCTCGCGTCCAACGGCGAGGTGAACATGTATTCCACAACAGGCGTAACCTACTTCACGATGTATGGCGGTACGCGTAGCGACTCGGGAGTGTTTGTTGGACGGTGGCGTGGTGTGCAGGGACCATCGGCTGGAAGTATCACCATGATCGTCCGCCCGGACGAAGGTGGGATCGAACTTGCCAAAGGTGTTGCGGCTGCTAAGGACCTGACATTACGATGTCAGACCCGCTCAGGTAATGGTAACGGTACGCAGACACTTGTTTTGCGCCGAGTCGCAAAGTTGAATGAAGACCTCAAGGACTTCCAGATCATCGCACACCGTGGCGGCGGACGAAACTCCGAACGACTTGGCGTATCCGAGAACGGTATCGCCATGATGCTGCTTGCGCCACAGTTGGGTGCAACAGGTATCGAGATCGATGTGATCGGAACCAAGGACGGTACACCGATCGTCTTTCACGACCCAGACTTCACCTCACGCACGATCAAGGGATCCTACATCATTGGTCCGGTGAAGAACTACACACTGGAACAGATCGGCCACTATGTGCGGCTCATCAACGGTGAACGCATCCCTACGCTGGAAGAAGCTCTGGATTCCGTGATCGACAGAACCGAACTTCAGATGGTCTGGCTGGACGTCAAGGATGCATTCATCGTCGATCGGATCCTCACCATACAAAAAGCTGCTAACGCTCGCAGCAAAACAAAGGGGCGAGATCTGAAGATCTACTTTGGCGTACCGACCACCGACATCAAGAGAGCCTTTGATGCCTCACCCGAAAACGAGGGGGTTGATGTGCTCTGTGAACTAGATGCACAAACGGCTCTTGATATGGGCGCCGAAGTGTGGGCTCCTCGATTCACCGATGGCCTGCAGCAAGGCCTCGCCGAATCCATGATCGATGCCGGAATACGTGTATTCGTGTGGACCCTCGACGACGCAGCATTCATTGAGCAGTTCCTATCACCGCGCTACAAAGGCAAACTACTCTACACTGGCATTCTCACGAACTATCCAACATTGCTGGCAAGCCGTTTCTACACACTCAAGGTGAAACCATGAGGTGGCTTGTGGTCTGTGGTCTGTGGTTGTTGGTTGGTGTTCAACTGACCACGGCACAAACGGACAGTACCGCTGCGGCCGACTCACTCCTTGGCCGAGGCGATTACCACATCGAATTGATGTTGATAGGGGGCGTGGGGGCCACGCGCTATAAGGAACCACCTTCGGTGGTCAACGACCAGACGACGTTTCGTGGGTGGAACGTGAACGCCCGACTGATGGGGCATCCCGATCATCTTCTAGGTATGGGATTGATGAGCGGATATCAGGTGTTCTCTCGCGAGACGCTCGAGGCGGGATCGTTGCCGGACGTCGAAGAAGATGTGACCCTCGAACTCAGCAGTATCCCGATCCACATTGCCTTCGAAATGCGTCCGCTGCATATCCGCTTTGGTGCCGGCATCGGCGTGTACCTCCTGATGTCGCAACTCATCGAGTCCGGTGGAACAACACAAAGCAGCGACCTGGCCTATGGCGGCTCGGCATGGTTGGGATATGAGTTCGACATCACGGATCATCTTCACATCGGACCCGACCTTGTCCTTCAGGTCTTGAGTGACCGCGGCATCAGTAATCTATCAGCCATGCTCGTTCTACGCTACGACGTCCTGAGCTACTAGCCGCGCCGCGATCGTGCCGCTGCTCATCACGCCGGGCAACCCTGCACCCGGATGGGTGCTGGCACCAACGAAGTAGAGATTCTTGATGTCTTCACTTTTGTTGTGTGGACGCCACCACGCGCTCTGCAGCAGGACCGGCTCCACGCCGAAGGCGCTGCCTTTTTCGCTGTTGAGAACATCGCGGAAGTGGATAGGGTCGATATGGCACTCGCTCACAATATGCTTCGAGAGATCCGGCATGTAGTTCTTTTCGAGATAGTCGATGATCTTGTCGCGATAGATCTTCGCCTCCGTCTTCCAGTCCACATTGGCATCCAGATGCGGTACGGGTGAGAGAACGTACCACGAATCGCAACCCGGAGGTGCCAGCGAGGGATCCGTTGCCGTAGGTCGATGCAGGTAGAGCGAGAAGTCTTCACTCAAATGTTTGCGCGTGAAGATGTCCTCGATCAGCTCTTGATACCGCGGCCCCATCAGGATCTCATGATGGGCCATATTGTCGTACTTCTTGTCGGTACCGAAATAGAGGACGAACAGACTCATGGAGTATCTCCACGAATCGATGCGTTCATTGGTGTTATGTGTTCGATAGGGGGCAGGCACCAGCGTCTTGTATGCCTGTGCAACGTCGCCATTGCAGACAACGGCCGAAGCAGAGAGGTGCTCACCGGTTGCGAGTCGCACGCCGTTCGCTACGCCGTCGTCGACCGTGATCTCCGACACCTCGGCATTGTATCGGATACGTCCGCCCATGTCTTCGAAGAGCTTGACAAGCCCCTTGACCAAGGCACCTGTACCACCCATGGCGAACCACACGCCCCATTCCTGTTCGAGCTTGTGGATGAGTGCATAGATACTGGTGGTGCGGAACGGATTGCCGCCAACAAGCAGCGGGTGGAACGAGAAGACCTGGCGTAGACGATGGTCCTTGATATAGGAGTTCACGAATCCGGCAACACTACGATCGCTGCGAAGTCGGATAAGATCCGGCAGCACCTTGAACATGTCGGTGAATTTGGTGAACGGCTGGTCGATGAGATCAAAGCCGGTCTTGAAGATCGCTTCGGTCTTTTCGTAGAATCGTTCATATCCTTTGACGTCGGCCGGATTGAACTTCCGGATCTGGTCGATCACTTCTTCGCGCTTTCCATTGTAGCGGAAGATCGTCCCATCGTCGAATCTGACGTTATAGAACGGATCGATCGGGATGATCTTCACATAATCTTCGGTCTTCTTTCCGGCAAGAGCGAACAGATCATGAATGAGCCAGGGCGCCGTGATGATCGTAGGACCACCATCGAACACAAAACCGTCCTGTTCATAGACATAGGCCCGACCCCCCGGTTTATCGCGCTTTTCCACGATCTCAACCTGGAATCCCTTAGCCTGCAAACGAATGGCCGCCGTAAGGCCGCCAAACCCACTTCCGATAACAACAATGTTCATAGTGCACCAAAACTACCGTCACAAGTGCCAAGTTCCATGTGCCAGGTGCCATTCCCTATTCCCCATTCCCCATTCCCCATTCCCCAGAATGAGCGATCGGTGAAAAACGGTTCATGCGGTCATGTTCGCCAAGTCGCTGAATTTCGTGGACCATGAGTGACATCGTCATCATCGTCCGAGGTGTGTTATCCTATCCGTTTCGGCGGTTGGGTGTTCTGGCGCCGCGTCGTACCGAGGCAGCTGTTCGTGTTGCCGATGGGCGGCTGTATGCCTTGGACCTTGCACGGTTTCTGGCGATGCTCTTCATGATGCAGGGACATGTGCTTGACGCACTTGTCACGCCAACGGTGATCAATACCGCCGAATTCCCCTGGAACATCTGGCACTTTGTTCGTGGCTTCACGGCGCCCATCTTCCTGATGGTGTCAGGCGCGGTCCATGCCTTCGCTACGAAACGCGGCGAAGATGGCTCGATCCGCGAAGATGTGATCGCCAAGCGGATCCGCTGGGCGCTGACCATCATGGGTATTGGTTATCTGATGTTCTTCCCGGCGTCGAGGATATGGGACCTTCCCTTCGTGCCGAGCGAAGGGTGGAAGGGCTTCTTTGCCGTGAACATCCTTCAGCTTACCGGTGCCGCCATCCTGCTGTTCGTCTTCGCCATGGCGTCGACGCGTTCCGTGAAGCAGATGGGACAACGAGCACAGTGGATGACTCTGGCGATCGTGGCCCTCACGCCGGTCTTCCAATACGCACCGTTCGTCAGTGAGCTTCCGTTGTGGCTGCGTTCCTATGTTTCGACAGATAGTGGATCGTTGTTCCCGATCTTTCCCTTCGCAGCGTATCTGTTTGCGGGCCTCGCCGTTGGCGCCCGCTTGCACGCCATCCCGAAAGAAGATCGCGACGCACGGCTGAAGTACTTCGGCTGGCGCGCCGGTGCTGCGTTGATGGCGCTTGCCTTGACGGCACAACTGATCCTGTCGTCCATGGGTGTTGGCGCCGAACATCTTGAACATCCGGCCAGCATCCTGCTCTTCTTCCGTCGTGTTGGCTTTGTGCTGATGTTCTTCAGTCTGAGCGTCGTGATCCTGGAGCGCACGTGGGTTCTTCGCAAGTGGTACTCGCTCTTCGGCACCAAGAGTCTGTGGATCTACATCATTCACCTGGTGATCCTGTTCGGAACGCCGTGGTGGTCCAGCATTGGGCGTACAGAATTCCGGACGCTTGACCTGACGGTTGGCGTACTCGCAGCAATCGGTGTGATCACCACCACGCTCTTCATGGCGTGGGGATTTGAATGGTATGCGCGCCAACCGTGGGCACTGCGCGTGCGTACGGCCATTACCTATGTCGGCACGGCCTTCCTGGCTGCCATGTTGTTGTTCTAGAATCCGCGACTGAGTTTCGCGCCGAGCTTTCCTTGCAGCGCCACACGAGCTTCATCCGTAAGCAGGCCCAGGCCGATCAGACTCTGACGGAATGTATAGGCCTTTTCGAGCGGGAAGGACCGTCCCTCAAGGACCCACGCCAGAAAGATGCCGTCACTGATCCCGGTCTCCAACAGAGCAAATGCTGTTGCATCCATTGGTAGGAACCAGCCCGCCTGCATAAGCTGCTCTGCCAGATCTGCTCCCAGTGTGCGCAGGAATGATCGTGTTCGATTGATCCGTTCGAGAAAGGCCGGATTGTCGGTGCGCAGGGCATGCGCCCAAAACTCAAGTAGTAATGGGGCTTGTTCAGCGCGAGACTGATAGAACTCCACGGCGCTGTCACGGATCGCATCCACCTTGCCGAGGGCATCGTCAGCAGCATCTACGCGCTGACGGATCATGGATTCGTAATCACTCATCCACGCATCATAGACGGCAAGGAAGAGTTCTTCCTTGGTGCGGAAATACTCATAGATCGTGCCTTTGCCAATATCGGCTGCCGTGGCGATGTCCTGCATCTTCGTTTCGTGATATCCGGTACGTGCAAACACGTCCGCAGCAAAACGAACGATCTCACTCCGCTTGGCATCCTTGTCCACGGCTGCTGGCATTAGAGTAGTTTCTCCAGTTCTTTGGCAAAAGCGTTGACGTGGTTGGCGGCACCTTTCCCCCACGTGTGCAGGCGCACGGTGCCTTCTGCATCAATGAAGATCACGTTCGGCAGACCCGGCTGCACAAGATAGTGTTTGAACACGTCGCCATCCCAATCCAGCAGAATGCTGTAGGTGTAGGATTCGCGGAACTTCGTTCGCAACATCTCATGAATGAAACTCGGCGCTAGTGAAACGTCAGCCAGGGCAACGAACTGTACACGCTCCTTGAAGGCTTCGGTGAGTGGAGTGGTCCACGACATCGTATAGTCGCTGCCCTTCCAGTCGCTCATCACCAACACGGTCGGCTTTCCCATCCAATGTTTGCTCCACGTCCACTTCCGCTCGAATTGATCTTCCAGCGTAAAGGACACGGCTTTTTTTCCAATGGCCTTCGGCACGTCACCAGCAAAAAGCAACGTAACCGTAACGAGCAACGTCGCTACAAGTGTGATCGTTCCTCGCCATGCTCGGAAGGACATTCTCTTCTTCTCTTTTATTCGGTTATTCGGCTATTCGGTTATTCGGCTATTCGGTTATTCGGCTATTCAACTCACTTCTTCGCTGCGATCATCTTCGCGTGATCTGCCAGGAATGATTCCAATCCCTTGTCTGTGAGCGGATGCTTGATGGACTGCATCAGCACCTTGTAGGGAACCGTCGCGATATGGGCGCCGGCCTTGGCGCATTGCAGAAGGTGGATAGGGTGACGGATCGATGCGGCGATGATGAGAGATTCGAGACCGTGTACATCCCAGATCTCGCATGTTTCTTCAACGGCCACGATGCCATCCGTTGCCATATCGTCGAGACGGCCGAGGAACAAGCTGACGTAGGTAGCTCCGGCGTTGGCGGCGATGAGCGCCTGCATGGGCGTGAAGAGCAACGTCATGTTCGTGGGAATGTCCTGATCCGACAGTTTGCGGACAGCTGCCAAGCCCCCTTCAATAAAGGGGATCTTGATGGTGGCTTCGGGGAACCACTTCAGGATCTCGTCGGCTTCACGAAGCATGCCGTCGGTGTCGGTGCTGACGACCTCAACGCTGACGTGTCCGCCGACAGAAGCATGAATGTCGAGGATGAGCTTCTTGATGTCGAGCGACGGATCTTCTTTTGCCAACAGCGAAGGGTTGGTGGTGACACCGCTTACGAAGCCCAATGATGTAGCGTGTTGGATCTCTTTGAGATTCGCGCTGTCGATGTACAGTTCCATGATGTTCTCCTGTGTGATATCTGTTTATGCGTCGGGAATGAGGTCGTCTTCGCGGCCGAGGATCTTCACGGCCGGGAGTTCGGGGACAAGCTGGTGGAAGAACAGGACGTGGAGCACGGCATCAACGGCGTCTTCGACGTCGTCGGTCCAGCGATAGGAGATGCGTCCTTCGCGAGGTGTATGATCTGACGTCGGCGATGGCGGCTCGTTTACGAATTGTTCCGTCACGGATGGATCGGCCATCTGCGAAATGGCGTTCGGGATCCTGTCGATGTCGGCGTCATTGCGGCACACCCACAGAGCAACTGGCAGGGGGCCTTCGGAGAGGTCGTGCCATTCTTCGCTGATGTCGAGGGCGGCAGGGGATGATGCTTCAGCAAATGTGTTCTCGTCGATCACGCAGTCCGTATCAATAACGGTGCTGACGGGCTTGAGGTCCACAACGGGGATCTCGAACTTCTCGCGCATCAGGATGTTGCCGATGACGGGCAGGAAGGACTTGGGCCGGTGAGAGCCCACGGAGGCGATCTCGTCCACGTCGGGGGCGAACCGGATGCCGCCAACGTCGGTGTAGTCATGCAGGGTAATGGCCGGACCCGGAACGATGCGGTAATCGACCTTGCCAACACCCTGGCCATAACCAAGAGGGGAGAGCAAGGCAAGGCTGACCTCGTTGGTGAGGAGCAGCGATGCACAGGTGTCATCGGGTGCGCGGACAATGGTCCAGCCGAGGCGTTTACACACACCTTCGGCGTTTGCGATCAACGGATCGACGAGCGGGGAGTCAGGGATGGCGATCTTCACGGTGCAAAGTAACGCCAACCCGAGTACGAACTAGAAAAAGAAGAACCACGCGGCCACGGAAACAATTAGAGAAAACTACACGACAAACCACAAGAACA
>Ga0105096_10001124_pt1 | contig 10642 bp, 7 predicted proteins | sample PPLLak3cmMay2015_FD_87036 | JGI IMG/M metagenome (GOLD analysis project Ga0105096, IMG submission 87036) | Freshwater sediment microbial communities from Prairie Pothole Lake near Jamestown, North Dakota, USA - PPLs Lake P7 Core (1) Depth... | ecosystem: Environmental > Aquatic > Freshwater >...
CGCGACATCCGGCTCACGCTCGGGGCGCGAAGAGCCGGCGGCCCGTTCACCGTCACGATTGCCAGCGGCGTGAAGGGCCGCGCGCGGGCCAGCGCGCGCCCGCGCCGGCACGAAGGGTAGGCATCGGCCATGGCAGCGCAGCAGACGCTCGAGATCCTCGACGCCATCCTCCGCGATCGCATCCTCGTCCTCGACGGGGCGATGGGGACGATGGTGCAGCGCCACGGCCTCGGCGAGGCCGACTTCAGGGGCGAGCGGTTCGCCGCGCACCCGCGCGACCTGAAGGGCGACAACGACCTGCTGGTGCTCACGCGGCCCGATGTCATCAGCGGCATTCATCACGCGTATCTCGAGGCCGGCGCCGACATCATCGAGACGAGCACCTTCAACGGCACCGCCATCGCGCAGGCCGACTACGGGCTCGAGAGCGTCGTGTACGAGCTCAACGTGGCGGCGGCGCGGCTGGCAGGCGAGGCCGCGCGGGCATGGACGGCGAAAACGCCGGACCGCCCGCGGTTCGTCGCCGGCGCGCTGGGCCCGACCAACCGCACGCTGTCGCTCTCGCCCGACGTGGACAACCCGGCGTACCGGGCGGTCACCTTCCAGCAGGTGAAGGCCGCCTACGCCGAACAGGCCCGCGGGCTGCTCGACGGCGGCTGCGACATGCTGCTGGTCGAGACGATCTTCGATACGCTCAACGCCAAGGCCGCGCTGGTCGCCATCGAGGAGGAGTTCGAATCGCGCGGCGCGCGGGTGCCGATCCTGATCTCGGTGACCATCACCGATCGCAGCGGCCGCACGCTCTCCGGGCAGACGGTGGAGGCCTTCTGGGTCTCGATCGCCCACGCGCGGCCGTACGTGGTGGGCATCAACTGCGCGCTGGGCGCGCGCGAGATGCGCCCGTTCCTCGCGGACCTCGCCCGCGTCGCCACCACGCGCGTCAGCGCGTACCCGAACGCCGGGCTGCCGAACGCGTTCGGCCAGTACGACGAGACCCCCGCCGAGACCGCCGCGCTGCTGCAGGAATTCGCGCGGGCGGGCCTCGTGGACGTGGTCGGCGGCTGCTGCGGGACCACGCCCGACCATATCCGGGCGATCGCGGACGCGGTGGCCGGCATCGCGCCGCGCGCCGCGCGGCCGCCGGTCGAGCCAGGCGAGGCGGCGGGGCCGTGCTCCCGCTACGCCGGCCTCGAGGTGTTCACGATCCGGCCGGACAGCAACTTCACGCTCATCGGCGAGCGCACCAACGTGTCGGGTTCGGCCAGGTTCCGGCGGCTCATCAGGGAGGGCGACCACGCGGAGGCGGCGGCGGTGGCGCTCGACCAGGTCCGCGGCGGCGCGAACATCATCGACGTCAACATGGACGAGGGCCTGCTCGACTCGGAGCATGCCATGCGGGAGTTCCTGCACCTCATCGCGACGGAGCCCGAGATCGCCCGCGTGCCGGTGATGATCGACAGCTCCAGGTGGCCCGTGATCGAGGCGGGGCTCCAGGCCATCCAGGGCAAGGGCATCGTCAACTCGATCAGCCTCAAGGAGGGCGAGGAGGATTTCCTCCACAAGGCCAGGGTCGTCCGCCGTTACGGCGCGGCCGTCGTGGTGATGGCCTTCGACGAGGCCGGCCAGGCCGACACGGTCGAGCGGAAGGTGCAGATCCTGCAGCGCGCCTATGGCCTGCTGACGCGCGAGGCCGGGTTCGATCCGGCCGACATCGTGCTCGATCCCAATGTGCTGGCCATCGGCACGGGCCTCGAGGAGCACGCCGACTACGCCGTGAGCTTCATCGAGGCGACGCGGATCCTGAAGGCGACCTGCCCGGGTGCGCGGGTCAGCGGGGGGATCTCGAACCTGTCGTTCGCGTTCCGCGGCAACGACGCGGTCCGCGAGGCCATCCACTCGGCGTTCCTGTACCGGGCCATCCAGGCGGGCCTGGACATGGGCATCGTCAACGCCGGCCAGCTCGTGGTGTACGAGGACATCGAGCCGGAGCTGCGTGATCGGGTCGAGGACCTGATCTTCAACCGCCGGCCGGACGCCACCGAGCGGCTGGTCCAGTTCGCGGCGTCGGTGAAGGGCACGGTCGAGCACCGCGGCGCCGACCTCGCGTGGCGGCAGGGCACGGTGGGGGCGCGCCTCGCGCACGCCCTCGTGCACGGCATCGTGGATTTCATCGAGCAGGACGCCGAAGAGGCCCGCGTCACGCTGGGCCAGCCGCTGGCGGTGATCGAGGGGCCGCTCATGGACGGCATGAAGACGGTCGGCGATCTGTTCGGCGCCGGCAAGATGTTCCTGCCGCAGGTCGTCAAGAGCGCGCGGGCCATGAAACGCGCCGTTGCGTATCTCGAGCCGTTCATGGAGGAGGAGAAACGGCTGGCGGGCGGCGCGGCGCGGGAGCGGGGCACGGTCGTGCTGGCCACGGTGAAGGGCGACGTCCACGACATCGGCAAGAACATCGTGGGCGTGGTGCTCGCGTGCAACAACTACCGGGTGGTCGATCTGGGCGTGATGGTGCCGGCCGGCCGGATCCTGGCGGCGGCCCTCGAGGAGCGGGCGTCGGTGGTCGGCCTGTCGGGCCTCATCACGCCGTCGCTCGACGAGATGGTGCAGGTGGCCGCCGAGATGCAGCGTCGCGGGTTCACGGTGCCGCTGCTCATCGGCGGCGCGACGACGAGCCGCCAGCACACGGCGGTGAAGATCGCCCCGGAGTACGGCGGCCCCGTCGTCTACGTGCCGGACGCCTCGAGGGTGATCGACGTCGTCTCGAACCTGCTGAGCGAGACGAAGCGGCCCGAGTTCGAGGCGGGGAACCGGACGGCCCAGGGCGAAATCCGCGAGCGACACCAGACGCGCAGCGCACGGCCTCTGCGGCCGTACGGGGAGGCTCTCGCGAACCGCCTCCGGATCGACTGGCCGCGCGAGGAGATCCCCGCCCCCGCGTTCACCGGCCGCCGCGTCGCGGCGGACGTCTCGATCGGCACGCTGGCGGAGTTCATCGACTGGACGTTCTTCTTCTCGGCGTGGGGCCTGAAGGGGCGCTTCCCCGCCATCCTCGACCATCCCGAGTACGGGCCGGCCGCCCGGGACCTGTACGACCACGCTCGCCGCGTGCTGGGGTCGCTCATCGAGGAAGGATCCCTGCGCGCGCGCGGGGTCTACGGATTCTGGCCGGCAGGCTCGGACGGCGACGACATCATCCTGTTCGACGGCCGCGAACACCGCGCGGAAGTCGCGCGGTTCCCCATGCTGCGGCAGCAGGAGATCATCGAAGAGGGCCGGCCGCAGCTCTCGCTGGCCGACTTCGTGGCGCCGGCCGGAGACGGCGTCACCGACTGCGTCGGCGCGTTCGCGGTCACCGCCGGCCTCGGCGCGGACGAGCTCGCGGCCCGTCATGCCCGCGCGCACGACGACTACAACGCCATCATGGTGAAGGCGCTGGCCGACCGCCTGGCGGAGGCGTTCGCCGAGTTCCTGCACGCCCGCGTCAGGCGGGAATGGGGATACGGCGCCGGCGAGCAGCTGAGCCACGACGACCTGCTCGAGGAGAGGTACCGCGGCATCCGACCCGCGTTCGGGTACCCGGCCTGCCCGGATCACAGCGAGAAGGGGCGGCTCTTCGACCTGCTCGAGGCGCCCGCGATCGGCATGACGCTGACCGAGTCGTTCGCGATGCTGCCGGCGGCGAGCGTGAGCGGCCTCTACTTCGCGAGCCGCCACGCGAAGTACTTCAGTGTCGGTCGCCTCGGCCGCGATCAAATCGAGGCGTACGCCGCCCGCAAGAGCATGGCCGTCGCCGAGGTCGAGCGCTGGCTCGCGCCGAACCTGGGTTATTTGCCCTCGTAGAGCACCTTGCCGCCGACGATGGTATAGCGCACCTTCGCCGACCGGATCTCCTCGTCGGGGACCGTCAGGATGTCTTTCGACAGCACCGTCACGTCGGCCAGCTTGCCCGGTATCAGCGAGCCCTTGAGGCTTTCCTCGAATCCGGCGTAGGCGCCGTTGATCGTGTACGACTTCAGCGCCTCCATCCTCGACATCTTCTGGTCGCCGAAGAACACCGAACCGTCTTTCAACCGTCGGGTCACCGTCGAGTAGTAGCTCTCGATGGGATTGACGTCCTCGACCGGGGCGTCCGTGCCGTTCGATATCACCGCGCCGGTCTTCATCAGTTTCTGCCAGACATAGGCGCCTTCCTCCGCGCGCTTCGGCCCGAGGCGGGCCATCACGTAGGGCGCGTCCGACGTGCAGTGCACGCCCTGCATCGCGGGGATGACGCCGAGTTCCGCGAACCTCCCGATGTCGCTGAGGCTCAGGTGCTGCGCGTGCTCGTCACGCCAGCGCAGCGACCTGGTGTCGGGCACCCCCTTGAACGCCTCTTCGTAGAGGTTCAGCAGTTCGCGGTTCGCCCGATCGCCGATCGCGTGAATCGCCAGCTGGTAGTTGTGCTGCAAGGCGAGCCGCGCCGTCTCGCGCGCCGCGTCCATCGGCGTGGTGTTCAGGCCCGTGCTCGACGGCAGGTCGGCGTACGGCTCCAGCAGCCATGCGCCGCGCGGTCCGAGCGCGCCGTCGATCGACACCTTGATGGTCCGCAGGGTGACGTGATTGTTGGCGAACCCGATGGTCCGGTACTTCGCGAGGTTCTCCGCCAGGCTCGCGTTCCCCTCCCGCACCATGACGTAGAGACGCACGCCGAGCTTCCCCTCCTGCGCGACCTGCTTGTAGAGATCGACCGTGCGGAACGACACGCCCGCGTCGTGGAAGGAGGTGATGCCCTTGCGGAGGCACTCGTCGACCGCGAGTTGGATCACCTGGCGCGCCTCGGCTTCGATCTCGGCCGGGGTCATCTTTTCGCGCGCGGCCCGCTGGGCCCGCCCGATCAGGCCCGACGCCGTTTCGCGAAACAGGCCCGTCGGGTCGCCCGCCGCGTCCTTCAGGATCTCGCCGCCGGGCGGGTTGGGCGTCTGCTTCGTCACGCCCGCGAGCGCCATCGCCTTCGCGTTCGCGAACGACGCGTGGCCGCTCGCGTGGGTCAGCACGACCGGGTTGTCGGGCGACACCCGATCGAGCGAGGCGTGCGTCGGGAACCCCTCGACGGCGGGTTCCGGCCGCGCCGTCCATTTCTCCTGGTGCCAGCCGCGCCCCACGATCCAGTCGCCGGGCTTCGCCTGCTTCACGGCCTCCGCTACCATGGCGACAATCTCGTCCCAGCTGGCGGTCGGCATCAGTTCGAGGCCCAGCTTTGCCTGGCCGATGCCCTGGAAGTGGCCGTGGCTCTCGACGATGCCGGGGATCGCCAGCGCGCCCTTCAGGTCGATGACGTGCGTGGCGGGCCCGATATAGGCCTTGATCTCCTCTTCGGTCCCGAGGGCGGCGATGGTCTCGCCGCGGACCGCCATCGCCCGGACTTCGGGCTTCGCGTCGTCGACCGTGACAATGCGGCCGTTCCGGATGACGAGCGTGGCGGGCTCGACCGGCGGCGCCTGAGTTCCGGTACAGCCGGCGACCTGGACCACGCCGACCAGCGACACGAGCACGCCGATTCGCAACGAACCACGAAGACCAATGCGCACGGCAATCCTCCCCGGCCTGCGACGGCAAGAGCGTGTTTTCCGCGCCGGCGGCTGGAGCAGCCGCCCGGCCCGCACACGGCGCATGTTACCATTCCGGGATGTTCTGTCCTGGAGGTTGTTCCATGTCTCGACTCCTGACCCTCGTGATGCTCGTCGGTGCCAGCCTCGCGCTCGCCGCGTCCCCGGCCGTCGCCCAGCCGGCCCCGAAGCCGGAAGATCTGAAGGCCTCTGTCCCCGCCCTCGATGCGATGCACGGGGTCATCAGGCCCCTCTGGCACGATGCCTGGCCCAACAAGGACGTGAAGGCCATGGCGGCGATGCTGCCGGACATCGAGAAGCACTTCGCGGCGGTCAACAAGGCCGAACTCCCGCTCGTCCTCCGGGACAAGCGGGCGGCCTGGGTGGCCGGCGTCGACGATCTGAAGCAGACCGTGGGCGCGTACAAAGCCGCCGTGGCCGCGGGTGACGACGCCGGGCTGCTGAAGGCGGCCGAGAAACTGCACGCGCAGTACGAAGCGCTCGTCAAGATCGTCCGCCCGATCCTCAAGGAGATGGAGGACCTCCACGCGTCGCTCTACGTCCTCTACCACTACCAGATGAGCCCGTTCAACCTCGAGAAAGCGTCGGAATCGATCCGGGCGATGCAGGTGAAGATGGGCGCGCTCAACACTGCCACGCTGCCCGATCGCCTGAAGGCGAAGACGGACGCCTTCACGACGCAGCGGGCGCGGCTCGCCAAGTCGATCGACGAGGTCGCCGCGCTGCTCGACGGCAAGGACGAGTCGAAGATCAAGGCGGCGATCGAGCTGATGCACACGCAGTACGAAAGCCTCGAGAGAGTGTTCTAGCACTCGGACGCGGGGGCGCCTTCCATGACCGGTGGAGCACCGGGAGATGGAAGGTGCCCCTTTCTGCAGCGCCGCACCGGTCGTTCGATCGCAATTTTTGCCACACCCCGCCGCCTGATCCGGCGCGCCGCCGTCTGCCCGAAGCGTGCACCGCAGGGCATCCCCGCGCCACCCTGTTGACCCACAAGCACTTGCCTGCCACGGCGTTGACGATCGCCCGGTCTCACGTTCCCCGCCTCGCACGCATCTGCACGGTCCGGCACGCGGCATCGGTCTTGCTGTCCCAGGCTCGTGTGCGACGCCGGGCCCGGGCTTCACTGCCCGCTGGCCGGCCGAGCCCCGAGGTGGATATGTCAAGCGCCATCGTCTGCTCGAATGCCCCGGAACTCGCCGTGAGGACCCTGGCCTGCGCCGTCATCAAGCAGGCCCTGTCGGACGCCCTCGATCCCACGACGCCGCCAGGCGTTCGCCGCGACGCCGAACGGTTCCTCGCCGGCGACGCGTGGTTCCGCCGGTGGTCGGTCGCGGCCGGCATGTCGCCGGTGCGCCTGATCACCCGGCGCCACGCCGCCTGACGTCGACGGCCTCCCGGCACATCGGCTACACTGCCGGCCGATGCCTGCGCTGCGGACCATCCGCACCGTCTGCCCACGCAACTGCTATTGCACGTGCGGCATGCTCGTCACGCTCGACGAGGGCAACCGCATCGTCGCGATCGAAGGCGACCCCGACAACCCGGCGACCGGCGGGCACGTATGCCTCAAGGGCCTCTCGTACGCCCGCCGCCAGACGTACCCCGGCCGCCTGCTGACGCCGCTGCGCAGGAACGCGTCCGGATCGGGTTTCGAGCCCATCGGCTGGGACGACGCGCTTCGCGAGATCACCGAACGGCTCACCCGTGTGCGGAGCGCGCACGGTCCCGAGGCCGTGCTCTACTACGAGGGGTCGGGGTCGCACGGCGCGCTCGGGGGTCTGTCGATGGCCTTCTGGCGCCAGTTCGGCGGCTGCACGACGACGTTCGGCGACCTGTGCTGGCCCGCCGGCCTCGAGGCGACGCGCCTGACGTATGGCGGCAACTTCCACAACGACCCGGCACTCACCGTCCAGAGCCGGCTCATCCTGCTCTGGGGGCACAACCCGGCGGAGACCAACGTCCACCAGTGGCGCCTGATCCTCGATGCCCAGGCACGAGGCGCCAGGGTGATCGTCATCGACCCTCGTCAGACCGACTCGACCGATGCCGCGGATCTGCATCTTCGGCCTCGGCCCGGCACCGACGCGGCGCTCGCGCTGGGTCTCGCGCGCGAGATCGTGGCCGCGGGCCTCGAGGATGCGGCGTTCCTCGACGCGCATGCGGACGGGGTCGAAGAGTACCGGCAGCGGGTGGCGGAGTTCCCCCTCGAGAGGGTCGCCTCGATCACGGGGCTCGATGCGCAGGAGGTGCGGGCGCTGGCGCAGGAGTACGCCGGCACCAAGCCCGCGTTGCTCATCGCCGGATTCGGACTTCAGCGGCATTCCCGCGCCGGTCAGACCATGAGGGCCGTCGCGCTGCTGCCGGCGCTGACCGGGAATGTCGGCGTCGCGGGCGGCGGCTGGCAGTACGCCAATCTCGCGAGCCACTGCCTGCGCCCGCTCACGCTGCCGCCTGAGCAGGCGGCCCCGCGCGCGATCCCGGTGTCGCAGGTGGCCAGGCACCTCGAGACGCTCGATAGGCCGCCGATTCGAGCGGCGTGGATCGAACGCGGGAACCCCGCGGCCCAGAATCCGGCATCGCACCGCCTCCGCGACGCGCTCGCGCGGCTCGACCTGGTCGTCGTCGTCGATCAGTTCATGACGCCGACCGCCTCGCTGGCGCACATCGTCCTGCCGGCGAAGACGCTGTTCGAGGAAGAGGACCTCGTCACCGCGTACTGGCACCCGTACCTGCAGTGGCGCGCGAAGGTGCTGCCGCCGGCCGGCGAGGTGCGCCCCGAGTCGGACATCTGGCGGGCCCTGTGCGGGCGCTTCGGCTACGACACCAGCTACTTTCCGGACGATCGCGAGTCGTTCCTGCGGGCGTTGCTGCCCGAGGGATGCGACTTCACGCTGGACGATCTGAAGGCGCGCCCGATCGATCCGTCGGGAAGCGGCGGTGTGGCCTTCGCCGACCGGCGTTTTCCGACAGCGTCCGGCAAGGTGGCGTTCGCGTCCGACGAGGCCGCCGCGCGGTGGGGTGTCGATCGCGTGCCGGACTACGCCCCGCTCGGCGAGGGCGCCGAATCTCCCGCACGCGGCCGGTTCCCGTTGCAGTTCCTCTCCTGCAAGACGCGCGACCGGATCCACTCGCAGTTCGGCAATCTCGACTGGGTGCGGGAGGTCGAACGGCCGCACGTGCTCGATATCCATCCTGACGACGCCAGGGCGCGCGGGATCAAGGACGGGGAGCGCGCGGCGGTGTGGAACGAACGGGGCCGCATCGAGCTGGCCGCGCGCGTCACGCCGGGCATCAGGCCGGGCGTGGTGCACGTGCTGGAAGGCTGGTGCCACGGAGGCGAACCCGATGTGAACGCCCTCACCGCCGAGGGCATCACCGACATGAACCACGGCGCCACCTTCTATGAATGCCTCGTGGAGGTGGCGCGCGCATGAGCGGCGCGGGGTTCCTCCTCGACCTGCACCGCTGCGTCGGGTGCGGCGCGTGCGTGCTGGCGTGCCGGATCGAAAACGGCCGCGTGGACACGTCCGCGTGGAGGCGGGTGCTCCCGCTCAACCTGCGGCGGCACCCGGCGGGCCCCACGTACTTCCTCTCGGTCGCCTGCCACCACTGCGAGGATCCGGCCTGCCTGAACGGATGCCCTTCCGGCGCATACGAGAAACGCCCCGACGGCATCGTCGTGCACCACGAAGACCTGTGCCTCGGTTGCCGGTACTGCGAGATGACCTGCCCCTTCGGTGCGCCGGCGTACGACCACGCAACGGGCGTGATGTCGAAATGCCATCTGTGCGCGCACCGCGTGGATGCGGGCCGACTGCCGGCGTGTGTGGCGGCATGCCCCACCGAGGCGCTGCGCTGCGCGGCCGCCCCGGGCTCGGAGGCGCACACCACGGGCGCCGCGGTTCTGGTTCCGGGATTCGCCGACCCGGCCGGTTGCCGGCCGGGCCTGAGGTTCCTGACGCCTAAAGGCGCGCGGCGGACCGAGTTGTTCCGGTCGCTCGAGGAGGCGCTGAAGCGATGACCGCGCACACCGGCCATTGGCCGCTGGTGGCCTTCACCAGCCTGGCGATCGCAGGCGCCGGACTCGTCGCGGCGTCGGCGTGCTTCGAACTGCTGTACGGCCTCGTCTCCGGCCGCCTGGTGGCGGCAGGCGCCGGGCTGCTCGCCGCCGGACTGCTCGTGTCGCTCGGCCACCTGGGCCGGAAGCGGCGGGCGGGGCTGGCCGTTCGAGGCGCCGGACGGAGTGCGTTGAGCAACGAAGCGCTTGCCGCGGGGCTGGCGCTGGCCGCCGCGACGCTGGCAGCCGGCCTGGATCTCGCCGGCGCGCATGATCGGGCCGTGACCGCGATCGCAGCTGCCGTCAACGCGGCGTTTCTGGTGTCGATCGGCCTCGTGTACCGCATCCGGGGCCAGCGGACCTGGCGCGGGTTCTCGGCCGTGACCCCTCTCACCGGTGGCCTGGCGTTCGGGGCGATTGCCGTGCAGACGAGCGCGGGGACCGGCGACGTCTTCTTCGGTACGGTGCTGTTCGTTGCCGCAGACGCGCTGATCTTCTCGCGGCGCTGGCGGGACGTGGCCGGCATCGCGTTCACAGAGGCGACGCTCGCCAATCCCTGGTCCATCCATCGCAGCCCGTTGCTGGGGGCACGCTTCTACCTGCTCGACGTCATCCCGTACTTCCTCCTCGCGGTCTTGCCCATGCCCCTCGCGGTTGTCTCGGCCGCCGCGGGCCTGGTCGTCGACCGGTTCGGTTTCTACGTCCTGGCCGTCCAGCACACGACCGGGCACGAAATCGCCGGCGTCGAGGCGCAGATCGCCGCGCTGGCCCGTACTCCGCAGGACTGACGCCGCCCGGTCCGCAGTCAGCAGTTGGGGTTTTGGCTTTGACCCGCGTCTGAGTACGATGACGTGTCGAAGGGAGTGACTGAACCGATGAAACGCCTGCCAACCGTGTGGTCCATCGCCGCCGTCCTCGCCACGGCAGCGTGCCTGCCAGCATGCCGAACGGAACCGACGCCGCCCCCTGCGCCGGC
>Ga0105096_10001127_pt1 | contig 10627 bp, 9 predicted proteins | sample PPLLak3cmMay2015_FD_87036 | JGI IMG/M metagenome (GOLD analysis project Ga0105096, IMG submission 87036) | Freshwater sediment microbial communities from Prairie Pothole Lake near Jamestown, North Dakota, USA - PPLs Lake P7 Core (1) Depth... | ecosystem: Environmental > Aquatic > Freshwater >...
TCTTCGACACGCCTTCGGGCGGGCGACCAGATTGCCGTGGAGCTGCGACCGACGCCGCAGACGCAGGCCTTCAAACCGCAGCCCATGCCCCTGGAAGTCGTGTACGAAGATGCCCACCTGATGGTGATCAACAAGCCAGCTGGCCTTGTCGTCCATCCAGCGCCGGGCAACTGGTCCGGCACACTGCTCAATGGACTTCTGTCGCGAGATTCAGGCGCCAGTTTGCTGCCTCGGGCGGGCATCGTCCACCGGCTGGACAAGGACACCAGCGGCTTGATGGTCGTGGCTCGGTCGCGGCAGGCGATGGACGCGCTTGTGCAGCGAATCGCTGCCCGGGAAGTCAGCCGCCAGTACCTTGCGCTGGGACACCGGAAATGGTCCGGGCCAGCACTTCGAAAAGTGGAAGCGCCGGTAGGACGTGACCCGCGCAACCGGCTGCGAATGGCGGTAGTCGACTTGACTTTAAACAGTGGAAAGGCGGCATCGACGGTCATTCGCCTGTTGAAGAACAGTGAAAACAGCTGCCTTGTAGAGTGCACCCTGCAGACCGGGCGAACCCACCAGATTCGCGTCCACATGGCGACCCTGGGGCACTCTTTGCTGGGGGACGTCGTTTACGGAGGCGCGCCGCTTGCCGGACTTTCCAGACAGGCTCTGCACGCATACCGATTGGGGTTTGAGCACCCGGTGACATCGCAGCAGCTGGTGTTCACTGTACAGCCGCCCGAGGACATGCTACTCGCCATGGATGAACTCAAGCTCAGCTACAATGATGCGTAGCCGCTTTTATGCCTGCTACTTTGCCTTGATTTGACCCACAGTTGCTTGGGCAGTCTCCGCATATCTCCTGTCGCGCGGTCTTCGCGGACTGGATTTTTTCTGAAAATGCGCTCGAAGCGCCTTTCCTCCGGAATTACGAAAAATGAATACGGCGGATGCCAAGCGTGTCCTCGAAACTGCCTTGATTTGCTCCCAGCAACCGGTGCCAGTGCGCGAGCTTCGTACTCTGTTCGATGATGAGCTGAACGCCGATAGCATCAAGTTGCTTTTGCGTGAATTGCAGGCGGAGTGGTCCCAGCGCGGCGTCGAGTTGATCTGTGTCGCGTCGGGATGGCGGTTTCAGAGCCGGCCCGAAATGCGTGAGTTTCTGGATCGATTGCATCCTGAGAAACCGCCAAAATACACGCGAGCCACGCTTGAAACGTTGGCGATCATCGCCTATCGGCAACCAGTGACCCGTGGCGACATGGAAGAGATTCGGGGTGTGATGATCAACTCGCTCATCATCAAACAGCTTGAAGACCGCGGCTGGGTCGAGGTTATCGGTCATCGCGAAGCGGCGGGCCGCCCGGCGTTGTTCGCGACGACCCGGCAGTTTCTGGATGATCTGGCCATCGAGTCCCTGGATCAACTTCCCACGCTGGACAGTTCTGCAGGTGACGCCCACGTGCTCCAGTCCCTTTACGAAGGAAACAAGGATAGGCAGCCAGCGCTGTCCATTGGCAATGAGCCAGAGCCCATCGAAGAAGCTCTGCAGCCCTCCATCAGCGAGGCAGACTCGACTCCGGAGGGTACCCAAAAATGAACCATCAGAATCCTGATCCATCGACACCTCAAGATGACGACGATGTTTCGGGAGTTGACGCGATGCCCGTCGCCTTGCAAACTTCCAATGCTATAGATATTGAAGTGGTCCAGGCCGATTCACCGCAGGCTCGACCGTTGAGCCAGGCATCTCCTCCTGATCTACCCGCAATTCGTTTTGCCGATGTCGTTTCCGGCCAATACGACGCGGATGAAAGTCCTGAAGCGCTCGAGCCTCCCAAGCGGGTGCTGGTGCCGCAGGCTGAGACGCCCAAGCTGCACAAGGTCCTTGCGCAAGCAGGGTTGGGTTCGCGCCTTGAAATGGAGCAACTCATATTGGAAGGGCGCATCTCGGTCAACAACGAACCCGCGCATATCGGTCAGCGGGTGCAGTTTGGTGACCAGGTCAAGGTTAACGGCAAGCCCATCAGAGTACGTATTGACCCACCACCGGCGCGCGTGATCGCGTACCACAAGCCTGTCGGGGAGGTGGTTACAAACGACGACCCTCAAAACCGCCCGACTGTTTTTCGGAAACTGCCGCGGCTTTTTCAGGGCAAATGGCAGTCTGTAGGAAGGCTGGACTTGAATACCGAGGGGCTTTTGCTTTTCACTAGTTCTGGCGAGTTGGCAAACAAGTTGATGCATCCTCGTTTCGGGCTGGAACGGGAGTACGCGGTGCGCGTATTGGGGGCCTTGAGCAACGATGAGAAGCAGCGCCTGCTTGACGGCGTGAAGCTCGATGACGGACTGGCGCGCTTTGGTTCCATAGAAGACGGCGGTGGGGAGGGCTCCAACTGCTGGTACAGGGTGACCATCTCCGAGGGCCGCAACCGCGAAGTCCGCCGGATGCTTGAAGCAGTAGGTCACGCCGTCAGTCGCTTGATCCGCATTCGATACGGTGCAATGGTGCTGCCCCGGGGCCTCAAGCGCGGTGCCTGGATGGAACTCGAAGAACGGGACATCCGCGCGCTCGTCCAGGCAGCGGGAGGTGAAAAGGGGCGAGAGCCCGGCGACCCGAATGCGCGTCGAAACGGCGGACCTGGCGAGAGTGCGACTGGCCAGAACGCACGCAGCCGGCGGTCTGGCGGGCGCGGTGAGGGGCCAAGGGGTTCAGGCACAGGGTCACGCAAAGCCGATCAAGGGGGGCAAATTCCCAGCCCGGTCGCCGACCCGCGGCGCAAGCCACGAGGCGACCAAAGAGACGGCGGCGCGCAGCCCGATCCGTTGAAGACGTCGGTGGGCTATATCGGTGTCGACAGCTTCACTCGTCAGCGGCAAGGACAGGGCACCGGGGCGGGACAACGCCGGGGTGGCGGCACCGGTGGAGGCGCTCGCAATGGTGGTCGTCGTGGTGGAGGGCGCGGGCGGTGAACCGCAGGGTTGAATGACTCTGCACCGACCCGCCAAAGTCGAATGATCGATTCGATGACATTCCCGGCACAGGGTAAAATTGTATGCTTTGCACAGGCAGCGAAAAACTCAAACACCTATCAGGACTATCAATCATGGCAATCGAACGTACTCTTTCCATCATCAAGCCCGACGCCGTCGCCAAGAACGTCATTGGCCAGATCTATGCCCGCTTTGAGGCGGCCGGACTGAAAATTGTCGCTGCCAAAATGGCGCATCTTTCACGTGGTGAGGCAGAAGCCTTTTATGCGGTGCACAAAGCACGCCCCTTCTTCAAGGATCTTGTTGACTTCATGGTTTCAGGTCCGGTCATGATCCAGGCGCTGGAAGGGGAGAACGCGATCCTGAAAAATCGCGACTTGATGGGGGCAACGGATCCCAAGAAGGCTGCTCCCGGCACCATTCGCGCCGATTTTGCCGACAGCATTGATGCCAACGCCGTGCATGGCTCAGACGCTGCCGAGACGGCTGCCGTGGAAATTGGTTTCTTTTTCCCCGGCATGAACGTTTATTCGCGTTGAATCTCCGACGGGCCAGGCCATGACGGTCAACCTCCTTGAATTCGACCTGGAGGGGCTGGCCGGCTTTTGTGACCAACTCGGTGAAAAACGTTACCGGGCGACCCAGCTTTTCCGTTGGATTCATCAACGAGGCGCGTCCGATTTTGACCAGATGAGCGATCTGGCAAGGTCCTTGCGCGAAAAGCTCAAGTCGCGGGCGCACATCGCGGACATGCGCGTGATCAGTCAGCACGACTCGGTCGATGGCACCATCAAATGGCTTTTTGATGTTGGAGGCGGCAATGCCGTTGAGTCCGTATTCATCCCCGAGGATGATCGTGGAACGTTATGCGTGTCCTCCCAGGCGGGATGTGCGGTCGGATGCCGTTTCTGCTCGACTGGGCACCAGGGTTTCAGCAGGAACCTGACCACTGGTGAAATAGTTGCTCAACTCTGGTTCGCCGAACACCTTCTTCGCCAGCGTCTGGCGACCCCGAATCGCGTCATCTCGAATGTCGTCATGATGGGCATGGGAGAGCCGCTGCAAAACTATTCGGCATTGCTGCCTGCATTGCGCGTCATGCTCGATGATCATGCCTACGGCCTTTCGCGACGCAGGGTTACGGTGTCGACGTCGGGCGTGGTTCCAATGATTGATCGGCTCGCCGAGGATTGTCCCGTCGCACTCGCTGTTTCGCTGCATGCGCCCAATGACGTCTTGCGCGACAGCCTGGTTCCTTTGAACCGCAAGTATCCGATTGCAGAGTTGCTTGAAACCTGCGCGCGCTACCTCAGCCGTGCGCCGCGCGACTTCATCACGCTGGAATACTGCATGCTGCAGGGTGTCAATGATCAACCCGAACATGCCAGGCAACTGATCGACCTCGTCCGGGGGAATGCGAAGAGCAAGGGACTGCGTTGCAAAGTCAACCTGATACCTTTCAATCCGTTTCCGGCGTCCGGCCTTTTGCGCTCTCCTGCGGCTGTCGTCGCGGCGTTTGCCGGGATTCTCGGTGATGCTGGTATCGTGACCACCGTCCGGAAGACGCGTGGCGATGATATCGATGCGGCATGCGGGCAACTGGCCGGTGAAATACAGGACCGCACCCGTGTGGATGAGCGTATGGCACAACAACGGATCTTCATGATGCAGCCGGTCCAGCAGCGCCAGTTCGAAAAACGGGGACATACACGTGATGAACAGATTGAAAGGTGAGCGTATCACCAGCGGTTTGCGGTTCACTTCTGCTGCGAGCAGCATGGTGCTTTTGCTTGGCTTGTTCGGTTGCGCGACTTCCAGTACGCCGGTGTCGCCCGATGGGACGGCCGCCGCGGCCTCCGCTTCAGCCAGGCAAGCGGGCGGCGGCGCTGAAATCGTGACGGCATCTGACGAGACCGACGTTCAAAAACGGGCCCGGCTCAGGTTCGAGCTGGCAGTCAATTATTTTGAACTGGGGCAGACCACGGTAGCTCTGGATGAGCTCAAGCAGGTGTTGAATCTTGACCCGAACTTTGCCAACGCCTACAACTTGCGTGGGCTGATCTACATGCGGCTGAACGACAACAGGCTGGCCGAGGAGAGTTTTCGGCGGGCCCTTGCGCTCAGTCCCCAGGATTCCAGCGCTCTGCACAACTACGGATGGTTTCTTTGCCAGCGAGGCCGTTACCCGGAATCACTCAGGGTCCTTTCCCAGGCGCTTGCCAATCCGATGTATCTGGATCGAGCCAAGACCTTGCTGGCGCAGGGTCTTTGTGAAGCAAGGGATGGTCGGCGCGACGATGCCGAGCGCACGCTTGCCAAGGCCTACGAACTGGATGCGGCAAACCCGGTCACGGGCTATAACCTGGCCTTGCTGCTCTATCTGCGTGGTGATGTCACCCGGGCGCAGTTTTACATTCGCAGGATCAACAACAGCGAACAGGCGAACGCAGAGTCGCTCTGGCTTGGCATCCGTATAGAGCGCCGGCTAAAGAATCCTGAAGCGGAATTGCAACTTGCCAGTCAATTGAAGCGGCGATTTCCTCAGACGAAGGAGGCGATTGCCTACGAACGTGGAGCATTTGATGACTGAGCCCACGGTGTCAGTGGCGCGCGCGCCTGAGCCCGGGGCCGACACCCCGGATGGCGCAGGTTTGACCCTTCGCAGGGCACGCGAAGCTGCCGGAATGCATCTGGAAACCCTTGCCGCGACACTGAAGATTCCGGTCTGGAAGTTGGAAGCCATCGAGGCAGATCGATGGGATCTCTTGCCTGATGCGGTCTTTGCCCGCGCCCTGGCGGCAAGCATCTGCCGCACGCTGAAAGTGGATTCTGCGCAGGTTCTGGGGAGACTGCCACTCGTCAAACCCAGGCTTCTGGCCGAGGATCCGGGGATCAATGCCCCGTTTCGTGGCGCACCAGGGGTCAATTCCGGTGGGGCTACTCTGTTCCACCTGTCACGCCCGTTGCTGCTGGCGGTAGTTGCACTTTTCCTGGGCGCCTTGATCCTCGTTCTCATGCCTTCGGCTCCGCCTCTTTCACAGAAGCCGGGATCAGCCCCTGTTGAGGACGGAAATAAGCCGGATGCGCCCTCACCAGCGCCTGTGAAGCAGGCAGCACCCGAGGTTCCGAGTGCACCAGAGTCAGCCGCGTCGTCCGCGTATCCTTCGGGCGCCATGCCTTCAGGGGTTGCTGTGCCTCAGTTGCCGTCTTTGCCCGTGTCCTCGCCGTCACCGACCGATGTGCCAGCGGGTGCGATGAAAGCCGAGGTGGGTCAGCAAGCACGAATGTCCGAAACCGCGATCCTTTTCAGGACAACTGGCCCATCATGGATACAGGTTACGGATGCCCGGGGCACTGTCGTGCTGAGGAAGTTGATGGAAGCCGGCGAGTCTGCCACTGCGACGGGCGTCTTCCCTCTGGCGGTTCTGGTCGGACGGGTGGATGCCACCACCGTGGAAGTTGGTGGCAAGCCCTTTGACATGACGGCAATAGCCCGTGAAAACGTCGCCCGTTTTGAGGTGAAACAGTGATGACTCGAGTTCAGGCCATCGAAGTCGCGCAGCCGCGGGCCCGCCGGTCCCGGCAGGCCCAAGTGATATGGGGCTCAAGGGTTGTGACGGTGGGCGGCGATGCGCCTGTCCGTGTCCAATCCATGACCAATACGGACACGGTAGACGCCATTGGGACGGCGATACAGGTCAAGGAGCTTGCGCTTGCCGGTTCAGAAATGGTGCGCATCACGGTCAATACGCCCGAGGCTGCCCAGGCCGTGCCCTACGTGCGGGACCATCTCGACCGGATGGGTGTTGACGTTCCTCTGATCGGCGACTTCCACTACAACGGGCATCGCCTCCTGACGGACTTTCCTGCCTGTGCACAGGCCCTGTCCAAGTACCGTATCAATCCCGGCAACGTGGGCAAGGGCAACAAGCGCGACAAACAATTTGGCCAGATGATTGATGCCGCAATGCGTTGGGGCAAGGCCGTACGGATCGGGGTCAATTGGGGCAGCCTGGACCAGGAACTTCTGGGCAGCCTGATGGATGAGAACAGTCGCCGCGTGGCGCCTTGGGAAGCGCGTCAGGTCATGTACGAGGCATTGATCAGTTCTGCGATCGAATCCGCAAGCCTGGCTGAAAGCATGGGGCTCGACGGCAACCAGATTCTTCTGTCTTGCAAGGTCAGTGGCGTGCAGGACCTGATCTCGGTCTATCGCGAACTTGCGCACCGTTGTGACTTCGCGCTTCATCTTGGCCTGACCGAGGCCGGCATGGGCACCAAGGGGACGGTCGCATCCGCAACCGCATTGTCGATTCTTCTGCAGGAGGGCATCGGTGACACCATCCGCGTTTCGTTGACCCCCCAGCCCGGCGAGTCGCGCACACAGGAAGTGGTCATCGCGGCCGAAATCCTCCAAGCGCTGGGCGTTCGCAGCTTCGTTCCGAGCGTCACAGCGTGCCCTGGTTGTGGACGGACCACCAGTGGCACCTTTCAGGAGCTCGCCAAGCAGATCGACGATTTTCTTCGAGCGCAGATGCCTGTCTGGCGCAGTCGTTACCCTGGGGTTGAAAAACTCAAGGTGGCCGTGATGGGATGTATCGTCAACGGTCCAGGCGAGAGCAAACATGCTGACATTGGCATCAGTCTTCCCGGCACGGGGGAGGCGCCAGCCGCCCCGGTGTTCATTGACGGCGAGAAAAGAATGACTTTGCGCGGTGAGCGCATCGCCCAGGAGTTCCAGTCCATTGTTGAGGCATACATCCAGAACCGCTTTGGCGTGCCGCAGGCCGCCGCAGCAGACTAAGCGCATTTATGGTGGAAAAATCACGCGTGCAGCGCAATGAAAGACTGACGGCCGTCAAGGGAATGAATGACATCCTTGCGCCGGACTCGGCGAACTGGGAGTGGCTGGAAGACAAAGTCCGAACGGTCATGGCGCGGTACGCTTACCGCAACATCCGAACGCCAATCGTCGAGCCGACAGCCTTGTTTGTCCGCAGCCTCGGAGAGGTGACCGACATCGTCGAAAAGGAAATGTACTCCTTTGAAGACCGGCTGAATGGTGAGGCCCTGACCCTGCGCCCGGAATGCACCGCTGGCGTTGTGCGTGCCGTGGTCGAGCATTCAATGCTGTACGAAGGCGGAAAACGCCTTTATTACATGGGTCCGATGTTTCGTCACGAGAGACCTCAGCGTGGACGCTATCGCCAGTTTCACCAGGTTGGCGCTGAAGTGCTTGGTTTCCCCGGGGCAGAAGTCGACGCAGAGATCATCCTTCTGGCCGCGGCCTTGTGGCGCGAACTGGGGCTGGACGACGTCAGGCTTGAGCTCAACAGTCTTGGGCAACCCGTTGAACGGCTCGCACATCGCAAAGCACTGATTTCTCACTTTGAATTGAACGAGCCATTACTCGACAGCGATGCAAAGCGTCGACTGCACAGCAACCCGCTGCGGATTCTGGATACGAAAAATCCGGCCATGACAGCGGTGGTCGAGTCTGCCCCCAGGCTCATGGATTTTCTCGGTGAAGCGTCGCTGGCCCACTTCAGGTCACTGACGGCCATACTCGATGCGAATGACATCGCCTTCACGGTCAACCCCCGCCTGGTACGCGGCATGGACTACTACAACCTGACGGTATTCGAGTTCGTGACAGATCGCCTCGGCTCCCAAGGCACGATCTGCGGGGGTGGGCGCTACGATTACCTTGTTGAACAAATTGGTGGTAAGCCCGCACCTGCCGTGGGTTGGGCGCTGGGAGTCGAACGTGTCCTGGAACTTCTTCGCGAGCAGGGGCACGGCCCTCGCCCTCTGGTACCGGATGTCTATGCGGTCATTCCTGACCGGGACAGCCTGCCTTTTGCCCTCAAGACTCTCCAGACGCTCCGGGCCCTGGGTGTCAGCGCGCAGATGCATGCGGCGTCCGGTGAGGGAATGGGTAGCATGAAGGCGCAATTCAAGAAAGCTGACGCCAGCGCTGCGCGATTTGCCCTGGTGTTTGGTGTCGAGGAGGTCGCACGTGCCGAAGTGATTGTGAAGTCACTGCGTGACGGTCGTGGCGAGCAGACAACCCGTCCCGTCTCAGAGCTTTCCGCATGGGCACAGACCCTACAATCCAACTCCTAACAATTGACTTTCATGGCAAAACAACTTGACCTCGAAGAACAGGAGCAACTTGACGAACTCAAGCACTTCTGGAAGACCTACGGCAACCTGATCACATGGGCGCTGATCGCAGTGCTTGGGGCTTTTGCTGCCTGGAACGGTTACCAGTACTGGCAACGGACGCAGGCGCTACAGGCGGCCGCCCTTTTCGATGAGGTTGATCGTTCTGCCGCCGCCGGGGATCTGGGGCGACTGAACCGCTCTCTGGCCGACATGAAGGACAAGTTCGGCGGCACGACATACGCTCAGCAGGCGGCCTTGCTGGCAGCCAAAGTCTATTTTGAAGCGGACAAGGCTGATGCGGCCAAGGACGCTTTGCTGTGGGTGTCGGAAAAAGCGTCTGATGAAGGCTACCAAGCGGTGGCCAGACTTCGGCTTGCCGGTTTGATGGTCAGTCAAAAAGCCTATGACGACGCATTGAAGCAACTCGACGCCAAGTTCCCCAAGGACTTTGAACCCCTGGTGTTCGACCGCAAAGGTGACATTGCGATCTTGCAAGGGAAAACCCCGGAAGCCATTGCCAATTACGAGAAGGCCTACAAGCTGTTTGGCGAGCGCGCCGAATACCGGCGCCTGGTGGAGGTCAAGCTCAACGCCTTGGGTGTTGATCCGGTCGCTGGCGCCGTTGCCTCGACGAAGGCGGCTCCGGCTTCTGTGCCGGGAGACAAGAAATGAGCCTCTCTGTTCATGGCCTTTCTGGCTGTGTTCGTACGGGTCTGCTGGCTTTGCTCGCCGGCTTGCTGGTCGCCTGTGCGGGAGGCGCCGAGAAACCTAAGCCCACCGAGCTGCCGCCCAACGCAGCACTGATCGGGGTCCGACTCGCGTGGAGCGGCAGCATCGGCGCCGTGACCTTTCCCCTGGATGTCCGCGTGAATGGAAGCACGGTAGCCCTCGCAAGCAGTGATGGCACTGTGCTCGCCCTTGATGCGGGTACGGGTCGCGAGATATGGCGTACCAAGGCGGGCGAAGCGCTTGCCGCGGGCGTCGGCAGCGACGGAAAAACAACGGTGGTCGTCACACGCTCCAACCTGGTCGTGGCTTTCAATGACGGTCGCGAAATTTGGCGGCAGAAGATCCCGGCGCAGATCTATACCGCGCCGCTCGTGGCGGGTGAGAGAGTCTTCGTGCTGGCGGCAGATCGCTCGGTCACCGCGCTAGACGGGCTGACCGGCCGGAAACTTTGGGCGCAACAGCGCCCGGGCGACCCACTGGTGTTGCGGCAATCCGGCGTGATTCTGGCAGTCGGCGATACCCTGGTGGTTGGATTGTCCGGCCGCATGGTAGGCATGAATCCGTTGAATGGCAGCGTGCGGTGGGAGGTGCCCCTTGCCACGCCGCGCGGGACGAATGACATTGAACGCCTGGTCGATCTCGTTGGCACTGTCAGCCGGGACGGCAGCAATGTCTGCGCGCGGGCCTTTCAGGCGAATGTGGGTTGTGTCGATACTTCACGTGGTTCACTGGTTTGGGGCCAGGCGTCCAA